>Ga0214542_1000685_pt1 | contig 63518 bp, 47 predicted proteins | sample CNSS1metaG_FD_160096 | JGI IMG/M metagenome (GOLD analysis project Ga0214542, IMG submission 160096) | Root nodule microbial communities from cowpea collected in UCLA plant growth center, Los Angeles, California, USA - CNSS1 | ecosystem: Host-associated > Plants > Roots > Nodule | place: USA...
CATAAGTTTAGGAACTAAATTTCAAGTTCAAAACAAAATCAAATTCTAACCGTAGAATTTAAAGTTAATTTAAAATATTTATAGAAATATTTAATAAAAACATTAATTTTAGTAAGAATATCACCATAAAATTTATAAAAAAGTAAATTTAGTAACAATTTAAGGAAGGAAAATATTACTTTATTTTTACAAAAATTAAGACTAAATTGAAACTAAAAACAAATATAGGGACCAAATTGAGTCACTTTGACATGTGGCACAAATGTAAAAGTGACACGTGTCAAAAAAAAAAAAAAAATTTAAAAATTTAAAAAAATTAAAAAATTAAAAAAAAAAACAAAAATTGACACATGGCGTTGATTTTAACACCGTTTGGTTAAAGTTAACGGTGAAGACCAAATTGAGTCATTTTTAAGAAAATGAGGACCAAATTGAGACAACGAAAAACTTGAGGACCATAATGAAATTTCATGACAAATAAGGGACCAAAAGAGTAAATTAACTCATAATTTAAAAGGGAACTTAAATGGATTTTATAGACTATAAATGGCTTTGGTATCATCTTAAGAAAGTGGAATTTAAAAGGGAAATTAGAGACATTAGAACACAATTAGTAGTGAAGGATGGGAGGGGTTAGCGTTTAAATATGGATGTAAATATTGCACATTTGCTTCACAATAATTATAGATTGATTATATAATAACTAAATATTTCTTTATGGGGAAAATATGATGTATATTTTTCAATTTGTTAAAAATACAAAAAAAATCAAGGGAATAAATTTGTACACTAATCTATATTTGAATATCAAGGAAATAATTCTCCCCATAAATGCTCTAAACTTTGTTTTATTATTACTCATTGAGTATCTACTAGGTTTAATATGTGCAAAAAATTTTAGACTCTATTCATCCCCCCTCTTTCTAGAGTCACCTACACGTTTATATATATGTTGCTAAGAGTTTCCACATAAGATCTATACCCCTCTTACAACTTTCCACACAACACATATTTTTCAATAGAAAGATCTCAACCGTTTTCTTTAGACAACAACAGTGTCAATGTCATCATTAAGCTTAGGATTAGAAACAATATTACCCAGGGAAAACTCATTTTGTGGAGCCTGGTTGGATTCACAGCTTTGCCTTAGGGTTGTGCTAGACTCTACTCCCTTCCTTGTCTTTCTGAATTACATCATCCAATTGTCTCCTTGTGTGGCTTGACCTTGATCTACCAATGTAGTACTTTCTCTAGCTTTCGTTGGTGCAATTTCTATCGTAATTTCCTCTGTTGTTGGTGCATTCTTGGCTGGCTTTGCATTTGCTACTACAAATTCCTCTATTGTAGGTGCAATCTTAGTCGACTTTACTTTGCATTTTCTATTTTTGTTTCCTCAACTGCATATGCAAGCTCAACTAGCTTTGCATTTAGGTAGATCGGCTAGACCAAATCCCAAAAGTTGGGATTCTACCACTTCAATTGGATAGGTCTTATCGTCGTGAATACCAACTTTGGGGTAATAAGGCTATATCTCAAAAAACATGACCTCCATGTGTGGTAAAATTTTCTAGTTTGAGGTGAATTGCATTTGTACCTATTTTAGTGATGAGAGTAGACATGGAAACTGCATTTTAGGTCATATTTGTTATGACGAGGATAGAGGTTGCAAAGGCTGAACATCTGAATATTTTTAAGGGAATGGATGTAAGGATACAACTAGTAGGGTATATTTGGAAAGTAGTGTAAGGGATGTTAATCCTGGCAAGGCTTCAAATTTTGATTCTGAAAATCCTGGCAAGCCTTTTCTTTCCTCTTTAATTGAAGGAATACGTGCACTACATGCTGAAATTGAACCTCAAATCTTCCACATAATCTTTTAGTACTTGCTCTCTAGACATGACGAGTAAGAACTTCAATTCCTCTTTTAATGTTTCTAAAACTTTATGTAAGGACTCTAGGGTTTGAAAATCTGGTGCAACAGACCATATGACCCCTTGTTTTAACATATGTTTCTTTTCCTGATAACCACATTACTATTGTTAATGGGACTTGTATGCCAATAACTAGACATTGTAATGTTTCTCTTTTGACATCCCTTAGCCTCAAAAATGTCCTTTATGTTCCAAAACTTTCTACTAATCTTATTCATGTTCAAAAACTTATCCATAACCTAAATTATTTTGTAACCTTTCCTAATCACTTTTTAGAATCTTGCCACAGGGAGGACAATTGGAATTGTTAAGGAATGGAAGGGTTGTGTTGCTTTAAAAACTATAGGATCAATACCTCTTGTCTCTAGTCATGCACTACTTTTGAGTCTACACAAATTTGGCTTTTCCACAGTCGTCTAGGATGATACCCATCCTTTTTTGTTCTAAAGTTTATGTTCCCTTCGTTGTTTTTTCAAAAAAATTCTATTAAGTCATTTAAATGTGACATATGTCAATTTGTAAAACACCATTGAGCCATATTTCCTTCTAGTCGTACAAAGATAGTTCATCCTTTTTATTTAGTTCATTATGACATTTGGGAGCATGCATCAAACTCTAATTATATCTAGTGATAAATAGTTAGTCACTTCTCTTGATGATTGTACCCATGTTACACGGATTTTTCCAAATGCTATCTATCTTATTAACCAATTACCCTTTAGAGTCATATATGGTCTAACTCCAATTGAGTTCATGCATGCCTTCTTTCCATTTGCTCCTTTTTTATCTACCCTTCATGGAAGTGTTTGGATTTGCTTGTTAAATTCATTGCCTATGCATCTAATAAAAAGGATATCATTGTAATCATCCTCTGAGTCAAAAGTTTTTTTACCTCCATAGATGTAACTTTAAATGAAACTAAAAAACTTTTTACATGCGTTCTCTACTTTAGGAGGAGAGTTCTTTCAAAGTTGAGTCTTTTTAATCTCTTAAGTCATCTTTTGTCCCGGTTATACAACAACCATCTCATACTGATACTACTTTTGGTACTCTTGATATTTCTCCTTTTAGTACTCTTGATATTTCTCCTGACACATCTCGTATTAATTATTACTATTAGATATATTGTTAGATATATTCGATATCTTTATCTTCTATCTTTAGTATCTTTGTTATTATTCTTTATCTTGTATATTAGGCTTAGCCCATGTCTTCTTTATTATAAATACATTATCCTATGTGTAGTTTTACACCAAGGGAGATTAATCTCAAATCTATTTTCCCTATATTCAATAATTACTATAGGGTCATAGTCCCCTATCTATAGAGGACGATGTACCATTTCAAATGAATCAATTAAATAAGAATCTTCTTTGTTTCAAATTAAAACCTTTCAAGTTTTGGTATTAGAGAAATGAGGCAAGTATGTCGTTATTTGCAGATTGTGCATAAAGAATATTTGCAGCCAACAACAAGTGCATTATTGTATTTTTTGTGGTTTGTGTTCAGTATTTTATTTTAAATGTTTATCATTTCATGTGTTCCATCTACAACCCATTTTACTTCAAAGAACATGCCAACATGGAAAACATCTATTTTGAATTGAAAATATCACATAAATGATAGAGAAATTTCAAGTGAAAGATTGTAATGAAACATTTATGACAAGATAGAAACTCATTAATCTCATTCCAAAATTTATGTCTACTGCTCACTCACCCCAGGTAAAACGTCCTCCCCAGCTTTTTGTAAAATGTGTTCCATCTCCTGAACCTATTAAATAAAAAAAGGTTATAAAGGTTTTAGCAAAATAAATTTTGGGTGGGGGAAGGAGGGGTAAGGAGAAATGTTATGACTTTAATAATAGTGTTACAAACCTCGTGGCGTGGGATCCGTTGTCTGATATCATCAAAGTATTTCAGCCCTAACTTTTGTGCATTTGTAAGTGAGCCATCATTCCTAAGATCATCTAATGAACGATGTCCCTTCTCATACAATTTCATTGCTGTGGATGGACCTATGCCCCATACTTCACCAAATAATGATATTGTTCGTACCTATAGATAACCAAGGGGGAAAGAGAAGGGAGTAAGATTGAAATTATGTCAAGAAAATTGGTTCTGATATTATTCATATAATACAAAGACTTCATAACATAATATTCTAATTTATGATGGACATAACCTATCCCTACCATTTAGTATCAATGATCTACCATTTAGTATCAATGATCTGATACAATAAATATAAAATATATTATTAGCTTATTAATCCTTCTACCTCCTAATTATGGAAGTAATTAAATCTCTTAATCATGTAATGAAAATTGTACAAGAAAATATTAACTGCAACATAAATTAATGGATTCTAACACTCCCCCTTTAGTTGTTGAGGGGATTTCATTAACTTCCAACTTGCCAACAATAGATTGAAATGTGGCCCCACTTAGACCTTTTTGTCAATACATTTGCAAATTTATTTCCAAAGGATACAAATGGTGTACATTTCCCAATATCCAATGTCTCCTTTATGAAATCTCTATCTACTTCAACATGCTTAGTTCTAACAAGTTGCACTAAATTATGCGCAATATTTAGTAATGACTTGTTATCACAATGGAGTCTCGTAGACTTCTCCAAATCAATCTTTAGGTCTTCTAAAACTATCTTTAACAATAGTATCTCACAAATCCCTATGATCATGACCCTTCGCTTGATCTTGCCACAATATTTTGTTTGTTGGTGGTCCAAGTGACTAAATTTCCTCCAAAAACATGTGCAATATGTAAAGATAGATCTTTTCTTGTCTATAGAACCTACATAGTTAGCGTTTGTGTAGGCTTCTAAGACCATCTCACAGGCCTTTGTAAATATAATTGCTTTTTCGAGAGCTCCATTCAAGTATGGGAGAATGCGATAAACAACTATGAGATAAGTCTCCTTTGGATTACGCATGAACTGGATTTAACCCCTACAACATCGACAGTATCGATGCCTAGCCATACAAGTAGATAAAATTCCCAACCACCCTTTCATAAGATTCTCTATCCACAACTTCATCTTCAATTGATTCACCAAGTTTGTGATTTTATTAAATAGGTGTCTCTACTAGTTTGAATCCTAATTTACTAGTTTCAAACAATAAACCCATCACATTTTTGTGTGGGAGATGAAAATACCATGATGGGAATAAGTCACTTCAGTGCCCAAGAAATATTTCATTTTGTGTATCTCCTTCATTTCAAATTATATTATCAAACATTTTTCCAGGCTTCATTACATACCACCCATGAAATTGAATGCTTAATAAACAATATATGATCACCTAAGTTTTGTTTGTACCGCATTTTCTTCATTACAATAGTTAACCTGTCAAACCATGCTTTAGGAGATTGTTTCAATCTATAAAGTTCCTTTCTTGTTTACACACCTTTTAAACTCAAGCAGAAATAGCATACTCAAGATTGCAATGCAGAAAGGCATATGTGACATCAAATTGTTGCAAACTCCATCTATAATTAGTTGAAAGAGACGATAAAATTCCAACACTGTTCACTTTTGCAATAAGTGAAAAGTTTCAACATAGTCAATTTCATACGTTTGAATATATATCCCTTAGCTTCTAATATATCCCTTAGCTTTTAATTGTGCCTTATACCTTTCCATTGTCTGATCTACCTTGTATTTAACGGTGAATACGCACCTATATTCAACAAGATTTTTTTCTTTAGGAAGATCCACAATCTCCCAAGTTTTGTTCTTTTCTATAACAACCATTTCAACCATCATAGCATTTTTTCAGCCCTTACTATTCGATGCCTCACCCACAATTTTTGCCATAATGACAATATTCAGATGACCTCTGGTTTTGGACGCTTCTTTTGTTGCTGCAGTTGTGGAATTTTTTTGTTGAAGTAGAGGTAGCTGCAACTGTTGCTGGATTTGTGGAAGCTATTGTTGCAACTGAGAAAGCTTCTGCTGTTGGACCTGAGGAAGTTGTTGCTGCTGTTGTAGCAATGGAAGTTGTTGTTGCTGTTGTTGCAGCCATGGAAGTTGTTCCTGCTGCAGAAGTTGTTGTTGCTACATGTGAGGAAGTTGCAGTTGTTGTTGCAAGATGTTGTTGTTATGATTGCAACTACTGGTGTTGTTTCTGCATATGTTGTTGTTGTGAGTGGACAATTGTGGCTTAAATACAACCAGATCCCCAAGTAGAATCATCTCAATCAAGTGGAAGGCTTTGTCAAAAATAGATAGTTGCAATGTCAATGATGGTAATTGTATAACTGCACACACTGCAGCTGCCCAAGAAATTCATGTGGGTTCGTTGTCAGAAAAACTAAGAAATATGCCTTTCCTACATATTGTTTGTTATTCACGTGGTCCTCAGATATAAGTTGAACTATTTCCATTACAGAGAGCTAGTTTGTTGCAAGTGTTTCAGAGGCATAAGAATCCCTGTAACCTTCTAGTTTGGAGATTAAGACCGACAGTTCTTGTCTTTGCCCAAACAAGCTTCCCTGCTAGACCTTTACATATGAATTGAGGAGATTGCATACCACCTGATGTCTGTTGTGACCATAGCGCATATTAGCTGAAGCACTGTTTACAAGGGGCTGTGTTGAGAATAAAGAAAATAGGGATTGAGATTAATCTCCCTTGTGTATAAACCACACATAGGATAATCTCTTTATAATAGAGAGAGGTACAATTAAAAAGAGTAACTGAAAAATAAATAGAGTAAATAGAAGATATTGTTTGATATTGTGATTAACAATATTTTAATAATATCAAACAATATCTAAACAATATCTAACACTCCTCTCAAGCTAGAGCATACAAATCGTATGTGCCAAGCTTGTTACAAATATAATCAATTTTAGGCTCCCGTAAAGACTTAGTAAAAATATCTACTAACTGATCACTTGAGTTAACAAACTCAGTCTTGATGTCTCCAGACATGATCTTTTCCCGAATGAAATGACAATCAATCTCAATGTGTTTGGTCCTCTCATGAAATACAGGATTAGAGCTAATATGAAGAGCAGCCTGATTGTCACACACAAGTGTCATTTGGGTAACATCTCCAAATTGTAACTCTTTAAGCAATTGTTTGAGCCAAACAAGTTCACAGGCAGTTGAGGCCATAACTCTATATTCTGCTTCTACACTGAATCTTGCTACAACACTCTATTTCTTACTTTTCCACGAGATCAAGTTACCACCAATGGAGACACAATACCCAGATGTAGATCTTCTATCAGAAGGAGATCCTACCCAATCAGCATCTGAATAGCAAACAACTCCTTTATGGTTATTAGAACCATATAACAATCCTTTTCCAGGGGATTTTTTAATATACTTCAAGATGCGAATGACTGCATTCCAATGATCTTCACATGGAGAATTAAGAAATTGTCTTACCACACTGACTGCAAAGGAAATGTTAAGATGAGTAACGGTAAGATAATTCAATTTCCCAATCAATCTTCTATACTACTTAGGATCAGATATAGGCTCCCCCTGATTTGGTAGAAGTTTAGTATTGGAATCCATGGGTGTATCAACAGACTTTGAACTCATCAACCCAGTTTCCTCTAGAATATCCATGGCATACTTTCTCTGAGATATAACAATACCATCATTGGACTGTGCCACCTCAATACCCAAGAAATATCTGAGTTTGCCAAGATCTTTGGTCTGAAAATGGTGACAGAGATGTTGTTTCAACTGAGAGATGCCATGGTTGTTACTCCCTGTAAGAACGATGTCATCAACATATACTATCAAATAAACACATCCAGCACTCGAGTGTTGATAAAAGACAGAATGATCTGCTTTACACCGAGTTATACCAAATTGCTGAACAACATTGCTAAACTTTTCAAACTAGGCCCTAGTAGATTGTTTTAGGCCATATAGGGATTTGCGAAGACGACATACCATTCCAGAAGATTCCCCCTGAGCAACAAATCCAGGAGGTTGCTCCATATAGATTTCTTCTTGTAAATCACCATTGAGGAAAGCATTTTTAACATCTAGTTGATAAAGAGGCCATTGTTGAAGAGCAGCCATGGCAATTGTACCATAAAAGGTTGCATGCCTGATTGTACTTGTTGAGACATCCCAAGAGTGGGAATCATTATGCCATTCCTAGAAGAGACTATGGATGGACCAAGACCACTCATTGCATTTTGGTTCATGGGAACCCCACCTTGCACCATTTGGAGCCCTGAAAGGTTTCCTTGGCTCATACCAAAGACTTGTGGTCCCATACTAACAGCCCCTTGAAGATTACCCAATGTTTGACCTTGAAGACAAATTAGAATTGTTGGAAGATACTAAACGGGGTTCTGTCCAACCTGTTTAGGAACAGAAAAGAGACCCAAGGTTAGTGATGTTATTCCTGATTATCCAGATGAAAATACACTAAGCCGTGGGTAAAATATCATCCCACTAGATATCATGTTTGACATGTGCATGGCAACAGGAGTCTAACGCATTGAAAGAATTCCCTTAGAGGTTCCACCACTTAAGCCAACAGAGTTCATCACCTGCCAGGCTTGAAAGAGATTGCTCAAAATGTTCAAATCTGCTTAAGGAAGGGATTCACTCGATGCCAGGCTGCAGCATTAACACTCTAGGACCATCCACAAATATATATACTCTAATGTTTGAGACATCCAATCCTTGGTGTGAGGGAACATGTTTGAGATCCTACTACGACTAGAGATACGGTAAAACTACAATATATAGAAGGTACAAACCTCACTTAACAAAATTATAGGATTGAATTAGATCCACTTTCTAAGAGCTATCAAGCACTACGATAAATGAGTATTGTACTAGAGTAAATGTGCATATAATTATTATGGAAAAGAACTAAAAAATTGTAGTTGTACAAGGATCATGGATAAAGATATAATATGATCCATTAAAGCTAGAAAAATGTATTATTAATTAATACAATATTATTTAGATCTCTGACTACCGAGGGTTAATGGTTATAATACCTTCTCATCTGTTTCAAAGTGTTCTAATTTGGATAACTTCCCACTAGTTATGATCTCCTGAATCTGCATAGAGTATGCATAGAGTAAACTGTTAGGCAAAAAAATAATGAGGGTAGAATGTGTGTTATATAAGGAAATTTAAAAAAAAATAGTTATGATGTTAGTAGTTTTAGGGGAGAGACTTTGTGCGAAAGTCTATATATAGTCCACCCTTTGGGGGGTGTTAGGGGTCTTTTGTACAAAGAGTCTTTGGTGAGTCTTTGGTTGGGTAAACAGGGAATACCTTATGTGAAAGGAAGTGTCATGTGTGAATGATGGAGTATAATACTGATGATTTTGAAATAGTACTACAAAAGATATTCAGTCTATGTATCTGGTTTTGTGTTCTTTCTTTCCTAATGAAAGGAAGTTTGCTAGACATGAAAGAAATCAAATAACTGTTACATAGAAATCAAGGAAAGTGAGAAATTGTAAGGAGAGTACTCTATCAATGTTGAAGAGAAGAAGGAAGAAAGATTTGTACATGGTAGCAAATCAGATGGGGTGAAAAGTCTAGTGTTCAAGAAATTCTGGAAAAGCACTTTCAGATTAAAATAAACATAAAAAAATATTATGAACAGATATTGTTGAGATATTTTAGAAAGTTTTAGATTTTATTCCTATTGGTTTTAATTCTATATATTAGTTGCATCATGGTTTTATTACTAGCATATCAATCCCACAATCACAAGGATTTGTCTCCTAGGATAGGTTGTTCCATCACCATGAGGAGTGTGGTAGAGAGTTGAACTAGGAAACTGCACCAGCATAGCAGCATCAGACTTCAGCACCTGCAGAAGGCCACCAGCAGTGGTATCCACCCCCTTCTAATGCCCTAGCACCACAGATTTCACTTCCTTTTCCTTCCAGGGCCATTTAGTCGAAGAAGCTAGAATTTGATAGTGAGCTACTAGAGACTTATAATAAAGTGGAGATAAACATTCCTCTCCTTGATGCAATTAAGGAGATTCCAAATTATGCTATGTTCTTTAAGAAATGTGTACTTAGAAGAGGAGTCTAAAAGATAAACAAATTCAGAATATGGGGAGAAATGTGTCTACATTGATACATAGTAGAGATGTACAAGGATTTGTCTCCTAGGATAGGTTATTCCATCACCATGAGGAGTGTGGTAGAGAGTTGAACTAGGAAACTGCACCAGCATAGCAGCATCAGACTTCAGCACCTGCAAAAGGCCACCAGCAGTGGTATCCACCACCTTCTAATGCCCTAGCACCACAGATTTCACTTCCTTTTCCTTCCAGGGCCATTTAGTCGAAGAAGCTAGAATTTGATAGTGAGTTGCTAGAGACTTATAATAAAGTGGAGATAAACATTCCTCTCCTTGATGCAATTAAGGAGATTCCAAATTATGCTATGTTCTTTAAGAAATGTGTACTTAGAAGAGGAGTCTAAAAGATAAACAAATTCAGAATATGGGGAGAAATGTGTCTACATTGATACAGAGTAGAGATGTTGCCTCTCAGTCCTAGTCTAATCTTCCACAGAAATGTGATGATCCTAGCACTTTCTAAATGGCACCAAAATAAGGAGAGGAAATCGAATGTATATTATAGAAGGAAATTTACTGAAAAAAAGTAATTAGGCAGGTAGTTGTGTTGGTGGAGGAGACTTTCCGAGAAAGTCTTTATATAGTTACATTAGGGGTTGTGAGGGGGATGTTTTTGGAGTTCTTGGGAGAGCTAACAGAGAACTACCCTATGAGAAAGGAAACACTATCCTTTGTATGCAAGGAGAAGGTAACTGTGACAAAGGAATATCACAGACATTACTGAGAACCTGGACAAATGTAAGTTTTTGTGCCCACAAAGTTGAGATGATTTAGAGGAAGATGATTGTCCCTGATTTTGTAAACAACCCCAAGGGATATAAAATCCCTGAGAGGAAGCCATCCCAAAGTTAAAGAATCAGAGGCTATTAGGGTCACCAAAGCATTAAACACCAATCAACTTCGTCTTCACCAAGTGTCAGTCAACAATATCTGCACCAAACAAAATAGAGCATCTTATTTTACATGACTACAGAGTGCAAATAAGAATTGAGTTCTTCTGTGCTTGACACGGATCTCTAGCCAAGACAAAGAAGCGCAACCAGATTTTGCACATTGAATCAAAGTGAGAAAGATCCAAAGAGGTGTGAGGCATGAGGCTGGGGAAGAAACCCTAAAACCCAATATTATTTTGAATATTTTACAATCTATATTTATTTTTTGAGTCCACCAATCTTATTTTCACCAGGAAAATATTAAAGATGGAATACAATTTAATGTGTCCTCTAGGAATCAACTTAGGTTGTGCTCTGTATTAAAAAATTTAGAAAAGCCTAGTATTTTTTTTATTTCACTAGCAATGCTTATCGATAGTCCACTCTCTGTTAGGGGTCTTTTGTACGGAGAGTCTTTGGTTGTGTAAACAGGGAATGCCCTATATGAATCTTCCTTTGTATTTGGATGTTAGTGTGTAGTACTAACAATTGTGGAAATAATACTGCACAAGATATTTGGTCTAAATTTCTGGTTGTGTTCTTTCTTTCCTGACAAGACACATAACATAACATAGTTGTTTGTGTAGTTACCTAAACAAATTTAAAAGTAAGCTCTACATCATTACAAAAGAAGAGGCAGAAATGTCTTTCTGAGAACCAAATTAATATCACTTAGCTATTTCGTAGACTTACTACAAATGAATAAAACGAAATTTCACAAGACAAAGGAGAAGGTAGATAAGCTGCAAAACTAAATAAACCAAACAAATGTTCTAATAAAAATAACCATAATTCAATGGCCAAATAATAACAAACTTTGTAAAAGAATCATATCTCGTAGATGTTAACATGCTGAATGGATTTCCAGTACAACTAGACAATGCCATGCACATTTATTCCTAGTAATAATAAATAAGTAAGAGGATACCATAGAAGACAACAGAAATTTCAGAAGACAAAATAGTGCAAAAGAGCAATAAATCTATTGGGAACTATGATTCAGAAATTAAAGATATATATTGTCTTTCAAAGTGACAAACTACGAGACAGAGTGTCTAGTGACATAGTTCACTTACATGATCTTTCAATGATTTTCCAATAGATGGCAGGTTGTTTATCTGGTCAGCACTTTCAATTTTAAATGGCAACTTCTCAATAACAGCAATAGCCTTGTAATAGCTAAAGGACCTTCGATCATCTCCCAATGCTTCAAACAGCATACCACAATAAATAAGAACACCAGAGTAGCACAAAATATAAAAAGATTGCAATATGTAGGAGACTAGGTGTAATAGAAGCCTTACCTCTATATATGTTTACAAGTTTCCCAAATATCTCTGTTATGTTTTTGTTTTGATCAGGTGGACAGTATGATGAAGATGACTGCAAAGTGCACCCATGTTAGCGGAGTTTTGAGTGTGTGTGCGTGGTACAAACACTAGACACAGTTATATGAACCAGAAGATAGAAAAAGTATTAATTATATATGTCAGAATCTTATTCTTAACAGAGATGCCTGAGAAAAATTATTGTTTTGGAGTAAAATATTGTCACCAAATAATGTTCAGCTGTAGGCGGATAGATCTTAGCACTTACAACGTCACTTTCAGAATCAAGATGTTGAGGTCTTGTATTTCCATAACTTAAACTATCACCTTCCTCATGGCTGCTTGTTGATAAAAATGAATCATTTTTTCCTCCCTGATCGTTACTTTCATGATTTATAATTTCCGTGTATTTCGTCTTTTTATTATTATGCAATTGCTGAGGATCGCTCTGGCCTGGTTGAGGGTCCAAAGACTTTTCAGGTTTGCCTTGAGGATTCAAGTTCAGTACATACATATCTTCAGATACTATCTCCCCTGATTTCAAGCAGTCCTCCAGCCATTGATAAAGGAGAACTCTCTGCACAAATCAACGTAGATCATTAACCGGAAAACAATTAAATAACTAACTAAACAAAAGACATGTAAAAGCACATTCCAAACACAAAAACAGAAACCCAAATTATACATTTCAGAGGAAATTGCTATACCAACAAACTAATCCAGTACCAATTACAGTCCACATAAGTCAAAGTACAATACTACAATACACACATTCTTAAAAGTAAAAAGGAGATCAAAACAAGATCAAGACCCTTCAAACACTATTATTAGATATCCACTTTGATCCTTGAAAGATAAACTCAAACCGAGACCACATTGACCCTATATCATCAATAAATACATCTATTAGCCCTCCAAAAGAACACAAGCTTCTTAATAAACTGCTAGGGAAATACCAATCAATATTTCTGATGAAATACCAATCAAAAATGGGGTTGTTTTATGGATACTATTGTTGTCCTCCTTACATCTCCAAGGAGACATAATCAGACTAAGCACTCATACATCACATAATGAAGAAAAAACCAACCCCTTTAAAACGTGACAAACGGTCCCTATCCAGTTGTTGAAGAAGCGTATCTGAGTTCATAGCAAAAACATGAGTGACCCGTTTGCAGAAGCGCTCCTCTATCATAGCCCCCATTTGCATCAACCGCTCCTTCCAAATCTGATACATGAGAAAAAGTGAAGAAACTTAGAAAAGATGAAAACTTTGAAACTTCAAAGGAAAATAAAAAAGGTGGGTTTTGAAAAATGACAAATGTACAACGATATCCATTGTTAGCCGGTGAAACTTGAAACTTGTATTGTACCTGGAGTCGACGGGCTTGGACTCCTTTGGGAACCAAAAACACCACCATGCCTGAGAACATTCCGCTAGGATCGGGCTCTGGTTTCTTCTTTGGCGCCATTTTGCAACGTTTACTTTCCTTGTTGGTGGCTTCTACGAGAAACCACGGTGATGCGAGTGGCGCATGCTTCAGTGCGTGCATCCAAAGGTGTAACCTCTTGGAACCAGGCTGAAGTGTCGCAGCTAATGTTGGACACGTAAGCAATAACGCAGAAACAAATAAACATAGTGTTTTCGAGACTTGGAAGAGAAAATAAAAATTGAAAAAGTTTTAAAATTTAAATTTAAAGGAGTAGATATTTTTGAATTTTTTGCTTTTTTTCGTTTTTTTTTCAAATTAAATAAAATATAATATCATTTGTGTTTTCTTTCTTATTATTTTTACCAAAATTCATCTATGTGCACTTTTTTTGTTATATATAGAGCCGTTAAAATGGGTTATAACCTGCGAGTTCGAGTCGAGTTGGATAGAAAAAAAATTACAAATTTCAGTACGAAATTAAAATGAACCCAACCCATTAAGAATCCGGCTCATTCAGGTTGAACCTGTGATATATTATATATTATATATTAGTATATATATATATATATATATATATTATATATATATATATATATATATATATATATATTTATATATTATATATTATATTATATATATATATATATGTATATATTGTAGATAGGGATAAAAAACATGTTTCAAGAGATGAAAATGTTGTGGATTTATTCATTCAAGATTCTAATACTATAGTTTGATAAGTGACAATAATGATTTGATGTTAGATAGTAATTTATATTTTTGTGATTTTGGTTTGTATTTTGAGTTTAACATAATTTGGGATTTTATTTGGATTGTATTCAAGTTTATTTAGATTTTTAATCGGAATTATAATTTAGTTTTCTTGAGATTGAAGAAAAAAAATTGTGTGTTTTTTTTTAATTAAGTGAGTTAGTGAGTCAACCCGTTTAACCCGCCAACTCGTGGTGGGTCGGGTCGGGTTTTAGTTTTGTTGGCTCGCTAATAAGTGAGCTGAGTTGGGTTGACCCACTATGTGGTCAACCCGTCGCGGGGCGAGCCGGGTTGGGTCGGGTGACCCGTTTTGACAGCTCTATTATATATTATGTTTTCCTTAATTCATTGATATTATAAAAATAGTTGATTATAGAAATTTTACACAAAAAAATTAAATATGATATTTTTTACCATAAATTGTGATATATTTATTAGAGCTGTCTAAACGGATAACCCGGTCCGACCCGGCTCGACCCACCATGGGTTAATAATTTAGTGAGTTAACCCAACCCGGCTTACTTCTTAGCGAGCCAAAAAAATCTGAACCCAACTCGACACACCACAGATTGGCAGGTTAAACAGGTTGGCTCACGGGTTCACTTAATTAAAAAAAATACATTTTTTTTATTTTTTTTAGTCAAAACTAAATTGTAATTCTAATTAAAATCTTAATAACTTTAATACAATCCAAATACAAACCCAAATAAAAAAAATTACAAATTATTTATGTGTTGGATAAAAAAACCTAACATCACCCAAATGTAAAACCCAACTTAATAAAAAAAATAAAAAACAATTGTGTGACCCTTTGATCTGCGGGTTGGTGAGCCAACCCAGCTCACCACGGGTTCAACCCGAGTGAGTCGGGTTTTACATGAGTCGGGTCAAAAATCAACCAGTATTGAAATATGTAAAAAATTTCAACCCAACCCGACCCGAACCCGTGGTGAGCCGGATTAACCCGCGGGTTCCAACCCATTTTGACAGCTCTAATATTTACTTGTCTCATCACACTATCATGTTATTTAAGGTGTATGTTCTCGTATAAGTTCCATATACCTAAATTTCCATGAATAAAAGATACTAATTATTTTCAAGGAGAAGGTGTATTTTACATAAACTAGTGTATACACAGGCATGGTCGCCCCCTTGTGTATGCATTTTTTAAATATACGTGATGTTATATTAGTAGGTGATGATAATGTAATGTTATTAAGTTAATATATAAAATAAAATTATTTATTAAAAATAAAGTCAAATATATAAAAAAATATGAGAGAATAACTGTTGATAAATAGAGAAAAAATAATAGCAGAAATAGATGATTTTATAAAAAAGTTTGTAAAAGTAAAAGTAAATTTTCAAAAATTTAATAAATAATTATATTTTAAAGGGTAAAATAGATATTTTGAAATGTGGATACAAAAGAGGAAATCATCTTTATATATTTTTATATATATATATATATATATATATATATATATATATATATATTTGTATTAATATTTGTATAACCTCAATTATAAATAATAAATACTTAGTTACATGCATCATTAAAAAAAAGTAATAAATATGACAAAATATTTCTAATATCTTTTTTATTAGGTTACACAGTTTTTTTTATCTCATTATTAGAACATTCTTTTCTATTTTATCTCATTATTTTGAATAGTCTTAATCCTTTCTATTATTTTGCTTTATCATTTAGTTCAAAAGTATCAATTTGGTCCTCCAATTTTCTATAGTCTTAATTGAGTTTTAATTTTTGAAAAATTGATATAATTTGATCATTTTCGTTAAATTTTTTGAAACAATATAAGGATTTTTCACTAAATTAACATAAGGATTATGTTAATTACACCGAGAAAGCAAATCATACTCATTAACGGCTTCAATTTTGATGAAAAATCTTTGATCTCTCTCAAGCCATAACGAAAATGACTAAATTACATCAATGTTTCAAAAATTGGTACTAAATTGAGACTAAAAAATTTTGAAGGACCAACTTAATATTTTTAAATAAAAATAGGAATCAAAAGAATGATTAAATCTTAGTTTTTTTTTTTATTTATCTTTATTTACAAATACCAAAATTCTATGTAAGCACACTTCCACCAAAGGAAGTATCGCCTCTTTTCTCATAGTTATTTTGCAAATTATTATTATTATTATTATTATTATTATTATTATTATTATTATTATTATTATTATTATTATTATTATTATTATTATATCTCTTATTGATTTGAACATTGGTAAGTCTCCTACAAGTAGAATATTTTCACAAACACTTTTAAAACATTTTAGCAATGACCGAGAGAGTATGGATAATAAATAGAGACAATAAACAATTTATTTTATACTAGTTCACCCAAAATTAGGCAACCCAATTCACAAATGTGTCTGGTGCTTCGTGAATCATTTGCTTCTTAACATTGAACCTATTAATATAGACTTAAAATCACAGTTTCACTCCCTTGCCCAAACACAACGCCACGTTCTTCATTTTCGTCCCTTCTCTCTCATTAGTTTGAGACCCTCGATGCCAAATCTTATGCCCCCTCTCTCTCTCCCACCTCCAACAATTGTTCATCCACTTCCTCTACCTCTTCGACACTTCCAAAGACCTTATCTTTTGCACTTATTAGATGAGTTAAAGGCTTGATCAGACGACCAAGTTATCAGACAAATCAGGTTATATACAAGTGTTAGATGACTTAAGGTAGTTGAACTCGTTAGACGAATCAAGACTACAGATCAAAATACAAGAACCAAACAACTCAAACAGTGCAAAAGCATAATGAATGTATCAGACAATTGCGTTAACCCGACGAGTCATTCTAAAGTAGCAAAGCACTAGACTTCTACAAAAGAGTAGATGAGTCAAAGTAAGCAGGCAAACAAGCAAAGAAAAGAAGGATTAGACGAGTTAGAAGAACTAGAACAAGTCAACATGATGCAATAAACGAGCCTATGCAAATGCACACAGAGACATTAGACGAGTATCTATCAAACGAGTCAAGTCAACTCCTGGAACAAAATACTAAAAAACTTATTAGATGAATACTTCCATTGGACGACCTAATTGCAACAATGATTGACGAGTAAAGAGTCAAAGCACAAAAACAAGTATCAAATTGATAAAACAAATCAAGTTCAGAATGGCATGAAAGAAATTTGTCTAATCATAAGGTGATCAAGATCAATTGCAAATTGATTAATGAAATATGTAAGTTGAAATTGATGATCAAGATGATTAAGAGAATTGCGCAACATGTCTCAACATATTTTGAACATATTTTGATTGAAAATCAAATTATGGTGACAAGGAATAATTGAAGATATTAATAAATACACACACACACACACACACACACACACACACACACACACATATATATATATATATATATATATATCCATTGCAAATTGATTAATGAAATCTGTAAGTTGAAATTGATGGTGAATATGATTAAGAGAATTGTGCAACACGTTTCAACATATTTTGAACATATTCTGATTGAAGATCAAATTATGGTGACAAGGAATAATTGAAGATATTACTGAATACACACACACACACACACACACACATATATATATATTTATGTATGAAGAAAATCCAGAAAGCTAAATTAATATCAAAGTATCCATAAAAGGAAGTAATTTTGAATTCCTCTTGGATTGATTATTCTAAATGTTGTCATATCAATATTGACCAAATCACGAGACATGAAAAAAGAACTTTGCAGATTGAAGGCTGTGAGAGTATATTTTGATGATTGAGGCCAAAATGTTACAATGTTTGAAACTCAAATTGTTGAACGACCAAAAAGGAAAGAATTGATAATTCATAAGAAGTAATACACTTAGAATATCCAAACTTCCAAAGTGAAAAATGACAAAAGATATTATGAGATATATGAAAATATGGATATATTTTGCATTAATGGTCAAGTGATATAAATGCATCTATAAATATCAAGACCGAGATGAAGAAGGGAAGAGACAAAAGAGAAAAGAAGGAACTATTGAAATACTGTCAAATTCATTCTTGAAGAGAAAGAGAGATTACTCCATGAGCTTATATTGTCATATTCATCTCATTAGAAAGTGATATTGGGTTGAGCAAAATCATTATAAATCCTTCACTGTGTGAAGTGACCCTGTGAGCTTCATTGTAACTCTCCTGCATGAGAGATCATTTGATTATTGTGATTATGAGTTCTTGATCTTAGGCGAAGATTGAGACATATACCTAACGAGGTTAAACTCATTGTAACCTTGAGAGGTTTATACTTATGTTCCTAGAGAGGATTTCTAACCTCTTAATCACATAAAGATTAAACAAAAACATAGTTTTCCCATTTTAATTGAGTAGAGTAGAAACCAGGGAATCACTATACAACAAAAATGACTTTAGACAACACTAAACGAGACCATGGGTATAAAAATGTGGTCTAAACATAGTAAATGCAACACTTTTTTAGACGTGACTTAAAAATTATCCTAAGAAACATTTATATAAATGTTGCTTGTAAAAGTGTGGGCTAATCCATAAAAATGTAGTATAAAATACACTAAAAATGACTGAAAATGCAAAATTTAGTTCTAAAAACTCAAAAATTTGAATTTCTTCCCTCACTTTGATTTTAGACTTAAAACACCAAGATCTTAGAGTGTTGGAAATGTGAAGTTTTGAAAAACACGTACATCAAAATCATTGTCTGTTATGAGGATCTTAAGCAACGATTTTAAAATTGTTATCGTATTGAAAATCGCAGCTTATTACCTATATCTACGCTCACCTAGACTACGCCTAAAGCTTTTTTGTCTAAACTTTAGCCCACAGTTTTTATGGTTTAAGTCACAATTTTGTGTTGTCTCTTAAAGTGATTTTTGTAGTAGTGGCAATCAAAAGAAATGGCTAAGTTAGAGTAATTTGGAGTGTATAAAATTTGTCTAGTGTATGACAATGGGGGAAAATATAGAAATAATACTTCAAACTAAGCTAAAATAATCCTAAAATGCTATGCAAATGATGTATGAACTATTTCTAAAGCAAGAAACTAAAATTGGACAAATGTATGATTCTACAATATGAAGGCATTGGTTTAATCACTTAAAATGGATTCTAATGCATGAAAATCACATATGAATGGAATGTATGAACAAGTTTATCTAAACATGTTTGGAACTTTAAAACTAGCTAAAATGATGTAGAGTATGACAACAAAATGTGTTTGTTGAAATGCGTAAGTGAAAACTGAATTTTACAATGTGTTCGACAAAATGCCTAAATGAACTAAAACAATGAATTATGCATAAAAAGGATTGGAACAAGTTTTATTACCTAAAAATAACTAAGATAGGCACACGTAACTAACTAGAAACTCAAAATGCTCAAAATCACTCTATAGAAACCAATTGGACAAATTTACCATTATTAATCAACTTTTGATAACAAGTGCAATATAAGGTTCTAAAGGCAAATTCGAGTTAAATGCAATATGAATGCATGAAACATATTAGAATCACTATAAAAAATCATGATAAACATGTAGAAACACTAAACATCATGCAATGCACAAAATCACAAATCAGACCAAAGTTGGCAGAATTAACAATTAGCACCAAACTTTTATGCAATTGTAGTTTAACATGCAATAATTATTTATATTCAATGCAAATGCATGAAATATATTTTAAACATTAGAATTATCCAAGAGAAATATGAAAAAACACCAAATTATGTCAAATTTACATATTTGCATGTTAAACCAAAACTGGCAGAATTAGTCATGAACTAATTTTTATCAATTTTTTACATGTAATGCATAATGTGATTTTTATGTACAAATTTGAGTTATGTAGAAGTGATGAGCCATTACTTTCTCATATTCCATTGCCTTTTTGTGTCCATCTTGATGGTTATTTAGTGCTTAATTTTCTATTGTTAGTGCATTTTCATCAATTAGGCTTAATTGGGCAATTATTTCGAAATTTGATTAATTTGACATTAATTAGTCTAATTTTTTATTCTAATTATTTTTTGGTATTTATGTGAAGCAATTTTAGAGCTTAGACACTAATCTTAAGATGAAGAGAGAGTTGTCATGTCATTCCCACATCATTGTCACATCAGTGCCATGTCAATTCGCTTGTTCATGTCATTGGGCCAACATTTTGGCCATAGTGGCATTTTTGTAATTCTAAAGCCTTTAATGAGATTTTTGTAAATATGAGTGGCAAATTTAAGGGACAACATTTTTTCAGGGTTTTAGGAGGTTTTTAATGGTGCTTCTTCTCCCCCATTCTGATTTTTACGTTTTGAAGCTTATAGGTTAACGTTTTCTACACATTGCCTCCTTTAATTTGTGTTTTATGTCTTCTTTTCTTCAATTTAATGATGTTGTTGGTGTTTTAAGAGAAAGAAAATATAGAGGAGTACGTTACGGAGAAAAAGAAAAAAAAAAACATATTGTAGTGTATATCTCACATTTATTGAATTGAAGGAGACTTTTAAATACACAAAATGAAACTGAAACTGCAAAGCAAAATAATAGGAATTGCATGGGTCACAATCCCACGTTTAACAACTTCGTAAAATATCTTAACCATTACTGACCAAGTTTGTTTGAAAACAGTCAAACAACTTTAATTTAAAAAAATAAAATAAATTATTTCAACGTAAATGAAATGGGAAACAACTAAAGTACAATTTCAACATTTCTCCTTACTTTGGTTGTTGCAAACTCCAAGTTTTTCTCTAAGAAACTCAAACTTACTTCTTGGTAAAGGCTTGGTAAATATATTAACAAGTTGCAATTCAGATTTTCAATAAATCAAGCTAATAGTTCCTTCCTTTTGCACTTCTTTGATAAAATAATTTGATGTTGAAGTGCTTGGTTTTTCTGTGAAAAATAGGATTGTTTGAAATAGAGATCGTAGCTTGATTATCAACGAATAATTCAGTGCATCTCTCTTGCTTCATATTCAAATCGATTAACACTTTTCTCAAGCATAAAGCTTGGTTTACAACATTACTAGCTATAGTGAATTCAACTTCTACTGTAGACTATGCCATAATATTTTATTTTTGGCAGCACCATGACAATGCACATGTTCCAAACAAGAAGTAGTACTTGAAGTGCTTTTTAAATCATCAAGAGAACCTCCCCAGTCATTATCAAAATATCTTTGCAATACATAATTCTGACTTGTGCAGAATTTGATTCCAAAATTTAAAGTCCCTTTCACGTACCTTAGGACACTTTTAGCAGCAATAAGATGTGTTTCCGTTGCATAATTGGTAAATCTAGATAATAGACTTACGAAGTACAAAATATCAGGTCTAGTAGTTGTTAAGTACATTAAACAACCAACTAGACTTCTATAAAAAGTTTCATCAACCGGTTCAACATCATCTCTTTTACTCAACTTCACCTTCTGGCACATTGGAGTATCTACACTTTTGCCTTCATCCATTCTGAATTTTTCCAGAATTTCCTTAGCATACTTCTTTTGACAGATGAATACTTCTCCATTTTTCTACTTTATTTACATACTTAGAAAATAAGCCATTTCCCTCAAATCTATCATCTCAAAAATTTTCTTCATATCTTCTTTGAATTTTCTCATAAGCTTTTCATTGCTCCCTATAACCAATAAGTCATCCACATATAATGAGACAATAATGAAATTGCATCAAGTACTCATCAATTATGTTGTACCATGCTCTTGGGTTTTAGGCCATACAAGGCCTTCTTGAGCAAGTACACATCATCTTCTTCTCCTTTCACAACAAAGCCTTTAGGTTGCTCAACATAAATCTCCTCCTCCAAGAAACAATTTAAAAATGCTAACTTGACATCAAGTTAGGAAACTTTCCAACTCTTTTGTGCAACTATAACTAGAAGCAATCTAATTGTATCTAACCTTGCAACAGGAGCAAAAGTGTCAAAAAAATCAACACAAAGAGAGTATCATTTTACAACAAGCCTGGCTTTATGCTTGTTGATTGAGCCATCAGGATTCAACTTGGTTTTGAATACCCACTTCACACCAATCACTTTTCTATTTGTGGGTCTTTTCACTAACTTCCAGGTTTCATTTTTTTCAATCATTCGGAGTTCTTCTTTCATTGTTGTAATCCAATTTGGATCATTTTCTGCTTCCTAGAAATCCGTTGGTTCAAGAACAACCACATTACACCTTTGATAAATACTAGAAAGTGATCTCATACCTATAATTGGAAAGTCATCTACAAGCTCATTTTCATCAAGTTGAGATTTTGAAACTTGATCGGGAAATTTAACATGTTTTTCATCCCAATCCCACTCATCATTCTCCATGAAATGTATATCTCTACTTATCAATATTTTCCTTGTGTTTGGCTAGAAAATTTGTAAGCTTTAGAAATTAAGCTATACCCAACAGAAATCCCAATGTTTGCCTTTTTATCCAACTTATCATGTTTTGCCTGAGGAACATAAACAAAACACAAAGAACCAAATACTTTGAGATTTTTCAAAAAGGGTTTAAAACCATACCAAACTTCATATGGAGTTTTTTTGTAACAACTTTAGTAGGAAACCAATTAAGAAGGAAAACTACAATATTTACGACCAATATTCTTTTGGCAAATTTTTCTCAAACATTAAACATCTAGCCATCTCCATAATGGTATAGTTCTTTCTCTCACTCATTCTATTTTGTTGCGGAATGTATTGAGCGATGAGTTGATGTTCAATCCCTACTTCTTCACAAAAATGATTAAATTGATTAGAGGTGTACTCCTTGCCATTGTTAGATCGCAAAGCTTGTACTTTATGACTACTTTGTGTTTCAATCCATTGCTTGAATTTCAAAAAAACACTAGCAGCTTTTGATTTGAATCTAAGAAAGTATATCCAACACATTTTGGAGTAATCATCAATAAAAATCAAGAAATACCTGCTACCATTGAGTTACAAAGTGTTGTGAGGACCAACCACATCCGTATGTATTAATTGCAGCTTCTCAGTCGCCCTCTAAGTTGATTGCTTAAATGGAAGTCTTGATTGCTTTCCTTGTTGATAAGCTCTACATTATGGAATTTTTAACTCAAGACAAGGGAGATCTTGAACCACTTCCATTCTTTGCAAATTCACAACATTAGTATGGTTGAAGTGTCCAAGCCTTTTATGCCAAACTTCAGTTTGGACATTTGTTGTAGGGAGTGTTATTTGCTCCTCCTTCATTGGATCAAGTGCAATGCTTTTTCCTTTCCTTTTTACTTTGAACACATCATTGTCATGTGCATCTTTGATCAAGCACCGATCACTTTTAATGATAACTTTAAAACCTTTTTGAATCAACCAGCTAACACTCAACAAATTTTGACTGATATTAGGTAAAAATATCACATCTTTGATAAGTTTTGTACCTGAAATACTTTCAATGGCTATTGTGCCTTTTCCTTTGACTATAATGTGTTCTCCATTTCTAATCTTCACTTTGGATGCTACACATGTATCTTATTCCTTAAAGAGCTCACAATCAAATGACATATGATTAGTGTAACCACTATCAATAAGCTATTTATCGCTTGAATTTGAACTAGCAAAGCAAGTGGCCACAAAAAGTTGCTCCTCTTCTTCATCAACAACTTGACCAAAGTTGCTCCTCTCACATGATGTCATAGTTTGTTGCATTTTTCACACTTGACATCAGGTCTTCTACAACATTTGAAAGGAGGATGACCCATTTTGCCACAATGCTTACAAGGAGGAAAGTCCTTTTTTTATTACCTTTACTGGTGTTGGCAGCTTCTGAACCTTTGAATTTTTTTTTTGTAATTCTTCACTTTTTTCTTTTTCGCTTTGTTAACTTGTAGTTTGGATTGCAACGCTCCTTCCACTAAAACTACATCCCTCATTTTGCTCCTTTGTTTTGGGGCCTGCATAACACTAAAGGAGTTCTACCAATGTAATATTTGATAAATCGTATTTTCGAATGTAGTAATAGAAGCCTCAAACTTTTCAGTGACTGTTACTAATATTTTCTGAACTATTCTTAAATAAGAAAATTTAGTACCTAACAATCTTATATTGTTCACAATGCAAAGAAGCTTGTTTGCATACTCCTTGATTGTTTTTTACTCCTTCATTTTTTGCATTTCAAATTCTCTAACTAGATTCATTACTTGCATCCCCTTAATCCTTTCATCTCCTTCATATTCATCCTTGAGAAACTTCTTCATTTTAAATGCAAATTTAATTGTCATGATTTTGGTGAAAACATCTTGTGAGACAAGAACTAACAAGGTAGCTCTTGTGTTTGACTTTCTTACTTTCTACTCCTTTTGAGTTTTAATCTGAGCCAAAGTTGGATTTGTTGGTAAAGGAGGAATTTCGTAGTCTTCCTCAATACCTCCCAAAGATCATTTGCCTCCGGGTGTGCCTCCATTTGTGCTGCCCAAATGTAATAATTGTTACCATCAAACACAATAGTGCTAGTGTTGTGTAAGGAGTTTTAGAATCCATTTAAAGGATTGAAATAAGGTGGGTTTAAATATTCACTAATAGGTCCTTCTAAGAAGAATGCTTTGATACCATTTTGTTGGTGTTTTAAGAGAGAGAAAATATAGAGGAGTACGTTGGAGAAAAAGCAAAAAGCAGATTGTTGTGTATATCTCACATTTATTGAATTGAAGAAGACTTTTAAATACACAAAATGAAACTAAAACTACAAAGCAAAATAATAGCAACTGCACATGTCACAATCCCATGTTTAACAACTCCAAAAAATATATGAACCACTACAGATCAAGTTTGTTTGAAAATAGTTAAACAACTTTAATTAAAAAAGTTAAAATAAATAAATTATTTCAACGTAAATGAAAAGGGCAACAACTAAAGTACAGTTTCAACAGATGCATTTTCGTTTTGGATTGGGTGTTCATTCGAATTCCATGGGCAACTAATTTTATGCATTGATTCCTTGCAAAGAATGAAATGAAACCTTGGGATTGGTGTTTTGTTCGGTTGAGTTTTGTTATTTCTCTCTTTTGAATTTGCATTTGCGTGTAATGAAGAAACAAATCTATTTATGCTTATATTGTAGAGTGGGCAATTCATTTTTTTGGGTTTTGTTCATGATTAATGAACTGTGACAGATTCATGAATGTGTGCACTTCTCAATTGTATATTGAACTCGTTGTCAACATTCGCTTAGTTGCTTAATTCCGAGTCTCATGAGGGATAACAGAACCAATTTAATTTGAAATCTGTGATTGGTGAAATTTCATTCGAATAGGAATCAATGTCGTTTTCACTATTGTTTTATCAGATTTGCAATTACATTTTATTCTTGTGTTGAATTTTTGAAACTGCCAAACCCCATCCCCTTTTGTGTTGTGTTTGTATCTGGAGAGCTTTGATTGAAAAGAATGGTCATTGGGAGACGACCTTGGGTTAACTCCTAAGTATTGCATTTACATTATTTAATTTGATAGGGTAGGACCTCAATCAACAAGGTAGATACGTAAAACCTAATTGAACCTATAAAATGTATGATATGTACAAAGAACTATCAAACTTTGCAAAAGTATCACAATTGCACTTAAATGAAAAGTTGGAACACACCAATCATATTGTCCCAAGCTTGGAACGCATCAGAGACAATGTCCCAAATCTCTTCGTCCTTCCAAAAGCTTTCAACCCAAAAATAAAAAGTGGAGTAAAATTGGCGTTTTATGTGTATATGTATGAAAATTCAGATTTATATGTTCCTAACTACTAAAGACACTTACTATTGGAAAATACAAGTTATTACAGGTTGGAAAATTTCATAAAACTTGTCAACTACCTATGAAAATTGTTTTAACTACTTAACTACTCTACCCTATCACATAGGTAGCAGGTCTTAAAGTCAACTTCTTCACAATGCAACTAGTTAACATAGGTAACTCTAGCTCTTAAATTCTATCTATTGGAGCTTCTAACTGGTCGTTTTGGGTTATCTTTGCATAGGTTCCACGTCAGCTTCCAGCTTGGCAACATGTTAGATTGCTTCTTGTGCAAGCTTGCTTAAACTTTAGGTCAACTTGTCACTTTGGCGGCAAGTCTCGTGAGGTGCAGGGCATATTGCATAAAGCTTCTCAATTCAACTCTAAATTTGTCTAACTCTAATGCACATGTTAACTAAGCAAGTTTCTCTTATGTTCATTGCACAACTCGTCACAACAACAATTTCAAGTCTAGCAAGTCTCAATCAACTTAAGCGCACTTCGTCCAAGTTGATTTGTCCCTTAAGTTAATTTCACACTAAATCACAATTCCTGAAAATACTTCTCCTTTGGGAATCCAATTTCCGATCAATGTTTTCCTTTTATCAAAATCTATTTTCCAGCAAGTCACATACCCCTTATAGAATCCATTATTCAAACCACACAACTACACCTTCCTAAACACTTCAAATAAAACTCCTAAGGACAAAATGGAATTAAATAAAATGATAGGGTGTAAGAAGAAAATGATATGGTGCAGGAAACAATTACCATCTTTTTTAAGTGTTTTTAGTCTATATAAACAATTTTTAATGAAAAAAAAAATCAGTGGGCCAAAGTTAAACTGGATTGGGCTTTTCCAATTTTACAAAGTTAAAAATATAAAGAAATCTTACATATAAAACTTTTTCTTCACGAACTTCTACAAAGTGTTAAAAGTAGCTTTGGAATCAAAACACTACATTCTAAATATCCAAATTGAAGCCTTAGTAAAAAATCTAATGCAAAAGGAATCATCCAATCATTTACAGAAAAAATGTATGAACAAAAGAATAAACAAAGGTTTGTGCTGAAAAAATTATAGTAGAAAAATACAAAATATATTGGGTATTTAGAAAAACTTCTATCTACTCTAAAAAATAAAATAACATGCTTAATGTAATAAATAAGGAAAAAAGAATCACTTGGAAGATGCAATAAGACTATAAATGTGAGTAAAAAAATGAGTAATCAGATATATTTTGTATAGAAGGAACTAATCATTCAAGTGTTTCATTTGATACATAGTAAATGACCAAATACCTTTTTTTTTCACTTTTTATAATAAGTAATAATGATCAAAAGATAATTGCAAATGAACAAGATGGTGTTGAAAATTCAACCACAATTAATTACACAAGAACAATCATTAATTGGTTAATACAATCAAACTTGTTCATTCTACAAATCAATTCACTTGCACCTCATTTATGGATTTCAAGTTTGAGGGACTTACAAACCCTCCTACCTTAGAGAAGCTCGTAGAAATAATTAAATGTGAATTCAGTTAATAATATATTTATTTGGTATCCAAGTAACTTGGATAAATCTGATAAGAAGCTAATAACATCATATGGTTGTAAAGGAATGAATATCAAACAACAAGAACTAAATATCCAATTATATCTTTTGGTTACCTAAGCCTTTATTCATGATCCAAAAATATATAAATACACATCAATCTCATAGTAAGTACTCACTCGATTATTTCAGTCAATATTCATAAATACACTATTTAGGCTTTTATTGACTTGGATGCCAAAAAATCTTTTGTAGGTGAATCTTTTATCGATCTTCATCAATAATTTAGTGTCAAGATCACAAAAAATAAAGCTTAAATATTAGAGATTTTACTTTTTCTACCTTAGAAAATTGACTGTCCTTTAAAGTAAGAATCAATGCAATATGTTTTACTTACTGATGACTTTTAAAAGAACATGTTACAAAATGGTCAATGAGTAAGTTTTTCTACAGGGTCTGACTAAGAATTTAGCTTATGGTGAGGCATGTAGGACAAATAACATGTGGGTTTTGCTTTTCGACTTTCCATGAACCAACTAGAACAAATGGTGATGAGTCTCGAAGTACTCATGTTTTTCAAGCTTAAGAGCACTTCTTTAAGGGCTAGTTAGTGTGATTTTTAGTATTTTAAGACATTTCTAGTATAGATTACACAACTAGGTCTTAAGTTGCATTTTCTTTTAATTACTTGTTTTTGGGCTTTGTTTAGTGATAATCTAGAGTAGAGTGGTGTTGTCTTAGGTTTTCCTAGTGTTAATTGATCTAGTGTAGACTTTAATTGATAAAACAAGTATATTCTTTAATTTTTCTTATCTTTGCATTAGTTTTATTGCATTACATCATTAGTCTAGTTTTAGTTAGTCATAGTATATAGTAGTTAAAGTAATGAAGTATTAGATTCTTGTAATTGTTAGTTTAGTGCATATTTGTTTTCCATTTTAGTTATTGTTTTGATTTTTAGAGTACCTAATCATTTGTTGTTTTTAGTTTATGACTTTATCTAGTTTTCAAATTTATTTTATTCGTTCAGATGTAGACTATATTCTTCCTAATATTAGTAGCATGTTATTTAGTTGTTTAGCAAGTCATTTCCAGCATTACTTCTAATAATCTTCTCTCACAAAAATTCTTCCAATTTTTATTCAGTTTTAGGTGCAATATAAGCTAAAGAGGAGCAATCTGTTTTGGAATGGACCGTGAAACTAAAGCTAGAACTAAAGGTGTATCAACATGCACTTAAATGAAGAAGGCCATGAGGTTGGACCGTGAGCTTGTGCTTGTTGTTGCAGGTCAAGAAGTCTAGTGGAAACTTTTAGAGAGTGCAACAACCTCCTATAGCAAATCAAGAGGAAGAACAACCCACTTGCAAAAAGTATTACATGTTGCAATAAGAGAGGAAATTAAACTGGACAGAAAAGTTGCATTGGTAGTTACTTGTAACATCCCGATAGGATATTACGGATTTAATAATAAATAAATAAATAATAAGTACTTTCATTTAATAATACCTCATTTCCCAAAACGTGGGAAATTTAAAACTTTTATTAACGTACAATAAAAGCAAAATATAATTCCAAACCATAGTTTATAAAACTGAAATAATAAACAAAAAGTCTCATAAGAGTTTACAAATTATCTCCAAAACATAATAATTAAAAAGACTCCCATGCTATCCCCGCTCTGAGTTTAAGCATCACCAGCACCACCTCCATCAACATCCTCTGCTCACGTGTACCGCGCACACGATCATCGCCAAACACAAGCAGATAAGGTGAGTTTAACAAAATCAACATACAATCATACTGATATACACATAAGTAGTCATTTATATAATTCATGCAAACACCCAAATAAAGTCTCTCACTCTATTTCGCATCAACTAGCCACAACCAGATCATTCGTGTTCTACCTCTTTTAGTGATTACCCCAAGGTGACTTGCTGCCATACCTATTGTAAGACCCGAGAAATTTAAATAATTAATTAAATAATTATTTAATAAATGCGAGTAGTAGGAGCCTTTAAGGCATTTAATGCGGATACCTATGATGTGGAAAAGTACTAGCTTAAATGGTTGAGAGTACTTAAATGAATGAGAGGACTTGGGTTCAAGTCCTATGTATGTTGTTTGTGTGTTATTTAATTATTATTGTTTTAATAATATGCTAGTGCATGTTGAGTGATAATATAATCATAAAATTATATTAATCATCTTGAAACATGAATTGGTTAAATGGTGGAACATTGATTTGGCTTTGGCATGGTGAGGGGTTCAAACCTTGGTGAACCACAAATTGAACTTTATTTTTTGCCAAAATGTTCTTTGGCATGAAAGTGAAAGGGCAAGGAAACCCAAGCAGCCAAGGAAGGGCTGGAAAACCATCATAAGACAACAAATTGAATGGCATTAACCTTAGTTTAATTGTAATTTCGTTTTGCATCATTAATCCAACATTAAGACACCAATTATTGGCCAATTAAGGGAAAAAGAGTGAGGCTTTGTGGCTGGTTTTGTTGGATGGGTCGAGGAATACGAAAATCAGAGTAAGGTGAGTGTATTGAGTGAGACATTGAAGCTAAATTGAGGAGAACTAAGGAAGGCTATTGGAAGTAAGGGAGAACCAAGGGCTACTCAAGTTTTAAGCAAAGGAAATCAGGTTAGGGAAGCTGAACTCGTAATTTATGTTGTTTTGTTAATGGTATGATGTATGATGTGCAATTACATGCTTCCTGTTGAATTAATTCGCAAATTCTGGGTTTCTGGAAAATTTCCAGAAATCGCCTGGCAGACGATGAACTGTCGCTCGACTACTCATCCTATTTTGCTAGTTTTCTGGGTTCCTGAGACGAACCGCCTGGCGGTGAGCTTTGTGCTGCCAGGCGACGCGTGACAGATTAACCCAGTTTATGGGTTTTGCTTGAACTGCCTGGCGGTGATGAAGACCCGCCAGGTGACGCGAACCAATTTTGGTTCAATTTTGATGTTCTGGACGTTTTGAGATGACTCTAATCGGAGGGAAGGTAAATTTTAATGGTTAAGGGGTGATTGGATGTCAAACATCAATGAAATTCCTTTAATTGATGGCTAAATTTGAAGAAAAGGTAGGAATATTATCTTAGGATTGATGAATTGAGAATTTCTATAGTGGTAGCAATCTAAGGGGAAAATGTGAATGAATTCGTGAATGGAAAGTGTTAGGGATGAACTATAATCCCAATAACTGGGTTCGTATCCTATAGAGTTAGATATTGATGGAAATCAAAGTTGTTGTGAAGGGGGTAAGTTTCACAGGTGCAGGAACCGCCTGGCGGCACCCATTTGGTCGCCAGGCGCCATACTAGAGAGGTGCTTAGTGTTCTGTTCACGAAAAACGCTATTTTTCATACTTTTCGTGCAATAGGAATCGTCGGGCAGTAGTTTAGTCCCGCCAGGCGCCACCTCCTCACTTCTGGGCGCTAGGCGCCATCATGTTTTTCTAGTTTGCGCAATTTTCATAAAACTGCATTTTCCGGTTCGTTAACCGTTTGATTTAGGTGAAATTTTAATAGGTGGTCCATAACATGTGGTTCTTCATTTTAAACGGTGAAGATTGGATTTGGAGGTCAGTAGCTAGAGATATATATTCCTTAATATTGCTGATTTTGGAGTCTGTAAAATACATGAATAAGCTCTTGATAAGTTCAAGTAACTTCTAATGAAGCATGATTGGCTAAACAGTTCTTTTACTTCTTACAATTGGTATCAAGAGCGAGTTTTTGATAGTTAATTAAGTTTGATCCTAAGACCTTTTTGAATATCTGAAAACAAGCCTCCTTTTGTAGAAGGAGCGTCTATACATAGGTCTCTTATGTTTAGTGGCGTGAACAACCAATTTTGGAAAATTCGCATGAAAACTTTCATAGAATATATTGACCAAGGAATTTGGAATGCTATCATGAATGGATCATTCATTCCTTAGCTTATTGTTAATGATAAGCAGGTTGACAAGCCTTGGAACCTCTAAAGATAATATAATTGTGCTACCAAGAACATTCTAACATCCACATTAAATATGGATGAATTTTTCATAATTCCTTAATGCAATAGCGTAAAAGATATGTGGGGTGTTCTTGAAGTCACACATGAAGGAACCAATGATGTGAAGAGGTCTAGAAAGCATTCATTGATTCAAGTGTATGAATTGTTTAAGATGTAGAAGGAGAAACCATAGTTGAAGTCCAAAAAAGGTTGACATATATTGTTAACCATCTCCCAATCTTGGGAAAGGAATTTGACAAAAAGGAGCTAAACATCAAGGTCTTGAAGTGTCTTTATAGAAATTGGCAACCTAAAGTCACGTTCGTCTCAGGATCAAGGGATTGAGATGAATAGGCTGAATGAACAAGAGAGTAGTGAGAAAAAGGTATAAAACATAGCCTTGAAGTCGAGCATTAAGAAGAATGGCTCACCTCTATTAAAGTCTTAGGTCGTTCGCAATTCAAAACAACTTCCACCTTCACCGAATCCACCGAAATAACCTGCGCAGAAATCACATGACCCAGAAATTGCACCTCGTCCAACCAAAATTCACACTTGGACAATTTCCTATAGAATTGATGTTCTCGGAGTATACCCAAAACATTCCTTGAATGTTCTGCATGCTCTTTTTGATCCTTCGAGTAAATAAGAATGTTGTTAATAAACACGACAATAAACTTATCCAAGCACTATTGGAAAATCCTATTCATATAGTCCATGAAAATTGTAGGAGCATTAGTTACCCTAAACGACATCACTACGTACTCATAGTGTCAATACTACGACCTAAATGTTGTCTTCTGCACATTCTCTCGCTTGACTAAGATCTAATGATATCCAGACCTCAAATCAATCTTTAAATTCACTCCAACTCCCATCAACTGGTCCAATAGATCATCAACTTATTCTTGATCGTTAACTTATTCAATTGATGATAATCTATACATAACCTTGAGCTGTTGTCCTTCTTTTTCAACAACAAAATTAGAGCTTCCGACGAAGAAACACTTGATCTAATAAACTTCTTCTCCAATAGATCCTCAATTTGTTTCTTCGTTTTCGCAACCTCTGTCGGAACCATTCTGTATGGATCCTCAAAGTGCACTTCTCTACTCGGCGACAACACCAATACTTCATCCGGAAAGAAATCTACATACTCTTCCCCCATTGGTTTCCCAATGATTTGCTCCTAGACATTATTCTTTTTCTCTTGAGCTATGACCCTGAAACAAGTAGCCCTATCATTGATGTCCTTCAAAACCCCTTAAACCAAACTTAGTTCCAACCTAGTATCATATGGAAACATCACTTTTTGTTGTCCGTAATCGATAAGAATGTGATTAGTAGTCAAGCAATTCATCCCTATAATTATGTCCAAACCCTCAAGTGGCAGACAAATAAGGTTTACCACAAACTTGCGCTCTGTTACCTTAATTAAACAACAAACGTGGACCAAACTGGTTCAGACCTGTTCATACGCCAGTGTAGAACCACTAGTTCACATCCCAAATCACGCACATGTAATTTGAGTTCTTCCACACACGCAACAAATATAAACGAATGCAAAAAAAACCACAAACATCAAGTTGCAAAAAATAAAAAACATTACACTATAACCATTCCAAAAATTTCAAGGCATACAATTATATCATATCAAAGTTTTCAAGCACCGTACTTACTCAGAGACTCTTCCAAAGAGACCCTATAAACCAATCATGTATTAACAATACAATAGAACAACATCAAGCTCATTTCCTAAAACTCAAAAAGATTTTTCGAAAAACCAAGATCTGATACCACAAATATAACACCCCTTTCGAGATCCCACATGTATTTTTATAATTGCCAAAATTCCAAAATGTAAAACTATGATACCACCTATTAAGTAGGAAATTTCACAACTTTTTCAACAACCACTTGCAAAATAGGGCATCTAAACAAAACTTTATTATTAAAAATAAGAATTTAATAAAATAAACCAAATCGGTTTAAGTTGTCAAAACAAAAATTCATTACAAGTCATTTCAAGTTGAAAACCCAATCAAACTACTACATAAAAACGCCCAGAAAGCTTTCCCACGAGCTCCTCACAGTTATGCCTCTGCACTAGCATATGCACCAACATCTACTCCCGTATAACACACGTCATACGATCATCGAATAAACACAACAACACACAAAAGCAAGGGTGAGATAACCAATTAACCATCATATGACACTATATTAACCACATATAACTCACCTTTCACTATCCCAACATATGCATAACTCTACCAAGATAACCATTAATGTCTTTTTTCAACAACCATTTCCCAGCAAGTGTACTGGTACATAGTAGTATCAACAAGTGTCGTATCCATAATGATTTAGCAAGTATATTGGTAGTTATATTTTTGGGTTTTGGTTGATAGAGAGTGCTAGTAAAAATAAATAGATATATTGAGTGGTGTAGGGGCTATGGATTGATTTCATTTCATCTTTTTCTACTACACCACTACCATCTTGTTTACTTAATTTGCAAATCATTCAATGTCCTGGGAGTACTCTTTCCATGTAGATCTAGGTTCATCTCTGAAGCACTAGAACCTAAGGAATTCAAACCCTGGTGTGATCTCTCTACTCCTGGTAGAAGGAGTCCTTGCATTAATGTGCAAGGCTCTCTCCTCCAGCATCCACTCTGGTATGCCATGAAACATCCAGTACATGTATGATGATTTGATTGGACCACAATTTAGACTGGTTTCTCAACTCAAAATCTAAACCAGTTAAATAGATGAGTGATTAAGTTATCATTAAGCATAAATCAAACCACAAACAACTGAATGAAAGCAAAGATAAATACCAAAGAAGTAGAAGTGAATAGAATCAAAATTAATTACATCAAACCTGGACACGAAGGAGTTAAGCTATTCATAGAATATTACAATGCAATTCCAGCAACATCTACACATAAGATTTACACTAAGAGCACCTCCCTCGTGCCTCACAGACCCTATTATGTCCTAATACTACACTATGAAGCCTCCACTCAATGCTTAGAATGAAGACCCAAGGTCTTTATTTATAAGAACTTTTGGGCAGTCCTCAGCCTAACTTTTGGTGCTTAGCCACAAGGGTTACTTCACAAGTGGGCTTCCTTCTTAGCTCAACCCCTTGTCCTGGTGCTTAGCACATGACCTTTCCTTCTTGGAAGGGTTTTCTTGGTTGTCGAGCCTCATGGATTTGGGCTCTAGGTTTCCTTGCAAAGAGGGTTTCCTAACGAGGCTTAGCTGCATTTTTTGTGCTCAGCCAGAAATTCTAAATATGTTGTCTTGTCTTTTCTACTTCCATGACTCAGCTATAATATTGTGGCTTAACGGCATACTTGATATTTTCTTTTATTTATACAGCAAAACAACAAAATATCATTATAATTTATGAAACTTTATTTCTCAATATCTCATTCTGTATCTTAAGCTAATGAGGTTCGTTTTATACATAAATAAGCTAATGAGGTTCGTTTTATACATAAATAACATCATTTCATACATGATAAATGTCAATTTCAAATGGAAAATTTACTTATTCTTGACACTTATCAACCACCCATCACATGTTCCCACACCCAAAACATGCAATCATCAACCTATTATCACCAAGTAAAATCCAACAATATGACATTCTCTCACAACCCACCGCTCTACCTTTCCTGCTCAACAATGCCTCTTGGAAAAGGCCTTTCCCATACTTTCCATAGACTTACAAGCATCAACCTTACCCGCTTAACTCTACCTGCTCAACAAAGGCTTATGGTTGAAAGAAACCCTTTTACCTTGACACGACAAAACCCTATGGATAAAAGAACCATCTTAGCATTACATTTATCTGAGAATTCATATTGTCTCATCACATATGTACATACATGTATATCATACCTCAAATCATCATGCAATTACATCATATCATGTCACATCATCATAATATTAACCATGCATCATCATCCTATCATGACCTAAACATTGTTTCCTTGCACTTAAGGATTTTAATATATACTCACTCAAGAATTCTGCACCAAGATAATATAGAAACAACAACATTTTTAACCCAACAACAACACCATGTTCAAAAAATAGCAACAACAAAACAACTAGTTCCATAAAAGACCAGTGGATTTTTCTACAACCTGTGGATTTAGCTCCAGAATATAAAAATGTGAACCAGCAAGTTTCACAAGTGACTTGTGGATTCTTTCACAACCTGTAGATTTGGCTCCAAAATATATAGAATGCAAACCAGCAAGTTCCACAAGTGACTTGTAGATTCTTCCACAACTTATGGATTTGACTTCGAAGATGCAAGAGTCAAAATTACGAGTTCAATAGGTGATCAATGGATTTTTTGACAACTTGTGGATTTGGCTTCGAAGATGCAAGAGTCAAACTAGGAACTAAAATTCACCCAAGCATTGACAAAACTCATGAATTCTTAATAACCACATAAAATTTTACTACACCTGGATGCAAATTAATTGTACACATTGGAACCATACTCACTCCACAAACCTTAACCAAATCATGCTACTCCAACACAAACCATAATTCCAACATCACCAGGAACATCCCCAAGAACAACAACAAAACCAATTTTCTTGCATACAACATTTCACCTATACTTTTCTAAATAAAAGTTCAATCTATCAAATAGTTTAAACGAAATTTCTAATCAACTTAACTCTAAACGCCCCACACTTCCCAAAAATTCTATAGCCACATCCAAAATCCCATTATCAAACTATGCTTATTTCAACCATAACTAACACTCTAAAGGAAAATAAGTTCCATTTTATAAACATTTCTCCAACCTCAAATAAATTCACTTGGTAACAAGATGAAGATTAAAATTTATAATTTCGCCTATTGATTCATCCAAACCAAAAATTGAAGTAATGAAATTAAACATCTTAACCCCACTATCAAACAAGTAATTTTCCTTCCATAAGAAGAACATGAAAAATTTTCCTCCCATAGACTTCCATATCTCAACTGCACATTTTTCTTCACACATAACCACAAAACTATAGGAACAAGGCTATACACCCCTTACACCAAAAACGTAACCAAAAAATGCATTTCACCATAAATTCCCCCATAAAAGCTTAAACATCACATTAAGGCCCTGAAGAAATCACACTTCATCATTCCATAAACCAATTTACAATCATTGCTCTGCACACAATCATGTAATAATAAAGAAAATGGTTTAACATCCCTTACCTTAAGAATCCCAAATTGTATTTCACATTACCACCACAAATTCATCTCCTAAATTTAAATTCTCCACTAAAATCACCTTTTAGCATTTCATAATCAAACTTCAACATGTATCCACATGTAATCACATAATAAGGACAAGGTTAACTCCTTTTACACCGAAAACCCAACCTTCTTTTACCATAAGGATAAACACTTTTGATCTCATATCCAAGACATTAATCACACAAACAAATAATGATAGATACAAGGTGTAACTCCCCTTACACAAAAAACTTAACCCAAAAATGCATTTCCCAATTCTCCATTCCATAAATAAAGTAATATCAAGAAATGGTTTAGCACCCCTTACCTGGAATTCCTGCAACGAGACCACTATCTAGATATAATGAATTTGCCTTAACTTTTCACCTTCCTAGGCACATTCCAAAATCACCAAAAAGAAAGCCAATATTTCTACCCTTTATACTTTAGACAAGGTTTGAACACACCACCTCCATGTTGCAACCCAACACTCCAAGCCATATCAACTATCACATTTGTCTTATCAACCACATGCACAACAACATACAATAACATCCACACATTTCATGCATTCGAGATAATAAAATTATAATCATGTCAACTAAATTATTAATAATTTATAAAATACAAATTACACCAAAGCATACTCAACACTTCTAAAACAAATACATAAAAACAATATTTAAATATAAACACAAAAAAATGCACACATCAAGAATGGAACCATTGATCACCAACCTATGACAAGGTTTAACCAATTGTACTACAAACACTTCTATGTATGTCATTATGTATTATTTTAAATAATATTCCTCACGTCCAATTATCACTCTTGGAATAATAATTATTTTTCCTTGGTCTTACAACTCATCACAAGAAGAAAGTGACGAAGCAAACTTGTGTCTCATAGTTCGTTATGAGTCATCATCATCAAGGCAGGTAAGTTATTTGTCCTCAAAAGATAAGAATGATAATAATCAATTACTGCATGCTTTTAAAGGAATTACATAATGAAGCAAACAAAATTGACATCATAAATTATTTGCTAAAAGGTTTAAACAAATGGCTAGAAAACGGAGTTAATCAGCTAGAAACAAAATTAACCAATTTAAAAGAGGATTTTGAAAATCTGGATCTGATTTATAAAAGGTCAACTTGTTGTTATGAAAATCAATTGATTTCAAAACCTTGTGAAAATTGCACTATTATGGAAAACAAAGTCAAAAACCTTTTAAAAATCTGTGCAAAATGTTAGCACAAGAAACCTTTGTGCATGGATTTGATGAAGCAAGTGCATGAGATTATGTGGTTGATCAAGAATTGATGAAGATGCATTGATGATCAAGCTAAGGATATGCTAAATCTGGAATTGACTTGAAGATCATGGGGCTTGTATTTTGTATTTTGTATTGTCGTAGACTATGTGACAGTTTTTTAACAGGTTAAAAGGCTTGCAGCATATAGTTTTGGTATGAATGTATTTAACTAGTTGAAATATTATTCAATTGACAATTTATGGGTTTTGTTTTTAATATGGAGGAACTTTTTCAATTAAATATGTTCAAATTGGATTTGAATGTTTTTATTATTAGGGAAACATTTCAATAATATATTGAAGTAATTCTTGTTCCAATATATGCATATATGCGAATATACACATATGATTCATTTATATTTTACTTATTAGAAAGTAAATCATTATTAAGTTAAGAGATTTATTGCAGCATTTATCTTGAAGGCTATTGAGGATTTAAAAGATTATGCTAGCAATGTTTCGGTTGAAATGGCACATAATTAGTTCCACTAAGAACTAAAATATTGAGAAATGCATTTAAATCCCTTTTTCCAACTGCTTAGAGTGTATATATAATAGTTTCATGTAGTTTTGCTCAATATCTCCATAACCTTTTTACAGTTATTTTAATTTCTTCCTGATAATATACAAGTGGTACTCTGGTATTCATATGTTGTAGTTCAAGTTAGAACAAATGTTTTCTGGTATGAATATAAGTTGTTATAAAAGAAAATTTACTTAATTGAGTTTTACAAACCCAAGTTTGGATTTGGATTTGACTGATTGTTTGTACTAGTTATAACTATATTGACTTTCACTATTTTTCCTAGATAACATATGAACTAAATTCAATGTTATGTTCTATCTCTAAATATGAAGAAGAATATTTCTTAATGCTCTTTATGATTTGCACAAAAGAGAAATAAGAAAGTTGTTGTTGAAAATAAGAAAACTATACATATTCCATAAAGTTGGGCATTTTGTTTTTCTTTGCAAAAAACTTAAAGACTAAAACAGAGTTATTAAAATTTGCTTTGATTGCAGGAAGAAACTTGCATTGACAGGATGATGGAATAAGAAACAACAGTGATGGAATAGCAAAATAGATTGAACACAAGTATTGTGGAGGTAAATATGTTCAATTTGAAGGTTAAGACCCTACACTATGAGAATTTGATACTAAAGGAACAAGTATCAGATCATGTAAAAATGTTGGCTAAACGCGAGAGTGCAAAAGTAGAAGTTTGATTGCTTAATGAGAAAATTAGCTATGAAGTTAAACGAAACAAGGAGTAGATCACAAGTCTTCAACAAAAAATATCCTGGTTGTAAGACCAACAATGCAAAGATGTTGTTTGTGATCAGATTCAAATTAAGTTGCAGAAGCTAAATGATCTTGACTCTAAAGTAGAAGAGTTGAAGAAGTCCAATTTAAGATTGTAGGTAGAGAAGTTTCCATAGTTCCAAGATTAGATTTTACCCAAATCCTTGTAATATTGTCATTTTTTTAGATACATTTTAACATATTTTAATGTAATTAGCTTGTTATGTTTAATGAAAGATAATGTTTGTTACTTACTTTTGTAGTATCATTATTTTTTTATATATTTTATTTTTTTTTATTATTTAAAAAACTATTACATTATGAAATTATAAATAAATGTGGATAAAAATAAATAATAAAATATTTAAATTATGAAGTTTGATAATAGTGACAGTTATAAATGTCATAATATAATGTAAATTGTGGCATTTTTAAGTGTTATTAGTTTCAATATATTTAATTTTTCATTTAGAAAATTATGACTATTTTAACGGTTGTAATTTACCCCAAGAAACCGCCACATTATATAATGTAAAAAATAGCAGTTATTGTGACAATTCGCTTGAAATTGCCACATTATACTTTGTGGTGCATTAAATTACGATGGTTATTGAAACTGCCACAGACGTAAATTGTAACGGTTAAAATCGCTACATTTTACAAAAATTACCGTCATAATTATACAGTTTTTTATAGTGTTTGGTGTAGTAAATGAATCAACTGAAAAGGAAAAATAGTTGACTAAAACAACTGTTCACAACAATTTTCCCAAGGAGTGGATTGAACCTAAAGGGTTATCAAAGGACAACATCATTGGTGATATTAATCAAGGAGTATCCATTAGAGGCAAGCTTACTTATTGTAAACATGTTGCATTTGTGTCTCAAATTGAACCTAAGAATGTGAATGATGCTTTAAATGATAATAATTGGGTTATTGCTATGCAAGATGAACTAAATCAATTTACAAGAAATTATATGTGGTCTTTAATTCCTAAAAGTGATGACATGAATATAATTGGTACTAAATGGGTGTTTAGAAATAAAATGGATGAAGATGGTAATATAGTTATGAGCAAAGCTAGGCTAGTTGCTAAGGGATATAATCAAGAGGACGACATTGATTTTGAAGAAACATATGCACTTGTGGCTATGCTAGAAGTGTGAGATTACTATTGGCATATGCTTGTATGTGTAATTTTAAACTTTCTCAAATGGATGTGAAAAGTGCATTCTTGCATGGTTTCTTAAATGATGAAGTGTGTGTATCACAACCTCTTGGCTTTGGTGACCACCTCTATCCTAATCGTGTTTTCAGATTAAAAAAGGCCTTGTATGATTTGAAACCAACACCACGATAGTGGTATGAAAGGCTAAGCATTTTTCTTTTGTCAAAAGGATATGTTAGAGATGTTGTTGATAAAATACTCTTCATTAGAAAACATGAAAGTGATGTAATACTTGTTCAAATATATGTTGATGGTATTATTTTTGGTTCAAATAATAACCCCATGTGTGAAGAGTTTGTTGCAGCTATGTAGGGTGAATTTGAAATATCTACAATGTGTGAGCTAACCTATTTTCTAGGATTGCAAGTCAAATAACTTAAGCAAGGGACATTAAGCCAATCAAAATACTATTTTTATCTGTTGAAAAAGTTTGAAATGCAGAATTGCAAAAAAGCTGTCACTCCAATTGCCACAAATTGTCTTATGGATTCAGATGAGACTGGGCAACAAGTCGATTCAATCGAGTATAGAGGGTTGGTTTTTGCTCTATATAACAACAACTAGGCCAGACATTCAATTTAGTATATACTTGTGTGCAAGATTTCTGTAAGATCCAAGAAAATTAATTAATTATTTAATTAAATTAAAGAATGGAAATTGAAGCAGAAAGTTAATTATAAGAAAATAATAAGTGCTTTTATGAAAACAAAAGAACAACGTGTAGCTTATTTGGTTAAGAACTTTTTGCTGGGTAATTGGGAGGTCTGTGTTTAATTCTTATCATGTGTTATTTATGTGTTTATTTTAATTAATTTTATATGTGTGCGTGATGTACATATTTATATTGTTTGTGGTGTGTATTTGTTTCAAGATAATTGTAATAGCTTGTTTGGTGAAGAGCAAAACTTTATTTCTTTTAGTTTTGATGGCTTGACAGGAATTTGAAAAGCTATAAATAGGTAAACAAGGACAATAATTGGCTATTAAGTGTGTTTAATGGAGAAAATGTAATTATCTAATTTATTTATTTTAATTTTCATTTTTAGTATTAGGATGAAATAAAATAGTCAGAAACTCAAGAAAATTTTAGTTTTAGGTAATTTTATTTATTTATGTAGAGCTAAAAAGAGCCATCAAGATTCATAGCTTGAAATTTTGGGTAAGAGGAGCTATCTTTTTCTTATTATTTTGTGATCATGATAACTATGTTTTAATGGACAAATCCATGCAGAAAATGGCAAATGCATTTTTTTGGGTGAAGTTTTGGTGTAAGGGGAGCTGCCCTGTTGATGTGATTGTTTGTTGAGTTATTGTGTTTTTTAATATTTAATTACAAAAATAACTATGAAATGCAGTAAGTGTGTGAGTATTTAGATATTTGGGTTGCTATTATGTGATTGTGTCATTATATAAATTACAACGACCAGCCTTTTAAATTTGGGGTTTTAATCACACTATGATTGAGAGAAAAGAAAAAGATTTTCGATGTGATGATTCTCCAAGGATATTAATATATATATATATATATATATATATATATATATATATATATATATATATATATTGTTAAGTAGTTTTTATATGTATCATGATTTGTATTTATTATGTAAATACTGTTTGGTCATATTATAATGGTGTATTATAATACTAAATAATATTATTTGATTTTATATAACTTATGCAAGTATTTATTAGTTAAAGGTATTAGTTAAACTTATTTTATTATTATTGTTCTAGCCAAACTATAAGAGGTCGATTAGTCAAAGCATTCAGAGTTGTGTTTTGTCCCTTTTTTTTTGTCTCTAAGATCTCCTTTTATATTTTCCCTTGAGACCTCTTGAATTCCTATCTCCTTAGTTTTATAAAACCCTCTTATTTATGACTCGTTAACTTTCTCCATTTAACTAACACCCCTTAATATGCCCCAAACAGTTGCTTGATAATTTCCTTTAAATCCCTAAATTATTACTCTATTATACTAGCATAACATATCCATCAATGATCATCCTAAACCCAATCGACATTTGGACTCTTCAACAAATCGACCTTTGGCCTATCATTACACAGCCCCCTCAGCCTTAGCTTGAAAAAGCGTAAGGCTAAAGAATCTTTCCCAAACAATAACCCAATCGACATTTGGGATCTTCAACAAATCGAGCTTTAGCCTATCACTACATAGCCCCTCAGCCATAGCTTGAAAAAACCGTAAGGCTAAAGAATTTTTCCCAAACAATAACCCTATCAACATTTAGGTTCTTCAACAGATCGGCCTTTGGTCTACCATTAAATCTCTAATAATTGACACTAATAATAGGTGTCAATCTTAGTGAAAATTCCATTAATTCAAATCCAACTGGAATTGACACTAATAATAGGTGCAGGCAATTCGCAAGCATTCAAATAAACGTTTTTTAATACATTCACGCAACACGAGACAAGATGCCCTTTAATTCATAACAAAATGGGATGCATTTATTCAATTTACCAAAAGTAACCAACTCACTCAAGTAAATGTTCGTGCGTCAGTTTTGAAAAACACATTCACCTCCACTTTTCCACTTTGTGTTGATTGACATTTGCTTTCCATTCAATTTGCATATACTTGATCAATAATATTCACGTATACGTAGTTGCAATTGCACGACATTCATAAAATTGCATAACAAAACATTCAATACCAATTTGCAATGAAAATTAATGCACACAGCGGATGCAATTTCAACGACGAAATTCAATTCTTATTTCCAATCATGGCATTCACATTCAATTTTTAAAGCGACGGAAAACTTAAAAAACCCTTTAAACTTTAATTAGGGTTCATAAAAATTGGAAACAAACATCATAAAAAGAGAAACATCACAGTAGAATCATAAATCCTACAACTTAGCTCTGATACCACATGTAAAACAATTAAGGATTGTTAAGATTTAGGATTCTCACACAATAAAACATAATAAAGCACTAACCTTGATCCATGGGAGATCCTTTGAATATGCATTCTTCAATTTGTAATTTTTTGTGTGGTCTTCAACCCTTGTTTCCCAATCTATCTCTTTGCCTTTCTTTTCTCTTCTCAAATGTTTATGATGGGTTACTGTGAAAAGAACCTTATGGCCAGAGACAAAACCCCAATCCCTTTTATAAACAAACGTCCATGAAGTTGGTTTTTATTTTATCTTTATTTTATTTTATAATCACTTCCCATAATAATAACCAATATAACTTTAAATTTTATTAAATCACAATTGGGCCCATCATAATATTTCAAACGAGTCACTAATAGAATTAATTCGTCAATTAATTCTAACATGATATATATGTAAGATTAAATTAATTTATATATGCATTATGATTGAAATGAGTAGACCGTATGTATCGGTTGTGGGAGTTGTCAATGTGTGAGGCTTACTATTAAGATTAAAGTTTATTTTCACTTCGATCTATCTCTTTCCTTCGTACTTAATGTCAAACACACCTAGTAGAACTTAATTAAACAATAAATATCTTCATAATCTTAATAATAAGAAATATGATATAGTTGGGGAAAGGGGGTAATTATAATTGAAAGCGTGACTTCCAATTAGTCACCGTATGCTGTGAATCAATAATAATGATATGAGTCTTTCTTCTTACATCCATTAAAAGTTGTAATTTTCAGACTATCCCTTATTAAAATTATAATAAAAATTCCTACATCTCATTATGTTTTATATTTTTTAGGTTGAATGTTCTAGAAGTTTTCTAGGAAAAAAGTACTAAGACTAATAAGTCCCAAGCATTTCGTGTGTTCTCCCTTTTTTTCCCTCTTGAATCTCTTTCTTATGTCTTTTTTCTAATCTTTCCCTTTCCTATTGGAAAACCACCTCATTATGATCATTATTTGCCAGCCCTCTGGCTTCCTCAACATCATTCATCTTTAGTAATTATAAATCACATTAAACTCTACTTAATGCCACTGATATTCCATTAATGAGATCAACTATTCTCTTATCAATCGAACAAATCAACCATTGGGCCTATCACTACACAGTCCCCCAAGCTTTAGCTTTAAAAACGTAAGGCTTGATAGTTCGGCCCAAATCTTATTAGTCGAAAAAGTCGGCCATTGGGCCTATCACCACATAGATCAACCATTAAGTATATCACCACACAAGCCCCAAACCTTGTTTTAAAAAGCGTAAGGCTTGATAGCTCTGCTCAAATCCTATTAGTCGAACAAATCGATGATTCGACCTATCACCAAACAGATCAACCATTGGGTCTATCACCACACAGTCTCCCAAGCCTTAACTTTAAAAAGCGTGAGGCTTAATAGCTCGACCCAAATCATATTAGTCAAACAAATCGGCCATTGCACCCATCACCACATAGATCGACCAATTGGCCTATCACCACACAACCACTTAAACCTTAACTTTAAGAAGCGTGATGCTTGATAGTTCGACCCAAATCCTATTAGTCAACAAATAGGCTATTGGGCCCATCACCATACAAATCAACCATTGTGCCTATCACCACACAACATCTTAAGCCTTAGCTTTAAGAAGCGTAAGGCATTGATAATTCAGCCCAAATCCTATTAGTCGAACAAATCGGCCATTGGGCCTATCACAACATAGATCAACCATTGGACCTATCACCACACAGTACCCTAAGCCTTAGATTTAAGAAGCGTGAGACTTCATAGTTCGGCCCAAATCTTATTAGTCGAACAGATCGGTCGTTTGGTCTGTCACCACACAACCCTCTTGTTGGGCCATATGATTGCTTTAGTCTTGCTGGAAGGTGCCAAATGGCCCAAAATCGCTTCGCCTTCCCTTATAGCCTGTGACCATTTTGTTTGACATATGTCGCTAGAAAATACTGCTGACGAAGAAAAGAAACGAAATGTCGCTTGCTTCCCACACTTATTCCTGCCTTTTTCACTTGTCTTATCAGAGTGCCAAGTGTACACTTGTTTCACATAGATATGTGCTCCCTATCGAATATGAATCATAGTTTATTTGCCCTTTAAGCTTTCTTTGCACAAAAACTTTCTTTAGATTTTGCTAATTCCTTATTGTTTGGAAAAGATGTGTACTCAAACCTTTTTTAAACATGCTTTGGGGAGACATAGGGTCAACCCTTTTTTAATGTGATTTGGGGAGACACAAGATCAACCCTTTTTAAACACGTTTTGAGGAGACCTAAGATCGACCCTTTTTAAACATGTGCCTTTTTATTGGGGCGAAGGGGGGGGGGGGGAGAGGGGGGATAAGCTCAACCTTTATTAACATGTGCTTGTTGAGGAGACATAGGCTTAACCCTCGTTAACATGTGCTTGTTGGGGAGACATAGGCTCAACCCTCATTAACATGTGCTTGTTAGGTAGACATAGGCATAAAGTAAACTCAAAAACTTTATTCTTAATGCCTCATTAAAAACCTTACATTGCATAAAGAAAAGAGTGCTTACTACAACTGATCAACTACAATAAAATGAAAATAACTTACATTCCGCATGTAGGGTACCCGTCTTCCATCTAATGTCTCTAATTTGCAAGCCTCTTTGTCCACTACACGATATACCCTACAAGGCCTGACCCATTTTGGAGATAGTTTATCTATAGTGTGGGAATAACTTACCATCTTTAGTACCAAATCTCCTTCCATGTTAAGTCCTCTACATCCTCCATTATGTTGCATTGTTCTTACATATTCCTTCAACAGTCGTTTGGATTGCTTATTCTCTCTCTTGAGTTCTTCTTGTTGTCTCTCAAATTGTTTTGCCCTTAACCTAGCTTCATCTTTTTTCCAGGTTAGATAACTAATCATCTTTATCAGTCGCTCGACTATTGGAGTACTTGATTCTTATCTTTCCATCATCTCTCTACCTAAAGGTCTTTTCTTTCTTTGTATTTGTGGCACAAGAGTAATTTTACCTATCCCATGGTGGGCGCCAAAATGCTCTAGTCAAAAAGTACTAAGACTAATCAGCTAGAAGCATTGAATGTGTTCTCCCATTTTCTTGTCTCGAATCTCCCTTTTATATGCCTTTCTTCTAATCTTTTCCTTCCCCTTTGGGAAATTACCTCATTATGACCATTATTCACCAACCCTCTAGCTTCCTCAACGTCATTCATCTTTAATAATCATAAATCACCTTAAATTCTACTTAATACGATTGATATTACTCCTCCATCAATGAGATCAACTATTCTCCTATTAGTCGAATAGACTAGCTATTTGGACACAACCCCCAAGCCTTAGCTTTAAGAAGCGTGAGGCTTGATAGTTCGATCCAAATCTTATTAGTCGAACAAATTGGCCATTGGACCTATCACCACACATATTAACCATTAGGCTTATCACCACACAACCCCTAAGCCTCAACTTTAAAAAGCGTGAGACTTGATAGCTTGACCCAAATTCTATTAGTCGAATAAATCGACCATTAGGCCTCTCACTACAGGAAGGTATTTCCAAATTCAAAAAGTATTTTTCAGAACACTCAATTTGGAAAGTGAAAGTAATACATTTCAAATTAGGTTTTCCAAAAGATATTTTTGAAGTTTCAAAAATATATTTCAAAATACCTAATCCAAAATATAAAAAAAAAAACTATCATGTGTTCTGAAATATATTTGTGGATTCATAAATGACTTCCAAAACATCCATTTTGGACTTCTATTTTATATTTTGGATTGGATATTCTAGAATGTATTTCTGGATCTAGAAACACCTTCGGGAACACTCGTTCCAGAATATAATTTTTTTTTTCCAAAATTGATGTTTCAGAATGTTTTTCCAAATCCGAAAATAACTTCTGTAACACCCATTTTCAGATTGTATAAAACATAAGTCTTTTCCAAAATAGTGTCTGGAATGATGTACCTCCACTCTTTCACATTTCTATTATTACAAAATTTTTAATTGTTTTCAAACTGTGTATGGAAGGAGGCACAAAGAAAGGTCAAACCATCGTTGCGAGCTCTGCGCATGTTGTGATGGTTCGACTACGACGCTAGTGCCCAAGCCTTCTAGTGGACGTGGTGGTTCACAGTGCAATTGTGATGGAGCGGTTCAAGGAGAGGGAGCAGTCAAGGGAGAACTGCATAGAGGAGTGGAGGCATGCCTAGTGCAGAGAAATAGCTAGGGGAGGAAGAAGCTTGAAGAGAGAAAAAAGAACGAGAAAGGGAGGTACAACGGCGTGAGTAGGTGAAACTTTTGCACTTTAGGATTTCTTACTATAAGGGTAAAATGTGGATTTTCAATTTTATAGGGGTGAAAAAAGAAAAAATGGGTGAGGAAGAAGCGGTCTAATGATTTTTACTGCTGTGAGGCATTATTTCAGTACACAGCTGATAAAAAAATCTTACAAAACCATATCTAGAAGGACTATTCTATAGTGACTGCTGTGAATACAGTAATTAGGATTTACTATAAAACATTTTCCTATTAAAAAAAATATATTATTTTTTATTCCTTGGCCAGTAGTTTAAAGACACTTGCTGGCCTTTTCCTTCATTTCGTATAAAAATTCCCTATATATTCAGCACCTTCAGAATGATGTAAGTGTTTTCCATTTGACTTGCAAGCTAAGCATCTGGTGAAGGAGGAACAGGAGCAACACCACCAGTGGTTGGCCTGATAAGAAAAAAAGGAATTTCATTACCATATAATACTAATTAATTACATGATATAGACCAAACAAACTCTATTTATCATAACCAGCTAGCAAAAGGTGCAGACTTACAGCCCCACAAAAACTTTGAATGAATCATATATTCCCCACTGTGCTCCTGTGAGAGTTCCAACCATAAGAATACGAAGAGGTAGACCACGGGTAAACAAACCCCATAATCCAAGCTTCTTTACAGCCTGCATTTGAAAAAAAAAAAATATCAGTCCTGCAGAATCATACGCTCTTTCCATTAAACCTATGACACCTTAACATGTATGATTCTTTTTTCCTTTTCCTATTTTAATTTGTTTCCCATTACGCAGGTTGGTCACATAATGTTTCAAATGCAGTTATTCAGACAAAATACCAAAGAAAGTCTAAAGCGTTAAAAGCACATCAAATCTGGCACTTACATCAGCAACACTTGCCCCTTTGGAATTGTTAAGGAAAGAGACGAGGTTATCAGCGGGATGGGAGACGACAGCACACAATATACCAGCCATGTATCCACCGACAATGCTCACACCTAGTTGCTGGGAATTGCTGCATTCATATTTTGGTTTGGAGATGACATGCTTGTAGATCATCTCAACTATGTTCTCAAAAGAAGCAAACTTCATCATTGTATCTGCAAGGAATAAAGTTATTTACTTAATAAGTAATGGTTTAGGTATCTGATTAGCAATTTTCCGAAGGAAATTTTATAGACTAGAAAACACACACACAAAAGGTATCTCTGATAGGATTTTTTACACTGACAAGTTGGCAGAAAACCAGCAAAAGGAAAAGGAACAACGTAGAGACTCTTGACAATAGATAGTTCCTTATCTGGACTACCTAAATTTCACTTGTTTCCCCATTCTTTTACTACATATTTACGACAATGCAATAAACATCCTTCCGAATTTTACAAGATAGTAAGAAAGCAAAATGCCAACCAGTATTCTCCAGAAAAAATAGTATATTAGCTAAACAGTTAGCTGCCAAGTTGAGACACAAATTGCAACATATACAGAGAACAGGAAACAAACAAAAACAAAGAGACATTTTACTTTTGGAATTATCTTTAAAAACAGAAAATTAAATAACGAGAGCAACCAATTCAGCCAAAAAGGCACTTTATGTCGAACTGCGAAGTATAAGATGGGGAACTTACATGGAACCTGTCTTCCCCACAGAGGCATAATTCCCTTGTAGAGCCTGAAATCAAATGACATTTCATTAAACGCTAATCCTACTAATAGTATATATCATGAGTAAAATGTACACTTCATAGTGCCGGATTCAGTATAGTTGACTTTTCCACACCTTCACCAGGTCAGCTCTTGTAACCATTGGATGTTGATCAGATTACTCAAATCTGAAATGTGTGTCCATTTATTGAGATAAATTATGAGCTGTTTCATCTTGTTTTGAGTTGCTGACTGTGAATGCATGGAAAAGTAATTGCAAGGAATCCAGAACCACAGCTTCTTACCAAAACAATGGGAAGATTTAAGTTAACAATAATTATAACATGATAAGCATACCCTGAGACACCTTCAGTTCTGACTAACTTTGGAAGTCCATCAGCTAGGCCTCTAGCAAAGCCAGGCTGAGTTTGAACTCTGACCTTCACAGCCTCAAATGGGCAAAGAGCAACATCAGCAATCAACTCCGAAGATGCTGAACCAGCTAGGTAAATCAATGTCTTGTACTTCGTTGCATACTCTGGACCAGCTATGTCAGAATAGTACTTCTTGAAGTACTCATACAATCCATATTTGAAGGCACCCTGTGCGCTGTAACCAACAAAGGTAGGTGCCCATCCGCGGTAAAAGCCCCTCAGTCCTTGCTCCTTAAACATCACTCCAAATCCTGTGCTCGTGTTCTTGTACTTGACTGGGTCTATCTGAAAATGATAACTAATAACTTAATGTTAACAGAAACCAAATCACGTCAAAGATTACGAATACAATGTTCAAAAGACTAATTGGTCATACACATGGTTTGAAACTGTGGCTGTAATCGTGGTTGCTGAAATTTATATATAGCTAGAATTGTGGACACATAAAAATTTATATATCACTTTATTTCAAGAGATTCCAATAAAATACAAACACAGAAACATTGTCATGACATTTTCATAATTATAAGTCAAAACAGACCATGAAGATAACGATAAAAAATCCCAAATCGAAGGCTGTCTGACTGACGTGGTTCTGGGCTCCCTTGGGCGAATTTAATCAGAATGTAACATATAATTACATTCCAAATAATAAAATACTTAAGTAAATTTATTTTTTTAAAATATAAATTATGTCATGAGAGCTTAAAGTAGTATTACATTGTTATCCTATTACAAACCCACAATATGGTAACTTTTTTTACTTAAATATATCATTATTAGGATTATATCTCACAGATTTTACTTAAATACATCATCATATAAAATCATATCCGAATTCACCGATAAGGTCTAAGTGATCTCAGGACAATTTTATTTTAAAAAGCATGCACATATAAACACTAAACAGAACAATACCTACTTCATCTAAACAATATTCACATTCTTACATTTTAAATGCTCCGGTGTTGTCTCTATTAACCATAAAGGAAGACTCCCCCTTTTTTTTTTTTTCTTTAGAACTTTTATGATAAGGTAACAGTTAAACCATTCCCATGAGTTGTAATTAATCATAATATACAACTATTTTACCTAATTAAACTGTTTTTTCTTATAAAAAAGAATATTTCATATAAAAAGATAATTAAAAGATGGAGGGAACTAAACCCATATTTCTCACTTCCCATGGCGTCAATTCGCTCCCAGCCCTCGTTAGAAAATTGTTCTACGAAAATTGAATATTCGAAATGCAATGGCGTGGCAGGAAAAAGTGGGCGCATAAGGAGAGAACTTGAGGAGACCTGTATGTTGCATTTGACAACGTCAAGAGGCGTGACGGCTGTGTGCGTGACGCCACAGCTGAGAGTTCCTCCGATGGCGCAAGCACCGTAGAACGCCGGCGAAAACATCTCTATGCTGCGTTTCTCACTCGGAGAACGAACCACGAAGCTTGAAGCCTCCATCTTTTGCTGCGGAGAGGGACAGGAATAGAGAAAGGTCGGAATCAGAGAATGGCGCCCCAAAGTTTCAGAGTCTGAGGGAGCCATCAAGGGTGAAACAGTGGCAGGTACAGATAAATTCAATGACACTGTGTGAGAGAGAGAGAGTTTACTTTGTTGGAAGAGAGAAATAAGATTTTGAAGCGTGTCTGGTAGTTGTTCTGATTTTACAACGAAACCTTTTTTGGGTTTCGCGGGTTTTATATACTCAAAGTCAACACGACGGAAAGACATGGAGCGAATTGACCACTTCCTTGATCCAGAAGAAAGAAAGATGAACTAAGTTGTCTTCTTGATACCCAAGAAAATTATTCTGATGGTTGTTAAATGAAAAATCATTTTTTAACATCTAAGTTTCACATCTTTTAAATGATGACATGCTACATTCCACCAAGTATACAAATGGAATCTAATCGTTTATGTCTTCCAATAATATCTTTTAAATCATCCACCTTAACAATTTTTCTTTCGTTTCTAAAAGACGATTTTAATAAATATTCAAATAGACTAATAATTAAATTAATTATTTTTCATTACATCTTTTATATATATATATATATATATATATATATATATATATATATAACCTTGATACTAAAAAAACAAGTAAATGCACACGTTAGATTACAAGAGAAATTTTAGTTTATAAAATAAAATTATCAAAATTTAGTTATTAAAATATAATTAACGTCTTAAAATTTCGTTTTCTCTCTTTTTATCTATCATTTCCTCTATCTTTTATAGAAATTATTATTATAATAAAACAATTTCTCTCTCCTTTTTATTATGTGTTTTTTTAATATTCCACTAATGTAAATATTTTATAAATTTTAGATATTATTCTAAAAGTTAAATTTAGAAAATAGTTTAAGAGCAATAATAATTTTAATAATAATATTTGATTATTTTATTCATAAAAAGCTTTTTAACTATAAATATATATTTTATTAATTGAGTTTTATTTATTTATCAAAAAAAAATTTCTAAATTATTTTTTTGTCATTTTTTTTAATTTCTCACTTCGTCCGTTAGAAATTCAGTTAAAAATTCAGAATATGTTACAAAACTCTTGACATCGATCGAGGTTTAGAATTTGGGATTTAGAATTCTACTTTATCAAAATTTTGAATAGAATTAATTTATATTTTTAAAAAATCTGTTCTATATGAAATTTTTGGACTTGCATGTGGGATTTTTGACATATAAAGACTCAAAATGAATTCTTGTTTACTTAAAATTTTTAGAATGTATTTTGATAATTGATAAAAAAAAATTACGTGCAGATAGAACTATTTATTGGAAGTAAAATTTGTGAAAAACACCTTTTAAATTTAAGAACGTCTATTCAATTAAAAAATAATTTTTGAAAGGGACATCGACTATAAAAAAAAAAATATTTATTTCATTAACCTGGTTTCCAACAATAGTGACAAAAAAAAAAGAAAGAAAGAAGAAAGGTATGAAAGATGAAGCAAGAGAAAGGAGATTGATTTTAGACGAGGGCGCCTTCCTCCTTCCTTGTAAGCCGATATGAATTAAAAAAAGAATAAATAAGAGAAATGTTAAATGTGAAAGAAAAATATGGCACGTGAGGTAATTAAAAAAGTTGTCAAAAATGATGGGTAGTCAACATATATTTTCCTTCTCCTTCTCATAAACTTTCGACTATTCTATAAAGAATAAAGGAATTTGTGAAGCACTTGAGCCCTTCCTTCTAGATCACATTACCAATTTGACCAAAGATGGATGCAATGTCAAACCTATCATTGATTAAATTACTCCGTTAGGCCAAGAGAGAAAAGAAGAAGAAAGTAGGTCAAAGAGATTTCGGGTCGAAACTCTCAACTTTGGTGCATACATATGATGACACATCACATACTATGAAGCACGTGTCACTTGCTGAGATACACGATCACATTTAGTTCCATAGGGTTTGGAAGTGGAAACCTGCGTGGCTGCCGTGATCTGACCACTTTTCAAATTGGAAATAGAACAAAGAGGCAGAAGTAATACTTAGATATTTATTAAAAAAATAACAATATTTTGATTAACTTTTTTTTAACTTATTTTTAATTTAATATTTTAATTATTTTTTAATTATTTGTTTTGATTTTTTTAATGATGTGACGTAATGATTTAATGAAAATTAAAGTAAAAGATTAAAAATAAATAAAAGAAAAAAATTTAAAAATATCATTATCCTAAATAATATATATATATATATATATATATATATATATAAATGAAGTACACTTATTTTAAATTTTTATATATTAATTAAGTTAATATAATATCTTAATTAAATTAATATAATCATTGTTATTATTATATAGTTATAATGAAAATGTATGATATTTTTATTAAATTACGATATTTTTGAATAAATTATGTTGTGATTAAATTAGAATAATTATAAATTAAAGTTTAAATAAATAATGTTAAGTTAATATATACAACTTTAACGATATATATCTATCGATATTGTATTAAAAGTTGGATATTCATTTCACAACCTATTTTAGTAATATAATAATATCTACTCAATTTAAATTATAAAATAAAATAAATACAATTATTTTAAATTATAAAATAAAATAAATACAATTGAAATTTAATTATTTAAATTATAAAATAAATATTTTTTAATCGGTGAATGTTAAAATATCATTATAATTGAGAAATATAAATGAAGACTGTAACACACCATTTAATTAATAGCGTAATTAAAAGAAGCGTCATACTAGAATAATATCTTAGTGTAGTCCCGAAGTTTAAAGTAACTCCATACAACCAACCAAAACGCGTAACGATGCCAAAAGAAACAATTACAAAATATTCTACAGAAATCAACTTGAAATGTAAGGGAAAGATGCTACATGGGTCGTGGCCCTAAAAGAAAGATCATGGATCAGAATCCAGCCCAGGCGGGCTATGCAGCGGAGTCACCGTTCTCCTATTGACCGCAAGAACCTCTCGCTTCTGCTCACATCAATAATGTGATGATCATCGGAAAAGAGAAGTACCACACACAAGACAATAAAACAAGCAAAAGGGTAAGCTAGAGCCAAAAACCATTTCATCAAAGAAATCAGATACATATTCACAGTCCATTATACATACATCACACAAGCATGTTACGACCTCCCAAAACAATACACTAAGACTCGACTCGACTCATTCAGATAAGTATAACCTGGTCGGATTCAGCGGATGGTTGTACTTGCGGTGGATACCTCTGCTCACCCCCGAGCTGCTCACCCCCGAGCTATGTGTTACAAGTGTTACAATGAATCCATTTTTTCCTCACCACAAGGTTAGCCCTTAATGAATTTCAGGCCTCCTACTACTCTCACCATAGGAGTCAGTCCGCTCTAGATGAGACTAACTGACCCCTTAGAGTGCAGGATGCAACCTTACCTTGAATCCTTACCTAGTTATACAGATGGGGCACCACCATGGACACCCACTAACAGGGGTCATGGGATTACGTCCCGACCACTAAAGCGCGACCCTAAGGATCTCACTTAGAGATCCCAAGGAATTACACACTTACACGGACCAACATTCTTAATCAACCAAACAGATTCAGCATGCATACACACATACATATACATATACATCACATACAGTTTTTCATAATTCGCCTTTTTCGTATTCCCAGCCAAACCATACCAACTCATTAATCTCGAACCATGAATATGGAACTCCATCTCATATCATTATCATGCCACATTGATACCAACCCTTTCGGGCCTCATGTCGAACTCATACCAAACTCATCATTTTAATTCCATGAATCATCTCATACACATATCATAATCACATCATGTTAAAACTGCAATCCCCTGGGCGGATATCACATGCCCCAAAAACTGATCCTCACCCATCCAGAACTCACACTTGGACAACTTGGCATACAGTTGCTTCTCTCTCAGAACGCCAAGCACCAACCTCAAGTGTTATGCATGCTCCTCCAAAGTCCTGGAATAGATAAGGATGTCGTCTACCGTCGGAACATTGGTCACACCAAAAGGCATAACCACATACTCGTAGTGGCCATATCTTGACCTGAAGGCCGTCTTCTGTACATCATCAGCCTTTACCAAAATCTGATGGTATCCGTACCGCAGATCTATCTTCGAAAACACTGATGACCCATGCAGCTGATCCATCAAGTCGTCAATTCTCGGGAGAGGGTACTTATTCTTGATCGTCATCTTATTTAACTGCATGTAGTCCACACACAGGTGCAAACTCCCATTCTTCTTCTTCACTAACAACACTGGTGCTCCCCAAGGCAAAGTGCTGGGTCGGATAAACTGCTTCTCCATTAGTTCCTCTATCTGTTTCTTGAGTTCCACTAACTTGGCTGGAGCCATGCGATAAGGGGCAAGCGATACCGGACCTATCCCCGGTACTAGATCAATAAAGAACTCCACCTCTCTACTGGGAGGCAGCCCCGAAACTTCCTCTGGAAATACATCCCCAAAATCTTGCACTACCGGTATCACGGACGTCGCATCTCCTCTCTCTACCTCCAGATGTGTGAAGATTATGTAACACTGTGCGCCGTCATGGAGTTCCTTCATAACACCCTGAGAAGATACCAACTCAAGCTCCTCTGAGTCGGAAAACAACAGTCTCTTCTCTCAACAGTCTATAAGAATGCGATTGGCAGAGAGTCAATCCATCCCTAAGATCACTTCCAAGTCTTAGAGAGGCAGACATATCAGATTCACCTTATATCTGCGTCCTTCCACCTCCACAGGACACCTAGCACACAAGGACGACGTCCTGACCAAACCCGATGTCGGAGTAGATACCACAAGTTCACACTACAGCTCACACACCGGTAGACCCAATTTTTTTACACAAGCATCTGACACAAAGGAGTGTGTCGCTCCAGAATCATATAGTGCACAATATTTCATCCCAGCTATCAAACAAAAACCCATCACGAGGTTACCTGAACCTGTAGCTTCTGATCCTGTCATGGCATAAACTCGGCCCGTCGCCTGAGGCCTGTTGCCTCGGTCTCTCCATTGATGCTGGTGAGAAGCCTGAATCGGACGGCGTGCCGCTGCCCTAGGAAGAGTGGGACAATCCTTCCCAAAGTGGCCCTCCTTGCCACAATTGTTGCATCTGCGGTAACCTTCCATGCGTGGGCATGCACTCGTCAGGTGAGGACCCCCACATATGTAGCACTGGACCCGACCCTGCTGAGGAGAAAAGCTCCTAAACCCCTGAGGCTGATGGTGGGGTCTGTCATATGGTCTCCTCCGCTCCTCGTGTTTGGGCTTAGACCCAGATGGTCCCCCTACTATTTGAGATTGCTAAGGCCTCTGACTCTCCAGTTCGTTCTTCATCTTCTCCATTACCCTGGCCTTCTCTACCAGAGCAGCAAAATCCTTAACGGACAAGGGTGCTACCATCAAGCGAATGTCGCCGCGAAGTCCATTTTCAAACTTGCGACATCTCCACTCCTCGTCGAGTGGCAAGGTGTAGAAACGACTGAGATGCTTGAACTTCTCGACATATTCAGCTACTGACTTCCCTCCCTGGGTGAGTTGGAGGAATTCCACTTCCTTGGCATATCTCACGCTGTTGGGGAAATACTCCGAGAGGAACTTCCCCCGGAAGGCCTCCCATGTGACTCGTTCTCCCCTCTCCTCCATGATGGATTTCATGCTAATCCACCAGTGTTCAGCTTCTCCGGTCAGCATATAAACTGCAAAAGCCAACCTGTTATCTGCTGGGCACATCTTCGCATCGAATATTCTCTCTAGGTCCTTCAGCTACTGATCGGCTGCATCTGGGCTAGTCTTCCCGTTGAACTTCACGAGATGGTGTTTCAGGAAGTCTTCCAGACTCCACTCCCTAACTAGTGGTCGTGGCTGAAGGCCAAACACAGGGCAGTCGCCCTGTTCTCCTCCAGCTGGCAGAATGCTTCCATATGCTACCGGTGGGCATCCCCAGCAGCCACCCTAGCAGCCTCCATCTGCTGCATCACCAGCTGTTGCTGCTCAAGCGACGCTGCTTGTCGCTGCATCGATGCTTCGTGTTGCTGCATCAGAGCTGTACTTTGTTGCGCCATAGCAGCTACCATCGCCTCTATTGCCCTGGCGATATCGGGTACATCACCCTGGGATGATTGCGGAGTCCTACGAGGAGGTGCCATAGTTCACTGGCACACAAAAAATCACTTGGTTAGGCTCGATAAAGGTAAGAATTTAACTAAGAGCACTCAGAAGACACAAAGAAAGCTAAGCGGATATCCAAGTCCACAAACTTAAGAAATGACCGCTCTGATACCATAAATATAACATCCAATTTAATTAATAGCGTAATTAAAAGAAGCATCATACTAGAATAATATCTTAGCACAATCTTGGAGTTTAAAGTAAGTCCATACAACCAACCAAAACGCGTAACAATGCCAAAAGAAACAATTATAAAATATTCTACAGAAATCAACTTGAAATGTAAGGGACAGATGCTACATGGGTCGTGGCCCTAAAAGAAAGATCATGGATCAGAATCCAGCCCAAGCGGGATACGCAGCGGAGTCACCGTTCTTTTGTTGATCGCGAGAACCTCTCGCTTCTGCTCACATCAATAATTTGATGATCATCGCAAAAGAGAAGTACCACACACATGACAATAAAACAAGCAAAAGGGTAAGCTAGAGCCAAAAACCATTTCATCAAAGAAATCAGATACATATTCACAGTCCATTATACATACATCACACAAGCATGTTACGACCTCCCAAAATAATACACTAAGACTCGACTCGACTCATCCGGATAAGTATAACCTGGTCGGATACCTCTACGGATAAGACTCATCCGGATAAGACTCAGTGGATGCTTGCACTTGCGGTGGATACCTCTGCTCACCCCCGAGCTATGTGTTACAAGTGTTACAATGAATCCATTTTTTCCTCACCACCTGGTTAGCCCTTAATGAATTTCAGGCCTCCTGCTACTCTCACCATAGGAGTCAGTCCGCTCTAGATGAGACTAACTGACCCCTTAGAGTGCAAGATGCAACCTTACCTTGAATCCTTACCTAGTTATACAGATGGGGCACCACCATGGACACCCACTAACATAGGCCATGGGATTAAGTCCCGACCACTGAAGCGTGACCCTGAGGATCTCACCTAGAGATCCCAAGGAAATACACACTGACACGGACCAACATCCTTAATCAACCAAACGGATTCAGCATGCATACGCACATACATATACATATACATCACATACAGTTTCTCATAATTCGCCTCTTTCGTATTCCTAGCCAAACCATACCAACTCATTAATCTCGAACCATGAATATGGAACTCCGTCTCATATCATTATCATGCCACATTGATACCAACCCTTTCGGGCCTCATGTCGAATTTATACCAAACTCATCATTTCAATTCCACGAATCATCTCATACACATATCATAATCACATCATACAAACACGCAACCACAGAAAACGCATCACTCAACCAGAGGGTTCTAGCTTCCTTTACCTGGAATGAGCTAGTTTTTCCAAGACTCCGACATCGAACAACGGAACACCACAGCCTTAGGAGAAGATTATGGAACTGGAAAAATGAATAGAGGGCGTTTAATACCAAAGCTCTAACACTACACACAAAATAGGACCAGAGATCGAAGAGTGTGGTTGGGAGTACTTACATGAGCCAAAACGGTCAAGTTGTACATCAGACTGGGCACACTATGGAACCCTAGCAGAGGCAGCAGCAGTAACTCAAGGATAGTGAGGGATCTGCAACTTCACAAACTTTTTTATTGGTATAATTACAAATTTTTTATCTGTTTTGTTTTATTTTTTTTTTAAGAATATTTATCAGTTTTCTGCAAATCTTCATAGACTGAGATTCTTTAGTAACATTTTATTTATTATATTTTTCGATCTACAACACTCAAACCTGAGCCAAAACATTGAGTTGGAAAACCAACTTCAGTATTCCTCTAACCAATAATATTGGTTTATTTTATTTTGATTTAATTATATTTCTGGGTTCCTTTCAATTTTAATTTTTCCTTATTTTTTTTAATGATTTTGTTTTTCATATACATTACTCATTTTATTCTTTACCCTTTTTTCATTAAACGAAGCATCAATAACATTGTCAAATTTACAATACTAACGTAATGAAAAGTCATGTATTTGTAGGGATAAAAACAAAATTTTGACAGTTAAAATTTCTTTCATACAATAATTATTTTATACGGACTAAAATTTAAAGTAGCATATAAAAAGGCTATAAAAACTATAAAAGAGTCAGATATGTAAGAACAAAAAATAACAAGTAGTGTATTCAAAGGCACTAACTAAGAAAAATGACATATTTTAAAAAATATTTGAAAACATATTTAAACATCACACCCCAATTAATTAATAAATATAGATAGTTTGAAAAACAATATAAATCTGATTAACACTAATAATTATTCTCATAATAATCACTCATTTCTAAATTTTTATAAGATTTTTCTTTTTATATTATAACAATTTAACTTAAAGACATTTTTCTCTAACATGTTTTAACATATCGTATTCTCGATCTTTGATGCCTTATCACCCTCCAACATTATATCAGGTGACGTCAAATTGACATTAGAGAGGAATATCGACATCAAGAACGTCAGTTGGGTAGGAGATCGACGTCTCTTAAATATGCATGCTTAGAAGCTTCGATGACGAAGCTCCAACGTACAATTTACGTCATTTTAAACTAAAACCAAATAACTTTTTATGTTTGCAATTGTAATAACTAGTGTCACTCGACGTCCTTTGACATCAATTATTGCACCTTTAGACCCCAAAAATTGTTTTTCTTTGTCTGTATTTATAGTTTTTCCAAATCTAAAAAGCATAATATTTCATCACAGTTTATATTATAAAACTGTATATCAAAACTAAAGCTATTAACACAAAATGTGTCTATTAACACAAAATGTCACTATAAAAAAAACAAGTATTAGCGACAGTTAAAATCCGTCGGAATTAAGCAAAATTTATTGGTAAACGTTCTTTTCCGACGGATTATCGACGAGCGATAATCCATCAGTAAATATGGCGTAGGTAATACTTACCGACAAATTAGGCCAATCGGTAATTACCGACTACTTAATCTGTCAGTAATTACTGAGGGATACATTAGTCAGTAATTATCGACGAATCAAGTAGTCGATAATTATCGACGAACATAATTTGTCGGTAATGTCATGTGTCAGGGAATGAATTTCCAACGGATTTTGCGAAGAATATATCCGTCAGTAGTGGGAATGCCATATTCAGGTGCATTATGCAATTTAAGCATACACAATTATTATCAGACCTGCAATCTCACAAATACAATCAGACCTGCCAATTTCATGTATAATTCTAGTCAAGTAATCCAAACAAACATCATACAATTAACACTATATGTCTAGATACACCACACAAACATCAAGGTTCTAAAATGTCCGCATATAAAAGAAAAAACAATCTAAACATCCATCAGTCACAGTGTCCAATATGTTATTTAACTAATGTAATCATATAATATGTAAGATAATCAATATAGAACGAAGTCCTAATCTAATAGTCTATATAATCATCAGATGGGTTTTGTTCTGCTTCATGGTCCTGTCGATGCTGAGATTGTGGTTGGACTATGGTGGGATGGATTGGAGTGGGCTGGAGTGAAGTGGGTTGGACTAGAGTGGGTTGGACTGGACTAAAGTGGGTTGCTGTTGGGGCGGTGTTGGACTGGACTGTTTTTGAAGACGAGTGTGGGCCTTAGGAGACAGATAGGCCAAATTTTGGAGGTGTCGAAAATCCTGACTCAAATTTTGATAAGCCTGATCACGGTCCTCTAGTCGTTGTATGAGTCGGTTGACGACCTCCTCGACACTACTGGAAGAAGATGGTTGTTGTTTGTGGATACCTTTTCCAACAATGTAACTTTTGCCAAGTTCTCCAGTCCTATAAAGTCTTCCTTTATTTTTTCCACCGACAACGTCAACCCAGCACTATGTTCTAATGACGTCTTCCTGATCAGCATCATTAATATGGTCTAACGCATCAACACATTACCCTTGCTCAGATCTGACTTGTGATAGTCCAGTTGAAAATTCTTCCAGTTATAGGAAAACAATGAGAATGAAGTTCAATAAGGTATGATATTTAAGTTTAAAGGAATTTATAGTATAACTTTTTCTTACATGTGTTCTCCTAGACCTTTCATCAACAAACTGGACAGATCCCTTGCGAAGATGAGTTTGGTAAAATACCTCATCAATATACGCCTCCCGCCCTAGGTCTTTTGCCTGTAACAAAATAAAGGGAAACATGTATACATTATAAAGGATGTAATTTAGTCATAATATGAAAATAATAGGAATTAAGGTTTATACAATACGAAGGGCATGCTCTTGAGTGGTAATGGAACCACCCGTGTGTAGGGTCCCACCATTTTCCGAAGCTCTATTCTTTTGGGCTATCGCATATTTATTACTATAAGAAGCAAAATTCCAATGTTCTAGCAGAAGATTCCATATATGGTCCCCAATCCAATAAGGGCGTTATCCTGCATTCCTAGAATCTCTAAACATCTTAGATAGCCTTTGAGATGCTTTGTTGTGGAATTTTTTTCAAATTTGAGCTTCGTGCTCAAGTCTCCATTGAACCTTCATTTGTAAAATAAATCGAATACAACAGTGGACATCTATTGTGCATTTGAAATAAATACATCAATAGATAATGAAAAACAAGTTTCATGATGTTTTACCTTAAACCGCTGCCATAAAGGTTCTTTCTCTTCTTTAGGTATTGCTCCCCATGATGGCCAAGGCGACAAAAAATGTTGCTTAATAGATAGAATGATGGCTTGAGAATCAACTCTAGAAGGAACAAACCTAAATACAAATGCATAAAAGTCGTCAAAAGAAGAAAAACAAATAACTAGTCATGTAATAAAAAATTTTATTTTAAGACAATGGGATATATTACCCTCGATTAAATGACTCAATCATCAGTTATTCATGAAGAGGAGGGTCAATATCATCACCAACTGAATCAAGAGCATCTATTGTAGGAGCTAGATCAGGAGAGGGATTAGAGGATGAGGAAGGTCTAAAAGTAATGTGAACCACAACAGGGGATGGTCCTATATGGGAAGGTTGTGGTATGGATGTAAGAGGTGTGGGAACCACAATAGGGTGTGGTATGGGTACCCTAATAGTGTGTGGTGGGGGTACCACAATAGGGTGTGGTGTAGGAACCATAATAGTGGATGGTGACTGAATGGGTGTACTCTGAGCTGGTCCTATATGCGAAGGTTGTGGTGTGGATGTAGATGGTGTGGTAGCCATAGCAGGGTATGGTGTGGGTACCCCAGTAGGGGATGATGCCTAAATGGGTGCACTTTGTGGTATTTGGTTAGGAACCTTTATGATATAGTGTGGCTGCTTTCTTGGTTTTGATATCTTCTTCCCCTTATCAGAACTATATGGACGTTTAGGTGACATTGCAACTATCAAACTATATAAAACAACACAATTAAACATCAAGTATGAAGTAGATAGTTGTATGATGGCAATTGTTATTACCGACAGTATCAACCACAAAGTGATGAGTTCAAATTTTTGCCCTCATTTAATATTTAAATTTGGGGATTTAATTGAATTTTCTGTGCTTAAAGATTGATTTAATTAAGATTTGTGATTATTGGATTTATTGAGTAAGTTTGGTAAA
>Ga0214542_1000688_pt1 | contig 63435 bp, 48 predicted proteins | sample CNSS1metaG_FD_160096 | JGI IMG/M metagenome (GOLD analysis project Ga0214542, IMG submission 160096) | Root nodule microbial communities from cowpea collected in UCLA plant growth center, Los Angeles, California, USA - CNSS1 | ecosystem: Host-associated > Plants > Roots > Nodule | place: USA...
CGAACCGTAGTAACCGCCTCCGTGCCCCAAACGGCATGCCCAGGTGGTGGAATTGGTAGACGCGCTGGCTTCAGGTGCCAGTGGCTTAACGGCCGTGAAGGTTCGAGTCCTTTCCTGGGCACCACCGTTCTTTTAGGTGATTGTTTCTCCACAACTAATGCAAAATCAGAGACTTAGGGCTACCGGCTTGGTACAAAAGGCTGGTACAAATGCCCCTCACTATGTCTCGTCCCTGGAAGCATCCCGACAGCGGTGTCTATTGGTTTCGCAGAGCCGTTCCCGCGGAATTGCGCGCGCTCGTTGGCAAGCGCGAAGAGAAGCGCAGTCTGCAGACGAAGGACCCATCGATCGCCCGGCGTCGGCACGCCGAAGCACTGGCTGAGGTCGAGGCCCGGTGGGCAAACCTGCGCGGCGGGGTCCGCACGCTAAGCGAACGAGAGGCTCACGAACTGGCCGCCCAAGCGCATGATCGCTGGCTGGCGGCCTACAAGGACAATCCTAGCGGACAAACCACCTGGCGGGTGGATCTCGGCGAACGGCTATGGAGTTCCCCAGCTGCTCTCGCTGGCCCGCTGACGTCAAACTTTCTTTCTGAATACGATCCGGACGCCGCCAAGCTTCGCGACATGGAGAATTGGTGCCGTGCCAGTGCCAAGGACTGCCTTGCCGCGAAGGGTCTGGTGGTCAACCCCGACAGCGAACTGGTTCTCGCTAAAGCGCTCAGTTTTGCGATTCAGCGCGCCAGCCTAACGCTTGCGCGGTACGCGAAGGGCGAATTTGGCATCGACTCCAGGGCTGGCGGGATGTGGCAAGCCAACTCTCCGACGCCCGGCGCGGGCTCGACGGTGCCGCTAGCCGAACTCATCAAAGGATGGTCCTCCGAGCGCAAACCCGCGCAGAAGACGCTTTATGAATGGAACCGTGTGCTGCGGCAGCTCGAGGCGTTTCTTGGACACGATGACGCCGGCAGAATTTCGAGCGAAGACCTGATCACCTGGAAAGGCTCAATGGTAGAGGCCGGCTTGCGGCCGAAGACGATTCAGGACGCCAAATTGGCACCGGTGAGGGCGATTCTGCAGTGGGGTGTCGATAATCGCCGGATCGCTAAGAACCCAGCCGATCATGTCGCGATCGAGGTAAAGGCGATAGCTACCGAGAAGAAGCGCAGCTTTACCGATGAGGAAGCCCGTGTGATTTTGGCGGCATCCTTGCTGGAGAAAGATGCGGTCCGCCGCTGGGTACCGTGGCTCGGGGCCTATTCTGGCGCGAGGGTCTCCGAACTTTGCCAGTTGCGGGTCGAGGACGTAGTTGAAATCGACCGGATCTGGTGCATGAAATTTGACCCGGAAGCGGGTCCGCTCAAAAATAGCAGTTCGGAACGCACCATCCCACTGCATCCCGCGCTGATCGATCGCGGGTTTTTGAAATTCGTTGCAAGCGTTAAATCGGGCCCACTCTTTCCTCATCTGCCACCCGATAAGTTTGGCAAACGAGGTGGAAACGGCACGAAGGTCATCGGCCGATTTGTGCGTGCGCTCGGCATTGTCGATCCACGCCTTTCGCCCAGCCATTCCTGGCGGCATCGAATCAAAACGCTGGGACGTCGGCACGGACTTGCGAAGGACATCCTTGAGGCAATCACCGGTCACGGGCAAAAGAGCGTCGCTGACAGCTATGGCGAGTTTCCGATGGAAGCCTTGTTTCGCGAGTTGAAGAAAATTCCAGAGCTCGATCTCGAGGCCACAAAAAATCCGGACGGGGGGTGAGAATCCCTCCCTCTTCGGGGCAATGCCAACACTCGACGATCAAATGCCAACCTGTCCCTCCCCTCCATACCATGGGCGTCGCTCCGCCGTTGGCTGGAGAAGATCGAAGCGATCGACGTGGACGGAGCGACGCTAGCTCAGTCGCTTTAAGCACCGGACGATGTCGTCGATCAACCTCGGCCGGCGACCTCATTCGTCATCTCGCCTTCTTGCCCGACAGCCGTTGCCGGAGGTTGTCATCGAACATCACGGCGGGGGAAATCATTGCCCCCGTTGATTGGATCCAGAACTGCAAAGACGGAATCGACGGGTCTCATATCAGTGTTCTCTTGCGTACGAACCCTGGCGCCAGCGAGTCAGCGGGTGAGCCGGCGTGCAGGTAAGCAACCTATCAAGCCGACGAACTGGCAAGTAGACAGGTTAGCAAGCGAGCTAGGCCACGAGCCAACAAGCTAGCAAGTCGGCAAGTTAAGAAACTAGCAGCCAGCAAGTCATCGGGTTATCGAGATGGCGAGCTAAGGATTAGCAAGCCGACAACTGAACAGGCGAGCAATTTAGCAAGTCAACGACTAAGCACAGCAACGAAACGACCATCGTTTGGCACGTCAACACATCCTATGATCAATTGCTCTGCGTCCGATGGCTTTCGCCAGATCGGATTGGGAATCAGAGCAGCAACGACGTAGCCTCGCTGACTACCTTGGTTCTGTGCGGGCAGCGTGCCGTGACTCGCTGGTCGTTCATCGTATGTGGTGCTCTTCTTCTTCTGAACAGAACCTCTCTGAGGCCCAGACGGAGGGGCGCGTTGTAAGCGCCAATGGCCAAGGAACCGGCGCTGGTATAACTTCAGCCGTGAAGGGATTATAGCTGCGCGCTCGCGACGGTCAGCTATCCCGCAGCTTTACGCCTTCCTCCTGACAGACCCGTAGGATCCTTTGGACATCGATAGTGCCGAGACTCGACTGGGCGTAAAGGTCCGAACGGGAGATTCGGCCAAAGTCGGATAGCTTTTTGACGCCGATGCCCCCGAGCACATCGACGACACGATCTGAGAATCCGATTTCGCTCAATGTGATCTCAACGTTAGCGGGCGGCCTCGCGAGCGACCTGGCATAGTCCTTCAAAGTCGCGATTTTTTTTCTGCTGAGGTGCGGGGCGAGCACTTTCTCGCTTACGTTGATTAGTTCGCGCAGTGACCGTATATTCAGTGAATGCAATAGCGCCATGTCTCGGGCCGGTAGGCCTAGCACCTCCAGGCTCCCTGCACGCGCAATCGTCCTCAGGTGTTGAGCGGGCTCGCTATCAACAATTATGGTAGACGTGATCGAGGCAGCGGATTGCTGGGTCCGCCGTGGCTTGATGGTAGGGCGCGCACCAAGAGAAGCTTGCATTAAACGCGTCTTGATTATTTCTCGGGCTACTGGGCCAAACGTAGAGCCGCCGCCGGTCGCTAGATCGTCACCAAGTGAGCCCATTGTCTTCCACTTGAGCCGTCGTTGCGTCCCCGCCTGAAGCAGGCCCCGCCCATCGACGACTTCCTCAAGCTTTTGTTGAAGGTCGACTTCAAGTCCCCGCGCGTAAGGAGTGTAGATGAACTCGGATCCTGTAAGTTCGCGAACGTCCAGTATGTCCACGTCAGGAAACTCTTGGAGGAATCCCGGTAAGCTCAAATCCGGTAAATCATCCAAAGCGACCACGTCCGACCACTTCGAAGTAGGCACCTCCAGGTTAGATAGCCAATCGCAGATTGTGCCTGAGTAGGACAGAATCAGCTGGGTTTTCGCTCGCGTCATTGCGACGTAGAATTCGCTTGCGCTTCGAAAAACTTCCTGCTCGGGAGCCCATGAAGGCGGCAGATTTCCCTTGGCGCAGTTTACGATCACCATCGTGTCGAATTCGTAGCCCTTTGTTTGTTCCAGGTCAGACAAAAATCGACTGCCGCGAAGAAATTGTGAAGCGCCATCGAGCACAGGTACCCCAATATCTTTGCCGTACTGCTGAACTTCGTAGCCAGAATAGCCTACTAGCGCGATGCAGCCCGAGTGAGTGCCTCCGCGTCGCGCGGCAAGCTCGTCATTGTAGTCGAGAAGCCGAAGTGCAGCCGCAATCTCGACCTGGAGGGAAGGCGCTTCTAGGATCAGAGGTTCGGACGAAGACCGATAGGACAATTCGGGATCAGAAATCTCCATTTCTCCAATCTCGAAATGGAATTCGGAAAGATTTGATGTTAGCACCTTGTGTGCCAGCCTAAGAATCTCCCTGCTGTTTCGGTAGTTGCGGCGGATAGCAAAGGATCGACCCTTAACGTCTATTCCTGCGGATTCGAACGATTGGTGCTTGGGTAGGATGTGCTGCGCCGCGTCACCGCAGAGGAAGATGTCATTCTTGTCAGGCTTAACGAGGCGCCGCAGGATGGAGAGCTCGACGCTACCGAAATCCTGAGCCTCATCGACGAGGATGCAGCGGTATTGGGGCTCGATTTGTTCGGTGTGCTTTGTCAGCGCTGTGACCACGCCCATGTAGTCGATGACGCCAACGGCGGACATCTTCCGCTCCCATCCGCCCAGCCCTTCGAGTATGGCCGGCCTATGCTGCTCGGAGATCTTGTAGCCTCGCCCTTGTCGCGCAATCGCGTTGTAGTCGGCGCGATTGTCGCGTCCAAGCGCACTCCGGATCCAGTCAAATTCCTCGGCGAGGTATCGCTCCGCCTCGATCGACTGTGAGGTCAGTAGACGGTGGATAGGGCGAAGGACTTCAGCGTCCTTGACGTTGTTGAGACAACGGTAGAACTCGCGATAGACCTCATCCTTGTGCTCCTCAAGCCGCCACGTCACGTCGCGGTACAGCTTGGCGCTCATGGGCTCAAATCCCACGAGCAGACGTTGGCAAATCGAAAAAAGCGAGTTCACTTCGATTCGCGACCTGAGGGCGGCGTCATCTCCGCACGCGAAATCCACGATCTCGGAAATGAACTCGCAGAGTGCCCTATTCAGGCTCAAGATCAGTATCTTGCCGTCCTGGTATTCACTGGCCAGCCGCACCGCGCGCTTGATGGCGATACTCGTCTTGCCCGAGCCCGTCACTCCTGAGAGCTTCGCAGGACCGGAGTAATCCGCCAGTACCAGCTTCTCCTGTTCGGGATGCATAAACAGGAACCATTCAAACGGATGCTTCGTTTCGATGAAGCGTTGAGCCCACTTATTGTATTCTACAGAGCCGATCTCCACTTTCCTTGTACTGTCACCCATGTCGAGCTCGACAAGTTCGTCTGGCGAAAGTTCTGAAAGTGGTTTGAACATCCCGAGGTGGTGTAGCACCCTGTTTTGCGCTTCGTCGAGGGCGCCATTGTTGAGGAGAATGAGGATGTCGAAGAGGGCCGTTCGCAAGCTCTCATCGGCCAAATGTGCGAGTTTGCTCTTGACGAGACCTTCTGGACTCCCCGCAAGAAGTTCTCGTATTGGTTTTACATCTCGAAAGGGAAGATGTCCCAACAGCTGTTCAGATAGATCGTCTGGCAGCCTGTCAATTAGAATGCCGGACCAATTATCTGGTTCGTTGCTAATCGATATCCCCCTTTTCTCATCTGAAATCTTTGTCGTTCCAAGAAGGTTGCCCTCAACTGCGCCGATTGTGAGTCCTCGGTGCTTCTCAATCCATGTGTCTGTTTCGTTGTGGTCGCCCACGTAGAGCAAAAAAATGCAGCCGTTTCCAACAACGGTGACGAGACGACAGAAATCTTGCAGGTCGTATTTTACGCACCCTGAAATTCTGGTTTCGCCATGTTTCGTAAGTCGGAGTGCGTCAAACGGGTCCTCAAAACGCGAAACGCTACCAAGCATAGCGAGCACTTGGCTTGCAGCTTTGCTTTTCCTGCCGCCGGAGAGCTTCATGGTTCTGAGAGCGTTCATGAAGTCCTTGGTCTCGTAGAGTTCGACGTCCACGTTTGCCTCCTTAGCGCCTATTATTTTATTTGTTGCAAGAATCAACAGCGCTGCCCAGCGTAGTTGCGCTGGAGTAACCATACAATTTGAGTGGGTTAGCAGAGTTCTGAGCTGTCGATCAATGGTTCATTGAACCATGTCGGTTAAGGGTGACGGGCTTGCTTGCTCCTGCGTCGGACAGGTCGTTGGCTCGCACGTGCTGGTTTGGGATTATCCCCGGGGCGGCTGCCTTCGTTGCAAGACCTCCTCATTGAAGAGGTCATGATGAGTGGGGCTGGCGGGACGCTTGCGTGATGACATCGGTCGCCTTCCTCTCAGGCCGCCTTCATCCGGGCCGAGGGCGAGACAGTGACCACCGTGCCGGTGGTCATCAACACGATCAATCCCTGCTCGGCGCCAGTCATGTCGAGATAGGTCCGGACCTGCGAGCGATAGTGCTCGAGCGTCTGATGATCGGGGTTCACATCGCTCTTCCAGTCAACCACAACGGCGGCGCGGCCATCGGCGGTCAGTGTCAGCGCGTCCGCGATGCCGGTGGTCGCCGTCTCCTCGTCGCTGTCGGCATAGGCGGCGTATACGGGAAACTCGGCCAGTAGCCCCAACCGCAACGTCGCGATCTCCGGCAGGGCCATTGTGCGAACGATGCAGCGTGCCAGTTCTTCCGGCGAAAGTCCTGCTGCGGGATCAGCAACGGGCGACCGACCAAGCTCTCGGATCAGGTCGTTCGCGCGTTCCATGACGGCTGGAGCGGCATCATCGATTTCCCCACTCAGGACCTCTTCCATCAGCTTGTGGAGGATCAGCCCGCGCTCACGTCCGCCCTGGACCTGAATCGTAGCCTCCAGATTTCGAGGCTGATCGTCGGCGGCGCTTATCCAGATCTCGGCTTCTTCTTCTTGGAGCACCGCGCCAGAGGCGTTTTCGTCGCGGCTGGGCGCCAGCCAGGTGAGGTGCGTCTGCCGCGCAGCGATTGCGGCGGCCTCGGCAGCAAAGATTTCGCGTGTCTGGGTGTTGCTCGGCCCGGCGTCAGCGGCCCCTTCTCCGAGCGGCCGATGGGGGACGTCGAGTGCGGGAAGTTCGGCGAGCGATAGATCGAGAAGACCGATCCAGGCCGATCTTGCAGGAGTCACATCGAGCCGGGGCAGCACGAGCAGTTCGCGGGCGCGTGTCGCAGCGACATACCAGAGTCGGATGCGCTCGCGATCCAGCTCATCCTTCTCTGCTTGCTGCGCAGCGTCATAGCCGTTCGGCTCGACGCCGAAGACCGGGCAATAGAAGGCATCATTCTGCCGGTCGACTATCGCGCTGTCGGGTGACATGATGCCTGTCATGGTGTTGACAGGGATGACGATTGGCCATTCCAGGCCTTTCGCGGCGTGCATCGTGAAGAGCGCGACGGCTTCCTCCTGCGCGTCCGGGCGTCCTTCCACCACACGTGCTTCATCGGTCCAAGCTGCGGTCATGGCCTCAGCGAAAGCGCGAAGACCGCGCACAGCGTAGCGGGTCGACAGGCTTAGATATAGATCGACATTGGCGAGCGCGCGTTCGGCCTGACCGCGATGACGCTCGTGAAGAAGGGGGCGCACTCGCATCACGTCGACGGTCTGCGAGAGAAGCTCATGAGGTGTTGTGCTGTTGCCGCGCCGGTAAAGCGCCTGCAGCTTCTCGATCGCTTCGCGTGCGAGCGAATGGGTGATGTTGGCGGCATCGACGTCGAGATCCAGGCGGGGAATCCGGTCAGGCTCTTCCTCCGAACGCGGGAGCGTCCAGACAATATCGAGCAGTTCCTCTTCGGTGAGGCCAACCAAGGGACCACGCAACAGCGCCCCGAGCGCCAGCGTATCGCGCCGATCGGCGAGCACACGGGTCAACGCGATCAGGTCTTGGACCTCTTGCCGGCGGAAAAGGCCCTTGCCAGCCTGCGTCGCCACTGGAATTCCCCGACTTTCCAGCGCCTCCTCATAGCGCCACAGCTCGGCGCCGGTTGGGGCCAGCAAAGCGATGTCGCCCGGCTGGCAGATCCTTTCCGCGCCGTTACGCCGGTCGACAATGCGTTGGCTGCCAATCAGGCGCGCGCATAAATCCGCCACCGCATTGGCTTCGGCGTCGCGCTGCTGCTCGCTAGTCGCCTTTCCGTTCTCATTGGCGACCGGGATGTCGAGGGCGGCAACGCACAATCCGTCGCGGGGATCCTCATGGAATGGATCAAGGGCGGCGAAGCCGGGTTGCCCGTCCGCCGACAGCACGGCCTCGAAGCGCTCATTGACGAACGTGAGAATCGAGGCGCAGGAGCGAAAATTCGTCGAGATCGACAGGAGGCTGTCGGGATACTGGGCGCGAAAAGTGTCGCGTGCCTGCACATAGGCGCCGACGTCGGCACCGCGAAAGCGATAGATTGCCTGCTTGGGGTCGCCAACCAGAAAGAGCGCTCCTGGTCGGATCCGAAACCGAGTCCAGTCGGTCTCTCCAACGGCGGGCTCGCCGCAGAGCCGCCAGAAGATTTCGGTCTGCTGGGGGTCCGTGTCTTGGAATTCATCGACGAGGACGTGCGCGAAGCGCTGCCCCAGCGAGCGCCGCACATCATCATGATCGCGCAGCAGGTCGCGCGCGGCAAAGATCAAATCGTCGAAGTCGAGCTGGGCGCTCGCGCGCTTGTGCTCGCGATAGCGTTGCAGGATCGGACGTGCTTCCTGGATCAATGACGTCAGAACATGGCTGGCCGTGGCCTGAAGAAGCGATGTCCAGGCATCGCAGCAGGCGATGTAGTGGCCTTGGGCGGCGACGTTCAATCGCTCACCATCCGCCTTTGAGAGGCCTGCCTGCTTCGCCGCTTCAGTCCATTTCCCTTTCTTACGGTAGGAGGCGAATGCACCTGCCTTCGTGCAAAGATCAGGATGCAGTCGCGAGGCAAGGAGGCGAACCAAACCCGAGGGCATCGCAGGACCGAAGCCTGCGGCAAGCGCGGCCATCATGTCGGTCAGACGGTCGACAATCGCCGACGTTTCGGGTTCGATCGCTGCAGCGTTGCGGAGGAAAGCTGCAAAATCCGTCGTCGCTTGCCGGAAGGACGCCACATGATCGTCGAGCGGAGTCGCGGGTGGCGCTAAGAGAGTGCGTCGGCGCCTGAGATTTTCGGCAATCTTGTGAATGAGCTTTACGGTCTCGCCAGGGCTATGCAGCACCATTTCAGCGAGAATGCCGGCGCGATCACTGGACAAGCGCTCGCGCAACCAACCATCGACGATCTCGATGAAGGTGAGATCAGCCTGATTGGGGTCCATGACGCTGGCGCCCGGATCGATATCGGCTTCGGCCGGAAAGGGCTTGATCAAGCGCTGGCAGAAGCCGTGGATGGTTGAGCAGGCGATTTCGTCGATAGCGGCGCTCGCGGCTACGAGATTGTCGCGCTGCGACTGCGACAGCCCATCGGGCAGCGCCACACGGAGCTCGGCCGCAATACGTCCGACGGTGAGGTCGGCAACAAATTCGCGAACACGTGAGAGGAGCTCGCTTGCCGCCAGTTCTGTAAAGGTGACGGCGGCAATACTACGGGGCGGGATGCCCTCTGCAAGCATGAGAGCAATGCGCCCGGCCATGACGGCGGTCTTACCCGAGCCCGCGCCGGCTTCCACCAGGATTGATTGATCATGAAGGCTGATCGCGTTGCGGCGAGCGCCGTCGTCCCTGAGAGCTTTGGATACGCTTCTCATCATTCTGCCTCCCAGATCTGAGCAATATCGCCAAGCCGCTCGATCGCGGCCGGCAGCTTGCGTTTGCAATAAGTGGCGCTGGCGTTCGCCGGCAGAGCGAAAGCCAACTCGTCATAGTCGCCGCCCGTGTCTGGGCCAGGCAGTGCAGCGCCGCCCAAGACGCTGTTCCTCGCCGAGCGAAGATAGCCGGTGATCTCAGCAAGCACCGCCTGAGGATCGTCAAGCTGGAGATCGATCTGCTCACGCGGGAATAGTAAGGAGGCGGTGATCTCGACATCGCCCAAGAGCGCCTTCACCGCGAATGCATAGAGGCACCGCTGAAGCTCGCGACCGCCGTTCAGCCGGATTTCGGTCCGCGGCGGTCGTCCGGTCTTGTAATCGCGAACGAGTGCGCGCCTGCCGTCGCCGGCTATGTCGAGCCGGTCGATATAGCCTGCGATCTTGAAGCCCGCGTCGGGTATCGAGACCGGCAAGGTGGGATCCCAGGGGGGCGCCGCCGTCGACTTGGGCGCCGACCCACCGAATGGCACCTCAACATATGAGCGAGCGCCCGGCAGACCATTGTCGCGATAGGCGAGGGCCCGGCTCGCCAATAGGCGTACATCGTCCAGAGTGCGCTCCCAGATAACGGCCGGCGGGACCCCGCGCTTGTTCTCCCAATCGGCGGCGATGAGGCGAGCGGCATTGTCTACTGCCGTCATGATCGCCGCGCTGTCGGCCGACGCGAGTCCGCCCGCGCTTTCAAGGTCGCGCAAGGCGCGATCGAGAACCATATGGACGAGATCACCGACGTCGATCGCGTCGAGTACCAAGGGTTCGGCGGTGCTTTCGGGCAGGCGCCAGCCGAACGCATAGACCCAGACGAAGCTCAGCGAGTTGCGCAGCAGACGCCGGAGCGAGCTGGCCGACTGAGTGCGGCTCAAGATCGCAAGAATGAGTGGATGATCAGGCCGAACGAGGCCGTCGTGCGCGGTGATCTCGGTGCGATGCCAGTCACGCCAGCAGCCTCGTGCGCTGATCGCCTGCGGATATGCACTGAACTCCTGCGGCCGAGCTGTGAGACGGTCGGTTTCGCTGAAGGCATGTAGTGGCACAGCGTTGCGGCGGAGATAGATCTCCTCGCCGTGCCCGGCGAGGAGCGGGCTCCGTCCCAAGAGACGTCCGTCGCTGTCGCGTCGGGCGCGTGAGAGCACGACCTCAACCGTTGTAGTGGCCAGGATCGTCTCGAAATCCCGGCGATCGGCGAGCCCGACTGGCAGCGGATCGAGTTCGGGGGTGGAGATGATATGATGTGGGATCAGCCGGTCTTCGGCGATCCCGCGCGGCCAGCGAGAGGAGTTGAGGCCGATCAGGCGCACGAAGCGGCGCGGGGATGCCGCTAGCATGCTGGCCGGCATCCATGCGACGGACACGCAGGCTTCCAGCCCGTCGTCTTGCTTTAGCGTTTCAAGCGTGGTGTCGATCGAGGCCGCCGGTCCGGCGAGAAGGGCTTTACGCCAGACGGCTAGCGCCCGGCCTTTGAGGAAGGCATCGCCAATCTCTTGCGCCGCGTTCGGCCCCCTGGCGAGCAGATTCACAGCCGCGCGCAGTGTCGAAGAGTGATCTACACCATCGGGCCAGTCCTGGGGGGTCAGCCGCGCCAACAGGCGGCCCCAAGCGTCCGGCGTCGACAATGGCGCATCGCTCGGCAGGACGCTCAACCATCCCTTAGGCAGGAACTCGAAGGCCGCCGAATCGGTGCAGAGCGTAGCGAGACGCCGAAGGCGTGACTGCGACAGGCCGCGAACAACAATATCGGCTAAAGCCGCAGCCGCCTGTCCGTCGCGAGTGGTGACAGTCCTTACGCCTTGGGCGAAGTGCAGATCGATGTTGGCATCAGCACGCAGCGCCAGGAAGTGATCATCATAGTCGGCGGTCGAGGCGGAGGCGATTGCGATGTCGGAGGGTGCAGCCTTGCCAGAGGCCAAGATCGAACGCACCCAACGCATCGCCTCGATTGCTTCGTGATAGGCCGTGGCTGCGCTGACGACGCTGACGGCAGGCGAGGTAGATGGCGCCCGCGTCACACGCACGCCTGTGCTTTCCAGCCAGGCCGGCGTTGTTCTTGGCCCGGCGGTCCATTGCACCGGGATATGCTCCGCAAGCGCTCTCAGCAGAGGCCGCCAGCAGGGCGAAAGTTCGGTGAGGCCAACGATCTCTATCGATCCGAAGACCGCTGGCGCGTGGACGATACGTCTTGTAGCCGCGGCGACGATATCGACGGGACGCATCATGCCGATTGGAAATTGCGCCAGGACCGCGGCCTCAAGCTCAGCAATTGCGGCGAGCCGCGGATGGTCACCCGCGCGAGCCGAAAGATCGATGCCGGCGCGCCAGACCTTGTGCAGGGTGTCCGCCGCCGCATCGATCATGCCGGGGAGCGACTTGATGCCTTCGAGCTCGCCCATAGGCGTGGTGCGAAGTACCGCCTGGAGAGCTGCGCGTAAGCTCTCATCATCGATCGTCTTGGTGAAGCCGCCAGCAAGGCGCGCCGCCGCTTGCTCGAAGGGCATGATCTGGAGGCCGTGACGACGCTCTCGAGCGGCGGACAGGCGGCCTTCTCGCGTGGCCAGGCGGCCATGCACGACAAGTGTTGATCTACACGCGACGGGCATGACCGCTTCCTCCCAAGACTATTTCTTGTTCGGACGCTGGGTCAGCGCCGACCCCGCCGCCGTCTTGGCCGCCTTGCTACTTTTCGGGTCCCGGAGGACCTTGGAGGCAGCGCTCGCCGCCTTCTTGCTGGTGACTTCCTGATTCGAGCCGCGCTTCGCCATTGTTTTCCCTCATCAATATCCAGCTCGTCCCTATTGACGAGCATCGTTGATAGGGATAATAAATACACGGGTATCGTTCCTATGTCCATATAGTTTTTATACGGACGTATTTTTTTTACGTACCCGGAGATTGGATCGATGAAAGAAGGCGCTGCGGCGTTGAAATGGGGTGTGGAGCGCCGGCTCGAGTTCATCGAGTTTCGGCTGTTCTGGGAGGGCGGAGTCAACCGCTCGGACATCATCGAGATGTTCGACGTCTCCGTTCCGCAAGCCTCGAAGGACCTAACGCTTTATCAGGAGCGCGCGCCTCAGAATGCGATCTATGACAAGAGTGCGAAACGCTACGTCGCGAGCCCGCAGTTCTCACCGATTTTTCTGAAGCCCGATCCGGACAGTTATCTCTCGCGTCTCCGCTCCCTCGCCGAAGGACTTACCGACCCCGGTGACTCCTGGATAGCCAATCCGCCGCAGACGGACATCGCTCTAACCCCGCGGCGGGAGGTCGATCCGATCGTGCTGCGAGCAATCATCAGTGCGATCCGTGACAAGCGCTCTATTGAAATCTACTACCAATCGATGAACCGGGAGCGGGCAGAGCCGATGTGGCGTCGGATGACACCGCATGCCTTTGGTTATGACGGGTTACGCTGGCATGCGCGCGCCTATTGTCACGTTGACAAGAAGTTCAAGGATTTCCTGCTTACCCGTATTCTCGATTTGCGCGAGATGGGTAATCCGGGACCTGGCCGCGATCAGGATACGTTGTGGCAGGAGACTTTCGACGTGGAGATAGGTCCTCACCCGCACCTGACGCCGAGCCAGCGCGCGGTTGTCGCGAAGGATTACGGGATGACGAATGAGCGTGCCGTCCTCACGACACGCTATGCAATGCTCTTCTATGTATTGAGGCGTCTTGGTCTTTTGGGCGACGCAACCCAGCAGGATCCCCGAACCCAGCACATTGTTTCCCTCAACGCGGCCGAGACGGCGCGCGCGCTGAAGCGTGCCGAGTTCGAACTTGACGACCCCGCGCCATCTGCAACTCTCAGCGGGAGTGCTTGATGCAGAGCGCGGAGCAGCGTCCCTACCTTATGTCCTTCGGAACCGGCGGCCTCTACATCAATGAAAGTGTGGCAGTCGCTCGTCTTCATCTTCCTGGCGCTGATTGGGATTCGACCTTGGCCGCGGCTCAGGAGAAAGGGGCATTTCCGGTTCGCAAGACAAGTTCAGCGCGTCGGTCAATCCGCGAGATCGTGAATCGCCTCAAGCTCCTTTCCCCTGACGAGCTGGCTCTGTTCATCGAAGGGGACCGGAGTGAGCAGGCCGCGCTCCTGTGGCTCGCCGCCTGTCGAGCCTACAGATTTATCGGCGAGTTTGCGGTTGAGGTCGTGAGCGACAGATTCCTGTCGTTGCGGACCCACCTAACCTACGATGACTTCGATAGGTTTCTGTCCGCGAAGGAGGAATGGTCTCCGAAGCTTGCGGCTCTGTCTACCTCGACGCGGGCCAAGCTTCGCGCCGTGCTTTTTCGCCTCATGCGTGAGGCTGAAATCCTGTCGCAGGATGACCGAATCCTCGGTGCGATGCTGTCGCCGCGCGTGGTCGCCCTGATTCAGGCCGGCAACCCGGAAGAGCTCCGCTTTTTCCCGGGCGCCGAACGACAGTTGCGGAGAAGCTAACGATGTCGCGAACGAGCAAGGCGCTGAGCCCCAAAGAACGCTTCGATCACCTGCTAGAAGTGATCGCGAGCGAGCGCTTCCTGAAGAAGCAGGGCCTCGGCAATGAAGTGCCGTTCTTCATCTGCCCCTATCCGGCTGATGAAGGAGCCGCCATGGATGCGATGCGTGCGAGCCTAGTGAAGCAACTCGAAAACCGCGGCGTGCGTGTAGTCGAGATCAACATCTACGACCTCAGCGTTGCCTTGCTGCGCGAACGCGGTATCTGGGACGAGATCCTTGCGGCGGAGCCTGGCATCAAGAAGGACGAACTGAAGGAGCTTCTTCAAGGTGTTCTGGATCCCGAGACGCACCTCATTCCCGAGATCGCCGCGCGACTCTCAACCCAGGAGTTCGATGTCCTATTTCTGTCGGGCGTAGGCGAAGTCTATCCCTACGTCCGGTCGCATAATGTATTGAACAACCTCCAGAGCACCGCGAAGGAAAAGCCGACCGTGATGTTCTTTCCAGGAAAGTACACGCATAGCCTGGCAACAGGCGCATCGCTCGATCTATTCGGAATTCTGCACGACGACAAATATTACCGGGCGTTCAATATTACGCACTACGAGGTCTGAGGGGGCTATGATGAATCTTCGGGACATTTTCGAGAAACCCGTCGATCGCGCGATCGAGGGAGTCATCAAGGCCGATGACGAGGCGAGCCTTCGGGTTGAACTCGGAGAATATGTCATCACCAATGAGATCGAGCGTCAGCTCGAAAGATTCCTCGACGCCTACAACAATTATGAGACAGCCAACGGCGTGTGGATCTCCGGCTTCTTTGGGTCGGGCAAATCGCACCTGCTGAAAATACTGGCGTTGCTTCTTGAAAACCGAAATGTCGGTGGATGCCCGGCCTATGAGCTTTTCAAGCAGAAATGCACCCGCAATGAGATCCTAGCGGCCGATCTGCGGAAGGCTGTCTCAATTCCATCGAAGAGCATCCTGTTCAACATAGACCAGAAGGCCGATGTGATTTCAAAGGAGCAGATCGATGCTCTGCTTTCTGTGTTTCTGAAAGTATTCGACGAAATGTGCGGCTACTACGGGAAGCAACCTCACATCGCTCAGTTCGAGCGCGATCTGGATAGCCGCGGCTTGCTCGACAGATTCCGCGCGGCCTATCAGTCAATCGCCGGCAAGTCGTGGGACCGCGGACGCGAACAGGCGCTGCTCGAAAACGCAAACATCGCTAAGGCCTATGCACAAGTTTCGGGGGGTAATCTGTCCGAAGGACAGGGAATCCTCACTCGGTATCGGCAAGATTTTCGCTTGTCGATCGAGGACTTCGCCGACAAGGTGAAGGCCTACATCGACGCGCAGAAGCCGGGTTTCCGGCTCAATTTCTTCGTCGATGAAGTTGGCCAGTACATTGCCGACAACCTCAAGCTCATGACTAACCTGCAAACGATCGCGGAAAGCTTGAACACAAAGTGCCGCGGTCGGGCCTGGATAATCGTGACGGCCCAGCAGGATATGGGGGCCGTCATCGGCGACATGAACCATCGGCAGGAGAACGATTTTTCGAAGATTCAGGCGCGCTTCGCGAACAGGATACCGCTTAACAGCGCCGATGTTGCGGAGGTGATCCAGGAGCGCCTGCTCAAGAAGACCGATGCGGGCATCGAGATGTTGTCCGATCTCTACCATCGCGAGTCGAACAATCTGAAAACGTTGTTCGATTTTTCGGACGGCTCAATACGACTGGAAAACTTCCGGGATCGCGATCACCTCATTCACAGCTATCCTTTCATCCCGTACCAGTATCCGCTGTTCCAGGTGGCTATCCAGAATCTGTCCCAACACAACGCTTTCGAGGGCAAGCACAGCTCGGTCGGCGAGCGGTCGATGCTGGGCGTCTTTCAAGAGGTTGCAGTAAGGCTTGCGGACATTCCGGTCGGAGGTCTCGCTACCTTCGACCAGATGTTCGAAGGCATCCGAACAGCGCTCAAATCGAATGTCCAGCAGTCGATTCTGATTGCCGAGAGGAATCTCGGTGATCAGTTTGCAACGCGGGTTCTGAAGGCCCTGTTTCTGGTCAAGTATGTCAAGCCGTTCAAGTCTACGCCGCGCAACGTCGCGATCCTCATGCTCGATAGGTTCGACACCGATCTGACAAAGCACAAGCGGCGCGTCGAAGAGGCACTGAGCCTGCTCGAGCAGAATACGTACGTTCAGCGTAATGGTGAGCTGTTCGAGTTCCTGACCGATGAGGAGAAGGACGTCGAACAGGAAATCAAGGCGATCGAGGTCGATACGGCGGAGATCGCCAAGGAGTTGGAAACCCTGGTTTTTGACGGGGTTATCAAGGTCCGGAAGCTCCGACACGAGGCGTCGTCGCAGGATTACTCCTTCGCGCGCTATCTCGATGACCGGCCGCTCGGCCGCGACTATGAGCTTGCGATCAATGTCATTACGCCATTCCACGAGCAGAGCGGGAATGCGGAGGGGATCGCGATGCACACGATGTCGAGGGACGAGCTTGCCGTTGTTCTGAACCCTGACGCGCGCTTCGTCAGTGACCTGATGATGGTCAAGCGGACGGATAAGTATGTCCGCCAAGCCCGCGCGGTGGCCCAGCAGCCTACCATCGAACGCATCATCCGCGACAAGGGTGAACAGAACAGCAGCCGTCAGCGTGATCTCGCGCTCAAGGCCCGCGCCCTGGTGGGCGACGCCCGATTGTTTGTACGAGGCGAGGAGATTGACGTTCGCTCGGAGGATCCGCAGGCCAGAATCGAACGCGCGTTTCAGGTCCTCATTGACAAGGTCTATGTCAATCTCGGCATGCTGCGCGGCATTGCCTACGCCGAGAACGAGATCGGCAAGTTCCTCACATACGGCAATGACGGCATGCTCGGCGACGGGGCCGCCAACCTGACGGAGGCCGAGCAGGAGATCCTGAACTATGCGCAGTCGAACGCCCGGAACGGCATCCGGACGACGGTGAAGGCTGTCGTCGAACGGTTCGATCGCAAGCCTTACGGCTGGTCTTATGCCGCGATCCTGTGCACCACAGCCAGCCTACTCGGCCGCGGCAAGCTCGAGGCACGCTCGGACGGCAGCCCGTTGGAGGGGGACGCTCTGCTGCGCGCCCTCCAGAACGCACATACCTTGGGTAATATCGTGCTCGAACTGCAGGTGGAGTTCACGCCTGCGCAGACACGCAAGCTTAAGGAGTTTTACCGCGAGTTCTTCGACTCGCAGCCGGCTGGTACCGACGGAAAGGCGCTCGGGTTCGAGACGGCTGCGGCCTTTGCAGCGCTCAAGCAGGAGCTTGCGGGGCTAGAGGCGCAGGCGTCACGCTATCCGTTTCTCGGTGCGCTGAGCAGTGTGCGGGAAGCCGTGCGCGAGATCACGGGCAAACCCTACGCATGGTATCTGCAGGAGCTCGGCCGCCATGAGGACCGACTGCTCGATTTGAAGGAGGGGATCCTCGACCCGATCCGTCGCTTCATGGGTGGGGCTCAGAAGGCGATCTATGACGATGCCCGCGCCTATTTGTCCGATCAAAGCGCCAATTTCGTCTATGGCGGGGACGACAAGGCCAACGCTATGCAGGCGGTTCTGGATGATCCGAATTGCTACAAGGGCAACACCATCCAGCAGATGAAAGGCACGTTCGATGCTCTGAAATCCGAGCTCGATGCCCGGATCGCGGAAGAGCGCAAGGCGGCGCTTTCCGCCGTGGAAGAGCTTCGGGAGAAGCTGCTGGCGCTCCCCGAATTCGCTGCCGTCGCGGATTCTCATCGCTGCGAAACTGAGGCTGCATTTGCTGCGATTCTCGAGACGGTCAGAAATAGCAAGCTTATCGCGGTGATTCGCGAGCGCGCAAGTGGATTCAGGTCGTCAGTATATCCGGCGCTGCTCGGCCGCGTAACGGCGGCTACCCCTCCGTCGTCGCCCTCCCAAAAGGCTGATACAGGCGGAGAACGGCGGGGGTTCGATGGAGGCGTCAGCTCGCCACCATTGGCTTCGCCACTCGCCCAGCTCGAATATGTCGCCGTCAGTGGGCTGCGCGTCACCTACGCCAAGCCGTATCTTGCCGACGAGCGAGATGTCGAAGCCTATCTGAGTACTCTGCGCGAGAAGCTGATTGCGGAGATCCATGCTGGCAAGAGGATTACGATCTAATGGATATGATCTCCGCCAAGAGCCTTGTGGACCGGATGCCATTGGACACCGGTGCCCTGAAGAAATTCGCGCAGGAAGCGCGCCGGCTGCTGCGCGATCAAGTGTCAGCCAAGCTCGTCCGGGTTTTGGTCGAAAACAGTGCGGCCCGGCGCGAAGCACCCAAAGCGGTTCGGGAGCTCGAAACTGAGATCGTTCGCACCTCCCGTGATCGGATTATCGAACGCGTCGCCTATACATGGTTCAACCGCATGACTGCGCTGCGCTTCATGGACGCCAATGGTTATACGGCGGTCCGAGTCGTGACGCCGGCGGACGGACAGACACGCCCCGAGGTCCTGTCGGAAGCCATGGCCGGCGTGATCGGCGACGAGGTTTCTGAAGCCGCTGCGGCGCAGGTTCGCGCACTGCTCGATAACCGGACGCCGTCGCCCGACCCGCAGGGCGAAGCGTATCGTCTCTTGCTGGTTGCGACGTGCAATCATTGGCATGCCGCGATGCCCTTCATGTTCGAGAAGATTGCTGATTACACTGAGCTTTTGATGCCAGAGGATCTCCTGTCGCAGGGCAGCATTCTTGCCAAGTTGCGCGCAGTGATGACAGATGAGGCCTGCCTAGAAGTCGAGGTCATTGGTTGGCTTTACCAGTTCTATATCTCCGAGAAGAAGGATGAGGTGTTCGCTGGGCTGAAGAAGAACGTCAAGATTTCGGCGGAGAATATTCCGGCTGCCACGCAATTGTTCACGCCGCACTGGATCGTGCGCTACTTGGTCGAGAATTCGCTTGGGCGGCTCTGGATCGTCAACCGGCCCGACTCGCGTCTGAAGGAGCGAATGGAATACTACATAGCGCCGGAAGAAGCGGAGACGGACTTCCTGCGCATATCTTCGCCGGAGGAGATTACGATCTGCGATCCGGCGTGCGGTTCTGGACACATGCTGACCTACGCCTTCGACCTCCTGCACGCGATGTACGAGGAGGAGGGCTATGACGCTAGCGAGATCCCCGGCCTGATCCTAGCGAAGAACCTTTATGGCATCGAGATCGACGACCGGGCCGGCGCGTTGGCGGCGTTCGCCCTAACAATGAAGGCGGCTGCGCGTCGGAAGCGGTTCCTACGACGGACTGCCAAGGACGGAGTGCAGCCAAACGTGTGCGTGCTGGAGAATGTCAGCTTTAAGGACGATGAACTCGCCGATTATGTGAACGAGATCGGACGTGACCTGTTCAGCATGGACTTGCGCGAGACGCTCGGCCAGTTTCGCGAGGCGAAGAACTTCGGCTCGCTGATCGTCCCCAAGCTGAAGGACGTTGCCGAGTTGCGCCGAGTGATTGCTGAGAAGCAGTTCGACGACAACCTGTTGCTGCGCGATGTTCACGAGCGGGTGCAGGTTGTGCTGCGCATGGCTGACTATCTGATCTCGAGATACCATGTCGTGGTAGCCAACCCGCCATATATGGGTGGGAAAGGGATGAACGGGGCGTTGGATTCGTTCGCGAAGGAGTACTACCCGGACTCAAAATCTGACCTCTTTTCGATGTTCATTGAACGTTCGTCTGCGCTTGCAAAGACGCACGGCCTTGTAGGCATGATCACGATGCAGAGTTGGATGTTCTTATCCCGACACCAAAAACTGCGCGAAAGCGTGATCGAAAATACTCCCATCAGAACAATGGCGCACCTTGGCACAGGAGCATTCGATTCTATTGGCGGCGAAGTGGTGTCAACCACCGCCTTCGTCTTGGAAAAGGAGGGCAGTCCATCCACTTTCGGCGATTTTATCGATCTTCGGGAAGGACGCTCTGAAGCACTTAAATCTCTCGAGTTGCAGAAGGCGGCTCGCGGGCAAGGGACCATTCGTCGCGCAAGCACCGAGACATTCGAAGTTATTGATGGGTGTCCAATTGCTCACTGGATCTCTCCTCAGTTCCGTTCATCGTTCAGTGAGCTTTCAGCGATCAAAGATGTGTTCAAGCCAGCAGTTGGATTGAATACTGGAGATAATGACCGATTTCTGAGGCAGTGGTACGAGGTGGGGAATTTAGACATCTGCTTTGACGCAAACAGCATTCAAGACGCTGCCACGAAATCACAGAAGTGGTTTCCCTATAACAAAGGCGGTGGTCATAGAAAGTGGTATGGGAATCAAACCTACATTTTGAACTGGCAGAGCGACGGTTCGGAAGTCAAAGCGTTTGCAACCGAGCGAAATAAGGGAAAGCATTGGTCGCGCTATATACAGAATTTGGATAAGATGTTTCTTGAGTGCGTAACTTGGTCGGATATTTCGACAAGCTCCTTCGCGGCTAGATACTCTCCAGCAGGCTTCCTTTTTGATGTTAAGGGGTCTTCTGGTGTACCTCATGATTCCAGCGACCTCGCGCCCGTCTTAAGTTTGCTGTGTAGCAAACTCATGCCTGAATTCATGAGGTGCGTTAATCCTACTGCGACTTTTCAGGTCGGCGATTTGGCGCGCGTCCCGTATGCGAGGCCAAAAACGTTCCAGAATAATAGCGCTGTAAACTTGACAGTAGTTCAATTCGCTCGCGCCGACTGGGACGCTTTTGAAACTTCTTGGGATTTCAGGACGCTCCCGCTGCTCTTGCCCGACCATCGGGCCGAGACGCTGCAGAACACCTATGCCAACCTCCGCACCCATTGGCGCGACATGACGAAAGAGATGCAGCGGCTTGAGGAAGAGAACAACCGCATTTTCATCGAGGCTTATGGCTTGCAGGACGAGCTGACGCCTGACGTGCCTCCGGAGGAGATCACGCTCACCTGCAATCCGGCCTATCGCTATGACGGTCAGAAGGCCGAGGCAGAGTTGGAGGCGCTGCTCCTCGCCGATACGGTCCGAGAGTTGGTGTCCTATGCCGTGGGCTGCATGTTCGGCCGCTACAGTCTGGATGCGCCTGGCCTGGTCCTCGCCAATCGGGGCGAGGGTCCGGAGGACTATCGCGCCAAGGTCCCGAACCCGTCCTTCGAGCCAGATACCGACAACGTGATCCCGGTGCTCGATGGCGATTGGTTTGCCGATGACATCGCCGCGTGTTTCCGCCGCTTTCTGCGAGTTACCTTTGGTGAGAAGCACTTCCAGGAGAACCTGGCGTTCGTCGAAGAGGCGCTCGGGAAGGACATCAAAAAATACTTCATCCGCGAGTTCTTCAACGATCATGTAAAGCGATACAAGAAGCGGCCCATCTATTGGATGTTTTCGAGCCCAAAGGGCACCTTTAATGCGCTGATCTATATGCACCGCTACCGTCCTGACACGGTGAGCGTGGTTCTGAACGACTATCTCCGGGAGTTCCGTTCCAAGCTGGAGGCGTATCGCAAGGCGCAAGAGGCGCTCAGCATCAGCGCTGATGCATCCCCGACACAGAAGACCAAGGCCCTGAAGGCGATCGAGGCGACGGCCAAGCAGCTCGATGAGCTGGATGACTGGGAGCGTGATGTCCTTTTTCCGTTGGCAACGCAAAAGATCGAGATCGACCTCGATGATGGAGTGAAGGCCAACTATCAGAAGTTCGGCGCTGCCCTAAAGCCTATCAAGGGCCTCAATGATTCGGATGATTGAGCATGCTCGATCGGATTGCCAAGGGGCTGGCTGCTCAGTTTGACAGGCACCGGATCGTCTTCTGGTACGATCCGAACCACGAGTTTCGGCAGGCGTTCGAGATGGTGGCGCTCGACGGCATTGAGAAAGTCGAGCTGGCGAACACAGAGTTCGCAGTGAAGCATCGTGTCCTGCGAGAGAAGCCGAAGCAGCGCTTCTTGCTCTATCGAGAAGGGCCGCGTCCAGCCGACATCGATAACTGGCTGCTCGACGTCGAGCTGGCGCATGGGGTTTTTAAGGCCGATCAGATCGCAATCTGGCTGACGGACTTGGGTTTGCCGGTCAGCTTTGAAGCTCTCGCACGGGAACATCAGGAATTCTTCCGCTCCACCCGCCGGCTAGAGAGGCTGAAGGCCGTCATCCGCGGAGACGATACGAAGCCTTTGCTGCGCCTGCGGATGCTCGTCATCTGCGCCTGCGCTGACGGCGATTTCGACACTGTCGTCGAAGCATTGCTGGGGGAGCTTGCGCAGGGTAAAGACGACAGCTTGCGCCTGATCGGCCGTGTTGGCCTACACGAATTCCTCTGGGATCAGATAGCGCGAATCTTTGGCTACCGAGCCGAAAAGCCAAGCATCGGCGATTTCGCGATCACGCTGTTCAAGTCCTGCTATCAGAGCGCAGTCGGGGGCGAAACGATCCTAACATCCGAGGCTATGGTGTTCTTCCGTCGCTGGAAAAACAACCGGAACGCTGAGGACGCTTTCGCAAAGCTGTCGGCCGACTATGCGGAGGTGCTGGGTATTGCACAGGATCTCGCTAGGCGCGACTTCCGCACCCTGATCGAAGTCGACTACTTCGAAGAGGTGGATCGTGCGATCATCCGTGCGCTAGTCCATGAGGTTAGCAACCAGACCGCGGCGCAAGCCGATGTCGCGAACTGGATCCGTCAGCGCCGGCAAAGCCATTGGTATAGCGCCTATCGCGATCTCTACGAGGCGATCGGCTTCGCCGCGGAATTCCAGCAGTCGATGGCGCAGGTAACCGTAGGTATGACCAGCCTCGCGGAAGGTGTTGAGCGTTACGCCATAAGCTGGTTTCGTATCGACCAGCTCTATCGGAAATTTATCTGGCGCATGCAGAAATCCGGGCAAGCAACACTGATGCGCGAGCTGTTCGAGCAGGTCGAAAACCACTACGTCAATAATTACCTTCTGCGCTTAAACGATGTTTGGCAGACCCACGTAGATGCGGCCATATCCTGGTCGGCGCCACCAATTCTGCCGCAGCGGAGCTTCTATCGAGAGCATGTGGGTGAGTTCCGCCGGCGTGATCAGAAGGTCTGCGTTATCATTTCCGATGCTCTGCGCTACGAAATTGGCGAAGAGTTGTTGGGCCGCATCCGTAGTGTTGACCGCTATGAGGCTGGGATCGAGCCAATGTTGGGGAGCCTCCCCAGCTACACCCAGCTTGGAATGGCGTCTCTCCTTCCCAACGGCGACCTGCAGATTGCCGATAACGATTCCGGCACCGTTCTCGTGAACGGCCAAAGTTCACAGGGGCTAGATAACCGCAGCAAGGTTCTGGCGACTGGACGGGCTGGCGACAGGACGACCGCTGTAAAAGTCGAAGACCTGATGGGGATGGACAAGGAAGAGGCCCGGGCGCTAGTTCGCGATCACGACGTCGTTTACGTCTTCCACAATCTGATCGATGCGATCGGTGACAAGCAGGTGTCGGAAGATCGCGTTTTTGAAGCCGCCGACGATACGATCGAGGAACTCGTTAGGGTGGTCAAAAAACTCAACGGCGCCAACGCCAACAATCTGATCGTCACGTCCGACCACGGCTTCATCTACCAGCACCGGCCGATTGAGGAGAGTGACTACTCCTCGGCGCAGGTCGAGGGTGATACGATCTTGTTCCGCGACCGGCGGTTCATCCTCGGGCACGGCTTGAAGGGCAATCGGGGCTTGCGGCGCTTTACGGCAGAGCAAGCGGGCCTCGAAGGCTCAGTTGAAATGCTGATCCCCAAGTCAATCAGCCGGCTGCGACGCCAGGGTTCGGGGAGCCGGTATGTGCATGGCGGGGCGACTCTGCAGGAGATCATCGTCCCGGTTGTCAAGATCAACAAGAAGCGTCAGAGCGACACTTCGGCGGTCGATGTCGAGATCATCGGCAGCACCAACCAGATGATTACGTCGAGTCAGATTTCAGTGCGGTTCTACCAAGTTGCGGCCGTTACAGAGAAAACGCAAGCGCGCACGCTCAGAGCTGGAATCTATGCGCAATCGGGCGAGCTGATCTCTGATACCCATGAGCTGGTCTTCGACTTCCGGTCCGAGAACCCGCGCGAGCGCGAAGTGTCGGTTCGCTTCCTGCTGTTGCGCCAGGCCGACACATTCAATGGTCAGGAGGTCATCCTGAGGCTTGAGGAACGGCACGGCGACACGTCCCATTTCAGGGAATACCGCACGGCTCGCTATACGCTGCGCCGCAGCTTCTCGAGCGATTTCGATTTTTGAGGGGAGAGCGATGACCGCGCTGGACGACAAGATCAATGAATGCTTCCCGGGCCTCGTCGTGCGCAAGGACCTGGTCAAAGCCGTGAAGGGTAACGCGATTGTCCCTTCCTACGTCCTGGAATTCTTGCTCGGCCAGTACTGCGCCACGAATGACGAGGCTTCGATCCAGTCGGGAATCGAGACGGTCAAGGAGATCCTGCGCAAGCATTACGTCCATCGTAACGAGGCGGGACTGATTCGATCTAATATCCGGGAAAAGGGTCGTTGGAAGGTGATCGACAAGATAAGTGTCGATCTCAACACAGACAAGGACGCCTATGAGGCGACCTTTGCCAATCTGGGTATCAAGAAAGTCATCATTGATTCCGATACGGTGAAGGCACATCCTAAGCTGCTGGTGAGCGGTGTCTGGTGCATCGCCGATGTCGAGTATGAGCACAGCGAGGACAAGAACGTCGAGCCGTGGATCCTGGGGAGCATCAAACCGATCCAGCTCTCCAAGTTCGATTACGACGCCTTTCTCAAGGCGCGCGCCGGCTTCACAACCGATGAATGGATAGACCTGTTGTTCCAGACGGTTGGGTTCAACCCGGAAATGTTCGGCCGTCGCAGCAAGCTCCTGCAACTGATGCGCCTCGTGCCCTTCGTTGAGCGAAACTACAATCTGATTGAGCTCGGCCCCAAGGGAACAGGCAAGTCGCACATTTTCTCTGAATTCTCGCCGCACGGCATCTTGATTTCAGGTGGCGAAGTGACCGTACCCAAGCTGTTTGTCAACAATAGCTCGGGCAAGATTGGCCTCGTCGGCTATTGGGATGTCGTGGCCTTCGACGAGTTCGCGGGGCGCCAAAAGCGCGTCGACAAGGCCCTGGTCGACATTATGAAAAACTACATGGCCAACAAGAGCTTCTCGCGCGGTGTGGAGACGCTCGGGGCCGAGGCCTCGATGGTGTTTGTCGGGAATACAAAACACAACGTTCCCTATATGCTGAAGCATACGGATCTGTTCGACGAATTGCCCGAGAAATATTACGATTCGGCCTTTATCGATCGCCTTCACGCCTACGTGCCGGGCTGGGAGATTGATGTCATCCGCGGAGAGATGTTTGCGTCGGGATATGGGTTTGTCGTCGATTACCTTGCCGAAATCCTCCGGCATATGCGCAACGACGACTACTCCAACCGATATCAAGGACTGTTCACGATCTCGTCCGATATTTCGACGCGCGACCGCGACGGCGTGAACAAGACCTTCTCTGGGATGATGAAGCTTCTTTTCCCCGCCGATAACGCGGCCGAGGCTGAGGTGGAAGAGATCCTGCACCTGGCTGTGGAGGGGCGGAAGCGCGTCAAGGATCAGCTCCTCCGGATCGATAGCACCTATCCGGAAACGGACTTCTCCTTCACGGCACGGGACGGCCGTAAGGTCAGCGTCACGACTCTCGAGGAGACGGAGTATCCGTCATATTATTACAGAAAGCGCGCCGCTGACCAAGAGAACACGACGCCGGCAGCGGATGAGACGAATGGCCCTCTTGCGCCAGCCATGCTTGCACCGAGGGAAATTGAGGTCGCGCCAGTACGGCCGCGTGAAGGGCACAAGATCTTCATCGAAAACCAGAAGGGCGTTGCGTTCGCCGACTTATTCTGGCCCTGGATTGACGGGGCGACCAAGGTTGTTATCACCGATCCATATATTCGCATGTTCCATCAGCTTCGAAACCTGATGGAGTTCGTCGAAATGATTGCACTACGAAAAGCGCCGGAGGACGAGCTCTCGGTGCATCTCATCACATGTGTTGATGAAAACCATCCGGAGAAGCAGCAGTCTAATTTACTGGCCGTGGAGGCAGCGGGTGCAGCCGCCGGCATCAAATTTACCTGGGAATATGATGGCACGAACACCATTCACGCGCGCCATATCACGAGCGACACTGGCTGGAAGATCAGCCTCGATCGCGGTCTCGATATCTATCAGAAGTTTGAAATGAACGACGCATTTAGCCTCACTAATCGATTGCAGGTATTTCGTCAGGTCAAAGCGTTCGAGATCACCTATCTCAAGATAGCATCTTAGCTGGGGTAGTTGATCGAGGAAGTTAGATTAGCTGGGCTTGCACGAGAAGTGGATCACGACGCATCTTGCGGTGCGTGGCTATTGGCGCGTCGGGCATAGGCTGAGCTTCCTGCTCCCTGGGAAGGCGTCGTCTAAGAGAGACCATGTAGAAACAAAATCATGAGGCGACAATGTTTGTCACCAGACGTTCTCTCTTTAACGATGCGACTGCGGCCTTCGCCTCTTTTACCGGTTTTGGCATTGCGCCGGGACAATTAAAAGGCGGCACCCGGAAGGTTTCGCAAGATGAGCTGACGAGTGCAATTGCCGACCACGCCGCATGGCTCGACGATGGGAAGCAAGGGCAACGAGCCGTCTTTAGCAACTGCGATTTATCCGGCCTAGATTTTGGAAGTCGCGTCGATTCACTCACCAATTTGAGAGGAGCGGACTTCAGCGGCTCCGATATGACGGGCGTTACGGGAAGAGACGTCAGTTTCCTTCGCGCTGCTTTACACGGCACAATTCTTTCCCAATCGCGCTTCGAAAGAGTGGTGTTCTCTTACGCGAGCTTGAGGCGAGCGAAGTGCGACAACGTTGTCTGGGGTTGGGACCAGGTATCTCTCAACCAGCCAGTCAGAGTTGAGCCGGGCTACGCATCCGATTTTCAACACACGGATGCCGGAATGGCAGACTTTACCCAGGCCAAGATCCGAGGGTTCTTCTGGGAATCGTGTTTCACCGGGGCAAGGCTCATTGAAGCGGATTTTTCTTACTCGCATTTTTGCGGAACCGGATGTTCCGAAACAACGTTCCACGCAGCAGAACTCACTTCAGCGAAATTTCGATGCACGAGGTTATCGCACGTCAAATTTTCGCACGCGAACTGTACCGAAACTGATTTCGAGAACGCCGACATCGGTCCACGAGTACGATTTGATCGACCTTCGTCGTGTTAGCGAGCGGCGGGCAGTAATGCGGCGTTTGCTTAGGCGTTGAATGTTGCTGCAAATCTGACGTCAGACAAGGGAGGAGCTAAGTTTCATGTCGCAATACAAAACAGCGTACAGGTGCGTGTCTACAGGCGTCAGCTTCTTAGGACCAGAAGATGTGCCGAAGTATGATATCTTCGTATCTCTCTTATCGTATGGCAATCGGGCCGGACTCGGTCCACCTCCGTTTGATATAGAGCCTCGAGTTCGCGGCCTTCTCCGGGAAGATGCCATTTTCTGGGCATTGGGATGCGCAAGCCATCTGGAAGCCGGAGGCTGGCGCATCACGAGACGTGATCTCGAAGGGGACAAGCTGAGATACGAAATTTCTCTCGAAGACCAGTTGGGAGCGCGCCGAGAGATCGTAATATCAGAAGACAGTGAACGGAATATTAGGTGAGCGCTAACAACGCACCCGCGCGACGGGCAGTAATAGCGGTGCCGCGAAACGATAGCCCTTCGTGCGAGCGCCTCCGGCGAACGAACAATTCGCGATACCACAACGTCTGTACTGGTAACCCACAGTTGCGCTAGGTGTAGGTATCGCTCAGATGCATTTCACCCCGACCGGAGCGGCTAATGCGTTTACCACAGCCCACCCACCTTAACTATTCGGCCCTCACGGCAGACATCGAACGAGGGCGGATCAAAATTCCGCAATTCCAGCGGGACTTCGTTTGGTCCGTCGAACGCTCGGCCAAGCTTCTCGACAGCGTGGTCAAAGGCTATCCAATTGGCACGATGATTTTTTGGGCGACACGCGATCGGCTGCGGAGTGTAAAGAACATCGGAGGAATCGATCTTCCCGCCCCAATCGAGGGCGAGGTTGTGAAATATGTTCTCGACGGGCAGCAGCGGCTGACTAGCCTGTTCGCCGCCCTGAAAGGACTGACCGTCGTTAGGGCATCCGGCACTAACGACGAGTTTTCAGCGATCTATCTCGACCTCGCAGCGTCTGAAGATCAGCAGATCGTTGTCACAGATCTGGCGGGCCGAGATGCAGCTTTATGTATTCAGCTTCGCGATTTGCTGGGCGGGTCATTGAAGAAGCTCGCTTCATACCCGGAGCACACTCACGCAAAACTCGACGAATACAAGCGGCGGATCGAAGCCTATGATTTCGCGATCGTCGAAGTCCAGGATGTTCCGATTGATGTGGCGACGGAGATATTCACCCGGCTGAACGTTGGGGGGCAGGCCCTATCTCTGTTCGAGATCATGGTGGCCAAGACCTACGATGAAGCTAGTCAGTTCGACTTAGCGGAAAGATTCGAAGAGCTTGTCGGTCGGCTGCAGACGATTGATTACGAGACGGTCTCGGCGGCAACGCTTCTCCAACTGGTTTCGCTCCTTCTTAAGAAGGATTGCAAGCGTCAGACTGTGCTAAATCTCGCCAAAAGGGAGTTCATCGATACATGGCCTCGTGCTGCTGACGCGATCGAAAGGGCGGCAGAGTATTTACGAAATACGTATCGAATTCCCGTGTCAAAGCTGTTGCCCTATAGCGCCTTGCTTGTGCCGTTTGGTTACTTCTTTTTCCATCATAAGGATAAACCCGCCGTAGAGCAGAAGAAGGAACTCGAAGACTTCTTCTGGCGGTGTTCTCTTGCCGGACGCTATTCATCTTCGGTCGAAAGCAAGCTTGCTCAAGATGTCCAACGCATCGACGACATTCTTGGGGGGAAATCGCCTGAATACGATTGGGCTGTCGATCTTTCACCTTCGTTCCTCTTGAAGAATGGTTGGTTCAGTACGAATCGCAGCTTCGTCAAAGCGCTTCTGTGTCTTTATGCATACCACGAGCCAAAATCGTTCAGCGATGGCGCGGCTGTGCGCATCAGCAATGATTGGTTGAAGCAGGCGAACAGCCGTAACTACCATCACTTCTTTCCAAGAGCGTACCTTGCCAGAAAAGGAATTGATGAGGCGGAAGCCAATAACGTTTTGAACATTACAATCGTTGATGACTATTTGAACAAACGGCGTATCAAAGACAAGCCGCCTTCTGCTTACATGCAGGAGTTCAGAAATGAAAACGTCGCGCTCGCCGCTACGATGGCGACGCATCTCATTGTAGACATGTCTGCCTTCGGCGTTTGGACCGATGAGTACTCTCTATTCCTGCAAAAGCGCGCCGATGCCGTAAGTGAGGAACTTTCCAAGAGGGTCATCCCTCGGGAGTCCGACGCGCAGGGGCAAGCGTTTCGAAACGACGACGTCGAGGAAGACACAACCAGCCTCGAATGAGAGCGTGATCGGAACAGCCACCTCAAGTCAGGATCGTTGTCTTGAGCGAGCCGTGGTCGATAAGTCCGGTCGCCTAGCAAGCAGATAGATCGTAAGTCGAATTGGCTCGAAGTATCTCGAAGGGCACAAGTGAAGCATGCCAATCTATGAGGCCAAAGTTGTCGAACGAGCAGGACGTAACTGACGATGAAGACTCATTGTGGCCAGAAGGCGTGGAGGAATTGATTGAGGAAGCGCATGCAGAGGAATCGCGCTTGGCTGCGCCCCTTTATGAGAAGGCGGCATCGATCGGTGGCTCCGCCGTCTACCTAGAAGCAGGCGAACGCTATGAGGATGACGGAAACGAGCGCAAGGCAATTGAATACTATCGGAAGGCTGCCGATGGCGGCTGCTATATAGGGTTTGCGCTAGCTGCGACGGTATATTATGGCCAGCGCAATTATTCAGACGAGGCTCGATGCTGGAAGAAGTTTGTAGATGCTTATGTCCGCGACGGAAATTCGAGAAAAGCTGAGCCCTGCTCGCTAAATTCTTTTAGGAGACCACTGCGCTACTTTGGCGGCTGGTATCTGCACGGAAGATTTCTTCCGGATGGGACGCCCGTGACTGAGTACGCGCAAGCACAGATCGACGCAGGTGAACCACTCAAGGAATGGAAGCGCTACCTTGATCGAGGCGACCTCAACGACAAGCTTCTTCTCCCCATCGCTTCGGAACTGCTCGCCGAAATGGACCAGGACAGTTCGTTTTCGGGAATGGTGTTGGGAGACACAACAGCATTGCGGAACCATCTTAGGTCGCTCTTAAGCGAGCAGCCGGTACCGCGGGCGCCGCTTACCAATTGCGAGCAGCCGGATGTCAGCAACGAAACGTTCAAATCTAAACAAGTGGGGACTGACAGTTTCCTCGTAAGATTGAAAAAGGCCATCGGGTACAACTAAACGGCCCGACGTGAACGGATCCCGCCCCAGCGGGGTGCCGATTTGGTGCGGCGCTGGGCGCGAGCGTTGCCGCGGAGCGGGATCGTGCCGCCGTTGGCGGTGATGGTCTCACCAAAGCGGCGTCCTGCAGCAACGTTTTTTGTTGTCTGTACCCGTCAATCATCTAACGGTTTCTTGGGCGCGTCGCAGTATCATCCCCTCCGAATCACTCCCTCTCGCGATTTTTCAAAGAAGCTCACTCTATGAAATGTTTGACGCTGGCTGGCTTCGCTCTCCTGGTTCTTCAAAACATTCCCGCCAATGCCGCGAGCTTGGAAACAATATCGAGACTATCCTGCTCTGACGTCTCGCAATCTGCGGTGGCCAGACAATCGTGGTCGGCCAGTGGGGCGCCGTATGGTGTGCCGCTGGCGGAATGGCGTCAGGACGAATTTGCCCAGCTCCGCAGCCGGATCGTCGAGTGTGGCAAGCAGTCTGGCTCCGACTCCCGCGCGCTCATCGCCTACCTGCAACGTCTTGAGGGCATGACCCGTCTCCAGAACTCGGCGGCCGACCGCGCGGGGCGCCAAACCAGTGTCGATGAGGCTCATAGACGAAGTCAGGCCCTCAACGAATCCATGGAACAGGCGCAGAGTGATCGGCAGAAAGCTAGCGAGGCAGAGAAAGAGGTCGAACGGGGTCTAGTGACCAAGGTGGAGGCTTTCACTTCGGCAAGCGAACTGAAGTTATTTTGCTCAGAAACGTGGAAATCCCAGCTTCCCGAGACCACCCGCGTGGACGTAGTCGTCGCATGCAAGTCCAAGCTTTCTCGGTTGGCCATTGCTGATCAGGAGAATGCGGAGGCCCGAAAGGCTCAGACGTCCGCCACGCAGCTATCGGAGCTGATCCGGAAAGTTCGGGAGATGCCAGCAACCAATGAGACCGTCCAGCAATTACAATATCTGCGTTCCGATAATCACTACCGTCTTCCGACTCTCACGTTCCAGGATCAGAACAGCTACATCAATGCGATCGACGGTAGGCTGGGTGAGATCGGCAACCAGTTGACCGATGCCACGTGCGCCGGCGTCGTGTCAAAAATCGCGGTGCCTCAGGATCTGCGTGACGCCGTCGTGGTCGACGGCCTCGCGGGCGTCTCCTTGACCTACTTTCTTTGTGGCCCGGCCTAACGACGAGGAACGTGTCAGTCCGACTTGGGCAGCGAGATCTCGTCGAAGTCAAAGTCGAATCTGTCATCCTGACGTTCGCGCGGCGGCGCTACTTGCCGGATCGTAAGATCGACATGGCGGTCGATTCACCGATCCAGGGCGGCGTTAACGCGCTGGTGCTGACTGGCGCGGCTGACGGAGGGAGGCCGGTCCAGATCGGAAATCCCAACTTTTTCGTCATCAACTTCTATTCGCAATTTACGCCACAGCTCGACGAGTTCCTGAAGCAGTCCTCCAGCTCGAACGCCAGAGCGGACCAATTCATGCGCGTGGAATGCCAAATGGGCGAGTGCATCTGGTCAGCTCTGGCGGAAAAGAAGGTCGTCAAACAGCTGCCGAACGGAAACCTTGTCGAAGCGCTCTTGCGCGAATGCGACGTCAGGTATGAGGACGATTATCCAGATCATTACTCATGCCGGGATGCCGAGACTTCGAAGGCGCAGTATGCGGCCTTCTGCAGCACCAAGTTTCCGAGTATCGCGTACAAGGATGGCAATCGCTGGCAACGGACGCGGCTCTCGATCTCGTCGGACGGGGTGTTCAAATATAACAGCGGCTTGATCGCTCGATATCTGCGCATCTGTCACGACAAGGTACGCGGTCCGGGAGACCTCGATACAGTCGTTGCCGAGTTTGGCTATATGAGCCGGGTCGAGGCTCTCGGAGACAACGTGCAGGATGCCGTCGATGAAGTCTCCAAATTGGCCGAGTAAGAGCTGAGCTCTCCCAACGAACCAGTCGCTATGTCAGGATGGCGAGTTTGAGCAGAACTACACAGTAATAATATAGCAATTTCATAGAGTTATTTGACAGATAATCGAGCTCATCTAGTGTGTTTTTCGCGGCGCGCGGATCGCCACGATTGCAAACACCAAGGAGTAGTCAATGACTTTTGATTTGAACAATTATCTTCCTGTCGAGCCAGACTTTTTTGCTGGCTCTGCTGTCGAGGCGGCCCAGAAGGTTGTCGGATGCCTCGTAATCTTCACGGATCTCCGCCGCGAGACCGACAGCGGGATCATCATCGTCGAGGACGAAGCCTACGACGAGACCGACATGGCCTCGCACTGTCATCCTGGGGCAGCCGCGCAGCGCCGCAACCGCAGCTCGTCGATGCTGCTTCCTCATGGGCACGTCTACATCCATCACGACAGGGGGATGCCGTGTCTGAACCTGGTATGCGGAGAAGAGGGCTTTGGCAGCGCAATCCTGATCAGGGCTGGCGTGCCGGTGATCGGAATCGAGGAGATGGCTGAGCGCCGCTCCGCCCATCCGTCGGCGGATCGCACAATCCGCAGCCGTGCCTCAGGGTTCGAACGCAAGCTGTGCAATGGACCTGCAAAGCTGGGCGAGGCGCTCGGGCTCTACCCACTCCTCGATGGAGCCTCGCTCCTTAAGGCTCCCTTCCGCGTCTTGCGCCCGGCTGAGCCGGTGACCAACCTGCTCAATGGACCTCGCATCAACATCTCCAAAGACGCTGATCGCCCGTGGCGCTGGGGCCATCCGGGCTATCGCGAATGGCTGAGCGCTCCATTTCCGTCGGTGGTGGACGCGTGAGCGGAAATCGTGCGATCCGCATTCCTGCCGATCACGAGGCTCACGCATGCACGATTATGGCGTGGGCGGTGCACCGGGAATGGGGAGCCGAAAAGGAGCAGGTCGAGTGCGAGCTCGAGGGTTTGGTCAGGGCCATCGCGGAATACGAGCCAATAAAGCTGCTGACCCCGCGGGACTTGGTGCCGGCGGCTCGGGGGCGGAAATTCGGGCCCGACGTCGAGATCGTACCAGCGGCGGTAGACGACATCTGGATGCGTGATATCGCGCCGGTGTTCGCAAAGCGCGGAGCCGAAACGATCGCGATCGACTTCAACTTTAACGCCTGGGACAATTCCCGGCGCGGCCGAGCGGGCGACCGCCTTGCGCGCACGCATGATTTCGGCGTTCCGGTGATCGGCGTTCCAATCGTTGCGGAGGGCGGAGCGTTCATCACCGACGGTAACGGGCGCGCCGTTGTGACGCGAAGCTGCCTGCTGTCGCGCAACCCACACCTAGATGAAACGGCCATCACCGTGGCGTTCGGTTGTGTTGGCATTCGCGATGTGATCTGGCTTGACGGTGACCGGACCGAACCGATCACCACAGGGCATCCGGACGGATACATGGCGTTCCTGCCCGACGGCAGACTCGTGGTCGAGGTCATTGCATCCGGACCGGGAAGCTGGCGGCGCAAGCGCGACCTCGGAATGTTGCGGCAATTGAGCACGGAAGGAAAGTTGAAGGGCGTCGAAGCGTTCGAGGTGGTCCCGGATGCCTTGGCCGGCAGCGCGATGATGGCCGCGACCTACATGAACCTGTACATCACCGGCGGCGCTGTCCTTACGTCGCGATTTGGCGAGACCCAAAGTGACTTGCGAGCCAAGCTGGAGTTGGAGCGCCTTTTCCCGGGGCGAGACGTCTGCATGATGGAAATGAGGACGATCCTCCGTGGCGGCGGTGGCATCAGGTGCCTGACCCAGCCGGTGCCGATCTGATGCTTCCCATCGCCGGACCCGTATAAGCCGCCTCGGCAAGTGACTTTCAATTGGTGCCCTTCATCGATGGATAGCGAGCCGGATGTGTACGTCGTTGGAGCCGGCGAGGCTCAACCAGAGCTTTTGACCGACGTCGCTTCCGTCAGGGCGGCAATCAGGGCAGGTAAACCATACTACGTGTATGTTCTCCACAGGCCAGATGGTCGGCCGTTCTACGTTGGTAAGGGCCTGAATTTGCGGGTGCTCGATCATGAGGCTGAAGCACGCAATACGACTCGTCTGACCCACAAGCTCAACGTGATCCGAGGTCTCTTTCGGCTGAAGCCGTCGATCCACTATCGCTTCGACAGCTTTTTTGAGAACGAGCCGGAGGCGCTCGCCCGAGAGCGCCAGCTAATCCAGACCATCGGCCGTCATGACCTCGGAACGGGACCTCTCACGAACCAGACTGATGGCGGCGAAGGCATCTCGAACCCCTCGGAAGAATCCCGCCAACGACGTCGGGAATCGCTCTGGGGCGATGCTGCCGATAGCGAGCGGCAGATCGCCAACAACTATTTCAGGCAACTCGCTGTGGTGGAATCGGTCACCTTGAAACCAACATCGACCTGGCGCAGCGCCACCGCGCTGCGCAGGAACCGCGCGGTTCTCAAAATGACATCACGTCAGGCAGCGACCCTCGCCGCAAGTGCCATCCAAAACCGGATCATGCTGGAGCCGGGAGCTTTGATTCCGAGGCGCCTTCGTGTGGAAGGCTTCGAATTCATCATCGAGAATGGCGTTGGCAACGACCTGCTTTCGAGCGACATGGTGACGGTTGTCGATGCTTCGCCGACCCGCGAGATCCTCCGCCTGACTGAGGGCGGATACCGCTTCCTGGTTGGGAAGCTGGATAGGCGGATGCTCATAGATGCCGGCGTATTATCGCCGGATGAAGAATGAATTGGCAGCCGACTGCCGCCAGCCTGGCTAATTCTTTCGATTCCGTGAGCCGTTTCCCCGACGCGCGTTGCTATAGACGGACCTGCGAGCCCCTCTCGCGATTCGCGCTAGTTTTCTATTGCGACAACGATAAGATGAGACAGTCTTGGCAGGGGGAGAGAGATGAGGTGCACCAGCTTCACGGTTCAGTGCGCGTCGATATTGCTGGCCTGCGCGTGGCTCGTCGGCGAGGCCAAGGCGCTGGATTTCACCGTCACCGGCACCGTGCTTACTCCTGTCGGCGTGGTGGCCGACGGGGCGCTCGCCGTTTCTGGCCAGAACATCGGAGCGGTCGGCCCGACAAGCTCCGTCTCAGGGGCCGGTACCGCCATCAAACCCGCGGATGCCGTCATCCTTCCGGGCTTCGTCGACTTGCACAACCATCTCACCTGGAACGTGCTGCCGCGGTGGCTGCCCGGGCGAAAGTTTGCCAGCCGCTACGAATGGCAGGATGCCGCGGAATACGACAGGCTCCTGGTGGCACCTCACAACGTCGTATTGGCAGACGCGGCGTGCGAATCGGCAATCTATGCGGAGATAAAGGCGCTCGCTGGTGGCGCGACCTCCTCGATCGGAAGCCTTTACCCCACCAAGGATCACCCGAACAACGGCGACTGCGCGAAAGGTCTCGTTCGCAACCTTGATCTGGCCTCTGGCTTGGATCGCAAGAATCCAGACGACAACGATGGATGCGGCAAAGCACAGCCGATTCTAGACGTTGTCGATAACGAGGTCTTTCCGCTGGAGATGCCCCACGCTAGGCTGGACTACCTGCTCTGCGAGCTCGGCCTTGGCACCTTGCGCGGTCTCGTCGTCCACTTGTCGGAAGGAGCCGCGACCGATTCCAGCGCTCACCGCGAATTCACGATGGTCGACCGTGCGCATCTGCTCCGCCCAGGGGTGGTGATTGTCCACGGTACCGCTCTGCGCGACGCAGACTTCGGCTCGATGAAAACAAGCGGAGCCGGACTCGTCTGGTCGCCGCGGAGCAATGACGAGCTTTATGGTTCGACAACAAATGTCTCGGCCGCACATCTTGCTGGTGTGCCGGTGGCTATCGCCCCCGACTGGAGCCCGTCGGGAAGCGCGGGGATGCTACAGGAGATCGGCTATGCGTCCAGACGATACCCGTCGATGGACTCGGCGGATCTGATCAAGATGGCCACTTCCATTCCCGCGCAGATGGTGCGGGTCGACGCCAGCATCGGAGACCTGACGGCCGGCAGAAAGGCGGATTTCATAGTCGTGAGGGCCAAAGCCGATCCGAACGCTCGCAATCCTATGCTCGACCCGGTGGTCAAGGCTACGCCGGCAGACATCCTTTTGGTAGTCGTCGGAGGAGAACCGCTCTATGGCGATCCAGACTTGATGAAGCAATTGAGACCGACAGCAAAGCTGGACGATCTCACCGTCTGCGGCGCTCCCAAAAAGCTGTACCTGGGCGAAAGCGATGCGCCATCGCTGAAGAATTCCAGCTTCGCGGGTATTGAGAAGGCGCTTAACAACGCGCTGGTGAAAGCAGGATCGAGCCTGCCCAAGATCGAGTGCGAGTGAACTTTTTGTCCGGGAGTTAGGTCCCGAATCTATGATCTGTCGAAGGACTTTCTGCCGACATTTGCCGCCTCTATTGCATTGTGCGCCGCCGCACTGGCGTATTTGAGCGCAAAGGGCTCATTTTCGATTCGGATTTGTCTCCCGATTCACGGAAATGCTAGACGATGCCTCACCTTCTTCGTGCGGAATGCGGCGAAGATCACTTTGTCTGACAGGAAATGTCCGGACAGATCGCAGGTCAGATCATCAGCAGATTATTCTCGATGCTCAATTGGCAAGCCGAGTGTCCTGCATACCGGTGGCCTGGCCTTCAAAGAGTTCAGGATCAGCGCCGGCTGCATCGGATGGAAGATGACGCTGACGTAGATTGGACCATGGCGTGAGAGCAGGACAGGCGACCAGTCGACCGACTACTGTTTGCAGTTCGTTTAACTAATCGCGGCTCGCCGCATCGCCGCATCGCCGCCTCGACGCTCATGATTTTTCGCTATGCTTGCGACTAAACTTCGAATTAATCTACCCGCATTGAGCAATCTATAGTCGAAACGGATCGTTGGGGGACGCCGTGACCATTTTTCGCCGCGCTGCGGCAGCAGCATCAGTGATTTCGATACTTTCGGGATGCGGACTGTACGTGCCTCAGAAAGATCCGTTAGTGCAGAATGACGTCGATCCGCGAAACGGCATGTCGAGGCAGGGAAAGATCGAGAGCAACATCATCGCCAACATTCGGTGCGAGGTCACCAAGGGGCTATATCGGGCGGTCAGCACGGGGAAAGTACCATGGCTGACGGGGTGGGGCACGAGCATCTCTCTCAACCTCACGTGGGAAGAAACCTCGAACGTCAATCCGGGCATCCTCTACACGACCCCGATAGGCGGCTCCGATATATTTTCGGCAGCGGGTGGAGTGTCCGGTTCGGCACATTCGACACGAAACGAGGCGATCACCTTCACGCTTGAGAACAAGACGCTGTTGAAGGAGGCAATTCTCACTAGCCATGCTCGACAGGGGCTTGATTGCAGCGCTTTGGAAGACGGGGTCACCGTTTCCAGCGATCTTAATATCGACGAGTTCATCTACGACAAGGCATCGATAGCTGCCGGAAACGAGGCTCGCACGAGACCCATCGAGTATCCCCAATTCTCTACCTTCCAAGAAACTCTGACCTTCGTCGTTTCGGTAGGCGGCGACTTCACTCCAAGCTGGAAGTTCATCCGGTTAACTGTCAATCCCGGAGCGCCGTTCTTAGGCGGATCGCGTACCAAGACCAGTCAAGTCATCATAACGCTCGGCCCGCTCGCAAAACCCGCAGGGCCCGCCGGATCCGCGCAACTTGCCCTCCAGGCTGCGGTCCAGCACGACGCTGCGGTCGCGGGAAACGCGACCGCAGCGGCGATACGAAGCCAAGCTAGATAGGGAGCTCGCAGATGTCCGGAGCAGATAACGGGAACGGCTCGGTGGACCCCAGCAAGGGAGTAGTCATCGACGGCGAGACATTCTTTCCATTGTCGCGACCTAGCGGATTGAATCCTTGCGCCGGCAAAGACGATGGGACATCGTGCGGGGCAGGTTGCGTCTGCCGAGGCGGACAATGCTACTACTCTTTGCAGAGATTGAGGGAGATGGGCATAAAACTGCCAGACCTTTGAGAATGCCATTGGCGATGGACGCGAAACCTCAGTTCGCTATCAGGCCTGCCCGATGCCCGAATGCGTCGCCTTCGACGAGAGTCTCCTGCTTCGCCGGCATCTGGACCAGCTGGACCTCGGTCCGGAAGATCAAGGAAGGCGAGATCACCAACGACCTCTACGCGTTCCTGACGAAGGAGGCCAACGCCGAAGTCTTCGCCATCCATCCGAAGGCGATGCCCGTGATCCTGACTACACCGGACGAGGTCGAGACCTGGATGACGGCGCCTGCCGAGGAGGCGCTGAAGCTGCAGCGGCCGCTTCCTGACGGGACGCTCAAGATCGTCGCCCACGGCACGAAGGAAGACCCCGCGCCGGCGACGTAGCATTCTCCACAGGCGCTGCGGAACAGGTGGACAAGCCGAAGCCCTGCCGATTGCGAATCCCTGACCCGTGCTAACCGCGCGGAACGAGCGGGCGGGCGGAAGGATTCGTCCCGGCAGGAGCGATCTCGATGCTGAGGACGAAGGAACGACGGCCGGCGATCCGGACGCTGCGCGGCTGGGCGATCTCCGTGCTGCAGGAAGCCGGGGCGATCCACGAATGCGAGGAGCACGGATGGGCCAAGGATCGGGCCGATCCGCACGCACGAGAGCGGGCATTCGAAATCGCCAGGCAGGATCCGCCGCGCGGCCTTCCAATGAATGCGGCCATCGCCGAGCTCCGTGAGGTCTTGGATTCGATCGGCGACACCTGCCCCGAGTGCCCATCCGGAGACGAGCAGGACTGTTGAAGGGCGCGGCCGCCGGGCAGGAGACGCGGCGCAATTTTTTCCCCTGATCGGGGCGGCAATCCTGCGATCCCGAATCCGAGACTAGCCATTAGCCGCGAACAAGTCCCACTTGCCCGGCAATCCCTTGAGCTCATACGAACCGCGTTCGGTAAAGCGCAGACCGGCGCCGGCGACGAGATCGGTCACCACGCGCGAGACCAGAACCTCGTCGGGCCCGGATTGCGACATGACGCGGGCCGCTGCATGAACCGCGATGCCGCCGATGTCACTCCCCCGCACCTCGATCTCTCCGGTGTGCAGACCAGCCCGCACTGGCAAACCGATCTGGCGCGCAGCATTGCTGAACGACAGGGCGCAGCGGATGGCCCGGCCCGGCCCGTCGAAGGTCGCGAGCACGCCATCACCGGTGGTCTTGACCAGATTGCCTCGGTGCCTTTCAATGAATTGACGCGCGAGCTCGTCGTGCTGATCCAAACGGCTCCGCCACTTCTGGTCGCCGATCTCGGCGGCCTGTCGCGTGGAATCAACAATGTCCGTGAACATGACGGTTGCGAGAATCCGCTCCAGGTCAGCGTCTCCGGTATCACGATGCCCCGTGACGAACTCCTCGATATCGCCGACCACCGTTTCGGTATCGCCGGTCCAGAACGCGTGATCTCCTGTCGGATATTCGATGTACTTCGCACCGGGGATTTCCTCCGCCATACGTCGGCCCAAGGCGACCGGCACCTGCTTGTCCGTCGCCCTGTGCAGTACGAGCGTTGGAGCCCGGACACACGGAAGAATGCCGGTGACGTCTATCCGGCGGTTTGAGATGATGTAGGCCTTGATGGCGCCCGGACTGCTCGCCAGCTTCTCGAACTTGGCGATGCGCGCGACAGCCTCCGGGTTCGAGGCGTCACTCGCGAAGACGTTCCCCAAAAACGCTCCGCTACCCCACCGCTTGACAAGGTTCGCCAGCCTTTCTTCGGCGGCCGCCGGGGTCAGATTCGGCGGAAAAAGGTCGGCGACGCGGGCGAGTCCGCCGAAAAGAACCAAGTGAGACACACGCTCCGGATAGGTGCTCGCGAACAGAACGCTCATGGAGGCGCCCTCGGAGAATCCGACCAGCGCGGCTCGCCGAGATCCGACCGCGTCCATGACCGCGCGCACGTCGTCGATGCGCTCATCGAGAGAAGGCACGTCGGCCAGCCTGTCGGAGAGGCCCTGTCCTCTCTTGTCGAAGGCGATGACTCTGGAGAACTTGGCCAACCGGCGCAGAACCTGCGTGTAGCCCGGCAGCTCATGTTGATAGTCGACATGCGAGATGATGCCGGGGACCAGGACAATGTCGATTGGCCCGCTACCCATTACTTGGTAGGCGATGGCGAAATCGCCGCTCTGCGCATATTGCGTCTCTGGCAATCCTAGTTCAGCCACGGCCAACCCCGCTGCTCCCTGGGCCTGGGCAAACTATCGAGCATATCGCAAAGAAGATCAACGGAGCCGTCGGATCTCGTCGTCTATCAAAAGAGAAGGGGCCATTGGAAGCGAGCCTGCGTTCTAGGCAGACTTCCGCCGCGCTCCAGCCGCCGGCTTCTTGGCGGCGGTCTCCTTCGCCGGCTTCTTGCCGGCGATCGGCATCAGCATTTCCCTCTGGCCGGCCGACGCCTTTTTAGGCCTCTTGGCGGGCTTCTTTGGCGCCGCCGCCTCGGCCGCAGCGCCACCCACGCTCTTGCGAAGCGCGTCCATCAGATCGACGACGTTCTCGCCCTTCGGTCGTTCCTTCGGGCGGATGACCTTGCCGGCCCTCTTCTGGTTGATCAGGTCGACCAGCGCGGTCTCGTAGTGGTCCTCGAACTTCTCCGGATCGAACCGCCCCGCCTTTTGGTTTACGATGTGCTTGGCGAGGTCGAGCATGTCCTTGGTGACCTTCACGTCCTGAATCTCGTCGAAATATTCCTGTTCGCTCCGGACCTCGTAGGGATAGCGCAGCAGCGTGCCGATCAGGCCCTTGTCGCGCGCTTCGAGCGCGATGATGTGCTCGCGGTTGGTCAGCACCACCCGCCCGATCGCGACCTTGTCCATCTCGCGGATGGTCTCGCGGATCACCGCGAAAGCGTCGTGCCCGACCTTGCCGTCGGGGCGCAAATAGTAGGGGCGGATCAGATACCGCGGGTCGATGTCGGACCTGTCGACGAACTCGTCGATCTCGATGGTGCGCGTAGACTCGAGAGCGATCTCCTCGAGCTCCTCCTTCGTCACCTCGATGTACTGGCCTTTATCGAATTCGTAGCCCTTCACTATGTCCTCGTTCGGCACCTCGTCCCCAGTGTCCGCGTCGACCTTCAGGTACTTGATGCGGTGGCCCGTCGCGCGGTTCAGCTGGTTGAACGAGATCTTCTCGCTTTCGGAGGTGGCCGGATAGAGCGCGACCGGACAGGTCACGAGGGAGAGACGCAGAAAACCTTTCCAGTTGGCGCGGGGGGCCATGAACGCGGTACTCCGGAGGGACGATGCTGGATTCAAGACGAACGGAGCCCGCCGGTTCCGACATGCTCCGGGCCCGCCAACGGGAAAATTGGCCATCTTCCCGCAGCGCCCCCCGGGCACGTCCGAAAATGTCGTGAATCGCTTGTTTTCCAGGTACCTCGTGGAGCTTTTGGCCGGTATTGTGGACCATGGACGCGCTGACCCAGCCCCGCAGACACAACACTCTGGACCCGGCGAACCTGGCTGCAATGGCCGACGCCTTGGCTCAGTCGTCCGATTACAGGGTTCTTCGACGCCTGATCGCCCGTCCTCCCTACACGCCGGCGGCCGGGCAGGAGGTCAGGACCGGCATTCTGCTCGACACCGAGACCACCGGCCTCGACCACTCGAAGGACGAGATCATCGAGCTCGGGATGGTCAAGTTCGACTACACGTCGGACGGGCGGATCGTCGGCGTCAGAGACACGTTCTCCGCCTTCAACGAACCGAGCGCGCCGATCTCCGCGGAAGTGACGGCGCTCACCGGCATCACCAACGAAATGGTCACGGGGCACAAATTTGACGATGCCGCCGTAACGGCCTTCGCCGAAAGCGGGCTCATCACGATCGCGCATAACAGCGCTTTCGACAGGAGGTTCGTCGAGCGCTACTGGCCCGTGTTCGAGCACAAGGCCTGGGGCTGCAGCATGAGCGAGATCGACTGGCGCAAACATGGCTTCGCAGGCTCGCAGCTCGGCTATCTCCTGAACGGAGCCGGCTACTTCCACCAGGCGCACCGCGCCGTCGATGACTGCCACGCGCTGCTGGAGGTCCTGGACTTCGTACTGCCGACGACCGGTGCGCCGGCGCTCGCGCTCCTCCTCGAGACCGCCCGCAGGCCGACGCTGCGGATCTGGGCGGAGCAGACCGCATTCGAGCTCAAGGACTCGCTGAAACGGCGCGGCTATCGCTGGAATGACGGCAGCGACGGCAGACCCAAGTCCTGGTTCAGAGATGTCGATGAGAGCGGTCTGGACGACGAGATCGCGTTCCTACGGACCCAGATCTACATGCAGGATGTCGAGCCCAACGTGCAAAGGCTGACCGCCTTCACCCGGTTCTCCAGCCGCATCTAACTCCCGTTCCGGCTGACGGAGAGCTCAGTCCGCGGGTGGCTTCAACGGACTGTCCACCCACTTGAGAGCGGCAGGGTCATGCAGCGGGTCGTCGTCGCAGACCGGACACACATAGCGCTCCCTGCCGGGGCTCGCGTCGTTCTTGACGAGCTTCATGGGCCTTCCGCAGACCGGACACGCCTTCCGGATCGGGTGCAGCACCGTCATGTCGAATTTCCCTGCCGCCGGCAGCTTAGGCCCGCCGGAGGCGTCGGTACAAGCGCACGATGCAAGGTTTTCAGGACCGCCGTCGTGGCACTGGCGCCGCTTGACTCCTCGCCTGCGGGCCACGCAAATTTGAGAAGTGATGTCGTGGGGGGGCGCCATGGAGCAGGAATTCTATCGGGGTCTCGCGCACCGGGTCCGGACCATTGCCGAAAGGGCCGACCCGTTCACCCGGCGACGCCTCCTGGACTTGGCGAGGCGGTATGATGCGAAGGGCGGCCAAGCGTCGCGATCCGCCCCGCCGGAGCGCCCGCTCCCCCTACCGCGCACGACGCCCCCAAACTCGATCTACTCCGGGCCCAGCGAGGCCTGACAGGCGAGCGGCGGAGCGGCCGGTCAGACGGCCGACTCCTCTTCGAGCGCCAGATCGTCTTCGGTCAGCTTCGTCTCGAGCCGCAGACTGTTCACCTTGGCGCTGCGATGCCGGAATCGGGTGCCCCGCATCAGGACGAACCTGAACCTACCGGCGATCAGCATCTGGAGGATCGGCGTTAGCGCGTCTCGTGGGATTCCGATGTTGCCCAAGATCGCGTCCTGCGTGACGTGGAGCGACCCCAACGCGATCGGGTGCAAGTCCCTGCGCCGCTCCTCCTCCAGGTCGGACGAGGGGAGCAGCGAGATCTCCGCCCTGTCGGTCTTCTGCCCCGCCGGCCGCAGGAGCCGCCCCTTGATCTGCAAGTGACGGAATTCGTCGTACGGGTCGATCGGCTGCCGCTCGCTGTTGAGCGAAAATGAGTAGCCCCAGTCCCAGTCCTCGATCGCCAGGACGTAGTCGACGATCTCCTCGCGCGGCTTGCGCCGAGGCCTCTTCTTCGGTGACCTGATCAGCTTCTGTTCGGTGGCCATTGCCCGTAATCCGGATAACGGCTTCGCTATCCGAGCGGCTCAGAGGCGTCCTAGCGGGCTAGACGTTTCTCGACGCGCTTGCGGGAATTGCCGACCTTCTTGACGGCCTTCTTCACGGCCGATGCCGAGCGGCCTGTCTTCTTCGCTTCGTAGCGGACTTCGTAGTCCTGCCCATTGGCCACGCGGGCCCGGGTCCTGTTTGCGTCCACGCGCGGTCTTCTTCTTTGCTGCGGCCATCGGCTCCTCCTCTTGCGAACTCATGGCGATGCAACGCCGCAAGGATTCGCGGGTTCCGGAAACGAATCCTGCCGTCCCGGCTTGAATCTGCTTAGTTGTGCGTTGGAGTCCTGCGTGGCGTTTCAGCGGCGTAAACCGGCGGCGATCGGCGTGAAGGCGCCGTTCCCGGGCTTCGTAGAACCGGCCTTGGCATCATCGATCGAGAAGGTGCCGTCCGGAGCGCGATGGATTCACGAAATCAAGTTCGATGGCTACCGCGTCCAGGTCCATCTGGCGAACGAAGCCGTGAAGGTCTTCACCCGCCGCGGTCACGACTGGACCAACCGCTTCAAGAAGGTCGCCAATGACGCCTGGCACATCAAGGCGGGATCGGCGATCGTGGACGGTGAAGTCGTTGTCGCCGCCGCGGACGACACCACGGACTTCTCGGTCCTTCCGAACGAACTGAAAGGCCGGTCGACCAGCATCGTACTGGTCGCCTTCGATCTCCTGTTACCTGAATGGCCGCGACCCGGAAGCTGCCGCTCTTCCAGCGCAAGACCGAACTCAAGAAGATCATCGACGGCACCGAGATCCAGTTCAGCGAAAGCTTCGAGATCGAAGGCCGCGAGATGTTCGAACACGCCTGCAAGATCGGGCTCGAGGGCGTCGTCTCGAAGGTATGGTTTGGCGCCAGCTCAAAGAGAAGACTGCACTTCCCGGGGGAATCTGTTGATGAACGGAAGCTTATGTCCAGATTTCTTCAGCAATCGCGACCAGCCGTTCTAGAATGTCGCGTTCCGTGCGTAGCCGATCGCGCTCCTGGAGCAGGCGGGTGAACTCCGAAGCCTGGTCCGCCGACATCGGCTTCTCGGTCGCCGATGTCGGCGCATGCGGGAACTTGTCGTCGGCAATCCGACTCTTCACGCGTGCCTCGTCAGCGAATGTCGACAGTGGCTTACTCGCGATGAAGGGATGATCTAGCTCGACTGGAAGTCCGAGGCGTCGTCGTATTACTTCGGTCGCCGGAGCGGAAAGAGATAAGGGAAGAGAGATAAGGGAAGAGCGTATCGCCGGTTTTCACCGGCGGGTCTAAAGGGGATTACGCGAATATTGACCTGTTCACAGTTGTCCACCAGCCAGAGCGGCCGAAAATGTGGTCATCTGTCGTAGCGTTTTCGACAGACGAATCATGCAGCAAGAATCTGCGTTCGTTAGGACGTTGCCTCTAACCTAATTCGTCAATCAGTGTCTGCGTCTGCCTGGTCGGTGGTCCATAGCTCACCAAGCGTACGTCCAGGTTGAATCCCAGGACTTTCTTGAGCGCGCGCTTGATGGCGGTATGAATCCACTCAGGCTCGTTGCCGAACGCCCCACCGCCCAGGGAAGTTAGCAAGACGATATTCGATGCGTTTCGTCGGACGTTGATGACACCTTGAAGCATCGTAGCTTCATAGGCGGCATCGAGCACAAACTGTGCGAATGGTGTCCAAAACTTTCGTGGTACATGACCGTAGGCCACCGGCAGCGCTGAGCAGAAGACTTGGCTTACAAGAGGTCTGGGCGCGCGGGGCATGTCCGTTACTTCGAAATCGCGATGATGCCGATGCGCAGCTTCCCGCTATCGCGTCGATTTGCTCCTGGCCGGCCGAGTGAAGATAGTCCGAGATCAGGTCCAGACCTCCCCCGGCGCAAAGAGCATAATCGTTACGGTACTCCCAGAGGTCAGCGATGGAGCGATCGAGCCGAACACTCAGCTCATCGCCAATGTCTGCAAGGCCGTTAAGCTGGCATTCTGCAGTTTGGTCGATCTGGTCACCGACCGGAACGAAGTAGTTGCGGTAGATCGTCGCCGCGCCCGCGATGCTAACTATCCATTTGAAAAGAAGGCGATTTTGTCCATCGCCTTCGGTCCCAAAAACCGGACTCTTCGGAAAGTAGGGAACACTGGAAAGCAATACCCTATCGCCATTTCTTCCGTGCTGCTAAGATGTTTGCGGCACAAACATGAACTTTAAGTAGCGCGGAGACTTTTGGATTTCAAAAATCAATTGCTGTAGGGAGCGGAACCTTGAGGATCGCGGATTGGCTGAACGCGGTCGGTCTGGCCGAGTATATTGCCGCATTCGAGGCAAACAAAATAGATTTGGAGCAACTGAGCGAATTGACCGATGCCGACCTGAAGGACATCGGTGTTATAGCTTTGGGCCACAGACGGACCCTTCTTAAGGCGGCGAAAGAACGTTCCTTCATCATCCCTGCTCGCAATGAGCGAGGAGACTATCCATCGTTCTCCTCCGAGCGTCGCCACTTGACGATTCTGTTTTTAGACATCGTCGATTCGACCGCTCTTGCAACGGCTGTTGATCCAGAAGATCTGAGCGATACTATTGGGCGCTTTCAAAAAGCCGCCATCTCCCAGATCAATTCTTTTGAAGGTTACGTCGCGCGGTCGTTTGGCGACGGCCTCCTTGCTTATTTTGGATGGCCGAGGGCTCACGAAGACGATCCACAAAGGGCGATCCTCGCGGCTGACGCCACTCACTGCGCGATCAGTGAGTTACGTCGGCCAGACGGGGGACCATTGTTCGCCCGCGCAGGAGTGGCAACTGGATGGGTAGTGCTGGGCGACATCGGCGGGGCCGTAAAGGACGAGGTTGTTGGAGAAACACCCAATTTGGCCGCAAGGCTGCAGTCGGTCGCAGCGCCAGGACAAACTGTTGTTGCTTCTTCGACTGCGGCTCTCCTTGGTGAGGAATTTGCGTTGCAGGATCTTGGTCCTCAGATCCTGAAGGGCTTCGATAACAATCCGCGAGCCTACGCCGTCACCTCCATTAAGCAACGCGCGCGCTTTCAAGCTCGAGGGGTCCGAACCACACCCCTTGTGGGACGTGCCAGCGAGATCGAGTTGCTACGCGACCTTTGGTCAAAGGCAAAGAACGGCCAGGGCCAGGCTCTCATATTGAGGGGGGAAGCGGGCATCGGAAAAACACGGATAATCAGGGAGCTGGTTGATCAGATCCGGAGCGATCGCCAGGTCACGATGCGGTATCACTGTTCGCCATACTACCAAAACAGTGCTCTTAGACCGATGATCGCGCAATTGTCGGAGGCTGCTGGTTTTCTGCCAGAGGACAGTGCAGCAGTCCGACTGACTAAACTGAGAGAGCTCTTAAGCGTAACGAGCGCCAGCGATGAAGCCGTCTCTTTGATCGCGGAACTCCTGTCCATCCCTGCATCTGGCCATCTTAGCCCATTGCAGCTCACGCCTATTCAGAAGCGCCAACGCACCTTCCACGCTCTTGCTGAGCAATTCCGCAATCTTGCGAAGGGCGCGACAGTGCTGGCCATCGTCGAAGATGCTCACTGGATCGATCCCACCACTGCTGAATACCTTGACCTGATCATTAGGTCGGTCGACGCCGTGGCCGCGCTGGTGATTGTGAGCGGACGACTGGAATATAGTCCGGCATCCAGCTGGCAGCAGTTGCCAAGCTCCAATTATCTTCTGCTCAAATCTTTGAACGATGACAGTACTAAGGCTCTGGCAGAGAAGGTTGCCGGTGCATCATTGCCAGCCTGGGTGACTGCGGAGATCGCAAGCAGGACTGATGGTGTGCCGCTCTTCGTGGAGGAGCTGACAAAGGGGCTCGTTGAGGGCGGTCTCTTGAAATACGATGGCCATAGCTACGAGTTGACGGAGTCCTCTCTTCGACTCGCCATTCCCTCTACTCTTCAGGACAGTCTAACCGCCCGGCTTGATAATCTCCCAGGATCAAAATCGATCGCCCAGATCGGAGCGGCGCTGGGTCGTGAATTCAGATTGGACCATCTCGCGGCGATCACCGGATTGGCCGTATCATCCATCAAGGAGCAAGTGAATGGCCTCGAATCTGCTGGCTTGGTGTTTGAACGGCGCGCCCCGCTCGATGGAACTTACGTTTTCAAGCACGCGCTTGTACAAAGCGCTTCATACGAAAGCCTTCTTTTGTCAAAGCGGAAATCATTGCATGGTCAGATCGCGGAGATCCTGACTGCTCAGTTTCCTGAATTTTGCGAGAAGGAGCCAGAAGTAATAGCTGCGCACTGGTCGCGCTCAAATAGTCCTTCCAGCTCGGTTACCTTCTGGCTGCGGGCTGGTCAGAATGCCTTGAAGCGTTCGGCTTATTTGGAGGCGCTTAACAACTTACGACACGGTTTAGAGTACTTTAGTCCGAGCACAAAATGCGATGAGAACAGTCGCATTGAGTTTGACCTCAATCTGAGCGCGGGCCAGGCCTCTTACGTCGTCAACGGGCCTGCTGCTGAACAGACGACGAAGGCATACTCCCGTGCGCTTGAACTTATCGAGCTCGTAGATCAGCCAGACCAGCGCTTCGATCTGCTCTATGGCATTTTCTCCGGATATCACTTCGCCTCAAAATTCGATTTGGCACGTGAGCCTGCTGAGAAGATGTACGAGATCGCAACCAAAATGAACGATGAAAGCCACATCTGTCAGGCTCATCGTATGTTGGGCTATCTCAACTTTTTTGAAGGCAAGCTGGTTGCCGCTATCGGCAACTTTGAAGCCTTAGCGGCGCTTTACAGGCCCGAACTGCATGCCCCAATGGCAACACGCTACGGTGCCGATTGTCTCGTCGCCGCGCGAGGTTTTGAAGCGGTGGCGCACGGAGTTTGCGGTCGCGTGGATAGGGCGCAGCGATTGGCAGACGAGAACGTCGCCTATGCGAGGCGATTAAATCATCCTCCAAGCCTTGGGTGGGCGTTCGCAGCCGGAGGGTATCTGAATTACTTCCTGGATGGGATTGAAGCAGCGCTGAAGTACGTCGAAGAAGGTGCTCGCTACTGCGAGGTCAACAACGTGGCTGTCTGGGGCATCCATTGCCGATTGTTTGAGGCCTGGGCGAAGTCGGCATCCTCTGCGAACCCTGAATCATCTATCGAGGTCATGAGGAAGGGCATTGCAAACGTGAGCTCCCGCATTTCTCTCGGAGTTCCCCTTTTCAGAGCGGCGCTTGCCGATTTGCTGTTGACGACAGAGCAAATCGAATTAGCCAATCAAGAGATTGACACTGCACTAAGCGAGCTAGCGTCAACCGGGCAGCGCTTTTTCGCTCCCACAGTCTACTTTGTAAAAGGAAGCTGTTCTCGCAAACTCGGACGGGCGCATGCGGAGGACAGTATGACATGGTACGAGAGATCTGCTCTGACTGCCCGCGAGATGCGCGCGACTCTCCTTGAATCAAGAGCTTTGAGTGCACTAGCGCAAAAAGCGAGTTGATGCTCTCAAAGTTCAGAGAAGGGCGCGATCTCAGCAGCCCGAGAGGCACAATTCAGAATGGGAACGGACAATCAAAAGACCCCGGGCGAGGAGCCAACGTTGTGTCATGTGTTGACTGAAATTAACTCTTAAGCTGGCAGAAAAACACGGATCCGGTTGTATGAAGACGTAGTCCCTTGGAGGGAGAATGCGCTCGACGAAGGATTTTGCTTTCGATTTTGTTTCGAGTTACCCATCACTCTGGCGTCTAGTCAGCAAGTGGGAATGGTTGAGGCGGCTACTCAATCGGCTTTTCATAAATATTATTGCCAACTCCTCTAAACCGCGGCCGTACCCGCTGTCGCTGTGGGGCGCAAAGACACCGGGGGGCAGCGACGACTACACATCGTGGACGGGCTTGGTCGATCGCTCTTACACTGGGCGGCACTTGCCACCGGCCTCCGAAAAGAGTGTCAGTTGCCTTCCAAAGGTCGCGGACGTCGGCGCACTATTCGTTCGAGACCCGGACCAAGTACCCTGCCCAAAGAGCACCGCTCTCTTCTGCTTCTTTGCGCAATGGTTTACCGACAGCTTTCTGCGAACCCATCCAGACGACTTCAGAAAGAACACGTCGAACCACGAGATCGATCTCTGTCAGATCTATGGTCTATCGGCGGCGGACACGGCCCTTCTAAGGGCCAAAAAACGAGGTCGGCTGAAGAGCGTGCAAATTAATGGCGAAGAGTTTCCGCCGCCACTGTTCGAAGAAGACGGCAAGCGTGTGCGCCAAGAGTTCGTGGGTCTGTCCTATATCGATCCGCAGACGGGAGATTTCCGTAAAGCGCTCGACGATCCCTTCAACACTCCCGATAGGAAAAAACGGCTTTTTGCCTCCGGTCTAGAACGTGGCAATTCAACCATCTTCTATAGCGCACTCAACACGGTATTTCTGCGCGAGCACAATCGTCTCTGCGAGGAACTTGCAGCGGCACATCCGGAATGGAATGATGATGACGATCGACTGTTCGAGACGGCGCGGAATATCAACATCGCGCAACTGCTCAAGATCATTGTCGAAGACTATATCAACCATCTCTCCTCGGCCCAGCTAAAGTTCTCGCTCGAGACTGGTTTTGCTGAAAAGCAGCCTTGGTATCGGACTAATCGCATCTGCGCGGAATTCGACCTGCTCTATCGCTGGCATGCGCTCGTGCCTGCAGAAATGGAAATGAGCGGCCGGCGATTTCCTGACAGCATATTCCGTTACAATAACGAATTCCTCGTGAATGTCGGTCTCGCCTCAGCATTCGACGCGGCGTCGAGTCAGGGGGCAGGAAAGATCACCCTGCACAACACAGCGCCATTTCTGATCAATGCCGAAGTCGAGGCAACTAAGAAGTCTCGTGCCTGGCGCCTGCGCTCATACAACGAGTATCGAGAACGCTTCGGATTGCAGAAGTTAACTTCTTTTGAAGAGCTGACGGACGATCGAAATCTGCTGCTGGAGCTCAAGGCGTTGTACGGGCATGTCGATCGCGTCGAACTGCTCGTCGGTCTTTTGGCAGAAAGCGACGAGGACACGGTGCTCGGCAAGCTGATGACCTTGATGGTCGGCGTCGACGCCTTTTCCCAGGCACTGACCAATCCTCTGCTTGCGGACAACGTCTACAACGAAGACACATTCACAAAAGTCGGTCTCGAGAGTATTGCGAACACCTCTTCGCTCGCGGATATTGTCCACCGCAACAAGGTTGCTGCCGATGCAAAGGTCGCCTTTGGCGGCGAGGATCCGCCCGGTTCCTACGGCTGGCCGCTGATTGGGGCCGCATGGGGCTTGCTAGACTTCTTCTTCATCAGCGGGTGGTTGGAATTCCTTCGGAAGCGTCAGCGCAAATACGGAAAGACAGTTTTCAAAACGAATCTGTTTGGCCCGACGATCATCGCACTAGATCATCGCGCCATTGCACCCCTGTTTGCTTCCACAGACCTGGTGCAAGACCATCCCGTCGCCGGTTTCAAGTTCCAGCTTCCGCCACTGGCGTTGGTTGGGAACGTATCGCCAAGCATCTATGAGGCGGGACCGGAACACGATCGGCCGAAAGCCCTTTACCTCGATCTACTGAAAGCACGTTCGACAACTCTCGTGGCCTCGTTCGATGCTGTTGCAGGCGAATTCTTCAAGAAATGGTCTGCAAAAAAAACCTTCAGCTTCCGCGACGAGATCGAGGATTTCGTCGTGGCGCTGATCTTCGAGTGGATGCTCGGGCAGCGACCGGTATTGGCCGATGTCCGTGAACTCTACAGCGGTATATTCACGCACACATTCCTATCGATCACTCGCTTCATTCCCGGATCGGCCTATTCTAAAGCACTGAAGATCTTTCCAAGACTGCTGGCTTTCGTGAAGCAGACGCCGGCGTTTCCTCAGATCGTGGAGCTTGCCAAGGGTCACAATATCACGGACGAGGAGGTGCTCGCCAAGCGGCTGACATTCCTGCTGGGGATGAATTCCTTTCTCGGGACACAGTCACTTCTGAAATCGATTGTAGGAGAGTTGGGGCAGAGACAGAAAGTGCGAGCGGGCCTGTGCGATGAAATAGATGCGGTCATCGGATCGGATCCCAGGATCGCTGATCTGCGCTGCCTCGACAAACTGAAAATGCTCGACCGTACGCTGCGTGAAATCCTGCGGCTACATCCGCCGGTATTTTTCGTTCCTGGACGCGCGACGCGTGATCGTATCCTGGATTCGAGTTCAGGAACATTCCGCATTCGCAAGGGTGAACTGGTGCTGGGTGTGTTACCGTTGGCGCAAAGGGACGAAGCGAATTTTCCGCGGCCAGACGACTTCATTCCAGACAGGTTCGAAGACCCGCAGGCCTCGCAACATCTAATTTGGCCGCGCGGGCTTCACGACGCCGTTGTCGACCCGCAGGACCGGACCTGTCCAGGCAAGGACCTGGCGCTGGTCATCGCTAAACTGTTCTGCATTACCTTGCTGCGCAAATGCTCGTGGGAGCTGAAGCAACCGCCGACCTGGAACACTAAATATTTCAGCCTCAATGTCGCTGCTCCAGAAGGAGACCTTAGGGTGGACGGATTCCAGTATCGAGAATAGATCGCCAGTGCCGTCCAACTGTTCATAGGTTACTTGAAGAGGCAAAAGAGGTTGTCGTTGTGGCTGGACGACCAGAAATTGACCCGATTCCAAAAGGTCTTTGTATACGGATATCGATCCAGAGACGCCAAAATTATTGTTCAACTCTAAATCGGCGCAAACTGCCTCTCGCATGACGGAAATTATCGGGGCAAGCTCAGCAGGATATTCTCCTGAGCCTCGTTGATGTCGCGCTCGAACACCTTGGGACCATATTTGTCGTAGTAGCTGAATGAGCATTTGCGTGGTCCTGGGATTGAGCGGTCAGAAATTTTGTAGGGCTGAGCCTCCCCAAGCCGGCCAAACAGCCCAACGGACGCGCCGGCCGCGATCTCTGGAAAATGCTTGGTCTGGGTCTTCGGATCGTAGAAAGTGAATCGAAAGACCATCCGCGAGTCACCTTCATCCTTTCCCGTGCACAAAAAGCTGCTCGACAAGGTGGTAAGGGCGTAGCCTTCGTTGATCAGCATGACTCTTAGTAGTGAGTCGTACTCGGTCACAACGTCCACACGTTTTCCAGCGCCGCGGTCGTCAAGTCCGGCGTTGACAACATCGGGGTTCAGCAGGAAGGCAATAACTCTCGCCCTGTCCCAGCCGAGCAGACCGCGTACTGTTTCAGCGATTGGCGTGTAAAGCGCCGCGACGAGTGCAAGAACTGCCGTTGGTAAGGTGATGTAATCGCGCCAACCGAGGATGCGCTGACCAATTCCTTTTGGCGCGAGATCGGATAGGCAGTATCGGCATTTTGTTGCACCTAGCTGAATATTCTCAGCGCATTTGGGGCATTGCTTCACATGCCTCTCCCGCCAGTACAACTTGGAGCCATCGTCATAGACCGAACACACTCTGCTTATCGCTCAGATTGCGTTGGTTTCGGCTATCGATTGCACAATCCAGTTCTACAATCTATACGAATGTGCCTCTTCCAGCGTGGTCGGAGGCGTCGCCTTGCCCTCGTGGGCTGCCGCGCGTCCAGGTGATTGAAAGCGGCTGAGCGTGCCATGCCGTGAAGAGAGGGCCGAGGAAGCCGGCCGATACTTCGCGGATCGAAGACGATCGCCTCGCGCACCTGCTCATGCGCGGCGATGGCCGTGCCGGCTACGAAAAAGCGCGCCGCAGGCTCGACCGGGCCGCTCTTGTGCTGATCGCGGAGGGCGGCCACCGGTCTACCGTGGGGCCAGGTGGCGCTGCTGGCGGAATGCGGCTGCTTAGTTTCCCAGCGGCGTTAATCTCGGCTCGGATTTCGCCGACACGACCGTGGTCCAGACAAATCGGCAGACGGCCTCCGACGGCATCGCGAACTCGTCGGCTGCAGGACCGCGAACGCTCCCGGCAAGCCGATTGACATGTCGAGCGTCGTCAGAAACTGCCGCAAGCCGCTTCAAGGCGCAGTCTTGCTGCTCCGGCAGTGCGTTCGGTTCGGCGATCAGAGCAGGGTCGACACGAGCACAGTCAAGTGGTACAAGCGCCGCACCTGGCGGAGAAGTAAGTCCTTGTTTTTGCTATAGTTTGACGGATCGAGCCCCAACCCTTTCCTAGGCAGCACTTGATCGAAGCGCTTCCAGATACACCCGAACAAACTAAGCCAGTTCCTTCACCAGCTCGCGTGTCTGAACCGATGGCTCGCCATAGCTTATCAGCCGCACATCCAGGTCGAAGCCCTGTATTTTGATCACGGCGCGCTTGATGGCAGCATGAATCCACTCGGGCGCGTTGCCGAACGCCCCGCCGCCAAGGAATGTGAGCAACAGAATGTTCGATGCCCCGCGCCGGCAGTTGATCACTGCCTCAAGCATCGTTGCCTCATAGGCGGCATCGAGCACCAACTGTGCGAATGCTGCCCAGTGTTGCTGCGGCACACTGCCGTACGCGACGGGCAACGCTGAGCAGAAAGCCTGGCTCACTACAGGCCTTGGTGCGCTCGGCGCATCCGTCACCTCGACGTCGCGATGAATGCCGATGCGCAGCTTGCCGGCAAGCGCATCAGCCAGTCTGGGGCCCATGCCTCGCAGATGATCCGTGATCAGGTCCAGGCCCTGGCGCGTGCAGAGAGCATAGCCATTGCGCCACTCCCAGAGATCGGTGACGGGTCGGACCAATTGGGCGCTCAACTCGGCGCCGACATCCGCAAGGCCGTCAAGTTGGCGCTGTACCGTCTGGCCGATCTGGTCGCCCACGGGCGCAAAGTAGTTGCGGTAGATCGTCGCCGCGCCCGCTGCCACGGCGCACGCCGGGCCCTGCGTGCGGTCGTGCTCGTAGCGCGTGACGCCATCCTCGGGCGTCACGCTGGGGCTGATCATCTCCAGAGAATTGAACTGGCTGGCAACTTGGAACAGCGCACCTGCATACTCGGGCACCTGGTGCATCTTGCGCACGTCGCCGGTAACGATCCGCACGCGAGCCTGGCCTGCGGCGCCGGTGCCACCGGCTACTCGGGCGCGCAGGTCGTCGAGCGATGCCAGCTCGAACTCGCCGATTCCATAGCTGCAGCCGTTGGCCTTGGAGCGGAGAGTACTGCCGTGCACCTCAAGCTGCGCGCGTGTAGCGGCGTACGTGCTTTCATTGAAGCCGGTGATGCGCGTGAACCAGTCCATTCTCATGCTCCCACTGGTCTCGTCAGCTATGACCGTGCGGCGTGCGTTGCTATTGATGAAGGAGCATCTCGGTCAGCTCGCGGTAATGACCGCCGGACGCCGGAAACGTGCGAGAACAGCGTCTGATCCAGGCTAATTTTCCCTATGGTAGCATCATGACATAGTACTCTCCCGACGCCATGGACTGAACCGAATAGTTGATGAGAGAGTCTGGGGCCGCATTCTGCCCCGTGCTTTGTGCTTTCACTCTCACCGCCGCGATCTGCTCATCCGAGTATCCCTGGACCTTCTTGAGCATCTCGAAGAGGTCGATCGTGATAATAACTGAGCATCGAGCGATCTGGTTGTTCGGATCCGTCGACAGGTGGGTTGCCGACTTATCTCTCACAAGAACGATGCCGGGCGGCATCTTATAGAACTTTCCGAACTCCTGCTCCTCGAACAGTTGCTTAACGGTTGCCAGCACGTCTGGGTCGCTGCAAACCTCTGACTTGCCGCAGCCCGCAAGCAGAGAGGCAAGGGTAACGACGGGGGCTATTGAGAGGATAGTTTTCATAGGGTTTGGTCTCCCGCAATGTGACGCTGCGTGAGCGGACCGTGCCGAACTCTGTCGTTGACGAAGGTCCGGGCCAAGTTGGCGAGCCAGGTATTCCTAGTGAAATGCCCCGTCCGATCCACTGCCTTGATATTCAGACGGGGGCCAAAGAAATTGCGGGGCTGCGAGAAGAGCGCGAGGCAGCCTCATGGGCGTAAAAAAGAGAGCCCCCCGATCGACGGCGATCGACGGGGGGCTCTTTGGCTTTCGCACCTTGCAAGTCATCAGGCTACGTCACGTTTTCAAAGTCCCTCACGTGCCGGTACCCCTCGTCGCTGCTCTGGGAAGATTCGCACGAAAGTCGTTTGCAAATGGAGAGGTACCGAGGTGTACCGCTCCCCGGCTGCTGCCATCGAAGGCAACAGCCGTAGCTCTTGTGAGTCCGACCTGCATTTCACTCCGCATGGTGCGTCGGCTCAGGTCACGATCCGTCCCTTGGCCCGCGCTTCGTCGGCATAAGCTGAGAGTGGCTTGTCCGCGACGAAATGAAGGTCTCGCTCGACCGGAAGTCCGAGGCGACCTCGGACCTCCATGATTTCCGCAAGGCTGACGTAGCCGAGCTCGGGACAGCCAAGGCCGAGATCGCAGAGACCGAACAGCAGATCCGGTTCATCCGGATCGCATTCGGTGAGAAGCCATGTCGCGCCGCCATCTGGCGTAAATAGCTTCACCACAGGCAAGTGATCGGTGTCCGGATGAAGAGCGTTCACGAGAAGCTCGACGCGGTCGGAGACTGTCAGCAGGGAGCCCGTCTTCACTGGGACCCTCCCGCGGCCTTTTGAGCCCTGCTTTTCGTTGCGCGCTTGTCCGTCGCTCTCGTCGTGACCTTTTGAGGTGAGGCGTCGACGTCTTTCGATGAAGGCGCGGTAAGCGGCGCTGCGATGGCTTGGCCGGAGGGCTGTTCGAGGTATTCGCCCAAGGCGAGGTGATAGACACGCTCGAAGTCGCAGTAGCGACCCCACAGATCGCGAGCGAGGCCATCGGCGCCGGACTCGGCAAGGGCGTCGATGAAGCGTTCCAGTGTGAAAGCTTGGAATGCGACACGGTTGGCGTCTTGGTCGTCGGCATCGATCAGTTCGTTTTCGTAGACTCGAAAGGCGGCCATGACCCTGCGATTGAGCCGAGGGCCGATGGCAATGAACATGGCCCGGGGCGTGAGGCCTTGGTCGACGGTCAGTTGGGCTAGCATATGCTCACGCCAAAGCTGCTCCAGCGCCAACGAACGGAGCGTCGGGCTGTCCGGGTCGACGAAGAGACCGACGGAGCGGCAAACTTCGTCGTAGCGATCCCGGAGCCTAGCCGCGGGTCCGCTCATGTCTTCGGAATATTTTGTCTCGACGAAGATAGTCCCATCTTCACGCTCAGGCGTGATGACGCGGATGGCGAGATCGAAGGCAGTGCCGTCATTGAGAAAACGTTCTTGGCGACGGCCGGGTGAGTGCTCGAAGATGAAACCTGTCACCTCATGAACGAAGCCTGGCAGCAGCTGACGCAGGGCGGCTGTGGCAAGCTTGAGGTCGAGGGCCATCGGCCCAAACAGGTTAAAGGTCAGCGGCATGGAGCTGAGGGCGTTGCCAAACAGTCGATCTTCGTCGATGGCGGCGCCTTCCTCCCGCATCAGCAACTCGCGACGAACGAGGGCATGGATTTCTGGCGAGAGGAAATTCCGCCCGGCACGCGCAGCGTCACGGCTGAGGTATGAATGAAGCTCCATGGTGACGGCGTCGTCGCCATCGCCGCGAACGTGCTGACCGGTGGGGATCTCGCGATCTCTCAGCCACAGGCATTGAAGAAGGCGAGCGGCGCGGCGGAAGCGCGTGTCGATTTCGAAGAATACGTTGTTACGGCGGACGATTTCGTCCGGGACGAGTGGTACGCGCGGCAAAGAAGTGAACTTGGTATACGTGATGGCGGTCATGAAGGGCTCCTGCGAAACTATGCGGGAGATTCAGGCGCAGACAGGAGTTCTTGCGACACGCAGCAAGAATCGCCGAACTCAAAGCGAATCGTGAAATCTAAGAAAGGTGGCAGGAGCGCCGCATGCGCGGCTACGGAACTGGTCACCATGAGTAGCGCTTGATGAGCGCTACGAAGTCGTTACTTGGCGGCTGTGGCGATTTGAGTGCTTATAACAGCAAGTTAGCAAGATCGAATTCGCCTCAAGCTTCAGACAGCTTAATCGAAACTGCTTCGACATCTGTATCGATGTGTGCTTTTGGGCGCAACTCATCAGCGTTGTGGCGGAGGCGATCCATGACAACCGCATCCGTCTTTATGAGCCTAACAAACTTTTCCAGGCCGCGCTGGGGAACAGGCGATGTTTCTCCGTCGATATGAATTGTCCCACGCTTTGGCCAAAAATTGTAGCGATCGACTTTGAGGTGGAAGGGCGTAAGCTTTTTGTACCAGATACCTTCAGCTTTCAGCCGCTTCATGGCGAGCAGTGTTTCATAAGGGGTGTCCGTTGCCATGGGATTATCTCCGAGAGAGCAGGATAGCGATGAGTGATAGTGGATAGAGGTGAGTAGTTTGGTGGATAAGACAGCCGCAGAGTGAGATAAGTCTCCGATTGGAGTGAGCTGCGGATGGTCAGCGCGTCAGGTGGAGAGAGGGAGTAGGATAATATAGGGGGCGGTCAGTAGCCGTTGACAGGACAGTGGCCGACAAAATGCGGATACCCCTATAGCGTTTTGCGGACCGAACACGGCGTCCACCAGCTAACGCTCTAGTAGCCTGGTCGCATCGGTTCGACCTCAATCCGAGACTAACGCAATACTTTGTATAAGGCGGAACCTAACTTGGCCGATTGTCTGGTGTTTCGAAGTTGAAGAAGCGTCTAAGAGGGGCGCCGACGCAATCTTGTTCATCGTCCGCAACCAGGCGGCAGATGCGACGAGGTCTGAGCGAGTGTATTCGATTCAGGCCTGTGAACCGCCGTAGCATTTGCCTCCAAGAGGCTTCCAACCCTGACCCCATCCACGGCGTTTGAAGCTCTTGCCGCTGCGAAGGAAATCAGCGTCGATCTGGGACCACAGTTGGGCGCCGATAGGGGTCAAAGTTCAGAGCCGCTACACAGGCTCCACATTGACGGAGCAGTGATGACCCTGTCCAATAAAGCTGAAATCGGCCGCTCGCTAGCCGGCGTTATGCTCAACTCGACGATGGGACAAGCAGAGTCCTTCTGATGATCCCGGAGTGGTCGGCCGAAAGCATCAAGGCGCGTGCGCTGAACTGCAGCTTGACTTCGGTAGACGCGGGCAGAGCTGACGTGGCCTTATCGAGATCGCTGACACTAAACCGCAGGTTTTTCAGTGCGTCGGCAAAATCAGCCGTGGTTGGCTCCATCCGCGCAGAAATTTTGATGTTCCAGGGAAGAGCGCCGAACACCGCTGTGATCGACAATTTTGCGTGTGCATCTTCGGTGCTGTCTGCCTCAACATCGAAGCGAACCGTCTGAAGCTCTTTCGAGAAGGCGCCCAGCAGCGTAAATTTCGAGCAAAGCAAGTCAGACCTGATGTGTAAGGTGATGACGGGATCATGCCGATCGAAGGCGCCAGCCAGCTCCCTTGGCAAATTTGTGTCGGAGTCAGACCATCCTCCCTTTAATCTAGTGGTGGCATTCTCAATCATGACGGCGCCGTTCTGGGTGTCGACCCATGCCTCTCCGTTCATAGCTCGCAGAACGTGAATGGCGTTAGCCAGTTGAGAATGAGGCACCACAATGTCCAATTCTTTTGGGATCTCATTGCTGGCGATCTGCGAGAGGCCCTGGATGTGTCCGCCCATCGCAAAGCCATTCCAGATCCGTGCGCCATGATACGTTCGCTCATCTGAAATACGGCGCTGCCGCAGCACGGTCGCATCGTGTAAGCAAGTACTAAGAGTCTTGCCAAAAATTCGGTGTCGCCTCGTCAAAAGTGATGTCGGCAACAAGGCCGTTTCTACGGCTTTGCATTGAGACCGGTAATCCTCGTTTGTCCAGCTAAGTTCTTGGGATGCTCGGTCAAGTCGAAAGGACCAACGACCCAAAAGCAATTTCCCCAGCTTTGTCAAATAAGATCGGTCGGTCACGATCGCGAACTCGCGATCGTCCGATGTCAGAGCGTCGAGCAGCGAGATCGACCCTTCCAGCCATAGCGTGCCGGTTTCATCCGTCACGCGAGCGGTCAACCGACCATGACGGATTTGGAGATGGAGCTGGTTGGTGGGACGGCGCGGGAGATCAAGAGTGTGGAGTAGTCGCCCAAACGACTGCGCATCGACGTCAAATTTGATGAAGGGCTCGTATTTCGAGTTGGGGTCACGATCGACCCAGAAAATCATCGACAGTTGAGAGTCGGAAAGGTCCGCGTCATCTGACGGACCAAGTTCATTCGAAATTAGCATGATTGGCTCCGCCGGAATATAGAGTCCAGCTACGTCCATTGCACTGGAAAGTTCAAGCTCGCAGCCTATAAAGCAGAATCATATTGGCAAAATCCAAAAAATCTGCCCGTCAAAAGCGAATAACAGATGATCGATCTTACTGAGAAGTACCGTCCAAAACGGTATGCGGACGTAGTGGGCCAAGAAAAGGTAGCCGACGAACTTCGGTCTCAAAGCTTCCGAGACAAACAATCGATTATTCTCCTCTCCGGGCCGCATGGAACTGGAAAGACCTCGCTGGGCCTCATTTATGCGCGCAGCTTGCTTTGTCTTTCGCCAAAAGACGGAGAATGGTGCGGAACCTGTGAGGCGTGCGCCTCATACTCCAAAGAGCGCAACTACGACTTCCACTATGTTCCCTGTGGGGAGAGGTCGAGAATCGAGGACATTAGAGACGTGCTGGATCAAATCAAAACAGCGCCTCTCCTTTCGCGAAAACGAGTGCATGTCCTCGATGAAGTCGCAGGCCTCTCCAAAAAAGCGTTCGAGGCGTTGCTGAACGTCACGGAAAACACGCCTCATTTATCGTCGCTCATTTTACTGACGACAAATCCAGAGCACATCTCGCCGCCGCTTTTCTCACGACTGACGGAATTCAAGACAAAATTGATTGGCGTTGAGGCTGCCGTCCAACATCTATCAAGGATCTGTTCAGCCGAGGAGATCCCGTACGAGCGAGACGGCCTGATCGTTCTTCATGCGGAGCTCAAGGGCCATGTCCGGTCCATGGTTGGTGCTCTGCAGAAATGTGCGTCATACGGTCGTGTCGACGTATCGACAGTTAAGGGCATGTTGGGTCTCAATGTCATGTCCCAACTCGACGAATTCTTTGACGCGCTTTGTCGTGGCGATCTGCAGGCGCAAATCGATGTGATCCAAGCGTGGGATGAGAATGCAACGCGAAAGTTGACGCTGCTGCACCGCTATCTCGTTGAGTGCTACTTCAGCGAGATTAGGCAGATTCGAAGTGGAGACCTACTGATGCACGGCGCTGATGCAGCATCACGTCTTGGCCTCATAACATTGTTGGAATCGCGTGCTGTTGAGTTGCAGGCGGATCTTGGTTCCCTGTGGCAGGGGCTGATTGACAAATATGAGCCGCGAGATTCGATAACGGACCCTCAATTAAGGATGGTGATCACCAAGGCCAATGATGCATTGGGAAAACCGACGGCTATTCGCCGTATCAAACAGAAGAAGCAAGGGTCAAAGCGTCTAATTGGTGTTGGTAGTGCCGAGGTCCAAGCCGGTTATCTTCCTTGGAGCAAGATCGAACCGCATTGGCGCGCAGCATCGTTTCTGATGCAGCACTACGGCCAGACTTTCAACGTACGCACGACGGTTCATCACCATGGTACCGCGCAAGGAGACCACGAGAGTGGAGCCGATTTGGTGTCTCAATTCACGCATCAATTGGGAATGCGGATATCGGAATGGTGGATAGGGACTGAGCAAGACCCTGACCGGTTTCATTGGGAATACCGACACGAAACCGATGAGTATGGTCGGCTCGTCACGCGAATTGCTATTGCAATGCCGTACCAGTTCATAAAGAGAGCGCAGCGGTGGGCGAGCAAATTCTTTGTTGCCCGTCAGCAAAGACGGGAAGTCCTACGCTATCATTTCGCTTTCCGGACGGATGCCACGAGCCAAACTAGGTTTCATTGGCAGTCAATCCGCGCCTTCAGCCGCTCCCTTGATCCGTCGGTCTTGGCCAAATCGGAACGCGGAGACTTTGCGCCGTTGACGGACCTTCTCAACATACCGCGGCGTTTGCAGGCGCCGGTAGCCGCCGGCGTGAAATGCGCTCGGGCGCGCGGATCTTCCAAGACCTTAACACCGACTGCGCAACGCAGAGCACATCAAGGCCTAATGCCCTTCCTAAGCGCACTGCAGGATCAGGTTTGGAAGTCCATCGATAGTGGTTGGGAGTTGGTGGAACATTTGGATCGTCTTCGCGAGCTTGAACGGCGCGGCGATATCGAAGCGAAGCTCCGCGCTCGATTCAATCAACACGACCAACTCGACGTCGCGAAGTACACTCACGAACTCGCTGCATTGCGCGCGTCATACCCATCCGACCCGCGCAAGATGCTGCGAAGTTGGGGCGCATGGTGGCGAGAGCCTTAAGCCAGTCCCTTATCGCATTGCCGGAGTGCAGGAGACAAAAATATAAATAAAATCAGTAGCATAAATGACGATAGCAGATCGCCTAGCGAACTATGATCCTGCATAATAGCGCTCGAAAACCTGCAAACTGGGAATCCTGCAAACTGTGCGATGCTGCGGTGGTGGATGCGCTGTCGATGGGCGCCGAACCGGACGGGCCCGCGGGTAATGGAGAGGTGATGCTCACTCTGATGGCGATAACGTGGGCTGTTCCCGGACGGACCGTTGCTGGCCCTCACCTGTCTGCCGCACACTAACTCTTTCTCGGCCGTGGATCTGTTGCCGGCGCAGTGCCACGTGGACGTCGCCCAGGAAAGGTGCGCCCGTCGTACCACTCGTCATCGCGCTGGTGCATTGCGGCGCGACGCCAAAGGTGAGGCATTGAGGTCCTGGCCAATCCCTTTAACGCCCTTAGTACAGCGACGCGATGCCTCTTTTCCACGGCTTCAATGCCGTAGACGATCTGGCAAAGCATTTCGGTCGAATGTATCGCGCCGGGCGATTCGTCGAAAATAGCCTTCAAAGTCTGCGCGACGTGTCCCGGCCCTCGACCCAAGCTCTCTCCCCGCCGAATCTAAATGTTTCCCTTTTATGTTTAGATTACAATCATTGGGATCACGACATTGCAACACCTCAACGTCCGGCACTGACCATGCTGGGGCGTGAGGAAGCGCGTCCAGTGCAGATCAGGGAGGCTGGTTTGATGAAAGCAAGGCAGGATCGGATGAAGTCATTTGATGCAGACTTTTTCCAACGCGTATTCGGAAAGGAGCCGGCCGCAAGCCGTAGGCCAGTTGCCCAAAAGACCAGTCAACCTCCTGTTCGTAGGAGCGCAGCAAACCACCACAAAAACGACGGCGTTCCGGAGTGGTTTATCAATGAAGCTGCTTACATCAGGCATTTTGGCTACTGATTGGGGGTCGGCTTTATGACGCTAACTTTGACGAGGCACGCGGGTGTTCGACTGGCGCACCCCCACCCGGCGGCTGTCTGTTCAACCGGTCGACATCGATACATTCTTCTGGTACAAAGGGGTAATCGTTGGTGGCTGTAAGTATCTGATTTTGCTAATCTTAAGAGGAGTGAGAGACAATCCTTTCCTGGGCACCATCCCCTGCTCAAGCGATTGAAATCGCTCATCCGCAGGACATCGAGCTGCTGACCGGTCCGCGACACCGAAGCACGGCGCTCATGGCGCCGAATGGCCGTCGTCGCCA
>Ga0214542_1000689_pt1 | contig 63408 bp, 43 predicted proteins | sample CNSS1metaG_FD_160096 | JGI IMG/M metagenome (GOLD analysis project Ga0214542, IMG submission 160096) | Root nodule microbial communities from cowpea collected in UCLA plant growth center, Los Angeles, California, USA - CNSS1 | ecosystem: Host-associated > Plants > Roots > Nodule | place: USA...
ATATATTATATCCTCAATCAATCTGTAGACAAGGGAAAACAAATAATAATAACTAACCAGTAAATACTAAGGCATACCTTGATTTCCGCTATCCTGAGCCACCTTCGCAATAAGAGCAGATTTTCCAGAACCAGTGGGGCCATATAAAAGAACAGGCCACTTCTGACTGACTGCCAAAAGAACTCTATCATAACTTTTCTTCACCATTGAGGTCAATACAAATGTATTACTCAATGATATATCATCCCTAAAATTACAGAAGACGTCAAAATCAAGGGTAATCCAAATGAAATACGTAATATTATAATTTTTTCGAAGAAAAGCTACAAGAAAAAATAAAACAAGGAAAAGCATAAAAACATTCATCTCACTATAAAAGTAAAAGTGCATATTATCTAAAAACTAAAATCCCAATACATGTCAGAAACAACAGCATTTCAAATACGAATAATATAACATGTACCTTGTCGTAAGTCGTTGCCTCTTTAAATGTTGTGGCAACTCACGAAGTTTTGATGAACTAACAGGCAGATAATTAAAGCCAGAGGATTTTAAACAGTTCTCATTATTCAAATCCATGATTCTATCTGGGGAACTGGACACATAGTCTGCCATTGGCTTGACATAGCAACCAACTTTCTCTAGGGATGTGTCCTGACAGAACTCTTCCCAGCTGAATATGGAAAGTTGAAATTTGTAATTAAGCATGCACTATATTTAAGTACAACATTTGGCCAAAAGTAAGGAAACATTACTAACCGCAATAGACAAGAAAAAGCTTCCTCAGCTCCAACATTCAGGTTTTCAGTGGCTTTATAACCTAATTTGAGCAGAACGCTCAATACCTGCACCCCACACCATTTAAGATCTGATTTGCATGATTCTCTTACGAGGTCAAGAAAACAAGACCAGTCCCAGAGCTTTGAGAAAATTTCACGTTCCATTAGAAGGAAACGGTATGATATTTGTGCAACATGCAGTTCATGGGTCTCGACCTGTGTTAAGGCATTACTTAGCAATATGCAGAAGCATGACTCCAAATTATTTCTCAAAAAAAAAAACTTTACAATGAAATATACTAACCATAACTTGTTTCAGTGCAAATCTTTCAAATGGAGCAGGAGCAAAATTGAAATAGCTTAATATAGAACTGCGTCAAGAAGCAAAGAAGAACACATAATGTTATTAAAAAATAAGCCAGAACAAACCAAGCTAGAAAAAGAAACTAAGATCGCTAAAACAATTACAGTAAACCAACAATACTAAAAGAACCGACATTTCTGCTAATAGGAAGATAGATGATAACTAAATACCTCAAAACTAAGCTAAGCAGAGTACGAGCATTATGAACTATAATTTCATTTTAAAATAATAATAATAATATAGAAGTATACAAACTCATCATTTCCTTGAAAATTAAGAAATGGAAATCCTTTTTCTCCTTTCTATTCTTATTATTTACATGTATTTTTCTAACTCTTAAAATTATTAAATGGAGTGTTAGGGGATGAGCACAGCATTTCTTTTATTTAGGACAAAATGGAGGAACAAATACAAAGATAAGCATCGTTATTGAATAAGAAACTCGGGAATATTTGAACCTCAACAGAAAAGGACCCATGTCAAGAGCACGACAGAAAGCTAGACAGGCAAGCTCATGAAGATCCAGACCCCTTCCCTGTTGACTATAAAATTCTACTATATTCACGACCCCATCCAAAACACTGTCACGATCATCTTCACGAGCAGTGTCCTCGGGAATAGACCTCAAATTTGGCACAAGACGAAGCAAAGCAACAGCTTTATCTACAATGCATTGAGCGATCGGTCGGAAACAGCCCATCAACGGAATTGTATAACTCGGGTGCAGAAACACCCCTCCTAGCACATTAACAATTTCCTCTTCTGTCACCTCTCCCTGTCCAGAAAAGAAAAACATGATAAACAAAAAAAAATAATACGAAAGCAGAGTGTTTCTCTTATTGGTTAAAATTTAGGGAAGAGTGATAAATCATGGGTGGAGCTCATCAAACAAGAGTGGGATACACAAAAATTGTGTGGTTTCCAAAAGTTTCTAGAGTAGTACTAAGTTATCGGACTTTCTTGGACTTTCTTGTATTTTTAAATTTCAGTGTACAAAAATGCAGTTGAATTGTATTGAATTCTTCGCAAGAAGATTTCTCTCTTTTTGAACAAAATACTCTTCTTAAAAGAAAACAAACAAACAATCAGCAATGGAGGCAATACCCTCTGTTCAAGTGACTCAAACTGCGGAAAACACTGGAGCTTTGGGCAACGATCGAGAAATCTCCGAAGTGAAGAATGAAGGTTGAAACTACCGTCAATAGCCATTTGAAGCTGAAACACTTATAATGAAATATGAGAAAAATAAATAGAAAATTTAGAAAACACTTTCGACCTATGAACTAGTTTTGACCTCGCTACAAATAGCGAAAGCAATCAAAGAAAACAAAAGCGATTAAGTTAATTAGAGAAGGTTAAGATTGTGCTGTGAATGTTTGCCGCCTCCACCGCTGTCAAAGTCCGCGGCGAGTCTTCCACTCCGATAAATGGCTCTTCTCTTCGTCTCTGCTGTTGCTTGTGTCGTGCGGGGTTTTAGGGTTTAAGAGTCATTATATACGTTCTCTCCGTGAACCAACCGAATATGTGTTAAAATGAAAAAGAAAGATTTAATGTTTGGTAAAAAAAAATAAAGAATAAAATATATACTTGATTGTAGATAAGAAAATGTCAAAAAGATTATATAGAGTTAATTTTAGGTATTATTGAAAGTGTGCATGGTAGATATGTTTTTATGTAGTTATTTAATTATACCAATTAAATATATTTTATTATAATTTGTAAAACCCTAGACCCTAAATCCAATAATAAAAATATAAAATAAAAACAATATATCATCAAGTTTTATCATAAAGATTCTTATAACAATTATATTTTAAAAGTAATGGATCTTAAAAGTTTGAATACATTAATTCAGTTTAGATAAAATAAAATTGGCATACCCTCTTACTAATATATATATAAAATAAAAATAATATATCATCAAGTTTTATTATAAAGATTCTTATAACAATTATATTTTAAAAGTAATGGATTTTAGAAGTTTGAATAGATTAATTCGGTTTAGATAAAATAAAATTGACATAAGATGAAGTGTTTATTATTGGGCTTAAGATGAAGTGTTTATTATTGGGCTTAATTGATCATTTTTCGCTTTCATATAATATAATATAGTATATATTAGTGATGTACATTTTTTAATTAATTGTTTCCATGTTTCTCGATAAATATAGTTTTTTTATCAAACATTAACTATAATATTACTAAAAATAATAAAAAATTATTTTGTAATTATTTTTATGCAAGTTATAACTTTAATATAAATTTGAGAAATACTTTTATTTTAATAATTATTTGTTTAGTCAAATGCTTAAAAATCATAAGTTTATTAATATATATATATATATATATATATATATATATATATATATAATTGGACAATTTTATTTTGCAATAAATAAAATTAACTTATTTATTCAATAAAATAAATAATTTAATTATTTTTTATTTTAAAATAATAAAGTAATTGTTAAAAGTAAATGTCCCGTAATTTTTTAATACTATTTCTACAAAATTATATTCTTTTAAAACTATATTACTTTTCATACTTTCCAATTAACTATTCGTAAAAAAATAATAAAATGATGAAACTATAAAAAGGTTTTTTTTATAACGAGGCACGTTCTACAAATAAAATATTTTATTTGGAATAATAGTTTTGTTCCTCCTAATCACTTTACCCTCTTATGTTACTCTTTTATCTAAAAATATTTAAAATTATTGTATGAATATAAAGTCCAAGATTAATCAAAATTGAACGGTCAAAAAAACATCTAACAATAATATACAAAATGATTTGGTTCGAGATTGTTTGGGGATAAACAATCAACAACACATCATTCAGAATAGACAAGATAGATGATAGTAGAAAGGCTCATAAATTAACTAAAAAATGTCACGAATTCCATAAGTGTTGTTTTATTCTGCAAAGGAGTTACATATAATTGTTACTCTTTGGTTTTTCACTACATGAGGAATAAATATACTCAAATCGTTCCAACTCACTAAAGACCAGCTAAAAAATTTAATAGTGGCAATTGATTATTTTACTGAATCGATAAAGGATGTCTTTATCAATTATCACTCCACAACAAGTGTAAAAATTCTTTTAGGATAATGTTTTATGTAGACATGATTTACTCCATTAATGTCATTCTTTAATGGTTGACAAATCATTATAAAGGCTTCAAACATTTTATGGAGTTCGATAAAGCATTCACGTATCAATGGTCAAACTAAAGCATTAAACAAAGATATATTCAATGTGTTGAAAAAAAAAACTTGGTTGTCAAAGACTTATGGGTTAGTGAGATTCCAATTATATTATGGGGATACCAGTGCATGTCCCGATCACCGACAAAAGTAATAACTTTCTTACACACATATGGAGCAAATGTCATGATCCTTGTTGAGTGTGAAGAATCCTCTTGTAAAAACAAAGCTTTGATGAAGTTCATGATGATGACTACAAGTCAATATAAACCTCATATATGAGCTACGAGAAGAAGCTTGGGTAAGTGAAGTAGTTACAAAGAATCGAGTAACCAATGATGCAATACACATATTAGATGACATGTCTTTCACGAAGGAGACCTATTTGGACACAAACTTAGTGATGCAATAAAAGATAAGCATGGAGGCAAATTGGCCCCAAATTGAGATGATTATCGCGTATTGGATTCACTTCAAAACTTAATGGCAAATTATTGTCAAGAACATGGAATGTCACACATCTTAAAACTACTTCAATTAGGCTCAAATGACAACCCATGTGTTAGCTACTTCCACTAAGTTTGGATGGCAACACATCCACAAGCTAGTAGTATATTGGATTTAAACACATTTGCTAAGTACTTAAAAGCATTAAGGATTGAAAGATATTTGAATACCAAAGCGTCTAAAAGTGCTAAAGATTGAAATATATTTGAAAATTGAATGATATTTGAGTATCAAAGCGTTTAAAAGCGCTAAGGATTGAAATCTATTCAAGGATTGAAAGGAATTAAAGGATTGGAAGATATCTAAGTAAGTATCAAAGCGTTTAAAAGTGCTAAGAATTGAAAAATATCCACAAATTGAATTACATATGCATACAAAAGAGTCTAAAAGTGCTAACGATTGAAAAATATCCACAAATTTATATATATACACATATATATATATATATATATATATATATATATATATATATATATATATATATATATATATGGGTATAAACATGTATAAAAGTGCCAAAGATTGAAAAATATTCACACATTAAATATGTCTGACTATAACCTACTAGACGACATAATAAATTTGAATGGCTAACCCCACTAACATATTAAATATACTTAAGTACAACCGACTTGACATCACAGTAAATTTGAGTAGCTAACCCAACTCACATATTAAATACGCTTGAGTACATCTTAATTATCAACCCAATAAGTTCAATTGGCTAACCCGACTCGCGTATTAAATAGGCATGATATAGGGTAGTTTAACACTAAAATTACCAATTTGGTTACAACTTAAGGTAAGTAATGTCAACGTACCACGACTTCAATACAAAGAAGTTGTATTGCACCAATGTGACACAATTTCAATACAAAGAAGTTATGCCAACATGACACGACTTAAATTTGATTATGGTAAAGTCATACTACATTAACACAACTTCTTGTATTAAAGTCATATCACGTTTACACGACTTACTTCAAGTTGAAATTTTTTTAAAAATTGTGCGAGATTGGTAATTTCAATGTTAAATTGCCAGAGATCAATGAAACATTAAAGTTTTACCAATGTGATATAACTTCAAAACAAAGAAATCGTGTCAGTTTAATTATGGATGTGTTACATTGACGTGACTTATATTTCGGTGTTAAATTGTCCCATATTAGTAAAAAGACCAATAATAACATCAAAATTCAATAACTAGTATATTATGCATGTAGTTCATTGAAAAAATATTAAGAATGCAAAAATGTTCTTATATAACATTGAGTCATAGGTTGTTATCTTTTTACCAATCTTCTAACAATACCTGATCAATTTTTTACAAGAAAACAATACTTGGATTGCTATTGGAGATTGGGTAGGATGAAGATGGTCTCAAGCCATGTGATGTCTTAGGGGATATATGTTTTCATCGTCCCACAACCTTGATATTCTGTTTAACTCTGGCAAGACAACAGTGCCAAGGTCTGGTCTATCACGTTTTCTTAACTCGCAACACTTTAAGGCCAACTTAGCGAATGATGAAGTTTCTTCTATTGGCCAGTCTTTAACACTTGGATCAAGCACCTCACTTAAAGTATTTGACATAAGAGCCTTTTCAACCAAGTGTGACAAACCCATTGGAGATTTTGCTGTAATGATTTGTAGCAACACCACTCCTAATGAATATACGTCTGATTTCACACCCAACAATCCTGTTTGTTGATACTCAGGATCGATATAACAAAATGTTCCAGCTGCACCAGTTAAACGATATTGTGTGGTTTGATTAGCCATCGAAGGAGGAACAAGTCGTGCCAGACCAACATCACTAATCTTGCTCACATAGTTCTTATCTAAGAGAATGTTTGCTGGTTTCAAGTCCCGATGCACCAAGGGTTCTGGCTTTGTCTGATGAAGAAAAAGAAGACCGGTGGCGATCTCAGATGCTATTTTGAAACGCGTTTTCCATGGAATTGGAGGACTGTTATCTCTTTGAAGTAGACGATCTTCTAAGCTTCCATTTACCATATACTCGTACACAAGAACCCCAAACTCTGGACATGCTCCTAAGAGAAGCACCATGTTTGGATGTCTTATGGTGCTTAAAACAATGACCTGCATGAAAACCATTCATGTTAAATACTAGTAACATGCTTTAAGCAAACATCATCTTATTAAAAGAAAACTACAATTTTACCTCTTGTTGAAATTGTTTTTCTGCATATGCTAAATCTGGTTTCATAGCCTTAATAGCAACAGTTGTGTGATCAAGAACTCCTTTAAAGACAGGACCATATCCACCTTCACCAATTTTTAAAGCATTGTCGAATTTATTTGTTGCAGCATCAATATCTTCAATTGTATATTTTCTGTAGGGAATATTGTTATATATAACTTCCTGCAATGCTTTAATCGTATCTCCTTCCTCATGTTTGGATTTCAATTCAACTTCCCTTCTCTTTTGAGACTCCGTTTTTACCAAGTGTTTTGACATTTGTGTTGACTCCATAGTCATTTTCGTTTGAGCAAGCTTTGCTTCCTCCATATCACGTTCTTTCTCTTGCCTATACTTTTCAATCTCCACTGCCTGATTGGACAGTTTTTTTTATTATTATAAACAACAATGGATTATGAGAAGAAATTCAGATTCTCTAATAAGTTTTTCTGCACTATACTCTACTGAATATTAAAAATATATTATATTGGTATTTTAAAAATTCAAAATCAGTGACCATCAGAGTATTCGAAATCACACCAGAGGAACAACACAGACAAATTCATCAGAAATTCAAATTTTACATGATCTCAAACTACATGTGTATAGTTTGTATATGAAAAGTAGTTGTGTTTTAAAATTGACAAAAAGAAATAGTTAATAACATGTTTAATAAGCAATAACTAAAACCATATACGGTTACAAATACTGTAATAATGTGTCATTCCATTAAACAAAAGTTATAACATGAATTTACCTTCTGTGTAGCTAGAACAGCTTCTTTGCAAGCCATACCATACATCTCTGCAGTTTTTTGTAGTTCTAATTTCAATTTCCTCATTTGCATATCAAAGCTCACCTGCAATTTGAAAAAGATATGTAGTTTTTGTCAATTATGCTTAAAAATTTCACCTAATTTCAAATGATCAAAGTAGGGAGTAAAGCATATAGGTTAAGTTAATCTAACCTCAAGCTTTATATCATGTATTATGTTTTGAAAGTGATACATGTGCAAGCAAACTTGGTTCTTATTATGATTGTGAAATACACATACGTTTTTTTTTTAACTTTCTTGAATGCTAAACTATGTGAAAAAGTAACATTTTCCTTCTTTGTAATAAAACACTTACTTGATCTTTTAGAGAAGAATTGTTCCCACAATGGTGTGAACTGGTCCTAGAATGGTATGAAATTGGCCTAATAGAATGGTGTGAATTGGTCCCACAATGGTGTGAATTGGTCCTAGAATGGTTTACCACAACTTTTTGGTTTTCATGTAACTTATTAATCAAAGGAGGACCAAGTGATTGCCCCGTGCTGTCACTATTTCCAGGAGTATTATTTGCAGATGAATTTTGTGATGAAGGGTACTCAATTGGACTTTTTGGTGAATTTGTTTCTTCATGTAAATATTCCCAAAGTTTATTAGATTGGTGTTTCACTACATCTTTGATTAGTTTCCTGCATATTCAAGCGAGAACACAAACAAATTAATACCTGTAATAAAGTCATAAAGCTTGGAATAACTTGAGAAATGAAAGTGTCACCATTTGGCAAAATAATAGATTGAATTATGATTTAAGATTGAAAGCATGTACCTCTCTATATCTTCAAAAGCTATCTGGTTATTGGTGAGATCTTTGTGTGGTTGATCCAATGGATCACTTTCTAAGAAATTGACTATGTCTTTTATAGATTTAGCTGGTGTGGCTTCAACATTTTGATGATTATGATGAGGATGATGATGACCTGATGGTCGAATATGTTGTACTTTTCCTTTTGAGATAACATATAAACTGCATGTGTCTGGTAAGGATTTTGCTAAACTAGCTGACACATCATCTTTGTTAAATCTCCTATAATAAACCACACAAAAACCATTCATTAAAACTCAATACAAAATTGCTAATATTAACATGTGAGAGAATAAATTACCTTAGAATAGAACCCCAGGAAGAAGTAGCAGCACCAACAACAAGGGTGCTTATACAATTGTCAACAACGAAAGCAATGAGTGCACTTGTAACATCAAGGTCGTGCAAGACCAATTCCTTTGTTGATATCTGAAATTATCAACATCCATAATAATTATTATTATTATTGTGGTAGCAAATTTTCAGTTATGATACACACATAAGAATTTAAAATTTGATTTAAGATACACTGGAATACATTACACACCCCTTTTCTGGCACAAAATCCTCTAAAGGGAAGAAAGAATTGGTGCAATTCTTCTTCATTTGGTGGACGTCCATTTTTGGGTGCATCATTATTATTTTCAGCTGCACAAACCAAATTTGAAAAGTCATGGTACATAGTTGTTGTTTAACTTTTATATATAAAGAAACCCTTTTGTTTAAATTGAGAGAGTCAAAAAGAGAAGAAGAAAGAAAAATATGTTGAGAGTTGAATTTATGTGCTTATCCTCTAAAGGGATACTTAATGATTTGATGTGGTTTCGCTCCAAAGGAAAATACAAAGAAAATCATACTTGAAAAAGAGACTCAAAGAAAACTTAGATGTAAATTTAAGTCTTACATAGAGTAAATTTGAAAAATTTGAATACTATAATAAGAAAATTCATTATTGTCTTAAAAGTTTTGTGTTTGAGGTAGTGTGTGTATATGTGTTAGACTTTGTCAAATTGATGTTAATTTTTCTTGGTTATTCTTTTTTGAAATACTCATCACGTAAAGTAAGATGTGAAGAGATTTATGGTTGAGAAAGACTCTTAAAAAATTTAAATGTGAATCTAAATTCTATATTGAATAAAAATGAAAAATTTGAACAGCACAACAAAAAAACTCATAAATATAATGTTCTGGATTTGAGGTAGTATCGATCCTTTATGTATGTGTTAGACTTTGTCGAATTAATGTTAATTCTCTCCGGTCATTCTTTTTCGAAAGATCCATCACATGCAAAATGTATATTTTCTAAGGTTGAAAAATTTAAAAGACTGAGGAGAAGGTACCTACGTGTAAGCATGGTCTTAGTTCGAACATGAAGAAGAATGCATGAGGAGTTCTTCTTTAGGAGGTGTTCCACAGCCCATTTGACAGCACCATTGCTATGTCGACCTCCGCTAACTGCGATCACGGTGGAGTCTCTTCCGACCACAACAGTTGTTGGAGTATTGGAAAACATGATGGTACCTTGTCTCGCGTGGGAACGGATTATTAAAGAAACTATGTTATTTGAGACACATGAGACACAAGGAACGAGGTTATTATATTCTCGTCAAGTTTCTTGTTTTGTCAAGCAAACTACCATGATCTGGTGCGAACTGTACTATTAGTTGGATTGCCATTTTTAACAATCTTTGTGTCTACATATCATGTGCCTAAGTTTAGTTCTAACAATGGTTGTCGATGTTATTTATAAAGATAGATTAGATTTAAAAAACAAATATTAGTTTGAAGTTATCATCATGCAGCCAAGATTAGGGTTTTACAACTTTTGATTTCATTACTTGTGCTTGTTTAGTGTACGTATAGAAGTCTATCATGATATTGACAGTGAATATTTACACTATATATGAAAAAGTAGAAGAAAAGGAAAGTTCTTTTCTTTTCTTTTTTCAATTAAAAAAATTACAAGTTGTAAGGAGTCTAAGGATCATTAAATATAGTTCTTTTATCTCATTTTGACAATATTGAAATTTGGAGAGAAAAATATAATTTATATACTGTTTAAATCTCACCAATTGAATATTATAAAATAATATTTTCTTTTTCATCAAATTTTTTTAACCATTTCCTTTTACTTTATATTTTTTATATGTTGAAATTTTTAATTAAAAAAATCATTACTTATATTATAAAATGTAATTTTTTTTATTTAATTTGTTAGAGTAAATATATTTTTGCGAACATTATCTAAATTTGTCTTTATTTTAATAATAAATCATTGATTGACTAAGTACATGTATTTGTATGAACAATGCCCAATTTTTTAAAATGAGTATGAGTTCATATATATATATATATATATATATATATATATATATATATATATATATATATATGTACGTTACCGTTTCCATATATCATTTAAAAATTAAAACATTTTTACTTTATTAGATAACCTAACAAACCTTTTTGTGATTATTTTCAAATAATGTATTGCATCTCAAAAAATGCAAATATCAAGTCCTTTTTTTTTTTTACAATTTTATTTTAATTTTGAGTGTATAATATTAATCAGCATAACATACTTATTTCTATTTGATTCTTACTTTTTTATTTTTATTTGAATAACTCTTATCTTCTTCTTTTTTATTTGAATAACTCTTATCTTACTAGATGTTTACATCGATTTTCTCTTTTAACCTTCAACTCATTTGAAATTCACAAAATTTTCTTAAACCCTACAAGTATTTATTCTCTCCGCATTAAAAACAATAGATGTTGTAATTTTTTGAAATTTCCATTACATATAATTATTATTTGATACAAAGCTTTTTTGTTTAATTTTTTAATAAAAATATTTTATTATATATATATAATATATATATATATATATATATATATATACTTACTTCTTCCGCTGTAAAAATAGAAACGAGGCATAAATTTTACATGTGGCGAGAATGTTAAATTAGAGATAAAATTTAACAAGAGTACTAAACTTTTTATTTTATATATCCTTTAAAAAAAATAAGGATGAAAAGATAATATCCTAACAGAAGATAAAATGAGTCATTAGAATCACAACCACTTCATAATACTTAAGAAATAGATATAAACTCAAACTTATATCTTCTATATGTTTTGATTTCTTAGTATTTTTATTAAGTACTGGCATCATATAATTTAACATATATTTTGTTGATCAAAGAATTGTTAAAACATAATATTCTATATCTCTTTGTTGATTGAAGCATTGTACAAATTTTTAAATAATTGGTGTAATTTAACTTATAACAATCTGCATAATTTACTCCTATCCTTAATTTTTTTCTGCAAAACCAACTTTTATCTATTTTATTAAAACGTTTAATTTTTAACTGGTTTACTTTCAATTAATTACACTTATCAATTATCATTCTTAATTTATATTTTTTTTAAATTTTGAAATTCATTGTTTTTTTTTCTGAATTACAATTATAAGTGTATTTATTGTTGTTTTCAGTTGAAATTTTAATTTTATGAAATGCCGAACCATCACCATATTATCAATAGATTTTAATACATACTCCATTTGATTAAAAATCGCAATAAAATAAATGATTCTGCAACCATAAAAGTTGTAGACGATGGCGAAATAATTTATTTTATGATTTTTGTCAAATCACTTTCTTTCATTTAGGCCTTTTCTTCCAAAGAGAATAAGAGACTGTTTTCTGATATAGTATATTGAACCACGCGATTTGAATTTTTAATTTATTAGCATTTTTATTATTTCATAAAAGACTAAATTAACTTTTTTGGTTAAGTTTTTCATCAAAATCATTTGAAAATATAAAATTTCGAGTTAAAATAAAATATCGTAGAAAAAAAATATAACGTTAATCTTATTTATTAGATTATAAATGTGATAAATAGTTAAAAATTTAATAAAAAAGTACTGTTTTTTATATAAATTTTATATATTTATTCTAAAAAAATTAGATACATAGTTATTTTATAACAATAAATATTAATATATCTGATTTTTACGGTAAAAAAATATAATTTTAATAATGTTTATTTATAGTTGATAAGTATTGGTGAAATTAATATATTTAATATTAATATTAATATTAAATATATTAATAATTTTAAGAACTTAATATTAATACACTATAAAAAATCAATAAATAATAATTAATTTAGAGATAAAAAAAATATTAGTTTTCTATTGGCTTAGTTAAATATTATTTATAAGCTAAAAATTTTGATATTTAAAATAATAGCTATTACTAATAAAATTTCATCACTGACTTGTGAATTAGAGTTTAAATTGGCATCTAATATTTATATTAGCTATGGTTATTAAAATTTTAATCAGTAAGTAGTTAAAATGTTCATAGATAGTTAATATTAAATACCAATTTAAATTTTTAATAACAAACTAATTATAGACTTTTTATGATTTATACAGATAATATTGATATTATGCATATTTAGTTTATAAAATAATACTTAACTTAGTGTATATAATAACTAATTAATCATTAACAGAATATAAACACAAATTTAATTATATTAATCATTAACAGAATTTAAATAACAGTAATAAAATTAAATTATTATATCAATACTGTAATTTATTATAGTAAATATAAAATATAGAAATATTTATGATGTTGAATAAATTATTCACTCAAAAATATTAACTACTACTCAAACAAATTTTAAATAGTTCACTAATATTAACAACCTTCAATACACTATTAACCCGATTATCCACAAATAAATTAAATTAAATTTTAACAGAAAAGTAAAATCAGCGCGACGTCGTATTGCTGATTCCAATCGTACAAGATAGTGTATTTGTTTTGTCACTGCAACTGAAGAAAAAAGAAAAGCTAGTTTTCCGCATTGTACTATCCACTTTCAGTTCCCAACAAATGAACAACGCCGCCATGTAGAACAGAAGCGCTTCTTTATTCTTCTCCAGAAGCGCTTCTCTTTTTCATTTTCCTCTGCTTCAATTTCGAAGGTGAATTTTTTATTTTTATACATTTTTTGTTAAACAAATTTCTTACTGGGGAGGAGGGGATGGAAAATTAGAAGATGGGTTTGAAGGAACTCCGTTAATGGAGTATGGGTCTTCGCTATTTTTAAACAAGTTGATGTTTTTTTTGTCGAAGTTTTTAAATTTGTTGTTGTATTGCAGGCTTTTGGGGCAGATCATTGTCATTGTTATTATTTTTATTATATTTTTGTATATGTAGTTTAAGCAAGCTAACAACTTGTAAGGTAGTACTGATTTTGGTAAGCTTCTGTCCTCATTATTCTTACATTGATGCTGAAGTTTCTGCATAATTATACTTGACTTGTGTGTTATGATTTTGGTAATTTTGGAGGAATAGCTTGAAATGCAATTAGTGATAGGGGGTTGGCTGATCTGAGTGTTTTCTTTCTTTTCCTTTTAGGCGATGGATCCTCTAACTTGCATGAGAAATCAAAGCAAAGTTAAACTATATTAGCATTCATCATTGGTTATGTTCAGTGTCAATTGAAGTAACGGCTCAGAATTCCCTTTCTGGCGTGTAATATTTTTTTCACCCATTGTGTAGATGAGTTGGATGTTTTGTGATCTTAAAAAAGAATAGATTTTTTCATTGTTCAGAGGTAGCTTTAGTTCATCTATAATATCTAAATTTGATTTTGATCATCCCGTTTTTCTCAGCTAAGCTCTAGATCCTTTATCGTGGAGCATCTATGTCCTCAATCTGTGGATTGTCTATCTCTTAGATGCTGAAACTGATTGTAATTTAGGACTGAAAAGTTTTGGTAGGAGATTGTCCTCTCCAGTTATGTGAAATTCCGCGTTAGATTTGGGAGTTCTTTATAAGGAAGCCAGCTTGTGCGAGGATACTTCTGGTGAAATGGTGGAATTCCATATCATTTTGTTTAGAGTTATCGCGTGAAAAGAAAAGTGCAATGTCTAGTTTGTTTGGATGTTTGTTTGTTTATGCTTTTTTGAAGTGACCTCTTATATGAGATAGTATTACGAGGATATTCTAAATTGATTTTGATTTTTTTCTTATGCAAGATAGAACACTACTAGGTTTTCTTCTATTTTAGTGGCTCCAGGTAGGTAGAATATTGAAGTTGTTCTCTGAAAGTTTAACTTCCTATTGTATTGATGATTTTGTGTGCAAATGCCGGACAAGAGTTTTCATTCACTATAGCTTCTTCATTAGTTATGTTGTCTGTCTGAAGGAATAATAAACTAAAGTGTTTTAGCCACTTGTGTGTTGGCCTTGAATAGCTGCCAAATTGAAAACTACCGTTTGAGAAAAAGCTCGTCTTTTATAGCTTTTTTCCAAACCATGGTTTTCTTGTTCTCAGAGGAAATCTAAAACCAAAAAATACTATTAGTAGTGGGTACCAGTTAACAGATATGAAATATTCAAATGGGTACACAATTCTAAAGTTCTCAATTATCCGAGGGGTTTCATCTCTTGCTTATGAATGAAGTTACACAGGGTAACATTAGATTTGCCCAGAAAAGACTTTCCAACGAGAACAAAAGCCTTTCCCTTTTTGTCAATGCATAGTTAAAAAATATATGAATATCTCTATGAAGTTGGTTTTCTTTTCGCGGAATGAGAAGTAGAAATTCTTTTTCATTATGTTCCGTTGCTTCTCTTAGTTAATATATTTTTTGTTTGTTTTGGTAATGATCAGGAACTTGGGCAGTTGACATCTACTTATCATCTTGCCTTTTGTTTTTTTTTTTTTCCTTTTCTTGTTTCTCTTTTGAAGTCTATTCCCATTTACTATATGGATTATGATTCTAATGCCTTCTCGTAAAGAGAAACGCTCAAATATGCAAGGGTCTCTTTTTGGTGTGAGAAAAAGTAAACTGAACCTGAGTTTAATATACATAGGGCTCTAGATGGATACAGCTGAACAAATAAAAGACAAGTATGCTCCAACCGGGGATGCAGAGAACCCACTACTGGGAAAATTTGATAAGCCTCTACCATGTTTTGGCTGTGGAATTGGATGGTTCTCGTGAGTAATATTATGCATATTTACTCTTTCTCACTTTCTTCTGCTTGCATAGTTTGATGGTTGCATCTTCTCTCCTCTCTTTTTCTTGCCAGTCTTCTGCTAGGATTTGTTTGTCCATTAATGTGGTATTACGCTACAATTCTCTACTTTGGAAATTACTATCACAAGGATCCGAGAGAGCGGGCTGGCCTTGCTGCTTCTGCAATTGCTGTAAGTCCTGTGCTTAAAAATGAGTATGCATTTACATTTCAACTGTCAAAATTTCTACTTTACAGGTTATCTATATTTTCTATTGTTTCGTTTGCCGTGTCAAATCTTATATATGTTGTAGTATTTTGAAAAAAAAAAAGGTCTTGTTTTTAGTACATTTTTATTGGTATTGCAGGCTCTAGTTTTCACAACTGCTGCGGTGATAACAGTGGCTGTTATTGTCTTGTAAATTTTTCTATCAACTGATCTATCTCTAGCTAACGAGGAAAACAAAAATCACTTCTAACATCTGCCCCTACATGAGAAAGGCAAGCCTTATGAACCCATAATCAAGCTCTAGCGATCGCTGTTGATCATCAAGAAAAATATGCACAAAAGGTCCAAAGCTAGTTCCATTTAATTATGTGAACATAGAGCTGCTTCTGCACCCTTTTTGGAGTTGTGTATAGACAAGGAGGATGTGATGTAACTAGATTTTATCCAAAAAGATGGTTCAGCTAACTTATTTTGGTGTGTATGTTTCTTGGTATAGTAATTAGTTGCTAGCTTTCATTTATTAGAAGTGAGAATATACTACTGGTGCTGGTGTTTGACAATATGAAAACCTGGTGGGGTTTCTCATATTGTTTACGTTCAAGATGAGAAATTGCATATTTGCCAAGTACTTCGAGATGTGAAATATGCAATACATACAGTTGTTAAGTACTGGAAGTGTTGAAGCTTGTTTTCTTGCAACCAAAGTTGGTGTTTTGACCTTTTAATTCCAACCGTTGAATCTCAGCTATTTGTGACTTTTCTGATAACTTTGATATAACATTGTTCTGAAATCCGTAAAGAGCATCATTCAATTGTTTTCTTCGAATTCCAACTTAAATTCTTAATCATTTAAGTAGAGAATAAGGTGATGTATGGGAAAGGGTTTTAGGCAACCATAGAACATTGAAAATGTTTGATTTTAAAATTATAAAGGTTGGTAGATAGATTTGAGTAAAAGAATTAAATTCTTTAGTTTACAATGACGAGCAAATATTTTTTATTTAAAAAAAATAGCTAAAATATACAAAAGTAAGTTAAAAGTAATTCATATATTATAATTTTGTTGTTAGTAGAAAACAAAGTAAAATATAAAAGTACATGAAGCTTTCAATTTTACAAACTTCAGTTCTTTATAAAATTTGGAGATATGTATTTTATTATTATTAAGTATAATGTTTTTAAAAACTTTAGTGTTGAATAAAAGAATTAAAAGTTTAATTAAACTAATTAATGAGAGAAATGTACAAAGTCACAAAATAATGAAAACATATTATTATAAAAAAGATGTTGTGTATTAATAGAAATTATTATATTTTTTAAGAATAGGAAATAAAAGTAGTCAATGGTGTATTGAATGTAAACATCAATTTTAAACATTATTACATCTAAATTATGTTATTATTAATAACACGATTACATCATTATTATCCCTGTTAATATTGCTACCATGATTAGTATTTTTATCATGATTATTATTGGTTAATTAAATTAGAGAAAGTTGAATGTTAGGTCGTACTTGCCATCTTACATCAACGTATTTAATAATTGAAAATTTGACACCAAAGCGAACAAGATTTAAAATGATCTTTCATGTAAAAGGAAAGTGTAAGTATGTATGAAACACATGATTCTAATGGAATTATTTGTTTTCCTACCTCCCCTTACACTTATTTACCTAATTTACACGTTTTACTCCCTACCCAACCACACTCTTACAAAACTCACATAAAATTTATTGGTTTTTCTTGCTTTCTCATTGAGTTAAAAAATTATTAACATTATAATATAATTTTAATCAATTTAACCACTTATCTACCCTTATGAAATTAATATTTTTCATTGTCAAACTTTTTATGTTTCAGTTTTTGTTGGATCTTTAGACGAATATTTGTTTCAAGTATAAATTTTTTATATTCATATATTCAAAATTTAAGTGTGAATTTAAATTTTATATTGAGTAAAAATATACAAGTTAAGCAACACATAAATAAAGTTGTCAATTTTACCTACTTCATAGAACATGGTTTTGACTCAGGTATGTTAGAGTCAAAAAGTTTCATATGAAAAAGTTACAGGACAAAAGTCATACATCAAGGCTAATCCATGGATTTTCTTTTTAAACATGAAAAAAATATTAAATTTTTAAAATATATTATTAGACCTTTGAATTAGGTTAGTTTGTCTCGACTTTTAGTCTAAATAAGTCTGTGTCGATCTCAAGCCAAATCATCTAGGATTGACCTTCAGTCTAAGTTGACCCATATCGAACTTTAGTCTGGGCAGCTTGAGTTGACCTTCGACATAAGTCGGGTCGAAAAGTCTTGACCTTCGAGGGCTATGTTTTCTTTTTTTGCCCCCTCAATTGAAGCCCTACTAAAATGGAGATTATTGAAGGGTGGGCTAGGTTTGGTACATGGGCCATGGGTTAAGTTGACAACTCTATATATAAGGATAAAAACCTATAAACCCATTGTCTTAAGGTTTTATGTTAGAGGTGATATTAATCTCTTACGTGGGTTGGGCTGAGATCTCATTTATGTTGTTTTTTCCCGATAAATTTCAAATGAGGTACAATATTGACAAATCCTAGTTGTGAGGATTCCTTGTATCAAATGTCTTGCTGACAAGGGTCTCAAGCGCTTGAGGGAGAATGTAGTGATGTGGAAGGAACTTACCTTTGAAGGAGATATTATTTGCAATTCAAGTGTGAGTATAAGTCTTACATTAGATAGATATGAGAAAGTTGAGTTAGAAGACCCATAAATTTATTCTCTAGTGAATCCCCCCTCAATAGACCCATCAATATTTCATTATCACTTACATTTAGAATTTTAATAACTTTTTCTTTTAGGTATTTTTACTTTCATTTTAACATTCTTTAACTTATGTTTTAATAAATTAATCTTTCTTTTTGATCTCGAACAATTCTCAACTCTCTTTTGTTGGAGATCTCACATTGACTATAGATAAGATAGATTTACAATATATAAGTGAATGCAAACCACCTCAATTTATAATTCAATGTTGTTAGGTTGCGTTAAACTTAAAGTGTATTTTTTAAGGATGATATTGATCTATCCTAGGAAGATTTGTTGTTTGTTGGGTCCTGCCACCAATCAGACCACAATTAATATCCAGTTTCTCGCTTGAGATGTATATTCTTGGATATATTTTAGAGATCTATATTAAATAGAGACAAAAGTATAAGAGGTGCAAACATGAACAATTAAAGGATTTGAAAAACCTAAAACAAAATTATGAATGAAATATTTTTATTTACTAATAAAATTATTTATATTAAAATGCATCATAATTTTGAGAGACCTAAAATAAACTTAAAAATGAGACATTTTTATAAATAAAACAAATTATTATAAAAATTGATAATCACTCATGATAGTTTAATTAAATTTTTATTTACAAACATAATTTTATAAAAAATATTTGTGGAAACATATTTTTCTAGAAGATGTAAAACACAAGCTTTAACAAGCTTTACCTGTTGGGATCTTCAAACGTCTCTGATTACAAATTTTATTTTATAAATTAGTTTTGTAAGATTAAGTTAGGTATTTAAAATTCTATAGCCTTTATTATTCTTTATTTTTGTTATATTAGATATTTGATATGGACTAAGTATACAATCAAATCAAATTATAGATAGAGGAAAACTCTAACCTTACCTTTGAAAGGCATTTATCATGTATATTGAGTTGAAATATAAACACCCTTTCGAAGTGGTATAATATCTATCCTAATAAAGTTGGTTTAGACCAAGAACACACAAAATCAAAGTCATTAATCCTCAAAAATGAGATGCTAGAGCCTCCACCTCCAAAACCATTTGCAAATTACCTCTAACATCACACAACTCTGTTTTTTGGTCCTAATCTTTGCGCCGTTATCAAACTTGAGTATCAAAACGAACCCATTCTAGAAATCAAAATCAAAGATTGAACCATTTGAGGAGGAAAAGATACAATCATTTGCTAGATATGGTTTTTGAGAATGGCTTGTAACTCAACCTTAAAAATGAGTCAAAAAGTACAACGAACGAGTCTCCATTTTTTAAGATTTGGTTTGCTTTTGTATTTCTCTCATCAAACATATTATTTTAATGTTTTTCTCTCCCATCCTCCCTCATCTTCTCAAGGAAAAAGGTGGAAGAAGGAATTTTGGAGCTTTATACATAAGTTAAAAGTAAAGCGTGTATGTTTATAATTATTTTCTTTCTTACTGAAATCACTTGGTGGGGTGGTTTTGGAAAATATACTTTATTTCATCAGTACCTATTAACACAAGTAATCTCTCATTTTACGCACCGAGGAAATTGAAAGAAGAAAAAGTGTATTTTGTCATAAAGTAAAAAGTGGCATTACAAGTTCTTAAATTAGACTAGGATGAAAGATATACTTTATCAGATGATATAATAAAGGCAAAGAATAAAAAATGAAATTTTGCTGATTATTAATAAGAAGCTGTAAGTATAATTTTCTCACACAAGCAACAAAACTTTCAAGTTGTTTTGATACTTCCAAACAACAATCACAAAAACGCGCTTTCTTCCAATGTGCTCGTGTCAATCGTTGTTGTTTTTGGTTTGAAAACAAAACCTCTGTTTTCCATGCAAATCCTTTTTTGCTGTCTACATCCCTGTTAGTTGATGCAAATACGTCTCTGAATTATTATCTTTCATTCTATTCCATGCAAGGACGAAGAAATTAGAACGAGCATTCTCCAAAACTGACCCAATAAATCAAGGAAAAAAAAAAAGTTAAATAAAGTGAAGTCAAGGTCTTTGGAAACCTTGTTTCAAAATGCTCACATGCTTTACCACTGTTTTCTCTGTAACTAGGTTGTCACAATTCACTAAACGACAAACAACACGGTATCGCCAGCAGTTTCTATGCACGTTTTCACGATCCTAACCCCACCAATATTTAACCTAATGAATCAACCAAACCACAGAAAAAGCAGACACAAACCTCACACAAAGCAAAGCAGAAAAGAGCATCATCAATCAAGCAAAGCAAACTTTCAACTTCCACTGCCCCAAAAGACACCAACGTAAAACCACATCGTACTAAGTCATTATGGAACAAGATGGAGACACGTGGACAATGCCGCCGTTCTGGGCGGCGGAGCACCGAGACCGGCGCCGTCTCCGCCGCTCTTACTCTCTTTTACGCACCTCCACGTCCCTCCTCGTACTCTTCCTCGTACTCGCGCTGGTGTTCTCGCTCATCGTAGTTCCGACATTGCACTCGTTCGCTTCCAACATCTTTAAACCTCGTACGGTGAAAAGCAGCTGGGATTTTCTCAACCTCGTGCTTGTGCTCTTCGCCATTGTTTGTGGCTTCCTCGGCAGAAACACCACCCCCGAAACCCTTACCCCGCGTTCTCAGAGAACTTTTTCCAACCCTTCCACGCCGCCACCAACGTGGTACCAGTACGATTACTCTTACGGTCACACTCCTCGTCGATCGTTTAATAGGTTGAGGAGCTTCAGCTCCTACCCCGATCTCCGCCAACCGATCCCCGCCGATGAAAGGTTCCGGTTTTATGATGATACTTACCTCCTGCGGCATCGGCACCCGAGGAACGATGCCGAAGAAGAAGAAAAAGAAATAGGAATTGACAATGTCGTCACCGCTTCGCCGCAACAAGGGACAGAGACTGTTCGGAGAAATGTCCACCGAGCGTATCAGGTGGAAACTGTGGAGAAGCATGAAACGGATGATTTAGATGCGAAGATTTCACAATCGCCGCCGGCGATTCGAACGCAAGTTGTTCGGCGAAATGTCAACCGGTTACATCGATCGGGAGTCGAAGAGAAACACGAAACAAATGATTCATCTGTAGAGGATATTTCACTATCGCCGCCATCTTCTCCGCCGCCGGCGACGAGAACGCACGGCACGCGGAGAAACGCCAAGCGAAGTTATCAAGTGGAAACCATCGAGAAACTTGAAATAAAGAATTCAGATTCGCAGAGTTCACAACCGTCGCCGTCGTCTCATCCGCCGCCGAGGATCCGAACGAAGGGTGTTCAACGGAAATCCAAACAGGAAAGGGATTATTCGGTTGTAAAGAGTACACCGCCGCCGCCGCCGCCTCCGCCGCCGCCTCCGGTGGAGGCGAAGACGGGGCAGGGTAAGAAGAAAAGAGGGACTGCTACTATAGAGTTCTTGACATCTTTAAGAGGGAAGAAGAAGAAACCAAGGCAAAGAAGCGTTGAAAATTTTGATAGCATTCTGAATTCTGAAGCGTTATTGCCACAACCGCCTGCACCACCACCCCCTCCACCTAAAGGTTTTCAGAACTTATTTTCTTTGAAGAAAGGGAAACACAAAACCACCCACAATGTTGCTGTGGCAACAACAAGGGTATCAAACAAGAGGGAGTCTGGTTCTTCCTCTGGGTTGAAAGATAAAGTGATGATGGCCGGTAATGAGTCACCATTAAACCCTATTCCTCCGCCGCCGCCGCTTCCGCCGTTCAAGTTGCCAGGGTGGAAGTTCCGGGTGCAGGGTGACTATGTTAGGGTTGACAGCATTGGTAGTTCACGTAGTGGATCACCTGATCTGGATGAAGTTAGTGTGGACACACCAACAACAACTAGTACTCATGATGAAACAAGCCAAGTCAATAGTCCTTTTGCCAAACATGGTGAAGATTCTGCAAATGTGAGTGCACCCTCATTGTTCTGTCCTAGCCCTGATGTTGATACCAAAGCTCACAACTTCATCGAGAGCTTCAGGGCGGGTCTGAGAATGGCCAAGATGAACTCCATGAATGAGAGGCAGGGGATTGGAAGGTCCAATCTTGGGAACTTCACTACCCCATGAATGGTGAAGATGTTTTGCTTAGTTTATTTGATTTGTTCAACAGTTTTTTTGTAAGATAATTGTTCACACACACATACACAGGGTTGAAATTCGTATAGAGGAATATAGGACAGTGGTTTTTGTGTAAGAAAATTCTGACTTGTAGTTGTTGGAATGGTTTTCTTTGGTTGGAGTTGCTTATGCATTGCATTTGAAAATGGTCAGTTTTGGATGTTGAATTGACTGAAAAAGATTTTGAATGTTATTCCATGCTATTGTACAAAGTTATTCAGTTAATCAATGGACAGTTTTGCGTAATTCATTTTGTAGCTCACTGGATTTGTATTCGGAGTTGATGAATTCAACTGGAGAGAGTGTTTGTTCATGAATTTGGCATCTGCTGCATTTCAGAAATATGAGAAGGAAGAAGTATAATAGTGAGTTCAAATTCATTCCAAGATTTTGGGTGAAGTAGAAAGAAATGTGAAGGAAAGAAAGGAAGAGAGACAGGTAAAGCTTTTGTTCTGTTCTGAGTCCACAATTTTATTTTCTTTCACTCAGAAGCAAGATTTTAAGGTAAATTGGGTTTGATCCTTCTTAATCTACATTATATCGAATGATTAATAATGAACTCAATTATGCATTGCTTCAGATTTTTTTCCTACTTTGTTCATTTGTAATAATTGCTAGAATCGATTGATAGCATCATTATTTTCAAGCGTGAAGGCCAATCAGCGGAGTACTATTAATTGATTTAAATTATTACTACAAATGTTGATTGATTCAATTATTTGTTTTAACCAATTTATAATAATGGTGGAATTGCAATTGCTGAAAAATAAAAAGTAAAATTATTGTAAGAGAGAATTATATATAAAGATTTCTGTTAAAGCCTGTCATCTCTCAACATAAACCTTTTTCTCATCTGTTATGCTTAGTGGAAACTGTTTGTTAATAGATTTGCTTAAAAGGAAACTGAATTTAATTAAATACACTGTCATCTTATTGTAAATAATCAATTGTACAAAATGTATTAAATTTTATATGAATTATTTGAAAATTCAAAACCAACATCATGTATATTTACGATATAAAATTAAAGTTATACTCTATTTATAAAATACCAAACTTAACTTTAACGCAATAAATCATAATACACGTTAAACATGATTTTTTAACTAATTATTATTATTCAATTATTAATAGCATTAATATAGATATACTTAAATTCATAAATAATGTTGAATCGTAGAAGTTATCCCGAACCAAATGCACCTCGTTCTGATTCAGAAAAAACCTTTCTGGTTCGAGCCGAAGTCCGGTTCATACTCCAATCGAACCGAATCTAATTGTGCAGATTCTTTAACCGACCGAGTTTTGTTTTGTTTTATGGTTTGAGAACCAATACTTACCAGGGTTCTTGTATTCCTAAACCCTAGCTTCTGCAAAACCCTCTCTCCCCATGTCAGACCCGAAGACCCGGACCCGAACTTACGATCCCTACAAGGATCTCGATGCTCCAATTCGAAACCTCTACCACCTCCCAACCTCGCCGGAGTTCCTCTTCGTCGAAGAGGCCCGCCGCAAGCGCCGCTCCTGGGGCGAGAACCTCACCTTCTACACCGGATGCGGCTACCTAGCCGGAGCCCTCGGCGGTGGCGGCTCAGGACTCGTAGAGGGTGTCAGGGCCTTCGAGTCCGGTGATACAGCGAAGCTCCGAATCAACCGCGTCCTGAACGCGGCGGGACACTCGGGTCGGGTCTGGGGAAACCGGGTCGGGATACTAGGGTTACTCTACGCTGGAATCGAGAGCGGAATCGAGGCAGCGAGAGACGCGGACGACGTATGGAATAGCGTCGCAGCGGGACTCGGCACCGGCGCACTGTACCGGGCGGCGAGAGGGGTGAGATCAGCGGCGGTAGCCGGAGCGGTGGGCGGCGTTGTCGTGGGAATGGCCGTGGCGGGGAAGCAAGCGTTGAAACGATACGTGCCTATATGAAAGAAAGATCATCACGCGGTTAGAGTGCGAAACAGAAACTCTAATATCTTTTAATTATATCAAACTTTGAGGGATAAAGAAATAGCATAGATTACAGAGTTAGAAAATGATTGTAATAGTTATGGCAAATACGGTAGTGTTGATGGTAGTGACTGAGCATCTTTTGCAGGTTGCAGAGTATTGGTTTCATGCCATGTTTTTTCACTTTTACTATGGCTGCGGGTTCTAGTGTGTAATTTCTTGAGTCAACTTGTGATGAATATAGTTTGTGATGCCACTAAAAAAATTTGATTCTTGTGTGTTTCCTTGATCTGCCTCTTTTTATGTGATGGGTTTTACTGGATATGATTTTGAGTGAATACCAAACTTCATTTTAAATGTGGGTTTTTGTGTGACTGAGATATCATATCAGAGTTCATTCTAGTAAATTTCATTGGACTTATGGTACTGCATAAATATCTAGTTTCATCTGTGAGGGATGCGATCGAATTCTTACATATTTTTGATGAATTTTGGTATCTTTGAAGATATATTTTGCATGTTTCATTGTTTGTTACCTTCCTCAGCTCTCTCATTGCACATTGCAGCATTGTTACTTTGAGGATATATTAGTAAAGTTGATTATGGCTTGTAATTAGTGATGATGTTTACATGTGCACAAAAGAAGCAGTTTTGAGAGTCAAGAAAGTGTTGTGGTTATAAATGTGTTCTTTGTTCAGAAAATCAATGGCGCTGCTTGAGTTTTGATAAAATGGATTCCCAATTAAACCTACAGTAGGAGGGGAATTTTTATGAAAAGCTTGTGCTAAAGCTATCTATGTTCAGACTTTTTAGATGAAAATAAATTTTCGCTTAAATTGACACACTAATCTTTCCATGCTTCATACATAACAAATACTAGGAATGAGAGCATATTTTGGCTGATTCTCTTCCTCTATTTGTCAGTATTAGAGTTTTGTGTATCTAAATATATCTAAATATATTTAAGCAGTTGAAAAAGTAGTCTTCTTTCAACTAATAATATAAAATAAAATTTTATTATTTAATTATGTTTTTTGTGTTTAGTAACAATATAATATGATATCTTGATATGCAATAAATTTTTACATTTATATTTAACTTGTATTACTATTTTACTCGACTGTCAATAATCATATACAACTAGTTCTGGGCAGCACCCCATCAGTTCCTTCCAAAACAAAATTTTAAAAACATGATTTTCGAACAAATTTATTGGAACTCATGAAATTCAATTTGGAACCCGATTTCTCGAACGTGATTTTGGAAAAAAATTGCCTTTTCGATCTCTGCTATTTTATTTTAAATCTTTTCATATTATTATATTAATTAATTATTTTCATATATGTTTAAAATTTCAAAAGATAAAATTAAATTAATTTTTATTTTTAATAAAATTAAATAATTATATATATATATATATATATATATATATATATATATATATATATTATAAAAAATAAAATTTATGATCCGTGTTACGGTATAACCATTTTTATCATGTGAATCCGACGCATTAATAAAGATCAACTGTGACGGCAGGTGACACCTTTATCACAAGAAAGCTGTGAAGATCAACACATAAATCAATCCAGACACATTAATCATACTTTTTACAATAAAAATTATTTGTTTTAGTGTAACCATATATGCATACTGTTTAAAATTATATTTATTTAAAAACGTATAGTTATAAAAAATTTAGCCAATTTAAAATAGATTCCATAACTTAAATTGATATGTATTCCAAAAAACACATAGATCATAATATATAATAACGAATGACTTAAAATGCTATGTTTTGTCTCTTTCTTTATTTTATTTATTAGAAAACAAGGGGAAAAGTCATCCTTTTTCTCTTTTGAAATTTATTAAATCGCGTAACATATTTTTTCTTTTTTTTTTTCGCCCATTTTGTATTATATTTTCAGTTATTTTTATTGTCTCTTTTTTTTCTCCATAAAAAGGTAAGCTAATAACATCTTTTAATACAACAAATATTTTAATAAGTTATTAATTTAATTAGTAATTAAATATTTAAATTTAAGTTTATGATTATTTTTATTTTTCATATTTTTTTACTTAATGGTATTTTATCTTTTAAAAAATACTCTTGTTTATGTTAAATTAGTTTTAGCCGGTTTTAAAAGATGACTATTGTGTATTAATTTTTTTTTCTGTAACTTTTTAAACTTTTTATTTTATTTTATTTTCTTCTTTTCCTTCCTTCCAGAGGCGGACCGAGGAAGGGACAAGGGCCGTGGCCTTTTTTACTTTTTTATATTTATGTTATATGAAAAAAAAAATTGTTTTTAATTTTTTAAATTATGTATAAGAAATTTAATGTTTTGAAATTTTTTAAATAATAAAAGTATATATTGGAAATTGATAAGAATTAAAATAGGTATTTTTTTATTTATTTTATAAAATATAACATTTAATGCAAATAAATAATAAAGTATAAAATTAAATTTAATAAAAAATAAATAAATTTATTAAGATATTTTTTATTTTTTCTCTCACTGTTTTTTGAGTTTCTCACATATTATATCCACTTTAGACTTTTACTTGTTTTGTTTTCTTTTGTTTATGAAGAAAAAAAGAAAGTTGAACACAAATTCATTATTTTGTGCTCTCATTTTTGTATGCTTTCTTCTATTATTGAAAAGAAAAGTAATTCTTTTTTTCTCAATTGATAGTGAAATATTAGTTTAATAATTAATATTATTTTTTATCTCACGAGCATTTCATATATTCATTTTATAAATATCAAAGAAAAAGCAATGCACTAAGTGCTTTTTAATTACTGGTTTTTAATTGTGACTTGATTATCATATATTTTTCTTTTATTAATTACATATCACAATTTTTATTTAGATTATGATAAATTATCTTTTAGTATTTTTTTAAAACATAAGTATATTGACGAAGAAATAAAAGAATAAATTAATTATTTAAAAGTGATAAGATGGAAGCTACTGTGAGGAAGAAAATAGAAAAAATCAATCTTTGACAAAAATAGGAAGTCAATTACATCTACTAGATTGATTTTTTAATCTGTCTCGTCTTATTTTAACTCTTCTTGTTTCTACAACTATATCAAAAAAGATAATCTTCTACAATAAAAATTATCAAAATAAGACTGCAACATAAAACGGAAGATGAATTTTTTGCTGACGATATGATTATTTACATTAAAAAAAATATATAACTAAAAATTTTAGTATTGATTCAATTATTACTAAGTCAAATAATCTTACGGATCCATAATTAAATATATAAATTTTAAGTATATTTTGGCACCCCATAAATATCGAGCAAGTTTTCCACTGCTTCCTTCCTCTATTTTTTTATTATTATTTTTTTCATTTGTATTTTCAATTAATTGATAATAAATATTTTGTCATTTGATGAAAAAATTAATATACATTTAATTAATAAAATTGTCAATAAATTTTTAAAAAATACAATAATCAACAAATTTATTAATATATTTTAAAAAAGTTAATTACTGACAAATCTATAGATAAATTTTCAAAAATTTTAGATAAAATTATCATCGAACTCTAAAAATAATGTTATGATTAACAGATTTATCAAAATATTTTTTATAATATGGTCAAGACTCAAATAATAACTTTAACATCTATTTTATTGATAAAATTTATTGATAAAAATATTCATCAAAATAAACATTATAAATTATTAATACATTTTATTAATATATATTAATGATAAATCTATTACTAATAAATATTTTTATCAACGACAAAAAATTTAGTTTATAAATGAATATTAACGTATATTCCTGACTAACTGATTATTGATAAATATCGATATAGAATATATGTATATATTCTCACTCATAAGTGAGAGTAAGAAAGAAGAAAAAATTATTGTTATACAGTATAATTTTGAATATAATTAATATTTTTCTTTAATTAAATTATTAATAATATTATATTTTCTTTATTATAATTTTTATTTAAACACGACAAATTAAAACTATAACTAATAATACCAAATCCATAGCCCAAGTCAATCATGTAAAATATCTAATATATTGGATTTTTCCGGGGGCACCGACCACATTGTCACTGTGAGTCTTATCTTTCACACCTGTAACAAAATTAAATGGTATACAACCTACTATAACTACTGTAGGTAGTAATAATTCATTATTATTTTTGCCTTTTCCTTTTATAATAAACTTATTTTAAAAAATTAGAAAACAAATATAGGTCAACATTATTTATTAAAAAAACTTATTTATATATTGTGCTGAGATTTTGGTTTCACAACGTCAAATTTGTAATATGAAATAACATTATGGTAGTTTATATTTTTTTTAAAGGACTATATTTTGTTGTTAAAATTAAATTGGCAATGCTGATCACTTGCATATAGAAAATAAATAAAAAATTAACATTGAAAACGTAAATCTGTACCAAATTTAGTGAATTTAATTTCGTACCATTTCATTAAAGTAAATGCATTTTTTATAATTATTTTAGTATTTTTTATTTAAACACTTTTTTATTTTTTAACACACAAAAATAATTTTCTTATTTAATAAAATATGAACGACATGACTTACACAATAATTACATAACTTTAAGAAAAACAAAATCTTAATGTGATAATATTTTTAAAATTATATCCGTTATAAAATAATCAAAGTCTATATTCTTAACATTTGAACACAATATATGAATAAAAATTCATAAACACATGTACATTATAATTGAATCTCTCCTCAATACTATATAAATTTGATTTTATATATAAAACCATGTTTTATTATAATAAAAGTTCAGTTTTAATTTATTGGTAGTAACTTTATGTCGTATCGTATTTAAATTTAGTGTGGTACAATTGCTTTGTTGTTTGTCTCTAGGCACGTGTTATTTGTCCCTTCGCACATGTTGTTTGAATTTGTTACTGGTCATCATGCACACATGTAAGTTCACACTCTCAATACATTATTTCTGAAACCAATTTGTCATCAAACAAATTAATGATGATGATGTTCAGTGAAAAGGGAAACTAATTCATGGAAAATGGGTTGGCTTCTAGCTTTGTTAATGTGTTTTTTGTTTTTAGTTTTTCAATAGAAGAGAGATATCAAATAAGTTTTAAGTTAGTTTTTTCTAGAAATGACAATATAGGCCTGGTTCGTTAGGTCGGCTCGCAGATCAGCGAAAAAAATACGGGATGGATCAGGATAGTGAACTCGCAGGCCCATAGTAGTCTGGCTCGCATAAGTTCGAAGCTCGCGCGGGTTAGTCCGCATAAAAAAACTTGCACTTGTGTATATTAATTACTTTTTGATGGACTCTTGTATTAACGTATTAACGTTCTAAATTCTTGTATAACTGGAAATGACAAGTATTATATATTTTTTAATGTGCTAAAATTTAAAGAATACATTATGTATGTCATAGTATGAATATGAATATGATGTAAATGTTGAATTATCAGTTTATCATCCAACTCTCCAAAGTCTTTATTTAATTTTGTGAACTTCTTAAAGTTTTTCAATTTTTAAACATTGAAAGTTTTATCATAAGAATTAAAAAAAAAAATGGACCAGCCCGCGAAACTGTAAATCAAGTGATGTGCGAGGCGAGCCCGTAATTACAGCTTGCATAAATTGTGCGGGTGAACTGGCCCGCCCGTAATGTACGAGCCTTATGCGAGCCGAGTCTAAACGGGCCAAACTGAACTTCATTGTCATCTTAGTTTTTTCTTCATAACTTTTTAGACTTTTTTTTTATAACTTTTTCCAATTTGTAAGTGTTTAATAAATAAACTTACACTTTAATATTTTTATTTATTGATTGATAAACGATATATTTCTTAAAAAGTATTTTTTATTAATATGTTTATAGTGAAAATGTTTGTTTGAGAGATAAATTAGTGTTTGATTTTTTTATTTGTTAAATTATAATCACAACTCTGTAAATAAAAATAAAATCGTGTGGTAGGTTCGTTCTTCGCACCTTATTATTTATGACGCATAAATTTTATCTTTGTTTTGACAAAAGTGACGTTTAAATTATGCAAACTCGTGTTACCCGTGGGAATTGCCTCACGCAACAACCATATTTCAATCACTGAGCAATATTTATTGGTGCTGAAAAAACCTACTTGTTCACACACACCTTATCTTTGGAAGCATATCTACCAAACAAAAAATAATAAAGGAAAATCAATAACAACAAAAAATACATTTTGGAGCCTTTTTTTACTAAAATAATTGTGTTTTTTTTATAATATGTTCAAAGTGTATACAACAAAAAATACATTTTACTATAATACATTTTGGAGTATAAAAATTATTAATTTAAACATACTAAATTATTTTTATTTTATGGAAAATATATTTACTTTCTCTAATATTAAACTAAATCATACTAATACATTTATCAGTTTTAAATTAAATATTCACTTTCTTTATATTATCAATAAAATAATATCCATATTCTCTAGTTTTTAAATATACATTTATTTTTCTTATATTTTAATAAATAATGACCTTTACATTCTTTACAATTTAGTAAATTAATTTCATTCATTCTTATTTTATTTAACATCATACTTTGAATAAAAGTCGAATAAGAATTATAACTTTTAAAATTAAATTTTAAAGTAAAAAGTTTTAAACGATATGATTTAAAATTATCATAAAATTTATAATATCACTAAATTGTAAATTGTCTTACAATGGTATAAAAAAGATATCTATTTAAAAAAAATGATTTTAATATCATTTGGGATAACTGTAACAGAATATCTATGTATTGTTCTCTACTGTTTTAATGAATAATACATTGTTAAATAAGATGTTACAAAATATTACATTAAAAGTAAAAAAAAAACTGTAAAGTTATTTTGAAAATTAATTTGACATTATGCGAAACATATATTTAAGTTAAGTAAACGATAATTACAATAGTAGAGTCAGATTATTTTAACAAATAAAACTATTTTTTGTGTCAAATCTATGTTGGCTTAGTTGATTTTAAAAAAATCATTTAGTCCTTTTATCTTTTAGGGTATTTACTGTTTTTTGTGGGAGAATAAATGGAGATGATATGTTTATTTTTCTCAAAGAATTTGTGAGTAAATGATAGAGAATATGAGGGAGAGATGTGAAATTCTATCTCTCCTAAGATCAGTATCTCCTACAGAGTATGGTAACTTGAGAGGATAAAAATGTAATTACCAATTTTTTTCTTTTTCCTAAAATTTACAATTCTTTATTTATAATAATAAAGTATGGAATACTTAAAAATAATATTAATGGAGAAAATAATATATACAATATTTAAATAAAATACTAATAAAAGTTACAATGATAAAAGTAATTAATTAATAATAATATAAATTTTGTTATAATTCAATATTTAATTAAAATATTTTTTAATCAATCTCATTTTATTTAAAATTAATTAGACCTATTCATTTTTTTATAAAAAACCGTCTTGATTTTATTTTAATTTAATTTTAACTAAATATATTTCATTTTCTAATAATTTTAACCATAAGGGTAAATATGTAAACTTACCACTTAATCTAATAATCTTCTTAAAAATACATATGGTTGATACTAATAACATAATATAAACTTAGATGAGAGTAATCTAACACCAACTATTTCTAACTTTATTCATAAATAAATTATTTGCATTATTAATCTATGCTAATCGAAATAATTAAGGTTGATGCTAACCTACTTAACCTAATCTTATTTAATTTTAATATTTATATTTATTCAAGTTAACACCAACTATATAACATTAGTTTTATTATTTATTTAAGCAGCATTAATTAAATTGAGATTAATTATTTTAATCCAAAGAACCATTAAAGATGAAACAAACATTCTCTTTTATTTTTCTATATAAATCTCCTTGTGCTTATCTCTTTAGTCCAGTTTCATCTCGTTTACTCAAATTCATCATCTTAAGCCACATTCATCATCTACTTTTATACTCATCTTCTTCATATACACTCACTTTTTTCATGTCCATTTCCTTTACCCACACTTATCTCTTTTATCTATACTCATCCATTACAATTTTTTTTTCTTTTATTTTTGTTGAAGATAGATGCATTGTACAAGAAACTTTAGTTTTTAAATTATTATAAGATAAATTGATATAAATTAAACTAATATTAAAAATAACTTATTTAGTATTAATTAAGACGACAGTAAATTAAATGAATTTTAAAATAAAACAAATCATTAATGTCAACTTGGTCTACATTAAATTAATTTAATTAAAAATGAATTTAAAATTAATAATAAATTAACATTGATTTAACCCATATTATTACATCGACCTTCAAAAATCAACTTAGCGTCAATAACTTTAGAATCTACCGGATTTGTTATACAAATCCTACATTATCAACTAATTAGTTTTGGCTTTTGGCCAACACTAAACATTAATTTCTTGTAATGATTTTATATAATTTTTATCGTCTTTAATTTAGATTTTAATAGTATTAGCTTTCCATTTTAATATAATAGTTAAGATTGATAATTCTGACATAATTACTCCTAAAATAACTTAAATGAGAGTTAAGACCCTATATGATATTTAATGTTTGAAGTAGTGGTCGAACTTTTTAATGTTCCTCCCTTCCCCATTTTTTTAATATATATAAATTAATATGTAAAAAAATAGTTTATTTTAATTTTAGTATGTTTTATGTATGTAGTATCTCCAAAAGTTATGTATATTTATTTTGGCACTCCTAAAATATTTACTGAATATCTGGCCCTCTGATTTGAAGTCTTATATATATAAATGTTATAACTATTTAAAGTAACTTAAGTTTGGATATAATTTTATTACTTAATTCTCTTCCTCTCACCTAAGTTTTTAATACATTATTTCTTGTTCTGTATGTATGTTTTATGTATGATTTGAAATCTCTACATTAAGAATATAAAAAAGGTCTGATAGAAATGAATAGTTTATAATAAGAAATAATAACAAATATGAATTTTAAGGTATATAATGGAAAAGTCAATAAAGTTACTGCATGAAATAAATTATAGTGTAAAAACTCGTTATATATATTATCCATATAAATGTTTTTTTCTTTATATATAAAGTGAGTAAAAATTAGTACCTTTAAAATAATTATAACGGTTCTATTAGTTAATTAATCTTGAATTATTAGGCTATATGACGATAAAAATACAGAAAAAGAAAGTGATTATTATATTTATCTACCTTTCATATGATTTTGGTGTGTTTCCATTTGCTTTGAATCCGTATTCATAAATGCAGTGTACACGTTTGTGATCTACCCTTTGTTCCTCCATGAATATATAGGTGAAGTAGCATTGACTTAGAAAACTGCACATGTTAGGGAGATAAATATAATAATCACTTTCTTTTTCTGTAATTTTTGTCTTCATATAAACTATATATTAATTGAAGATTAATTAACTAGTAGAATCGTTAATTAATATGTGAAATAGCATTGAGTTGGAACACTTGCACATGTCAGGGAGATTAATTAACTAATAAATTTTGGTGTGTTTCCATTTGCTTTTAATCCATATACTCATAAATGTAGAGTACACGAATGTGATTTCCCTCCATGAATATATATGTGAAGTAGCATTGATTTGAAAGATCAATGGACTTTAAATCTAACTCAATTTTATAAAATTGGACTGTTAGGTCAGGTTATATTTATTTATATATTGAAATTATTTTATTTTTAATCGATGTGAAACTTTCAACATATCTCATTTACGTTAAGGTATATATATCTTTTTAAGAGATTAAACATTAATAAATAGTCCGATAGCAATCCAAGATAGTGAATGAAACTATATGTCCAAAAAACAGAAATCTCGTTAGAATCAACTTTTTCTTTTAATTATGATTTTGATACATGTTAGAAAGTGAAATTTAATCCTAGTACAACTTCACAAAATTGACTTATAAAATGAGATCTACACCGAAGTCCGAGAATACATTTGGCTATAAATAGCTTCCTCTGCACAAGCCATGAGGCATAAGCAAGCAACTTGTTTTGTGTTTGAGAAGAGTGTGTGTTGAGTTCGAGAAGATAGCCAGTAAAAATGTTTGGGATATTGAACCGGGGTCACAAGATAAAGGGCACTGTGGTGTTGATGACGAAGAATGTGTTTGATTTCAATGAATTTGTGTCAAGTACGAGAGGTGGAATAGCTGGTGCTGCCGGAGGTATCTTTGGTGCTGCCACCGACATAGTTGGAGGAATAGTTGATGGTGCCACTGCCATCTTCAGCCGTAACATTGCCATTCAGTTGATCAGTGCAACCAAAACTGATGGTTTCTTTCTCTCTATCTATATATATATCTTTCTACTTCTTTCAACATATCACATGCAAAACACTTAACATAATTCTTTTCCATCATCAAATAAACTCAACTTTTCTTTAAATAAAAAACAAAATCCAATAATTTAGCTTTTGAAGAAGTTAAATGATACAACTTCTATGACATTAGTTATAATTTCAGTTTATATATATATATATATATATATATATATTTATTATTTTAAAAGCATTTGTTTGTGCATAGCTTTTTATAACAAATTAGCTTGAAAAGATGTTATTAAATTATAATAGTAGAAATATTAAAATGAATTTGAATGTCAGAATTAACTCAGTTTATTACAAGTTTCTATTGAGTTGGGTCGAAAAAAATTATTATTTTCTTAAATATGGATCGATTGAACCCAATTTACTTAACATAGATATTTAATGAAGTATAATTAGTAATCCATTAACAATTTTTTATTAGTTTTCTACCATTTTTCAAATAAATTTTTTATTATAATTATTTACTATTTTTGTTATGAAGTTGGTAATTTGACTTTTTAAAATATTATGATAACTTAGATGTTTAATTTATTTGTTTGTACAATTGTGTAGATTGATACCTGAATTTTTAAGTACTATGTTTATAATACTATTTAGTAAAATATATAAACACTTTGATTATATTAATGTAAAAAGATAAGTCAAGTCAATTCATTTTAATTGTATTATAAAATAAATTAAAAGAACAAAATCTCTTTAAGTAAATATTAAAGTAAATTTAGGTTAATTATATGTTATATAATAGCATAAAATATTTAATATATATATTAACACTTTATATTAATGTTAATATAAATATTAGTGTAGAGTGTAAGAGCATTCACTTCACAGATTGATTTTAAGTAAAAGAGTTACCTGATCCAAATATATTAACTTTACGGTGTAATTACTAGATTAAGTTAAATGATTCAGTTTTTTATTGGAGCCTTCTTAAATAATTATATTATATATCATTGATTTATTTTATTATCAAGCCAAATCAAACTATCCAAATATTGTAAAAATATACAGAATAGTGTACGAATAAGACAAAATCAATATTATGCAAATTTGGCTTTTAACTCTAAAAATAATTATGTATTGCACAACCAATTTCAGCTATGCACAACTACCAAATTTGAATACTGTATAATCAATAATTATTGTTAATATAAACAGTAAATACTATGGAACCTAACACAACCACTAAACTACTGCAAAGTGCATAACTATTAAAATACACTGAAAGTACACCTTCAAAAGCTAATGTTTATTTTTTATTTTTTCTCAGATAAGTAAAATATGCAGTATAGTTAATACTCAGTTTTGAAATTACCAACTAAAAGAAAGTTAATACCAACAAATATGAGTGCGTAAAATGAAAAACTAGTGATCACAAACTGAATTTTGAGTGTTCTTTATCTGTATTCTTCTTGCAGGGCTTGGAAATGGAAAGATCGGAAAACGAACCTTTTTGGAGAAGCATCTTCCTTCGTTACCAAACTTGGGAGATAGACAAGATGCATTCAATGTTTATTTTGAATGGGATGAGAGTTTTGGAATTCCAGGAGCATTTTACATCAAAAATTTTATGCAATCTGAGTTTTTTCTTGTCAGTCTCACTCTTGAAGACATTCCAAATCATGGAACCATTCACTTTGTTTGCAACTCATGGGTTTACAATGCTAAATGTTACAAAAGGGATCGCATTTTCTTTGTTAACAAGGTAATAACTTTCTACCTGCCAAAACAAGTAATGTGTGAAATTCAGAATTTTCCCTTGACTTTCACGTAATTCAGCTAGCTCATTTTTCTTTTGGGGTTAATGAAAAAAAAAAAAAATCGTTGAATGTGTTTCAGACATATCTTCCAAATGAAACTCCAACTTCACTGGTAAAGTACAGAAAAGAAGAGTTGGAAAATCTTAGAGGAGATGGAAAAGGGGAGCGCAAGGAATATGACAGAATCTATGACTATGATGTTTACAATGATTTGGGCAACCCAGACAAGAACAAGAGTCTAGCTCGTCCTGTTCTTGGAGGGTCTAGCGATTTTCCATACCCTCGCAGGGGAAGAACTGGTAGAAAATCAACAAGGACAGGTTAGGATTCTATTTTCTATTTTAAGTAATCAATTCCAGTTTCCAACACATGCAATGAGATTCTTGTTAGTGCTTAATCCAAATGTTTCATATGTTTTTGGTAACATAGAGATGTTATTATGCATTATGACATAGAAACTCATTTTGTTTTGAAAGTGTGATGATGAGTCTGATCGGTGTTCTTGATGGTTCTGCACTAATTTCAGTGTTGTTTAACTTTCAATAGATCGTAACTGTGAGATACCAACCAATGACACCTACATTCCAAGAGATGAAAACTTTGGTCATTTGAAGTCATCAGATTTCCTTACATATTCAATAAAGGCCTTAACTCAAAACGTGCTACCTACATTTCAAAAAGCATTCGGTTTCAACAATGAGTTTGATACATTTGAAGACGTGCGTGGACTCTTTGAAGGTGGAGTTTATCTCCCCACAGATGTAATCAGCAAAATTAGCCCCATACCAGTGCTTAAGGAAATCTTCCGCACTGATGGTGAACAAGTTCTCAAGTTTCCACCACCTCATGTCATCAGAGGTATTGTGTATAGGCTTATTTGATTGCTCAAGTAAAATCAATTCTGAGTCCATGATAATTAATACTTCACATTTTTTTTCTCTCTGTTGTGTTCAATGTTTCTGTGTTAACGATTTGGAGCAGTGAGCAAGTCTGCATGGATGACTGATGAAGAATTTGGAAGAGAGATGTTGGCTGGTGTAAATCCTTGCCTAATTCAACGCCTTCAAGTAAGCAGTGCTTTGTTGTTTGTTTAGTAACTAAGAACAAATTTGGTGTGTGTGTGTTGGATTATATATTCATTGAATCATTGTTGATGTTATGAACAAATGGAAGGAGTTCCCTCCAAAAAGCAACTTAGATGTTACAAGGTATGGTGATCAAACTAGTACAATAACTAAAGAACACTTGGAGATCAACCTTGGTGGACTCACTGTGGAACAGGTAAGTGATACCAATATCATAACAAAATGACACATCAATACCAAATTAATCGTGACACTAAATGATTGTGATTATGTTTGTGCAACAGGCACTGGGTAACAGATTGTTCATATTGGATCATCATGATGCATTCATACCATATTTAGAAAGGATCAATGACCTTCCCACTGCAAAGTGTTATGCCACAAGAACTATACTTTTCCTGAAAGATGACGGCACATTGAAGCCACTGGCCATTGAATTAAGTTTGCCAAATCCTGGGGGAAATGGTGCCAATAGTAGAGTCATCTTGCCTGCAGAACAAGGTGCTGAAAACACAATCTGGCTACTTGCAAAGGCTTATGTTGTTGTAAATGACTCCTGCTACCATCAACTCATGAGCCATTGGTATTGAAAATTCTATTCTACCACTTTCATCACAGACAAACTTATCTATTCTGAATCTGTGAAGTGATTTTTTATTTGTTCATGATCTCAGGTTGAATACTCATGCTGTGATGGAGCCATTTGTGATAGCAACAAACAGACATTTGAGTGTGCTCCACCCTATTTATAAACTCTTGTTGCCTCATTATCGTGACACTATGAACATCAATGGACTTGCAAGACAATCACTCATCAACGCAGGTGGCGTTATTGAGCGATCATTTTTGCCTGGCGAATTTGCTGTGGAGATGTCTTCAGCAGTTTACAAGAACTGGGTTTTCACTGATCAAGCCCTTCCAGCAGATCTTATCAAGAGGTAATGTTTACACACATAAAGATCAATAATTTGCTATAAAGTTTTCAAGTTAAAATTTTCACTTGTTTGATACCTAGTCCTTTGTATTATTCATCCTTGATTCAGAGGATTGGCTACTGAAGATCCTTCTGCTCCTCATGGCCTTCGTCTTGTGATAGAGGACTACCCTTATGCTGTTGATGGACTAGAAATATGGGACACTATCCAAACTTGGGTTAAAGAGTATGTCTCCTTGTACTATCCCACAAACGATGCAGTTAAGAAAGACACTGAACTCCAAGCTTGGTGGAAGGAAGCTGTTGAGAAAGGTCATGGTGACTTGAAAGATAAGGCATGGTGGCCAAAGTTGAACACTCCTCAAGATTTGATTCACACTTGCTCCATTATTATATGGATTGCTTCAGCTCTTCATGCAGCTGTGAATTTTGGACAGTACCCTTATGGAGGATTCATCCTGAACCGTCCAACTATAACCAGAAGATTGCTGCCTGAACCAGGAACCAAAGATTATGATGAGTTGAGCAGCAATTATCAAAAGGCTTATTTGAGAACAGTTACAGGGAAGGTTGAGGCCCTTGTGGACCTTTCAGTGATAGAGATATTGTCAAGGCATGCTTCTGATGAGGTCTATCTTGGACAGAGGGACAATCCAAATTGGACTGATGACATAAAAGCACTTCAAGCTTTTAAAAAGTTTGGACAAAAGCTGAAGGTGATTGAAGATAAAATCATGGAGAGGAACAAAGATTCAAGTCTTAGAAACCGTAATGGACCAGTTCAGATGCCTTACACTCTGCTTCTTCCTACTTGTGAAGATGAAGGTCTCACTTTCAGAGGAATTCCCAACAGCATCTCTATTTAAGGGGTGTTCATGTGTTGTTTAATTTCTGTTTAATGCCGAATAATTATGCTTCCTTGTCTCTGCATAATTGTGTTGTTTATGCTTAAGTTCTGCATGGGAATGTTATGTGGTTTTCCATTTAATAAGACATTTTTTCTACCCTACTGTTATGAGAATAAGATTAATGTTTTTTCACGACTGCACTTAACATTCATGCAGGAGTACAAACAAATATGTTTTGAAAAATTGCAATCTTCGTCTGTTGGAAATAGTACAAGTGAGTCAAAAGTTTCACATCGGATATAATATAAAAATTTAAACAGTATATAAGAATAAAAATTCATAACACCGTTACTTTAAGATTTTGGGTTAAAGTGGTGTCAGATGTCTTATATGTGTAAGACTAATGTTATATAACCAACTATATAAGAATAAAGACACATAACACCTTTGCCTTTAACGTTTTGGAATTAAAATGGTGTCAAAGACATTATATATAAGACTAATGTCATATAATCATATGGAACCACGATCTCTCTACGACCATAACCCATGAACATCAACTACAATTTTGCCTATGCTCAGTTATTTCAGTGCTGATAATGATGCTTTTTGTATGATTTAGTTTACTATCTAAACATTGGCTAATTAATTGGTGTGTATATGTCTAAGAATCTACTTTATCATCATTAGATATGTTGTTGCATTCCCATATAAAATAATTTTCAATTTTATAATTTAAAAAGTCATTTTTTATTTTCAGATTTAACAATATAAAAAGGACATAATGGAATGTTTCTTATATGGAAGTGCAGGAAGAAACTTATAGAAGTGCAGAAAGAAAGTGTCCCAGGGTTGATGAGACTACATTTCACTAAGTTTTGCGCTTAATTAAAGATACCCAATAGCCCATAAACACTAGTAAAGAAATAATAAATATAGAAACTAAAATATCAAATAAACAAAAAAGAAAAATAATAAAGTCAAAAGATGTTACAAGCAAGTCACACTGATTTCAAAGGGAATAGAAATTAATTTTCTTGAAAAAATTGTGTATATTTTCATAATTTTGAAAACGTTATAAAATTTCAATCAAGTATAAATTTTCAGCGTCGCTTTTTGTTTTCTTTGAAATAGTTTAAAATTTCATTTTAGTTAAAAAGATAAATTTCTTATATAATTAATTAATACAACTAATATTATTGTAATTGCATACTCACTTTAAATGATAGATTATTTGAAATGGATGACTATTAGTTCACTTAAAAGTTTCATATAAATTAAATAACGCAACCAAGGAAAAGTATGATTAACAAGTTGATTAACTATTTTTCAGTAAGCATTTTATTATTTGATAAGAATATTTGTACATGTTATAAGTTTCATCTTTATAAAACTATAAAAAACAATTTAATATTTGTTTTAAAAGAGCAAAAGTTTAATAGTATGCGGGGCGGTATAAAAGTTTTGCATTGCAAACCAATTAAAATTGTTAGTTTTGCTTAAATAATTTATATCTACTTAAATTGTGGTAGAAATTATTAATAATTAATTATAACTAACCGTGTTCGAAAAATAAAAATAAAATGTCATTTTTTATTTTATAAGAAACTCTTTTCCGAAAAGAATTATAAAAAAATTATTAAAGTAAATACTTTTTAATAATATTGTGTTAAAACAAAAAATTACAATAAACTCTTTAAAATAATATAGTACAATAAAATTCATAAAAAATAAATTAAGATATGATATTATAATTCTTATAATGTAGAAGGAATTTTTTTTTTTAACTTCTAATAGAAAAAATAAAAGTTCTTCCAAATACAATAATTTTAATTTATCTTTATTTAATAGTATATATCATTCATTTATTTAAAACACACTAAAGTAATGAAAAGTTAAATTTAAATTTATTTAATAGGGTTAAATATGTTTTTATCCCTTGATTTTTAATTCATAATTAGTTTATGTTTCAAACATTGGTCAAATTTAATCTTTCAACTTCATAAATGGATAAATTTAGTTTTTTTAACTAACTTTTGTTAAGTTTATTTGACTTTTCATACATATTTTATTATAGCATTTGAGTTGTCTACACGATTTAATACATTCTTGCTTCAGTGTTAATTGAGAGATGCATATGAAACGTCAAACAAATTTAACAAAATTTGATTAAAATGACTAAATTTAATAATTTCTATAAATGGAGACTAAATTGATTCAAAATTTCAATTTTTATCGTTAGAAGAACAAAAACATATTTAACTATATTTAATATAATTGAACTTGTTTTTTTCATTTTATTTTATGTCACAACAAATTAAAATCATAGAATTGGCAAAGAATTTGGATCAGCAATGAAAAAAGAAAAAGAAATAACCCAATCAAGTTTGATAAAATGCATTTTGGATTATCTAGAATAAAAAAATTTAGTGATACATTTTTTTTTTCAATCAATTTTTTTTCTATGTCAATTAAAAACTTAAATTTTAGAACATGGAAAGTGTTTTGGTCTCTTTCTCAAGATTAAGGATGAATAAATAAACTAGATCAATCTGTTTAAAGTTCTACATACATAGGTCACGTTTTAAATGAATTCCGTTCATAAATCAACTAACATTTTCCGTTATGCATCTATTAAATTAAAATTATAAAAATTAGATAAAATTATTTTTTTAGTTAGTAACTTTGTTTTCTAAAACAGCATCTGCAAATACACTGATAATGTCGACGAATTCCACTGGTTCAACGGATCAGATTGTAAATTAAATATAATTATGAAAAAAATTAAAATATAATGTTATTTATTTTTCTAATGAATTAATTACATTACACATGACTAAGGTCGACATATATAATCACACACAAAAGAAAAAGAGTCGACAAAAACTAATGAAGAAATTTATGCACATGAGTGCAACATTCAATTATTGCACATGGATACATACTAAGGATGAAAATGGTATGACTTTTCAGCACAAAATTAGTATTTTAAGTACATGCATGATGAAAGCATTATAAACTCTTACAAAAAATAGTATTATTCAACCAGGACTTGTAACACAATAAATATATGATTCAAACAAGTAATAATTAGTTTATATTAATAAAATTATTTGATTTTATACTAAATACAGAGATATAAAATTTATTTTTATGTATTTTATAATACAAATAATATTTCACTTTACACTATAAGCTTGATATCTTTTCTTAAGGTAACTAATGAAAATAAGTACCAATTAACAAAAACTTAAGAGAAAATTGAGAGAGAAGGAAGAATCTTGAATAAAGAAAAATAAAATGATATGAATTATTCCTAAATATCTAATTATGATTTTGAGTTTTACATTAAGTATGAAAGTCAAAGTAAAGAAAAATACTTACAAATTTATTATTTTAAGGTTCGAGGAAATATTATAATCTCTATATAAATTGATTCATGATTGTAGGTATTGAATTTTGTCAATTTATTATATCAAAAGATTCAATAAAAGTATGAAAAAATCGATGATTCGTCTTATCGAAAGACATATAAATTGTAGAAAATATTCACATTTAAGAGAAAGACACTCACAAATATAAAAAATATTCACATTTAAGTGTGAGTTAATTTCACGTTCATTATAAATGACAAAATTAAATAAAATATAAAAAATAAATTAAACAAAATATAAAATTTTTTGGATTAGAACTAACTAGTGTCATAATCTCTTATATAAATTGATTCATTAATATTGAATCTTCCCCGTATATCTTATTAAAAGATTCAATAATCGTTGATATTTTTAGATTCCTAAGACAATTTCTTTTATTCATAATTATTGTGCCAAGATGTTTTAAATCCAGATTTATTTATTAAATGTTATGAAATTTATTTTTTCTCAATTTAGCTTATGTTTTTCTCAAACTTAATCTCTTCTTAAACTACTTGTATCTTCTAAAGTAAACATGTTTAATTATTTTATATGTTTTGAGTTTTATTTTTTATTTAAATGCATAGTGTAATCTTAGCCTTATAAATATATACAGTTTCTATTCTATACCCCTCTTAAATATCTGAAACCAGAAATGTAAAGAGATTTGTTCTGTGAATATAAACCATAAACTAATGTACTATGAGTGGAAAATTGAATTAAGACACCTTTTATAATAAAAATATAATAATTTAATTTAGTTACTCATTTATGTCTTATAATAATTTAAATTTATTTTAAGTTTTTAACCGTACGATCTATGATTAGACTTATTAATTTGGTCTAATCCATATGATTTGGTTTAGACTCACGTAGGTTGAGGTAAAAAAATTTCCAGGACCAAAATGAAAACGAAAATCTTATGGGTCAGAGCCAACCCAACCATAAACAATATTGGGTCAGATCTAAGTCAAATAGATCATTCAAGTTGGACCCAAGTCAGGTCGTGTCTAGGTTTACCAAAGTTTAATAGAATCCATATTGTGCTAAGTTGAATCGAACTCATGTTAAATAAATCGAGTCAGGCTCATGTTTTATCGAGTCAGGTCGAGCCTAAAATAGGTCGAGTTGAGTCAGTGAATTGAGTCAAGTTGGACAAACTTCAGGTCGAGATGAATTATACATGCTTTAGATCGAGTTGAATAGAACCCACTTGAACCACGTCAGATTGAGTTGAGTCGGTCTAGTTGGGCCCACATCTGATCAAGTCGACTTGGCCTAAGCTGGATTGAGTTGAGTCGAACTCACCTTTGGTTAAGTTGAGTGGAACCTACCTTTGGTCAAGTCGATTCAGGTCCACATAAGTTTAAGTTGTCAGATTGAGTCAAATAGTAGTCACATTAAACCAATGTGGAGTCAAGTTTAAATCATTCCATGCTAATTCAAGCTCAGACAAAATTAACCAAGTTTAGACCAATACATGACAATCCAAACCCAAAAAGGTTGGATTGGCCTAGTCACACAAGTTGTATTGGATCCTAACTTTTTTGTTGAGTTACAGATAATACAAATTAAGTAATAATCATTTTATAATTAATGTAATTTGGAGATCATTTCACTTTAAAATATTCTATATACTCATGCTATAAATCAAATATTAGTAAAAATATTTAAAAATAATAAAATAATAATAACGATATAAAATATATATTTTAATAATAATAAACAATATTATTAATTGTAATAATAATAATAATAATAACAACAATCACAATCAAGAGATAATTTTATTTATTAAAACAATTTTCTTATCATTTGAATTAAATTATTCACATACTTTCTTTTCTTTTATTTTTTTACAATTTTTATTATTTTTTCTTTAATCAAAATAACCTACTTTACCCCCTCTTTTCTTTTTCCTTAATTTAATTTTTTACTCTCACAAATCCATCTGCCATCTATACAAAGTATTATTGAATTAATAAGAAAAAAGAAGAGTGAATTAAGGTTTCATCATTGATTATAAATTAAATTGATACTTCTATTTCCTTCTTTTTATGACCAAGATACCATAGTGATTTGGATGGATAAGGTTATGGGTGTAAAACTAACACATGTCCTATCTATAATCACATGTGATGTGACAAAGTTCTACAGTGACAATGACGCCTTTTATTTTCTTCTGATTTTTATTTCTGGAGTTATAAATCTGTGTGTAAGGAATCGATTTCGTCAATTTTGTCGTTATTCCTTACCATTTTATAAAGCATTTAAAAAAAAATTGTAATGGAAAACTGTACAGGAATTCACCAACTTTTATCTTTTCCAGCTCACACTATTTTCAAAAGTATGAAATTATTGATTGGTGTAAATAAACAAACAGAAGAAAGTACATTTATTTTGATAGTAAACAAATAACAAAATGTATATTTTTATTGAGTTTCACATGTTTTCATTTTTTCCTTACTCATGAGAAAATAATTAAAAAATAAAACTATAATTTTCCAAAGCTACTTTTTTTCCCTTATATATATAGTTTTATAATTGTATAACTACTTAATTTTAACTTACTTTTTATTTTAAAAATGCTATTATTTTATTTTCATTGACAAAAAAGAAAGAATTTTCATTTCTATTCTTTCTCCTTTTTTTTTTTCCTTTTCCTTTTTTAAAACCAAGCATTGTGTGAGTCTTATCTCTTTATTGTAATTTATTTACTAAATTTTACAATTTCTTTTATGAATGACAAAAGTGACAAGTTTGTATAAATATTAACAAGAAAGAATTATCAAAGTGTAAAAATATCTAAAATGATTATTTGTATTGAATAGTTGTTTCGATTTAAAAAAAATGACCTTTTTGTCGGACCTCGAGTTCCACATGAGAAACATAATATTATATTTTATTGAGAAGTGGAAAAAGTAATCAAGGTGTGATCTTAGGGTTAGGTTGTTAGGGAAACAAAGCGCACGTTCAAACAAAGCATGCTGCACGCGGGTGATGAAAATAAATTATATTTTATTAGAGAAAAAAAAGTCAGTTTTACTAGTATCATTTTATTTTGGAATCGTCCAAAATCAATTCTTAAATTTCATGTTAATAAATTATTTAAAAACATTCAAAATTAATTTATAAAATTAAACATACATAAAAATTTTACATCAAAGAAAAATATTTTCTTTTAACTTTTTCATCAATAAAATTAATTTTTTCATATAAAATAAAATTAATTTTATCAAATTGTTTCAAACACATTCTAAGTCAATTAATTCTTTTTTTTATAGGTTATAATTTATCAATTTTTTAAAAGATCACGTATTTAAAAATTAAATACAAATTACTAATTAAAAAAAGTAAAAGAAAAATATTTCTTTGAGATAAGTATCTTAAATGAACACTTGAAAAAATCGAAATCTGTTTATTTTATTAAAATATAAGTGCAAATAAAGTCATGGATTCATCCAATAATTTATCAATTTTCAGTTGGCTGAGATTTAAAAAAACAAAAACAGAAAATTTAGTTCTTTATAGAAAAAGTAAGTTTTGAATGATGATCACATAAAAAAATATTAACTATATAATACAAAAAAATGTAGTCAAATTTATCGTAATAAGATTTTAAGAAAGATAACTAATTATTTTTGTACAAGTCAGTCACCGACAACCTTTACAAGAATAAAATCTAAAAATTTCACATTTTTTAAGGTTAATTTAAAAATATTTTTTTTGATTAAAACATTAAAAATTAATATTATAAACGAATTTAAATTCTAATTCATAAATTAATTAATTATAATTTTTATTTATAATAGAGATTATTTTAAATACTTGATAATTTATAAATTAATTTATTTTTTGTTTTTAAAATTAGTTATTATTTAATAATATTTTATTTAAATATTTAATGGTTGAAATTAGATACTAAAATTGTACAAATTCTGATTCTTTAGTACATTTGTAAGGAAGAAACTCATATTTAATTTCTATAATATTAAAGTTTCTTTGAGAAATGAAAATGAAATTATCAGGTATCCTACTCAGGAGAAGGCACATACACAAGGCAAAGACCAATAGTTTCAGTTCACGTACAATAAATTTATAGGGTTTCTTCTTTCTTCATCTTGTGCATTTCTATATAATATAACATTGAAATTTACACTTAAAATTAAAAAAAATCTTTTCTTTTTCAATGTTCTTTTCTTTTCACCTCATCATCCATGAAAAAACACTGTAGAAAGTTTATCACCGTCGGGCCCTACAAGAAACTACGAAGCAATGGCGAGTGACCGCACAGGGAGCAGAAAAATATCAGTAAATAAATTAATTCAGCATTGGCTCACATCACATCACTTTTGTTTTTGGAACAGCTCATATTGATCTATAAATAGGATCACGTTAGAAGGCAGAAACAAGGAACACAAAGAAGGGACGAGGATTTTAAGAAAGAAGATAGTGTTGTGTTTTTGTGGCAAAGATGTTTGGAATCCTAGGAGGGAAGGGTCAGAAGATAAAAGGGACAGTGGTGTTGATGAGCAAGAATGTGTTGGACTTCAATGAGATAGTTTCAACTGCTAATGGCGGAGTTGTTGGTGTTGCTGGTGGCATCTTTGGAACTGCAAACAAAGTAGTTGGAGGAATTGTTGACGGTGCCACCGCCATCTTCAGCCGCAACATTGCCATACAGTTGATCAGTGCCACCAAGACCGATGGTTTGTTTCTTCCTCTATTTTCTTCTGCAGTGCAAAATAATTAACTCTTCTGCTTAATCATGAAAATTAACATGGACCACACAAACGATCTAACTCTACTTTCTGTCACAACTTCTTGCTTGTGATGCTACATTTTTGGATAGAACAGGTTGTGCAGTTATATGTTTCGGACTGCATAATCAATTAATCAGTATTAAATTCTTAATAACTATAAATATATACAAAAGTGTCATTTCATAAATTTTCGGTTTAAACCTACGAAAATCACGTCCATTAACAGTTTTCTCGTAATATATAAGGGAGACTTAATCTTATCTTACAAATTGTTTTTCTAGAGTTATTAATCTTAAAGATAACTTTTTAATCATAATAAATCTCTAACTGGTTTGGATAGATTGAAGTAGAAATAATAGAGATGTTCATGAAAGTAAAGAAAAAAGAGTTTTTTTTTTTTTTTTTATTAGTCTAAATCTTTCGTGTATTTAAACATGTTGTTAATTATATATTTTCGATTGCATGGGGATTTAGATAGAGGATTTTGTATTTACTTTTGGAGTACTTAAATAATTCCAAAATACGATGAATACAATTAATGACTTGATACATCATGAACATAATGATTTATACAAAACAAGTACGTGTTTTATGAAAAAGAATTTAGTGTTGACATTGAAGTAAATTTATATTGATTTATAATACAATATATTATGTATTATTATAAAATATTTATATATTGTCAATATTTAAAATATTACTTTACTGTAGACTTTGAATATATTTTTAAAGATGATCTGATTTAGAGAATGTTTATTCATTTATTTTATTTTTTTAATAAACTTTTATGCGACAATAAATGATCGACAAGTTTTGAGAGATTAGTTTAGTTGAAATATCAAAATTTATAATGATACTTTTCATAATCTTATTTGGAATAGAAAATTTTCTTAATATATTTTTATAAAATGAATTAGGTTTTTCTTCTTCAAAAATAAGGATAGAGAAAAATAACAATACTCTTTAATGTTTTTCTTAATTTATATTATTTTTAATTCAAATGAATAAAATCGACTCGGATTGATATGTTTCCTATTCTACCTACAATTATAGTTCGTATTGTAATAATGTCATACCTTGTTTTTTCTTGACATATAATAAATACAAACAGATTTACATTAGGTTCATATTTGATAAATAAACATTAAAATAAATATGTATAATAATATTGTTTACTTATAATAATAATAATTTTTAAAATGATATTAATATTAGTTCTTGATAGTTGATGACATGAAACCATTTTATGCTGTTTATATATATATATATATATATATATATATATATAAATTAAATATATTTTCAAACTCTTTACTGTATGTATTAAATTTAACGAGTCTTTATCAAGATAGTGAATAATTAATTATCATTTCTCCAAATTTTGATTATATTAAATAATAGTCATTCTTTTAGAAAAGAAGGAAAAGAAAGTGAAAAATAATATTTCAATTGAAATATAATAAATAGAAATTCGTAAAAAGAAAAAAACTATAGTACATTCGATTGAGAAAGAAAACAAATTAAATTAATTAGATAATATAATAAATTAAAAAAATATTTTTAATTTAATTTGAATAGAAATAAGTACTAATTAGGATTTAACCACAATTAATTGTAAAGTAATAAATTTATAAACTTAAAACAATATTTAAAGTTTCCATAAAATTACATGAATTACAATAATAGTTAGATTTTAAATATATTTTTATATTCTTATATACCTTTAATTTATTATATTAATTTGTTTTATAAGAAGAATAAAAATCAATAATATGAAATTAAGCAAAAATAGTTATAAATTTTAAGACCAGTCTAATTCAGTACAAAATGTAATGTTTTTCATTCCTATTCACCAATGCATGCCCTTATTACATACAATTAATATTAATTTTGAATGACAAAGTTACACTTTAATGTATTATTAAAAGGATAGAGGCTTGTTCCACTTCACATATTATATATTATTATCCTTCTCTCCAATCATTAAATTAAGTTAGAAATCCCGAGTGGAGTATCTTACATTTAAATTGAGTTAAACTATCTCACTCTACTTTTCTTTGTCATTTAGTTTCTTACATTTTTTTACTGTATCTATCCTAAAGAGTTTTTTAGGAGTAGTTTTAAACTTTTTTGTGAATTTTTAAAAAGCAATTTTGAATTTTAATTCAAAAAAAGTATGAGTTTTTATTTGTAAGTACTGATTTTTCAGGGCTTGGAAATGGAAAGGTTGGAAAACAAACCTTTTTGGAGAAGCATCTTCCTTCGTTACCAACCTTGGGAGATAGGCAAGATGCATTCAGTGTTTACTTTGAATGGGATGAGAGTTTTGGAATTCCAGGAGCATTTTACATCAAAAATTTTATGCAATCTGAGTTTTTTCTTGTGAGTCTCACTCTTGAAGACATTCCAAATCATGGAACCATTCACTTTGTTTGCAACTCATGGGTTTACAACGCAAAAGATTACAAAAAGGACCGTATTTTCTTTGCCAACAAGGTAACTAACATGAAATTCATGTACTACTTTCCCAAACTTTCACATAATTTAGCCCTTTTTAATGAACAAGTTCATGTATATATGTTGCAGAATTATGTTCCAAGTGAAACTCCAACTCCACTAGTTAAGTACAGAAAGGAAGAATTAGAAAACCTAAGAGGGGATGGAACGGGGCAGCGTAAGGAATCTGATAGGATATATGATTATGATGTGTATAATGATTTGGGCAACCCAGACAAGAGTGCAGATCTAGCTCGTCCTGTTCTTGGAGGTTCCAGTGCCTATCCATACCCTCGCAGAGGAAGAACTGGCAGAAAAGCAACAAAAACAGGTTAAGATTTAATTTTTCTGTTTTAAATGTGTTACTGAAGTTTTTCTTATTGAATCATGTTTTGGATACTTTTGGGGGTGTTGTAACTTGTAACATGTAACATGTGTTATGCATTATAACTTAGAAATTTATTTTCTTTTTGAAAGTGAAATTACTGAGGATACAACATTGATTTCACTTTTATCTGATTATGAACAGACCCTAAGAGCGAGACACCAACCAGCGACACTTACATTCCAAGAGATGAAAATTTTGGTCACTTGAAGTCATCAGACTTTCTTACATATGGAATAAAGTCCTTGTCTCAGAATGTCTTACCTCAATTTCAATCTGCATTTGGTTTAAATGCGGAGTTTGATAAGTTTGATGATGTTCGTGGACTCTTTGAAGGTGGACTTTATCTTCCTACAGATGTGATCAGCAAAATTAGCCCCATACCAGTGATAAAGGAAATCTTCCGCACTGATGGTGAACAAGTACTCAAGTTTCCACCACCTCATGTCATCAAAGGTATTACTTGTTTATGTGTCACAATATGTATCTCAATCAACTGCTAGTATTCCATATAATTTTGATCATATTTAACTATATGTTTTACACATTATTTGGAGCAGTGAGTAAGTCTGCATGGATGACTGATGAAGAATTTGGAAGAGAGATGCTTGCTGGTGTTAATCCTTGCCTAATTCAACGCCTTCAAGTATATAATGCCTTATTGTTTAGTAACTTAGCATGATTTGGTTTTCTGTAGAATTGTATCATCTTAATTTACTAACAATGTTATTTGATGAATGACAGGAGTTCCCTCCAAAGAGCAAGCTAGATGCTTCTGTGTACGGTGATCAAACTAGCACGATCACCAAAGAACATTTGGAGATCAACCTTAGTGGACTCACCGTGGAAGAGGTGAATGATTTATATTAATCCCATGACAAATTGACACATGAATATCCATTTAACCATGACACTGAATGATTATAATGATATTTGTTCAACAGGCATTGAATGGTAACAGATTGTTCATATTAGATCACCATGATGCATTCTTGCCATATCTGAGGAAGATCAATGACCTACCCACTGCAAAGTCTTATGCCACAAGGACAATCCTTTTCTTGAAAGATGATGGCACATTGAAGCCTTTGGCTATTGAATTAAGTCTACCACATCCTAGGGGGGATGAGTTTGGTGCTGTTAGCAGAGTTATCTTACCAGCAGACCAAGGTGCTGAAAGCACCATTTGGCTACTGGCTAAAGCTTATGTTGTTGTAAATGACTCTTGCTATCATCAACTAATGAGCCACTGGTATGTATAAATTCTCCCATTTGCATCCCTTATTATCACAACCAAACTACTAATTTTTTGAATATATTAAGTGATTCTTATTTTATCTGGTTTGCCATATCATGTGATCACAGGTTGAATACTCATGCCACAATTGAGCCATTTGTCATAGCAACAAATAGGCATCTCAGTGTGCTCCACCCTATTTATAAACTCTTGTTGCCTCACTATCGTGACACCATGAATATCAATGGACTTGCACGACAATCACTCATCAATGCAGGTGGTATTATTGAGCAATCATTTTTGCCGGGGCCATTCTCTGTGGAGATGTCTTCAGCAGTTTACAAAAGTTGGGTTTTCACTGATCAGGCTCTTCCTGCTGATCTTCTCAAGAGGTGATATTTATACACTAATTGACTGCTATAAAACTTTTGAAGTTAAAATTTGGTGTTAATAACAAGTCCTTTGTATTATTCATCCTTGATTCAGAGGAATGGCAGTTGAGGATCCTTCCTCACCCTATGGCCTTCGTCTTGTGATAGATGACTACCCTTATGCTGTTGATGGACTAGAGATATGGAGTGCTATCCAGTCATGGGTTAAAGACTATGTCTCATTGTACTATGCCACAGATGATGCAATTAAGAAAGACACAGAACTCCAAACTTGGTGGAAGGAAGCTGTTGAGAAGGGTCATGGTGACTTGAAAGATAAGCCATGGTGGCCTAAGTTGAACACTCTTCAAGATCTGATTCACATTTGCAGCATTATCATATGGATTGCTTCAGCTCTCCATGCAGCTGTTAATTTTGGACAGTACCCTTATGGAGGTTACATCCTAAACCGTCCAACTTTAACCAGAAGATTGCTCCCTGAGCCAGGAACCAAAGAATATGATGAGTTAAGCAGCAATCATCAAAAGGCTTATCTGAGAACAATTACAGGAAAATATGAGGCCCTTGTGGACCTTTCGGTGATAGAGATACTGTCAAGACATGCTTCTGATGAGGTCTACCTGGGACAGAGGGACAATCCAAATTGGACTGATGACACAAAGGCTCTTCAAGCCTTCCAAAAGTTTGGAAACAAGCTGAAGGAAATTGAGAATAAAATCTCAGGAAGGAACACGAATTCAAGTCTTAGAAACCGTGTTGGACCGGTTCAGGTGCCTTACACTGTGCTTCTTCCTACCAGTGAGGAAGGTCTCACTTTCAGAGGAATTCCCAACAGCATCTCTATTTAAGGAATGTTCGTGTGTGGTTTAATTTCTGTTTAATGCCAAATAATTATGCTTCCTTGTCTCTGCATAATTGTGTTGTTTATGCTTAAGTACTGCATGGGAATGTTATGTGGTTTTCCATTTAATAAGAGTGATATCATTTTGTGTTAACTATTGGGTTCCTATCATAACTTGTATACGAGTTTGATATTTCTCATAAAACCTTGAATTGGGTAATCCAAATTTCTACCTCAAAAAACAGAATAAGCTTCATTTTATTTTGCCTTGATTACTATAACATTTCTTCGACCACCTCTCCAATTGATCTTTTTCTGGTTCTACATTTTCTACCTCAAGCTTTCTCCACTTAGAAGAGTTCAACATATCACATTTCATTCTGATGGAAACTCTTTCGGTCTTCAACAATGATTTTTGGATTGTGTAATCTGGAAGTGACTTCTTGATTCCATAATCTTTTTTTTTTTTTTTTTTATGCGAAAAATAACTCAGATTGGCATTCCGAAAATTTTCTTATTCATGTAAAAATGACTTTTGGATAGGAAAATGCAGAAGTCAAATAGCAAAATGCAGAAGTCAAAAAAGCTTTGAATTGCACAATTTGTGAGTAAAAAAGCTTCTAGATTGCTTAGTTTGAAAGTAAAAAGGCTTTTAGATGACACAATTTCGAAGTTAAAAAGTCTATGGATTGCACAATTTAGAAAAGCTTAAAAATTTTGTAATTTAAAAAGCTTTTTCTCATTCAAAAAATTAATTTCTGATTTTATAATACGAAAATGATTAAACTTCACAATCTAGAAGTCAAAAAAACTTTCCATATTTTTTTCATATACAAGACAAGGTATGAATTTTCATATTTAAAGAGTGCAGAAGACAATTATATAGTTGCAAAAAGAAATCCCGTCTTTTAATGGTCCAAAAATTCAGAGATGATCACAAATGAAACATCAAGCGCTAACATAGAGATATTCTCATGTTTCTTGGACTATTTCCAACAATTTTTAAAGGTGAGTCTGTTTAACTTTATATTTTTTATCCAATGTGAGACTTTTGATTTACACTCGAATGAATGACCCTGGATAGGTTATGGTTATGCGGTCAGTTACTCCAAATCAACAATTTTAAGATAATGTGGTTATGAGTCTTTAATTTTATATAGTTTTTAACTTTATCTTTTCTATCCAAGGAGACTTTAACACTTAGTTCAATCTATAATCCAACCCTTAATTAATTTACCAAGAGAAAATTTAAAACACTGATTGATTAAATGAAGAGTTATAAACTTAAATACAACATCAAATAATTTATTATCCATGTAACAAAAATTTAAATTAATTTACATATAAGAGTAAGACTTTAATACATATGAGATAGTTAGATGGAACAAATATAAGATGAAGAGAGTCAACAATGCTATACTTGTCACTATAGGACAAGATAGATGAAACAATGAAGAACAAGAAACAAACAAATGAATAAAAAAATGTTAACATCTCTGTCTAAATTAACTACACTTGAATGAGAAGAAGACAGGTGGGTAAAACCGTGGCAGAAATGTGTCTGTCTTTCTGCTTCACTTTACGCAACACGTTTTTTCTAATTCCCCAACTCTTCTCTCATTAACTTAAATCCTTAAATTTTAAATATAAAATCAAACCTATATCTTGCATCTATCTATTAGCCTTCCATTTCAACGGTAAATTATGAAACACAATATTTAAAAAATTAAATTCTAATAAGTTTTAAAATCGTGCGCATTATCCAAATGTATATTGACTGCGAAATTCATAAATGGACTTCAATGCTCATCGCTGCCACCAGCAAGTGTGGTACGTAGAAGTAGTGAAAAAAGCAAAAGCAAATGTGAAATGGAGAAAAATAATGTACGAAACCAAATTATATATTAATGTCTCTACAGTTTTCTTCAGATTACCAGTGCACTCTGGCCAATATTTAACATGATTACAAATTCGGTTCTCATATATTCTGTAAAAAGTTAAATATTATGTGAGAACTGGACGTATATCCATAGAAAGAATCACATGTTAAATTGAGGAAATAATAATGAGGAAATAGCATGGAAAATGAGATTATAAAAGGAATATATTGAAGGAAACTAAAGGTGGTAGTAATTAATAGTATCTTATGGTAGTTGTGAAGAATGAAGAATGTGAACCCACCTCCATTATTTGAACTTACATTAGTTTGTCTATAAATCCCAAGGCACAATGCTTTCTTGAATTAAGTTTGGAAAAGCAAAGAAATAGCATATAGAAATGTATTCAGGGGTGAAAGGGATTTTGAACAGAAGCAGGAAGTTGAAGGGAAGTGTGGTGTTGATGCGTAAGAATGTGCTGGATATCAACGCCATTAAGTCAGCTAAAAGCGCCGCCGGTATCTTCCGCGGCGCCGCCGGTGTCGTCGGTGGTCTGGTGGGAACCTCAGTCGACACTCTCACTTCCTGTGTCGGACGATCTGTGGCTCTCTGGTTGATCAGCGCCACCGCTGCTGATGGTAACTATCTTCTTTTCGAACAAAATCTTTGTTTTTCATCATTAAAAAAACATATTAATTATTTTTAGTTTCTGTTTCAGTATATTAAATCCTCTTTATATAATTTTATGACGTAGGATTGGACTTAAGTTGACTTAGAAAGATCCACTTATGATCTTATATAATATATTTCAAAAGAACCATATCAACTTTTACAAAAATACGTACTATTGAAAATATTGCTGTATCAGAAAACAAAACAATATTCTTGAATAGTTTTGAACTTTGGTAGAAAATGGACATGGAAAAGTGGGAAAGAAGACATACCTGGAAGGAATTATTACCTCGATACCAACTTTGGGAGCTGGCCAATGTGCATTTGATATTCATTTTGAATGGGGCACTGACATGGGAATTCCTGGAGCCTTTCTAATACAAAATCATATGCAAGTTGAGTTCTTCCTAGTCAGTTTGACTCTTGAAGATATTCCTAATCATGGAACAATGCACTTTTCTTGTAACTCATGGGTTTACAACCATAGAAGCTACGAAAAGGATCGAATTTTCTTTGCCAACGAGGTAAACTGTTATTTTTAGCAAGTGTATATATGCATGTTGCTGATTTATTATCATGAAAAAAAAAAAAACAGTACTAACCTAGTTCGTTTGCAAGATTTTTGTTTTGATAATGAACGTTAAAGAATATACGTTGCAGACATATATTCCAAGTGAAACACCAGGACCACTAGTGAGTTACAGAGAAGCAGAATTGAAGACTCTAAGAGGAAATGGAGTAGGAAAACGTAAGGAATGGGACAGAATTTATGATTACGATGTTTACAATGATTTGGGCCAACCCGACAGCAGTGAAAACCTTGCTCGCCCAGTTCTTGGAGGATCTGTCACTTATCCCTACCCTCGAAGAGGAAAAACCGGTAGAAAACCTACCAAAAAAGGTTACATTTCTACTTCAGGAACATAACCTAATTTTTGTTTTCTTCTGTAGTTGTTCTTGACATAATTTGTAGCATTATTCCACTCTTGACACAGATCCCAACAGTGAGAAACGGAGCGATAGTTTTTACGTTCCAAGAGATGAAAGTTTCGGTCATTTGAAGTCATCTGACTTCCTTACTTACGGGGTAAAAGCTGTATCTCGGAACTTCTTGCCTCAGCTCCGATCTTCATTTGATCTGAATTTCGCACCAAAAGAGTTTGATAGCTTCGAAGAAGTACGTGAACTATGTGAAGGTGGAATTAAGCTACCTACAGATCTACTCTGCAAATTTAGCCCTTTACCTGTCATCAAAGAAATCTTTCGCACAGATGGTGAAAGTGTCCTCAAGTTTTCAGTGCCTCATATAATCAGAGGTACTTTCATGTGTATATATTTTATATTTGCACAGTGAAACATAGCGAAACCATGATTGAACTATCTTATATATATATTTTGGAAATTATTTTGATTATTACTTGGAGCAGTTAGTAAATCTGCATGGATGACCGATGAAGAATTTGCAAGAGAGATGATTGCAGGTGTAAATCCTTGCGTGATTCGCCTTCTAAAAGTAAGTCCAAATGTTTGATTTTTTACTTTCATGTATAAAACAGTGAAGGAAAAAAAGTATTTTTTTTTTTTTGTCATCTTTTTCCTCATAATATTCTTCAATGAATGACAGGAGTTTCCACCTCAAAGCAAGTTGGATCCCTCCGTCTACGGTGATCAAACCAGTAAAATAACTAAGCAACACTTGGAGATGAACCTTGAAGGGTTCACAGTAGATAAGGCACCTTATCTGAATTTCTGCTATAGTAAATAATAGTAATATATTTTTTTGTAATACACTTTTTATTTCTATCCGAAAAACTGGTTGTGTTAATATTGTGCATGTGGAACAGGCAATTGAAGGCAAGAGACTATTCATATTAGACCACCATGATGTGTTTATGCCGTTTTTGAGAAGGCTAAACGAGTTGAAAACAACTAAGGCTTATGCAACGAGGACAATCCTTTTCTTGAAAGATGATGGGACCTTAAAGCCATTGGTGATCGAATTAAGTTTGCCACATTCAGATGAACAACAACATGGTGCCAATAGTAAAGTGATCTTGCCCGCAAACCTTGGAGTTGAAAGTACAATTTGGCTATTAGCCAAGGCTCATGTTATTGTCAATGATTCCTGCTATCATCAGCTCATAAGCCACTGGTCTGAACTCTCTCACTAATCATTTACACACAATTTTAATGTATGTATACGAAATATTGTTTCTAACCTTTTTTTTTTGTACATGTAAATGTGGTTACAGGTTGAATACTCATGCTGCGATCGAACCCTTTGTCATATCAACAAACAGAAACCTCAGTGTTCTTCACCCTATTTATAAACTTCTCTTTCCTCACTATCGTGACACAATGAATATCAATGCACTTGCTCGAGAATCACTAATCAATGCTGATGGTGTTATAGAGCAATCCTTTTTGGGTGGAAAATATGCAGTGGAGATATCTTCCGCAGCTTACAAAGATTGGGTGTTTCCTGACCAAGCATTACCTACTGATCTTATAAAGAGGTAAGCTATGTAAAACTCGTGCTTGAACCGTTAAAATGCACAAACTTTTGCTGTTGATAACAGTTTTTCTTTGCCTGATTCAGAGGCATGGCTATAAAGGATTCATCTTCTCCCAATGGTCTTCGTCTTGTGATAAAGGACTACCCGTATGCTGTTGATGGATTAGAGATATGGAACGCTATCGAGACATGGGTCCATGAATATGTCTGGTTGTACTATGTTACAGATGATGCAGTTAAAAAGGATATTGAACTTCAAGCTTGGTGGAAGGAAGTTGTTGAGAAGGGTCATGGTGACCTAAAAGATAAGCCATGGTGGCCTAAACTACACACTCGTGAAGAGCTTATTCGATCTTGTAGTACCATCATATGGATTGCTTCAGCTTTTCATGCAGCAGTTAATTTTGGACAATATCCTTATGGTGGCTTTATCCTGAATCGTCCAACTCTAAGCAGAAGATTGATCCCAGAAAAAGGAACTCCAGAATATGAAGAGATGGCAAAGAATCCTCAGAAGGCTTATTTGAGAACAATTACACCAAAGTATCAGGCTCTTGTTGACCTTACAGTGATAGAGATATTATCAAGACATGCCTCTGATGAGGTGTACCTTGGACAGAGGGACAATCCAAATTGGACCTCTGATTCAAGGGCCATAGAAGCCTTTAAAAAGTTTGGAAAGAGGCTAGTAGAGATTGAGACAAAAATCTCAGAAAGGAATCATGATCCAAATCTTAAAAATCGAACTGGACCAGCTGAATTGCCTTACACACTGCTTCTTCCTACTAGTGAAACGGGGTTGACTTTTAGAGGAATTCCCAACAGCATCTCTATCTGAGTGTGGGTTGAAAATTTAGATTGTTCTTAGGTTAATAGAGTATTATAATGTCTCTCTGTGTATTGGTGTATTTGTGCTTAACTTTTTCAGTAGGTTTGTTGTGTTCTGATTTGTTGTTAGTTTTTTTTCCAGTTTAGCTATGGTTAGATTTTGTATTTAAACAACTTGTTATAATATTTTGCAAAAGGACCCTATTGCAACGCTGCTACAAAACTCACTTTCTCCTTTCCTCCATTGATCTCCATCTTTCATTATTTTCACCATTTGTTGCTCCATTTGAGTGCCATTTCCACCGTTGTTGCACTTGCGAGGTGCAATTTCTGTCGACATTGCACTTGTGAGGTGCCATTTTCGTCGCTGTTGTAGTCCTCTCAATTCTTCCTCTATTTCCACCTTGCTCAATTTCCACTGCTGCTGGCTCACTCGTGAGGTTAGTTCTCTCTTCCTTTTCATGTTTTTTTTTTTTTTTTTTTTTTTTTTTTTTTTTTTTTTTGTTTTTTTTTTTTTTTTTTTTTTTTTTTTTTTTTTCTTCTTTTTTTTTTTTTTTTTTTTTTTTTTGTGGTGTTTTTTTTTTTTTTTTTTTTTTTTTTTTTTTTTTTTTTTGTTTTTTTTTTTTTTTTTTTTTTTTGTTTTTCTTTTTTCTTTTTGTTTTTTTTTTTCTTTTCTTTTTTTTTTTTTTTTTTTTTTTTTTTTTTTTTTTCTGTTTCGTTAAGGCTTGTTATGATCTTCCTAATGGACACATTTTGTGCCGCCATTCATGTCCAGGTTTTGCATTCAGGTGGCATTGTTGTATTGTTGTAGCACTAGTTTCCTTGCTTCCAAAACGTGTTTTGCACTACTGCAGTCCTCCCTCCATTGTTGCGATTCTTAGCCTCTGCAAGTAATAGTTTTGTATTCTGTTTCGCAAGGATAAGCCGCGGTGTGCTGGAGGTATAACCCAGATCGACTTTGCGGGGACAATTGTTAATATATTCTTTTGTACGTTTGATATGTTAGAACCAGTAATGTTTTTAAAATTTTTTAATTTATATGCTTAAGTTTTCTTTGTTCGAGAGACCAATTATAATTTTTTATTTATAATCGGAGTTATTTTTGTAATTAATGATTTTTTATTTTATAAATTAGTATTTAAATTGGTTATTATAGTGACTAACAATTTTTGTTCATTAGATTTGGTTATTAATGAGACATTTTCTCGTAGATCGTTGTCATTACTTGAGTCTACAAAAATATATTAGATATACATTGATTAAACGATTCTAGTGATGATGTTACTTTTTACATGTTTTTGTATATTTATTGTCATGAATAAATAAACTATTTCCTAGTTTTTATCTTGTTATATTCTCAAGTTTGATGTGTTTTGTATTGTTTTGGGTTTTAATTATTTTATATTTGTTTTACCTCTAATATCTATTTTGAGTGTATTAAATAAATTAATAGGAAGTATTTTTGGTGGAGGAAAATAAATAAGAACTCAAAGGAGCATGTTTTAGACAAAAAAAACCAATTTGAAGTAAATACTCGCATTGGACGCCACTGAAATCATGCCTAGTGCTTCAAATATAGAATGTTGTCAAACTGCACAATTCACATTACATCAGTCTATCCATAACTAATTTATATTTTTAACAAGTCAACGCTACATATTTCTGCATATCCATATATCCTTATACTTTAAGAGAGCACTCTATTTTTTCGCATGTTTTATCATTTATATTCTTATAAAGTCTACTATTTATATTTTTATAGACATATTAACTTTCTAAATCTATAAATTATTTTTAAAGTTAATTCTATTCAAAACTTAATTATAAACTTAAAAATATTTATTACTTTTTCCCTTGATCTCTAATTCTCTTTTAGTAAACACACAAACCAACATCAATATGTGGGTAGACATGGGTTTAAAATTAGTTGTTCTAAAAATATTATATTTGATAGGAAAAGGTTAAAACTTAACCCATGTTTACAAAATTGGCTTCTAAGATGAGGATTGACTTTTATTTGTAAATTAGTTTATCACATATTGATATAATATCATCAAGATACCATTATATTGAGGCGTGTGATACGCCGTATTTATGAGCAGTCCAATATGAATCATCAAAACTTTGTTAGAAGTGAGTTAAAATCTAACTCAACCCCATAAAACTGGTGTGTAAGGTGAAGATTGCATCCACTTATATAGTGTGAATTAGTATTATTTTGATGTGAGACTTCCAACAAATTCTGTTGCATTCACTTTGTTATTTACTGTCCAATGAAATATGAAGAGAAAAAAGTGAAAACTATGAAAAAAAAATCGTATTTGTCAAAATTACTCTTCTTTTTTTAAAATAATAAATATATGAGTTACAGTTTATTGATACGATTCCTTAATTTTAATTAATTTAAAAATGAATTATTTTTTTCTCATCCTAATATACATATATCTAAAGGAACCCGTGATGAAGCTACGCCAAAGTGGTAATAATAAAAATATTTATGTGTCCATAACGTGCCCAAATAATAAAATATTTCGTTTTGATATGCATGACCCAAATTAATTTAAGAGTTTTAAAAACTTACATGTATGCTTGAACGTGGCATGGCATGAGAAATAAAATATGAACGAAACTGATGAAAAACTAGTTCATATGGTTTGCTATTATGATCAGTTGCAGAAACACTTTATGTTTAAGAAAGCACGTTTCGACCCGTTCTCTTCCCTCGATCTTCGATCGGGATTATCTGGGATTCTTTTTCGATATTTTTTCTCTTAAATTATTATTTAATTGTCACACCGGTGACTTCTTTTCTTTTCTTTTTTCTCTTTCTTTTAGGAAGGAGTCTAAAAATCATGTGCTAAATATTGCAATTGATTTCCTGTCTAGGATAAAATAAAATAAGTAAGTTGAAAATCTTCTAATAATGTCTTAAACATGATGTAGAAAATTAAAATATAGAACATGAATTATAAAAATAAGTTAAAGATAAGAATATTTTTTTATAATTGTGAGACATCACAATAAAAGAAAAAAAATATTATATATAGATCTTGGGAAAATCATAGGTTACCAAATTTTTATTTTATTTTTTACATTTGACAAACTATCTATTTAGATAAAAAAAAGTACTATTTTATTATTTTATTTTAGTTAAAAAATAAAAAAGTAATCTATTTTAATTTTATTTATAAAATTTTTGTCAAAATTGTCAATTTTTTTTTTTGTCAAAAACTAATGTTATTATATCTTGTAAGGATTACATCATCGAAATATTTTATTTCAAGAGATAAATTAACTTTTTTTTTATATTTATTGAAATTAGGCGTATGTGTTAATAATGTTAAACAAAAATTATCAAACGGTAACCAATTTTATGACCAACAAATAAATTTGGAGAATAATTTAGTGACATTTTTGTAATCAAAAACTAATTTAAAGATCAATTCTTTTGTTAGCCAAAACTATTAAAAACTAAAATAATTAATGTTAGTGACCAATTTACGTACCAATTCATAATAAAAATTATTTTAGTTATCAATTTAGAAATTAATTGTAAATTTTTGAAACTATTTTAGTTATGAATAATTGTTAATTAATAAATTGATATCTAAATTGTTTAATATAGTGACTAATTATTTTTTATCATTAAAATTAATTATTAATCAAGGATTTTTTTAGTGCACCATAGTTAATTTAATTTACTGCAATTATATATGCAATTGGTTACTCTAGATGACATATAAAATTCAATTTATCACTAATTTTGATATTAAAGAAGAATATTTGGTGATATCTAAAGTTTTAAACAAATGTGTTATATTTCTTCTGTTATCATTCTTACACTGAGTTCTTCATTTTAAACTACTACTGAAATTATCTTAGTGTATTTCATAATTTATTTTTAAAAATTTATGCAATTCTTTCTTTAAAAAAAGAATTATATATGTATTTGTGGTGTTTAAAAACAAATGCAATTCTTATCACTAACTTTTTTCAATGTTAGTTAGTATTGAAGAAAATAACACGTACTATTTTGACATATAAAAAAAGGTAGGAAAAATTATTCATTAACACTTAATATACATCTAGAAAAATAGTAAACATGATAGATTTATAAGTTATATGATGTGATATATAT
>Ga0214542_1000690_pt1 | contig 63376 bp, 37 predicted proteins | sample CNSS1metaG_FD_160096 | JGI IMG/M metagenome (GOLD analysis project Ga0214542, IMG submission 160096) | Root nodule microbial communities from cowpea collected in UCLA plant growth center, Los Angeles, California, USA - CNSS1 | ecosystem: Host-associated > Plants > Roots > Nodule | place: USA...
ATAACACACAAGGATTTACGTGGAAAACCTCTTTTGAATGTAAGAGGAAAAACCACGGGACGATAATGAACAAAGTTCCACTATGAAAAGAAGAGTACAAAGCTCTTGAATGGGAACAAAAATCCTCACCAAAATACACTCAGGTGTATATTACAAAGTGTGTCTCTGTAAAATGTTTTTCTATATTTTTTTTTCAAGTCATGGAGATGTTATTTATAGGCTTCAAAACTGAAACAGTTAATAGGCCATATGAAGAGTCTTCAAAAACTGCGCTAGTAAATAGGCCATATGAAAAGTCTTCAAAACTGAAGCAGTAAATAGGTCATATGAAGAGTCTTCAAAACTGAACCAGTAAATAGGCCATATGAAGAGTCTTCAAAATTGAACCAGTAAATAGGTCATATGAAGAGTCTTCAAAACTTAAGCAGTAAATAGGCCATATGAAGAGTCTTCAAAATTGAACCAGTAAATAGGCCATATGAAGAGTCTTCAAAATTGAACCAGTAAATAGGTCATATGAAGAGTCTTCAAAACTTAAGCAGTAAATAATTAATAATTAGTGCTTAAGTAACGTGTGGTATTAGGAATTGAATGAGAACCACATATTCTAACAAGTTCGATATGACTAAAGATATTGATGGCAGGAGGGAGACCTTAAAACTTGGTGTGAGAGTACTTGATTTGTGGTATATTCATAACCGCAATTCCAATGTGCACTTTGAAATGATTTTGATTGATCAAAAGGTAAAAAATATAAAATTTTAGTTTTATCCTTTATTGTTTATTGTGTATTTATGATTTGTTGGATATCCAATATCCTTTGTTAGGGGGGCAAGATACATTGCATAGTTAAAAAGGATGAATTTGATATCTGGGATGGGAAGTTGAAGGAAGGTGATACATATAATGCACAATTTCAAGATTGTGATGAATGATGGGCAGTACAAAGTGTGTGAACATCCATTTAAATTATTGTTTATTGGAGCCACTTCCGTCCATCCCCAACCTATTGCAAATGTACCCAAGAAAGTTTATCATTTCCGAAGTATAAAGGAAGTAGTAGCTGGTAATTTTTGTCCAGATTTGTTGATTGGTATGTACAATATAGAATAATTTTATTTCATTCATTAACTAACATGTATTAATTATTCATGCATTTAATTTTTAAATTTTATGATTTAAGATTTGATCGGTTGGGTAGATAACGTCAAAAGTAAGGCGCAATCTAAAAATGTTGTTTTTAGTTTAATGGACCTCAGGTAATATAAATTAATTTTATTTTTTTTACACCAGATATTATTGATTTAAAAAAAATTGTTGATATGTAGTGGTGGTATAGTTTCTTGTACATTGTGGGATGAATATTGCACAAAATTTTTAGAAAGGTATAATGAGAATCCGAATTCAAAGAAGTTCGTGATCATTCTTACTCAAGCCAAGGTTAAAGCAGCGATAAGTAGTTATATTTTTATTTAATTTTTTCTGAAAATTTCTTAATTATGTTCCTAATCATTTTTGTTTGAATAGGAGAATGGCCAGTGTCTATGTCAAATACGTGGAATGGTACCAAATTAATTATGGATGATGATATTCTTGAAATAATCTAATTCAAACAATGGTTAAATCAGTAATTTTCCAAACTTTGATTGATATTTTTTGTAAAATCATTACGTGATTATGTATGATTCATATAATAATAGAATTCTAAACAAATATTGTATGATTAATTATATTTCAGAATTTCTCTTGATGAATTAAAAATTATGAGTTAATCTGGTAGTCAACTGACTCAGTCCTCCCAATATAGTGATACTGAAAGGTTTGTTTATAAATGTTTAGTGAAGAACATTTATGAAATTCCATTGATAGACAAGGTATGTTTAATGATTTATGATATTTTTTTTATTTTGAATTTATATGAATCATTTGGTATTTGACTAATTTTGTTTGATATAGGAAATTATATGTGTACCTGTTGCCACAACTATTAAGTTTACTCTTGATAACGATGGGTGGTACTACTTGGTTTGTAATCATTGCAACAAAAGAACTTATGAAACTGGTCCTTTCAAATGCACCTATTGTGATCAGGAAAATAACATTCCCATTTTCAAGTTAGTATGTTATTTTATTTATATTCAATTATTCAAACTTTTTGTATTTGCTTTGTTATAATGTTTGAAATTGTTATAGGTATAGACTTCAATTACAAGTTTGTGATGATGCGTGTAATTATGCTAACTTTGTGGTGTGGGATCAAGAATGCAGAAGCACTATTGGTATCTACGCTGAAGATTTGCAAAAGAAAATGATTAAGGTTAATATTTTGAACATCAGTCCCATTATTTTCTTTGTTATTGCATATTAAATTATGTTTTGTTTTCATTTGTAAAATAGGTGGATGAAGATGATCCGAAGTGTTTTCCCGATGACTTGGATGCAATGTTAGGATGTACTATTTCCTTCAAAGTTTGAACCCAACCAAGGAATAGATGTGCTTCTGTCATTAAAGTGTTTGGCGTTCCTGAAATAATCAATTACGTTAAAAGGCTTATACAACCCGTAAAAGTAATAATTTGATTAATATTTCTTTAGTAGACTAAATATCTACTTTTAAATACACAATTTATTGAATGTCATTTTATTTTAATTTTTTTCTATTACATAGATTGCCGAGTCCAGTGATAAGAACATAATTGATTTAGGAGGTGATAGTTCCAGTGGCATGGTAAGTCCTGTTTAATGTACATTGTATTTGTTACATTACTTGATTGATTTTTTTTAATTTTCCAGCTACATAAACTATAATTTAATATAATTTTTTCGTCATGTTATTTGGTTAGATTGCTGAATTTTGTGCCAAAGGTGTTTGTAATTTAGCAGCAGACACTGATAATGACTTGGTAAGTGTTTTTGTAGTTATTGCATTATGTATTTAGAATTTGTTTTGAAGTTATAATTAATGTACAACTTATTTATATATTGATGCAGATGAGTTTGAGTGGAACAATTAACAATGATCTTGATAATCCTTCTTTTGGTACTCTAGCAAAGAGAATTCTATCAAATAGTGTTGCTTCTGTGGATTCCTCCCAGGATATAGACTTTGGCCAATTATCAACGACCAAACCGCTGAAAACTATCAAGAAGGAGATCGATTGACTGGACTATGTTGTTTTTATTTTTTGAAACTATGATGAATTACTAATTTCATCCCTTTTGTTAAATGTATGTTAATTATCTTAATGACTGATAGACTTCTTAACTGTTTTATCAAACATAGTACGTGTACAAACTTTTGTTGTATTTAGTTTCATTTTCAATATAATGATGTCATATTATTATTTCGGCATCGTAATTTAATTAATAAGAGTAATGATAACTTGTATTGTGATGTATACATTGTGCACATAATAGAATTTACATGAGAACTACTTATTTAATTAATTTACTGATAATAGTAGGATTTAATATAAACAATAAGCTTGAAATACAAACAAAATAACTTATAAGTTATCCATTCCTACTAAATTCCAAAAGCATCGAACAAAAAGTACTTCAAAAAGATATCCAAGACTCAAAATACAGTTACATAATATTTTCAATTTAAACTTTCCTTACATTTATAGTTGTGGATCGTAGTTTATCCACCTTGAAAGTTATGACATCTCCGGCTTTGAATCCATTTTCAGCATAGAATGACTTCCATCCACAACTTAAAAAACATTCTTACCTTCTTTTGGTCCATCTTATGGTGCATGACCACGAACAACCATTACTATTGCGAAGTTCATGATTTTTCCTATTCTTTAGCAAGGCTCTTGTGGCAAACTGGGCATCCAAATACTGAACAATTCATTTGCAATGTGTTAAAAAATGTGAATAAATCACGTAAAGCAGAATATAAGTTAATTAATAAACCATACCAGGGAAGAAGACTGAATATCATAGTTAGTTAAAGTCTTGACCATTGTGTAGTAAAACTGACTTTGTAAATCATCCTCCTCATTTATGGTAGATTCATTTTTTATCAATGGTTTACAATAATTTATTTCATTCCTTGTCAAAAAGAATATCCTAAAATGGAATTTGTGATCCCCGATAAAATATAGACGCATTACCTAATCCTCACGTGTATCATATTAACTTACCATTTCTGGTAATCCATGTCTAGCAAATATCCTTCCTGTGTAAGATCCCTCAATTGCCACTTGATGATTTTTTCCCATAGTGTAACATCTCGATCGGATATTACGGATTATAATAATAAAATAAAATAAGAAAATAAAATGTCATTAATTATAAATTCATTTCCCAAAAACGCGAGAAATTTTAAATAATTTATTTCATAATAAAGATAACTCTAAATTCAAATTTCTCAACATTCAATAAAACACCAAAACAGTCTTATAATAGTTTACAACTTTATTCCAAAACCATAAGTGATAAAAAGTCAATAAAATTGTTCCCATGAGTTTTTTCCCGCTACACTGATAAGCCTCACCAGATCCACCTGCAACATCATCTGCTCCCGTGTACCGCGTACACGATCATCGCGAAACACAAACATATAGGGTGAGCTAACAAAATAAACACACATACACATACACACACACACACACACACATATATATATATATATATATATATATATATATATATATATATATATATATATATATATGTGTGTGTGTGTGTGTGTGTGTGTGTGTGTATATATATATATATATATATGTATATACTTTCTATTTTTTATTTCTTCTAATTATTTGGTTTGTCATGAAACTCATTCGCATCTTCAATATATTTTTCATCTTATCATAACCTTTATGTAATTATGTTAGAATGATGTATGTAAATTAAAAAAAATTATGTCTCACATTTGAATATTTCTATTATTTTTTAATATTTTTATTTATTATATATTTTCCTTTCACATAAGAATGTCTAATACTCTCAATTTAAGGGTTTAATAACACAAACCTTTCATTTACTAGGTAATATAAAAATATATTATTTACTTATTATTATTCATTTTTGTTTCATTTGAAGAACTCTTTTGTTTCGCTAAAACAATTTTCGTTATTTGTTAACCATTGAGTATATATGTTGATATTTAAAAAGTTTGCTTAAATCTCTAAAGTATTTTTTATTTTATCATATCCTTAATTATACATTTTTTTTTGTGCGATTTCTTTCACTAGTCTCTCAAATTGTTTCTAAGACACATATTTGTTAATTTTTCATATTTTTATCTGTTGTTTATTTTCATCAGAGTAGAATATTATTTCAATATATTTTATCTAATTATTTCTTACTTTCTAACTCATTATCAATCATAGTGTAATTTTTTCACTATCATTGTATAAATAATTTTTATTTACTACAATATAAAAATTGAATGTAATTGTCATAAATATTTTTTTATCATCATCCAACATATATTGGAGTTCAAAAGATATAATATCTATGTCAAAAATTTTATTATTTTGTTTATTATTTGTTTGCGTCATTTTGATCAATTGATGTATTATAACTTTTATTAGTTTATAAAAAAGAGATTAATTAGAATTTAAAAAATTGAAGTAAACAAACATTTAAAATATATTTTTATTTGAATATTTGCTTTCCTTTTATATATTTTTTTAAATATTTTTAAATTTTATCAACTAAGATTCATTAATGTTTGCAAATTTAATAAATGTTTTGGTTCTCATGAAATTTTATTTGGTATTCTAATCTAAAATGTAAATAATTATAATCTATTTCAAAGTATTTGATATTGATGAAACAATTCTTTTCCTAATATTGATTAAAATTAATACTGAAGTAATAAAAAAACAGATATGGGTACGAAGATGTGTATGAGATAGCGAAACTCGTTGTCATCCCTACTGATAAGGTTTAGACTACCAAGTCATTATTTAAGAATTTTATTGTAGTGGTGTTTTAGTACAGTTAGAAATGAGTTTTAAGCCTAACTCAACCCCACAAAACTAGCTTGTAAAGTGAGGTTTGCACCTCATTTATATACTATGAAATAATCTTATCTATAGTCAATGTGGGACTTTCAACACACATCCCTCATACCGGGGTATATACATATCGTGGGTAGGTCTAAAAATGGGTGGTCCTTTAGCGGTCCGATATCAGGTGGAACAGAATGTCCAAGAAAGCTCGTTAGGATATGCTCTAACTTGACTCTGATATCATGTTAGAAGTGAGTTTTAAGCCTAATTCAATCCCACAAAATTGAGGTGCAAACCTCACTTTACAAACCGATTTTGTGGGGTTGAATTAGGCTTAAAAGTCACTTTTATTAACTACACTTAATTTGAATTCACACAAACAATTATATATTTATTATGTTTTTAATAATTATTGTCCACTTTTAAATATTGATATATCACGTATTATATCTTATTATTTTTAAAATAAATATATTAATATATCAAATACGTGTCATATCCAATATACATATTATATTTATGTATCATAATTTTCTACCAATACGATGATTATTATCATAATATATACTAGCGAACACACAGGCGCTCTCGCGCCTGTGTATCCACATTTTTTAATTTTTATAACATCAATAATATTTATTTTTAAAACATATATAATAAATTTTAAAATAGTTGTTAAATAAAATAACTATTAAAAAAGATTTTTAGAATAACAATCAAAATAAAAAAATGAAAAAAAACATTTAAAGATAAACTAATTATAAAATAATTAATTTTTATAATAATAATTAAGGGTAAAATTGAAAAATAAAAAGTAAACACAAAAAGAAGAATTGTTATATATATATATATATATATATATATATATATATATATATATATATTAATAAATAACCCAGTTAAAGATCGTAAGTGAATATATAACTCTTTTGAACGATAACAATATCTTATTATGGAAATTCAAATTACGAATAGCAGTACCAATATAAATCTTATCAAGTAAGATACATATTTGTACATAATCTCTTGGCAGTAACGTCAATATCATCCTCAACAAACAACGGTCACTTATGTGAATAACAATATAAATTAAATCATAATATTTGTACATAAGAGTTGAGATATAAGATGAAGGGAAAACACTCAAACCTCAACAAACAACGGTCACTCGACTAGCACTGCGAAACACTCACTCCGGCAGAGCCCACGGGGACCTCACCGCAGACACCCTAACGCTCACGCTTCCTGAGCCACCGCCGTTGGTCATTCCTCACTGCTTCACTGGTGTTCGAATTCGCCGCGCGTTCATCGTCCTTGGAACTCGCATCTTTTCATAGCGTCGCAGCCTAGACTCATTATCCTCATCTCCTCGCAAATCCGGCGAGGTCGTCGTCGCCGGTACCAACTAGTTTCCCTTTCTTTCTCTGTTTCTTTCTTTTTTCTTGGGGTTTCATTCAAAAACTGGTTGGGATTTAATTGAATTTTATCATGGACTGTTGAGACCGAATTGGAGTTGCTTAAGAGTGGCTACGGCTTCGAATGTGCATTTGAGTCGCTTTGTTTGAGAAACTATATATGCACTAGATTGAACATGAATTCAGATAGATGCAGTTTCTGAGTTTTGGTATGGGCATTCTCCGAGTTCTTTGGATTTTAGGGAATGAGATTGAGTTTATGGTGTCGCTCAATTTTCAATAATTTTTTCTTGAAGTTTCATTCAGAAACTGGTTGGGATTTATTTGAATTTTATCATGGACTGTTGAGACCGAATTGGAGTTGCTTAAGAGTGGCTACGGCTTCGAATGTGCATTTGAGTCTCTTTGTTTGAGAAACTATATATGCATCCTTTATCATTTTGGGACTAAAATTTTCTCTCTGGGGTTTAAACGCACTAGATTGAACATGAATTCAGATAGATGCAGTTTCTGAGTTTTGGTATGGGCATTCTCTGAGTTCTTTGGATTTTAGGGAATGAGATTGAGTTTATGGTGTTTCTTAACTTTCAATAAAAATTTAATTAGTCCCTCTACGAAACTTTAGTCTAATTTAGTCCTTCAATTTAAAAATTGCGTGAATCTAGTCTTTTTAACCAAATTTTCAAATGTGGGATCGTTTCTTAACTAATATTGAAGCAAAAATGTGTCGAATAGGGTAAACATCTCAAATGGTGTCATGAGATGCGTTTGGAAAGTTAAATAAACTTAACAAAATTTGTTTGAAAAGACTAAATTCACGGAGTTCTAAAGTTGAGGGACTAAATTGGGTCAAAGTTTTGAAAAGGGACTAATTCCAATTTTCACTAAAAGTTGAGGATAAAAACATATTTAATTCTTATTTTTTTTACGGAGTGTATGTGTATGGTCTATTTTCAGTATAATGTTCACGTTCTGGGTTATTTGATTAAGAGTGAGTTGAAATTTTTTAGCTGAGTGAATCTATTGATATTGTCGTGGGCTCTCGAGACCTATTTTGGTTAGTGATTGAGTAGGAGTTCACTGATTGTAATTGGTTTATTTTCAATGAGATTTTGGCTTGAGCTTTTTGTGCAATCCCTTTGGTATTGGAAGTTGGAATTCCCGAGTCACTTTGTTGTGGCAAGTTTGAAAAGAAAAAAACTTGTAAGAATACTGTTGTTCTGGATTGTCTGATTGTTGTGGGAAGCATCATGGGCTTACTTTACGAATATTAGTGCTATTTTTACTGGAATGGAGAAAGTAGCTGCTACTATTGTTAAAGTGTGTGAAAACAACGCTGAATAATTTCAATTCAAAAGGGTGAAGGGGTGTTGTTGGTACAGGGGAATTTATCGGAAGTGGGAAAATGGCGGGCAGTGGAAAGGTTTCCTTCAAAGTCACACTGACCTTCGATCCAAAGCTACTCTTCAAAGTGTATGTATCTATGTCTCATTCAATTCTTAATTCTCAACATTTTCCCCAAATTTCCTGTTTCCCTAATTATGATTTTCTTTCTTTCTTTCAGGTTTAGCGTTCCTGAGGCTGCACCTTTTACTGCAGTTCTCAAATTTGCCGCGGAAGAATTCAAAGTCCCGCCCCAGACCAGTGCTGTCATCACCAGCGGTAATTAATTATCTTGTGTCAGATCGATTTTTTTTTATTAGTCAGTGATGTCGATGTTTCCAGTTTTAGGATATTTAGCGTTTCATGCGAAATGAAAATCATGCTTTGGTTGTGCAAAAGTGAAAAATTGAATACATGGCAGATTCCTTTTGATAATTGCTTTTCCTTCTTTATAGCTGTTTCAGCCTTTGGGGAATTACAAAACTTTGCCCCAGTTGGACCTGTTTTTGGGTTCAGAAAGTACTGTTTATTTTGGTTAATTATTTTTGTATGTGTTTGTGTCACATTCTATATTAGCTTTACGCTGTTGTGGGCGGCTTCAAGCTATCAAACATGCTAAATCACTTCATTCCCATGTAATAAAACTTGGCCTTTTCAATCACGTTTTTCTCCTCAACAACATGATCTCTGTCTACGCAAAATGCTCCCATTTTGACGATGCACGAACCCTTTTCGACGATATGCCTCACAGGAACGTAATTTCTTACACAACAATGGTCTCTGCACTCACCAATTCCGGGAGACCCCAAGATGCTCTCACACTCTATAACCACATGCTGGAATCTAAAACAGTGCAACCCAATCAGTTCTTGTACTCAGCGGTTCTCAAGGCATGTGGAGTCGCCGGTGATGTTGAATCGGGCAAGTTGGTTCATGGACGTGTATATCAGGCTAAGTTAGAGTATGACACTGTTCTGATGAATGCCCTCTTGGACATGTACGTCAAATGTAGAAGCTTGGGTGATGCAAAACGAGTTTTCTACGACATGCCGTGTAAAAATTCTACTTCGTGGAATACCCTCATTCTCGGGCATGCCAAGCAGGGCTTTGTGAAGGATGCGTTGGATCTGTTTGATCAAATGCCAGAACCAGACATTGTGTCTTGGAACAGCATCATTGCTGGTCTTGCAGATACTTCTAGCTTTCATGCATTACAATTCGTTTCTATGATGCACCTGAAAGGCCTTAAACTTGATGCATTCACATTTCCATGTGCCCTCAAAGCTTGTAGTCTGCTTGGCAAGTTAACTGTTGGGAGACAGATTCATTGTTGTATTATCAAGTCAGGGTTTGAGAGTAGCTATTACTGTACATCAGCATTGATTGATATGTATTCGAATTGCAAGCTATTGGATGACGCAATGAATATATTTCATAAGAACTCTCCTCTTGCTGAAAGCTTGGCAGTGTGGAATTCCATGCTTTCAGGTTTTGTTGCCAATGGAGATTGGTGGAAGGCTCTCAGTATGATTGCTCATATGCATCATTCTGGTGCACAGTTTGATCCCTATACCTTTAGTGTTGCTTTAAAGGTCTGCATCCAGTTTGAAAACTTGAGGTTGACATCTCAAGTGCATGGATTGGTCATCACTGCTGGCTATGAGTTAGACTATGTTATTGGAAGCATTTTTATTGATCTATATGTAAAGCAAGGCAATATTAACAATGCATTAAGATTCTTTGAAAGGTTGCCAGATAAAGATGTTGTGGCTTGGTCTAGTTTGATTGTTGGTTGTGCTAGATTTGGTCTAGATACACTGGCTCTTTCCTTCTTCATGGATATGGTTCATTTGGATCTTGAGATTGATCATTTTGTCCTTTCAATTGTTCTAAAAGTTTCTTCAAGTTTGGCATCGCTTCCAAGTGGCAGGCAAATTCATTCTGTTTGTCTTAAGAAGGGATATGAATCAGAGCGAGTTATTACAACTGCTCTTACTGATATGTATGCAAAATGTGGTGAGATTGAGGATGCCTTAACTTTATTTAATTGTCTTTCCAATGTAGATATCTTGAGTTGGACTGGGATTATTGTGGGATGTGCACAAAATGGAAGAGCAGACAAGGCAATTAGTCTTCTGCATAAGATGATTGAATCAGGTACAAAGCCAAACGAAATCACCATTATAGGTGTTCTTTCTGCATGTAGACATGCAGGCCTAGTAGAAGAGGCATGGACTATATTTAAGTCTATTGAAACAAAGCATGGATTGACACCATGCCCTGAACATTACAATTGTATGGTTGATATATTTGCTCAAGCTGGACGGTTTAAAGAAGCAAGAAACTTGATTAATGACATGCCGTTTAAGCCTGACAAAACCATATGGTGTTCCTTGCTTGGTGCCTGTGCAACTTACAAGAATCGATATCTTGCAAATATTTTTGCTGAGCATCTTCTTGCTACCTCACCTGTAGATGCTTCTGTGTATATAATGCTATCAAATGTTTATGCATCACTTGGAATGTGGGATAATTTAAGCAGAGTACGAGAAGCTGTCAAAAAAGTAGGTATAAAAGGAGTTGGAAAAAGCTGGATCGAGATCTTGAGTTGAGAAAACCGGTTATGTGAATGACTTGGTTCAACTAATCATTCGTAATATATTTCCAGACAACTCAATGATTGTTCTAACTTAAAAAGAATGTTATGGGACTGGAGTTTGTACGGTGAAAGACAGTCTTTACGGTTTGTTGACTTCAATTAGAAGGTAAAAGAACGGAAGTGTCATTTTAAAGGACATTTGGATGGAAGATACTAGAAATACTACAACGAAGAATACAAATTAAGTATAACGTGCGCAGCAGTTCAATCCGATAAGCCTTTGCATACTTGCTATTGCCATGAGGTTTCACACATTCAATGTTTGCCTTTCCCAACAAAGGTACAAACTAAAAAGGTAAATACAAAGTGAACTTTCAATAGCATTTATACGTTATAATTTTAATTATATTTACCATATACTAATTCAATCGACCACTTGCATTTGATAATAAGCATTCATTTAAGGAACTCAAATTTGGTTAAAATTAGAGGTATCAGAGTCATCCATGACACTTGAATTGTGAGTGTGTCTGAAAATTTGTTGTAGTTCTAATAGTTAAATTAGTACCTTTTACGTAATTTTTAATTTTACATAACATTTTGTACACTGGTATTGTAATTAAGAGAAAGGATTAATAAAAAAATGGTTTGGCATGACTATTGGTTTAGGTGTACTTCTTTTTCTTTTCATTTGTCCACTTCTGAAATGAAACTCTGTCTTATATAGTAAGTTAAAAATAAGATAAATAGTAATTACAAATTTTATTATATGCATTATCTTCCAAGTAGATAGATAAAAATAAATGCGGTATGCTGTATAATAACTCCCTAGATTTTAATGACAATTTTTAAGCTTTTAGGTTGTCTCTCCGAACAGTAAGTTGAAGATATATTTGGCTGGGAGTTGACTTATCTTGAATGAATCGTTCTGTAATTTGGAAATGCCACGGGGGACTAACATCATCACTTTCTCATTTTCTTTTTTTGTCTTTTCTCATTCTGTCCTATTGCCCGAGTGAGGACAGATTGAGACACCTCTAAGCAGCAGCAGTAATATGTTGGAGGTGGACAAGAACCTCTCAAGCTACGTCTTTCACTTTATGGATTATATGATCAGAGGGAGAGCGAATTCTAACTACCTGGTCCGAGGGAAACAAAAATAAAATGCTGCTCAATGTTTGATGTCTTGAACATCATTCATGTTTCATGTTATGTATTAGGCTTGGCTCTAATTGGAACTGTGTCATGGATCAATTTTGTTTTTCCAAGCCTCCGAGATGAGTTGACTTGATATGAGTTGCAAGTTTGAACAGAAGTTGGGGCACCTAAATTTGGAGGGCAGTGTTCTTAGGAATCCAGTCAACAACTGCAGTGCAGTCCAAACCATATGAACTTGACCCATCATTACTAGTAGCTAACACTAGGGACATGGGTAGGTCCCATTAGAAGAAGAGAAGATTAAATGGTGAACCCCACCTCCTCATCATCACTCACTGTAAGCTTCCTGCATACGGCCGAGTCATTGCATGCTAGTGGCAGTGACATTGTGACATTCTTACATGGATTTTAATTTTTGAAGTCTTCTAAGGAATTTATTCTCGTGCCTTGTTTATTTCTTTCTCAATCATTGCACCCACTTTTGTCTCCCGACTCTTACTTTTTTCTGACTTCCTACTACTAGCTTTTATTTTTGTTTCGATCTTAGCAAGGCATGTCAAGTTCTGATTCCTTCACTGTTTCCAATAACTGCAAAAATTACCGCGAACCTACCACGCCCAAATGCTTTCCTGCCCACACTTTTCGCGCCATATTTTGTTTGCTATCAAAAAAAGCTGAGTTGTCACTGCTCACTCTGCAATCGTCAGTAAACCAAACTCAATCAGACTTCTTTAGTTACAAGCATTACAGGGACCAGGTGGGTACATCATAACGTGGTATATGATAATTGTCAAGGCTTAGTGCGCCGTAGAAAACAGTTTTTAGTATTCTGTGTTATAATATTCACAATTATCTTGACATTGGTGGTGAGGTGATTGTTAAGACCACGCCGGGTTGCTTAGATTTGAGTAACAATGGCCAATGCGAACTTAATCATAATACAATGAGTACAAAACAGGAGTCAACTTGTCCCGGATTCGATGGAAACGCACTACACACAAATCTACATCTCTAATTAAAAAAAAAAAAACAAAACACAAATCTAGATCATACGCGTGAAGGACTTACTTGTTCTTAGCTGATGTCATGGGAGTTTCTACTCCTCTTATTTTAGAAGCGATTGGAACAAGTGCTGAAGTCTTTATGTTATATTATTTTAGAAATGCCCTTTGTCTCTGGAGTGTGTTCATTGTTGCATTGACCTGTTTTTTCCTGGTGGAGACCTGGCCTTTGACCCTGACCATTATTTTTCCGCACTGAAAGGGTTTATGAGCTTCCACTAAGTGAGATATGAGAGTAGTAGATGTAAGAAACTTTTTGAAGTAACGGGTTAGATTATAAAATGCTTTCCACTTGCTTACCTTTATGTAAAGTTCACAAAAATATATAAAGATAGACGAATGCTGAGACCGTTTATGTAAAGTGCGCAAGAATAATTCGGGACTTTCAAGCATATTGTCTATCAAGTATTCTTTTCTCTCTCAATTTTCAGACCGTTTGTTTTATATCGTTGGATAAATTGAGCGTTGAGGCTATAGAAGATTAGTTTTGATGGAGTCAAATTATTAAGCTGATAAATAAAGCAAACTCGATGGCGCATGTAGGATTTATAGGTTCTGTCAGTATATGCATTGAATGGATAAAGGAAAGCCACTTCTTTAACAGTCATCTGAAATATAAAAACAATAAATGAGACAAAAGTCTTACCTTAGCTAAATGTACAGACAATAAAAGCTTATCATGCGGTTAATATATAATTGTTATAGTAATATACAGTCGTTGATTAAATCTGCCATGGATGCGAGAGTCAGTGATACCAACCAACACATACAAAAATGATCTGAGACTGATCTATACTCTCCCCAAAAAGCACGAGCGAAATAATCAACTAGATGATGCTAGAACTTAAAAAGAGCTAACAAAGCAAAGGAACTGATATATGAAAGGAAGTTATCATCAAAAGCCACTATAGATTACAACAAAGCAAGGCAAAATAGCTCTTGGGTTGAACACAACCAACTCATCCAAATTGGAATAAGCCCCAACAGCCCCTGCAACCGAATCATACTCCTCCATGCCCCCTTCTGCATTCTTCTTCACCCTTCCTGCTATAACCCGACAAACCAGCATTGCTCTCTTCTCTTCACTCTCGTCCACACACGCCTTGTCGTGTGCCTTCCCACTCGTTGCCGTTGTCAAGATTCCGGTTCCTCCGGCAACCTTGAACCCGTGCTTGATTATGCTGCAAACGTTGCACTGTGGAATGGAGTTGCACAAGTTGGAGGACCCGTTTAGGCCTAGAGAACACGCGAAGGAGGTGCAGTGAAACCTGAGTAGCTCGTTGCCATCTGCTATGCAACGTGGGTGTTTCTTGGGGAGTTTCGTGGCCTTTGCTTTTATGGAGTCTCTGTACTCTTCGAATCTGGTAATGGTTTTCTGGGTGTTGTGGACCTTGAGGATGCGGTCTATTTTGCACACTGGAGATTGCTTCTTCAGCCAGCTTGAGTGGAATATTATTTCAACTATGTTCTTGCTGGTGTCTTCTGGACCCAGTTCAGAAACTGAAATTGGTACATTAGTATCATCATTAAAACCATAGATGATGAAGTGACAAACACATCAACATGTCAATTATGATGTTTATATAAAATAAGCACACATCATATCAGAGATGTATATCATGCTTACAATGTAGAAACTATACCTGTTAGCTTCTTAAAATCATATACATGTGAGACCAAACACACTGAAAACTTAAATAAAAACGAAGAGAAAAGCTTATTTTGTTCCAATTAAACTTGAAAGCATCACATGATACGATACCTGCATGTTTAACAGCCTGGTGATGCTCCAAGCTTTCAGCTTTCATGATCTCGCCACAGTCGGGGCAAGAACAAATGCTACTCCTGAGAGAAGGGTCTCTAGTGAATCCTAGAACAGGGTCTACCACCATTCTACACTCATAACAGCCGGAAAGTCTCCTGAATGGCATTCCCCTGAAAGAGCCAGCGCCAGAAGAATTGGAAGATGCTGACAATGAGGAGGAAGAAGCTGAGACGGGTCCATTGTGTTCAGTAAGAGGTGCTTTCATGGATCTGCTGGAAGCATCGTTGTTGCTGTTGCATCCATTTAGAAACAACCTTTTCTTGTGGATATCTGGGGTTGATGTGTCCGGCTTTGCCGTGATCTTGGTGTTGTTACAAAGCGAACCTGAGCACTTCATCTTCTTGCTCTTCTTGCTGTTATCTTCCGGGACTCGTTCCTCTTGCAGCTTTCTCTGTTCTTGTTTTTTCCTTTGTTGATGATCTTTTGCTTCTGGTGGTGGTTTTGCTTCCTTCTGCTGCTGCTGATGCTGATGTTGCTGGATTTGAACATTCCTACAAGCCAACAGGCCTCTTACCACCCATGAAGGTTGTTTTTCTGTTTTCTGCAGCTCTTGGTTTTGGTTTTGGTTTTGGCTGACATGTTTGGTAATGGTTGGTTTCCTTTGGGTTTTGGGTTTGCTCATTGTAGAAAAGATAGAAGTTTCTTCAGCTTAGAAATGATGGCTTTTAGAACAAGGTTGGAACTAGAAGAGGATTCTGAATTTGAGTCATTTAGGAGTTGAAAGTGTTAAGTGGCTCTCTTCCCGTGGGGGAGATATATGACTTTATGATGAGCATCTCTCACCATTGATTTTTCTAGATTGAAGAGTTCTTTTTTTATTTCTAAATAGTGGGAAAGTAAAGGGTTTATTGGCCAACGGGTCCCCCCCGCCTTTTTATGTTGTGCCCTGTCTTCTCTCTGTGCAAACATTTTGTGAATATCATAACTCACCATCTTTATTGCTTAATTTCTACACTCACTAAACTACCTGGATTTCATGCTTTATGTAAAATTGAGAGTTTAGTCTTTAATGAACACCTTAAATTGCTGCCACCAAAATTGAGTTTAATTAACCTTTATACACTTCAGAAGCAAATGGACCACATTTCTGTTTCGGGCTATCAGCTTCCATTGTCCCTGCTGTGTAGTTATGACTTTGCTCGAGTCATGAATGCAAAGATACGAAACACAAATCATTCATCAGATGAAAATTCTAGGAAATTTACGTTTGTATTATTGGCAAATATAATGGTCCCCCCTTGAAAACTAAACCCCCCAAAAAAACTTCAAATAACATTTCCATTCTTCTGTTGTTTGGTGGAGGTACTAAGCAATCGGCTAATATAAAAAAAAAACCATTCCATTCCATTATTTTGTCCAGCAGAACATCATGTTTCAATAGAAAGTAGATCATGTTGGTTCTAAAATTAAGATAATAATGCAATGAATCATTGAAGTTGGTGAAAAAACTAGGTTGTCTTTGCCCTCCATTGAGATCTGTCTATCACTTTCCAATTTTCTAACCTAGACATTTCTTCCATCACTCATTTGTGAGTAGGACTAACACATCGGTATTTGGAAGTTGAAACTCATGGTTTATGAGCTTTCTGAAACCCTTTCTCAACATGATTGGAATATAATTGAGTGAAGATTTTGACCTCGGAAAATGTTAGTTTAGGCTTTGAGACAGAAACCTTGGCTGAATCAATCTCCCATAACCGCTGACACAGACCATATCTCAACAGATCTACTAATAGATAACTGATTTATACCACTGAATAGGACAAAAATCATTTACGCATCACAGCTAGAAAATGCATTCAAGAGTAGCAACTGGTTCCTTCCGTACCTCAACCCAGCACAAGTTTATGGGGAGAGAGTTGATAATTAATTAGGGTTTGTCGTTATTCTAAGCCCAAGAAGGTGGACTTTTTCGGGCTAAACGCATTGCACCATTCGCAAGGTATTCCACTAATTACCCCATAATGGCACCTCTTATATAGGGAAAAGCTGCTCTTTTGATTCCCTTTCTGCCTCAAAATCATGCAGCCCCATATGCAATGGAATAAAGTCTGTTACTTTAACCAACATAAAAATCAGTAATTTCACCCAAAAACTTTGAAAAAATGATTCTTTTAACCCCAATTCTACCAGTCCAACTACAACTTGGACATGTATAAACATGAAACATACTAATAGTTCCTAATGTATGGCAAAAAGCGTCTTGCCACAAAAACATACATACCCATTGGTGTGTAAAGTTTATGATTGTATGGTTTGAATATGAAAATCTCATACAACGGTTCTTTATCAATAGCATCACTACTTTAATGTGAGCTTTACAAATATATATATTTTTTTGAATTATACAGATTTTTTCTTATAGCTTTTCCAATTTCAAAAAAATCATGTTTGTAAAATTCATGTTAAAATAGTATTTTTACTACTAAGAAATTCTCAAAAGAAAAAGATTTCTACTAGAGGCGTTCTTATGCTGTGAAAATTGTAAAAATTTAGCTACCAACCTTGAAATAGTTTACTATGTACTTAGATTGTGATGGTAGCATGTCAGTACATGGTTTAATTTTTGCTTCTTTTTGTAAGACATTGTGATAAGAACTTTCTCATGTGTAACTTAGGTCTTGCGTAAGAACACAAATTACAAATTACAGAGATAGTAGCAGCGAGGCACCAAGTGTGTTTTAAATTTTAAATCACCCACGTGACATGAATATGTCAGTTAAAGTGTTCTAACAATTTTTAAACGGAAAACTAAAAACTGAATGGAGAAGGGCAAGACATGGTAGTACAAAAAAATGTCTAATTTAAAAAGGTATTTGGTCATCAGAGAAAGTGCTTACTCTGGAGCAGCACATCACATCCATTGATTAAAGAAATGAGAAAAGGGGAAGGAGAAATTAATGGTTGAGAAGTGTGGTGGAGTAAGAATAGTGTGACTCCTACTCCATGCCATAACTTTTCTAATGCAGAAGAAGAGAGCACGAAATTTGATGCGATGAACAGAGAAGGACAAGAAAAGGACCTTGAAAAACAGACAGATCATAAATCTGTGGAAGCAGCGATTTGATTGTTTTTGTCCTCTCCAAACACAATTGAACCACCAAATATAGCAAACTAAGTAGTAGGATATTTGATTGATGCCTACCCAGTAATTCAAAGTTCAAAAATACGATCGGATTGAATTTAACAAAGAGAGAAAAATAAAATCTAGTAAAATAGATAATTGTGGTTCAACTTGGACATGCTCACCCGCTTATCTCACGATGAAGTATATATTTACTATTGTTATACCTTATAACCTATTGATGGTGATCGTGGCGTAATAGTCATATTGTTTTGATTGTTGTTAATGTTGCTGCTAAAGGGGATTTTAGCGCAGCAAATTTTGAGTTGTAATGGTGCAAAAGTTTAGATTTTGAGTGAAAAAATTGGCTCCAAATCTGAGTAATGGTTGAAGCAGTAGTTGTATATCTTTTTTGAATTTCGATTCTTTCCGCTTCAAATAAAGTCGCCCTACAAAGTTGTCAGAGGAAATTGGTAAATATTTCAGTGCAGGAGTTCATGGGGTGAAGCTCAAAAGATTCTCTTTGGTTTCCAGGACTCGAATTGCAAATCATGCAATGGTGTCAGCCTGCTTCTATTCTCACAAGTATTAATAAAAATACCATATATTTATGTCATTTAAAATAGGCTCCATGAATAGACACAACTAGGATGTCAACACGCAACATAATTGTTTCGGGTATATGGTCAAACACCTACTTTCAACACTCAAATTACCTTCAAGTCTTTTTGTCTGATATTCTCCTGAGTTAGCTTGTTCGATCCTTTCTCTTATTCGATGTCTTTTTCTCCTCCCGCTCGGTTGATCGGGCGATCGGAGTACCTGTATAAAAGTCTCTCATGCTTAAGTCATTTCAAGTCAGATCGATGATAGTAATAAATGTGAGTTAAAGGTCCTTACCAACTTACCTTGGACCTCTATTTATAGTTTATGGTGTGGGCTTATGATTAGAGTTCCTTAATCATGACCTAATTGCTTTTTAAACTTGATTACTGACTTACTTTACTTTAATTAACTATCATCTTACTGATTTCGTTTTGGTTTGGCCGCCCGACTAGCGGGCCGTGCGGCCTGTCGACTAGCCTCATAAATGAGGGTCTCCACAAGAGTGGAGACAAAGTTCAACAAGAACTGAACGCAGGGGGTGCTTAAACCGGCTGACCGACGGGTAGCCGATTTATCGTGTCCAGAGCTAAGACTTCATCTGGAGAATGCGGGGGGCGTTTTGGTCACGAGCTCCCTTAAAGCACTCGGGAGAGATTGTCACATCAACGTCCCACGGAAAGGTCCGCCTGTAGCGGGCGGCCTACAACCGCTTGACCTTGTTTCGCCTAACCGATGGGTCATACAGTACACAAGCCCCCCAAGCTTTGAGCGATGTTGGAGACGAAGCGAAAAGGGTTGAGAAAGAGCCTTGATCGGGGAACAATGGAAGGATGGGACCCCTCGACGGTTATGTCGCTTCGTGGGTCGCGCCTGTCAAATGGGAGGCGCACAATCAAAATGCATGGGTCGTTGATCGTCCTGTGATAGTATGACTCTAGGGTTGCCACATGGCCTCTGGATTGTCTATAAATAGTGATGTGTGGTTCTCGTTATTTTCACGCTTTGTAACTTCTCTCTACTCGACGTGCCCATCGTTTCTCTCTTTCTACAGGTAATAATGGCTTCTTATAGTTGGTCAAGCTCGGATGGGTCCTCTGGTCGAGGTGTCGAAGTCCCTAGGGACGACGGGTCGGTTTCTTCCTTCCCGCTCAGCTTGTTAGAGACTGAGGGGTCTCTCGGTCGGGGGTCGTCCGGTTCAAGCTCTCCTGTAAATAGTAATAACGAAGATGGGCTTGGGTGATCAGTCGGTCAGCCAAAGGGAGCTGATGGTTCTGGCGACGAGGATAGGGGTCTTGTCAGCATCGACGTTGCCGATGAAGGGGATCGACTTGAGCTTCCTCCCATTCCGGGCTATGAGTAGTCACCTCATGAGCCTAAGACCTATATGACGAGGTTCCGATGGGGAAATTATTTGGTTGACTTGGTCGGGAAAACAGAAATTTTTGGGGACGACGTTGAGGACGGGTTCCTCCGCTTGAAGGTGTGTGCCGACAACGAGAGGGTGTGCCACGGTCGTGAAGGGGCGAAGTTAGACTTATTCTATGTCTACACTTGCTTCTTCTAGGACTTGTATTTGACTGTGCCGTTGGCCGACTGGCAGATGGCGATGCTTCGGGAGGTCAGATGCGCTCCTACTCAAATTCATCTTAACGCTTGGGCATCTATGCAGGTGTTTGATGTGCTTTACCGGGCTGCTGGTCTCACGGCGACCATGCCCCTCTTCCTTCATTTCAAGAAAATCCGCCCCACTTTAACAAAGGGGTGAGTGTCGTTCCTTGGAGCGAACAAGAGCTTCATTGACCTCTACCTCGCCTCCTACAAGGGCCTTAAAACCGGTTTTTTTAAGGTCTCAATTCCGCCTCGTGGGAAGAAGTTCATTTTTGATGAAGAAGATCGACCGAAGTTCCCTCTTTATTGGAAGCAGATGTCGTCGCCCGTTGGCCCCTAGTCTAAAGATCGAATGACTTCAGCCGAGCGGGCAAACCTTGGCATCCTTAAGGGTCTTCCTGACAAGATTCCACCAAGGCCCTTAATCCAGTATCTTCGGTCGCAGGATTTATCCGGAGCGGTTTATGGTTTGTTGTTATGATCCGACCAGTCATTTTGGGGGTAAATTGACTTATCTAAATTTTTTATTTGTTTACATATATCATGGCCCGTACGACCGTTTCTAACGTCGAATTTATGGCGCGTGCTAAGACACGCTGCAAGCCTAGAGAGTCTTTTGAGGCTGCAGCCACTCGATCGATCGGTCCTACTGTCTCGTCCACAGAGCTGACACCGGAACATGATGCTCCGACCGGAACATTGGGGATAGGGGACAGACTTGCCCCTCAAGTCCATGAAATTCCTCCTATCACCATGATCCCAGCCGCCGAAGGAGGGAAGGCCAAGAGAAAAAATAAAAGCAAAGGGAGCCCATCCTCTGGCCGCTTGCCCAAGTCGGGCAAGCGTGGGCAGGCCTCTAGGTCCTTGTCTTCTACCTTCCTAGGGAGTGACGTCCGGTCAGGAGAAGACGTTTCTTATCACCTGGAGTCTCGGGTGAAGGACATGTTAAAAGACGTGTCTGAAGATGAGGTCGTTCGAACAATTTGGGAGTTGAGCCTCAAGCTTTCTGTTATGTGCACCAAGTTCCCTAAGGTCGACCGAAGCATGGTGGATGCCTTGGAGAAGGAGTTCGCGGCAGCTCGGGTGGAGTTGCAAGAGGTGAAGTCATCTGCATCCGACCTGAAGACGAAGTTCAATCGACTCAATGTCGTGAAGGCCGAGCATTCCAAATGTGTCAATCAACTGAAAGAAGCTGATGATTGGCTGAAGGAGGAGCACCAGAGGACCAAGGCTGCAGCTGAAGAGCTTGATTATTCGATGCCTTGAATTTAAACAACAATGAATGGTCCACTGAGAAACCGTCTGGTCCTTCGATCACGATTCCTACTCCGCCGCCGCGTTTGTCTGACGATCTGTCAACAAAGAGAGTCCACACATGCTCCGGCCAGTTGGCCGAATCCTGTAGTTCCACGGCAAAGTCTGCTAAGTGCTGACCCTTTATGGACCCGTGCGATTAGTATTTCAGGCCGAACTCGGATAGCTCGACCGATCAGGCTTCCTGAGGATCTTGGCGATCAAATGATCGAAGCAGATGATTATCTGGTGACTCTGGAAATACTGGCAAGGTCGTCGGGCGGTTGTGAGGAGTGATAGTGCTATTTTCTTCACCAATTGGTACCTCGTTTATGAATCATGCAAAACCCGACTTATGAAGTACATTGGTCGTTGTTCCAGATTTTCTTGTACCAATGCTGCGATGATGGTGACCTCCAAGACCAAGAGGTATAGTTGCAAGGAGAGCTCGCCGACCAGTCAGCACATGATAGGTAGGCTGGCGATCATGGTCTTAACTTCTTGGAAGGCACTCTCGCACTAATCGTCCTACTTATCGGTCGTCTGTTTCTTCATTATCTTGAGGTTAACGGACCAACCAATCGCGATTGGAAACGGGCCAGAGTTGTCAACCGACCAACCAATCGTTGTACCTCTTTGAGGTTCTTTGAGCATTTCATCTCCACGATGGTCGTGCACTTATCAGGGTTGTCCTCTATTCCTCAGGCGGTCAGCATGAACCTGAGGAACTTACCGACCGGTACGCCGAAAACACACTTCTCCAGATTCAACCGCATGTTGTATTTTCGTACCTGATGAAAGATCTCCCTGAGGTCGCGGGCGTGCTCGTCGGCCGTCTGTGATTTTATCACCATGTCGTCAACGTAGACCTCCATGCATCGGTCGATCTAGTTTTTGAAGATACGGTCCATATGGCACTGGTAGGTGGCTCCTACGTTCTTCAGGTCAAAAGGCATTACATCATAGCAATAGTTGGCCTTATCAGTGATGAATGTCATTTTGGATCTGTCAGGGTCGTACATCAGTATTTGGTTGTATCCCGAGTAAGCATCCAAAAAGCTTAAAAAGTTGTGCCTAGAGGCTCCGTCGACGAGTCGATCGATACTCAGCAGCGGGTAGGCATCCTTTGGGCAGGCCTTGTTGAGATTAGTGAAGTCTGTTCACATTTGCCATTTTCCGCTCGATTTCTTTACCATCACCACATTGGCTAGCCAGGTGGTGTACTTGATCTCCCGAACGAATTCAGCCTTTAACAGTTTCTTTAATTCTTCTTCGATTGCTTGTCTTCATTCTTCCCCCGTCTTCCTTTTCTTTTGGGCGATCGGTCGGGCTTCTTTGAAGGTGGCCAGCTTGTGAGACATGACATCAGGATGGATGCTAGGCATGTCGCCACCTACCTGTTTCGGTCGATGACTTTGGCTAAGAGTGCCTCCTCCTCCGGAGTTAACTGTCTTCCCAACTTGGTGACTTATGTTGGCTATTGACCGATCAGCAGCTCCTTGGTCTCACCTTCGGGCTACATTCGATCCTTTGTGTTGGTTCAAGGATCGAGGTCGGTCATTGCGACCTCTAACCGATGTTGTTTCCTTGGGCGGTTGTAGGAAACCACCTTAAGCCCGACCGCAAAGCACTCCCTGGCAATCTACTGGTTGACATGCACGGTGCAGATCGTTCCCTTGTCAGATCAGAATCTCATCGTTAGGTGGAAGGTGGAGACAATCGCTCCAAAGGCATTCAGGCAGGGCCTCCCTAGCAAAATATTGTAAGAGGTGTTAGCTTCGACCAAAATGTATCGAATCCTTACCTCCCGACCGTCCCGCCTTGAGCCTATTCTGGTGCGTAGGTCTAGATAATCATGAGTGTCCACCCGCTCGCCTGAGAAACAAACGATCTGCTCGTTGTAGGGGACAATCAGATTCTCGGACAAGTTCATTCTCTGGAATGTCTTCTAGTATAGAATGTTGGCGGAGCTTCCTTGGTCCATCGGGACTTTGTCGACCACATACTCTGCCACCTTGATGGAGATTACTATCAGATTGTCATGATCTGGGTTGGGAGATTTGAATTCATCGTCGGTGAAGGTGAGAGGCGGCATGGAACGTACTTTCTTCTCTACCAGGTGGATCGACTTAAGCGTCCGAACGTGTCTCTTTCGGGCAGATGAGCTCGATCCTCCACTGGCAAACTCACCGGAAATGGTGTTGATGTAGCCTCGCAATGGCTTATCCCTGCTCCTGCTTCGGCTTTTGCTTCAATGGTGCCTTCTGGATGACTCCCCTCTTTTCCTCTCTGGCTCCCTCCTCGGTCAGTCGTCTCTCCTTGATTGAGAGTGTGCCCGAACCGGACTCCTTTTTCTTTCTGGGCTACGAGCGAGGCGATCCCGTTTGATGTACTTCCTCAACTGCCCATGCCGAATAAGCTCCTCAATTTTGTCCCTAAGGGTGTGACACTCCTCAGTGGTGTGACTGATCGTCCGATGGTATTAATAATGCTTACTGTCGTTGGCGTCGGAGGGAGGCGATTTCTTTCTCGGAGGGGGAAGTGTTTCAGCACTGAAAGCCTCTTGTAAGATCTTCACCCGTGGAACGATAAACGGCATGTAGGTGGTGAACTTGGGGCCCTTCCTTTCGACCAGTTTGACGATCGACTTAATTGGTCAGGGGGTTCCTTTCCACCACCACATCTTCCTTCTCTCTCTTCTTTACACGAAAGTCTTGCATGTCATCCATTTGTATGAACTTCGCCGCTCACTCCCTCATCTCCTCCATCGTCTTCAGTTTTTTGCGGCTTATTTTGTCCACAAAGACGCCCGACTGCAGGCCATAAAAGAAGTGATGTTGGGCGATCTCGTTGCTGAGATCCTTGATTTTGACTGACATGCAGTTGTACCAGTCGAGGTAACTTCTTAAGGATTTCCCATCCTCTTGGCGAATATTGACTAGGTTATCAACTGTTAAGATGGTCGGACGTAGGGGCGTGAATTGCATGTTGAACCTGGCCTTCAACGTGGCAAAGGAGTCTATGTTGTTGGGCGGCAGGTCGGAAAACCACTCGAGTGCTTCCCCCGTCAGGGAAGATGAGAAAACGCGACACCAGATTGGGTCGCTTACAACGTGGAACATCATCTGGTGCGTGAATACTCACAAATGATTATCAGGATTCTTCGTGACATCGTACTTGTCGAACGTCAGCACCTTAAATCGGTCAGGCAACGGGGTTTGCAGGATGAACTGGGTGAAGGGGAAATTTCCTTCTGCGTGTACCGCCTGACGAGACGGATGTCCGCCTCTATTGGCTCCCGAGCTTTCAAAAATTGTATGGGAGTGTTGCCTTTGGAGGCTAGAGTCCTCTCTACCCTCTGTGGTTGCGAATGTTCCGCTCCCGTCGGAGGAGGTCGGCTCATCAGTCGTTCCTCTTCCATCCTTGGTTGTGCTCTGCTCATCTAGGCGGGTCTGGCACGGTCGGTGTTGAGGGGATGGGATCATCCTTTTGCTTGAGAGCGACATTTTCTTCTTGTAAAACGCGCAGTTGCGCCTCATAATTCCTCTGCATCTCGTCTAGCCTTTGTTGCAAGGCCTTGATCATCTCTCTTGTATCGGTTTGGTCGTCGGCCATTCCTCCTCCGTCTGTGTTTCTTGTCCTGTTTCTTGTGGTCACCATAAGGGTATAAGGTCTATAATTGACTGCTCGACCCCATATTGGGCGCCAAAATGTTTCGGGTGTAGGGGCCAAACACTTACTTTCAACACTCAGATTACCCTCAATTCCTTTTGTCTGATATTCTCATGAGTTAGCTCGTTTGATCCTTTCTCCTGTTCGATGTCTTTTTCTCCTCTCGCTCGGTTGATCGAGCGATCAGGGTACCTGTCTAAAAGGCTTTGATGCTTAAGTCAGTTCAAGTTCGATCGATGATAGCAATAAATGTTGTAATAAATGCGAGTTAAAGGTCCTTACCAACTTACCTTAGGCCTCTATTATAGTTTATGGTGTGGGCCTATGATTAGAGTTCCTTAATCATGACCCAATTGCTTTTTAAACTTGATTAGTGACTTACTTTACTTTAATTAACTTTCAGCATGCTGATTTGGTTTTGGTTTGGCCACCCGACCGACGAATCGTGCGGCCTGTCGACTGGCCTCATAAATGAGGGTCTCCATAGGAGTGGAGACAAAGTTCAATTGGAACTGAAAGCAGGGGGTGCTTAAATCGATCGACCGACGGGTAGCCAATTTAGCATGTTCAGAGCTGAGACTTCATTCAGAGAATGCCTGGGGCGTTTTGGTCGCGAGCTCCCTTAAAGCACTCGGGAGAGATTGCCACATCAACGTCCCACGGAAAGGTCCGCCTGACCGATGGACCATACAGTACAATAATCTTATTCGCGAGACAAATATAATATTTGTTCTATATTATACCTATATTTATAGGTATATGTTATGTGATATGAACATATTTTTTAATATCTACATATATCTATAAGTATTCATAGATATTTATAAAAGTAAAATTAAGTATTTAACAACGTATTTTAACCATAAATTCAAATAAAAATACAATGCATAATATTCATAAATTTTAAATAAAGTACAAATAACTCATTTAACCATTGAATGACAGTTCACAAATAAATGAAGATTTTTTAAACCAATCGATAAAAAATAATTCATTCAAAATTATTGTGTTAATATTTTAAAAATTTACTTTTATTTTTTTTAATTTAAATTAAAGTATAGAGGATAATCATTCACAATATTCATTTCTAGCCCGTCCGTTGTAAATTTTATCTAATAAATATAAATTTTTTTGACATCCTTACTCGGAATCTGAATTCGCTATATGAGAGCAATGAAAACAGTTATATATGTTGAACGAAATAGAGAGATTAATTGACATTCCATATTCTAAAAATTTCTTCTTTTAAGATACGAATGTGATAAGATATATTTTTCATTGTATATTTTAACTGAATGGTTTCATTAAAAAAACGACAATGGAATATTTTGTCACAATGGATTTGAATGTAAATAATAATTTTGAAACTATGATTTTGAACTAAACAAAATCATGATTTCTTATATGCAATCGAAATAATGTATGTGATTTTAAAAATATGCTTCATCCCAGCTACTTTCTTAATTGCTACACATGCACCAAGCAGATTCATGTTTCTGTTCGGGCTATTGTCTCTTGTACTCCACAATTACTAACTATACCTACACTGATTGAAAATAAAAATACTAAAATAGCTTTTATCATTATATCACAGCTATTGTCGTTTTCACCACCGTTTCCATTATTAATGCTGGTACAAAGAAATAAGAAGAGAGGAAGTAGAGAGAAAACGTGGAAAAAAAACTCACTCCGATTTTATTTTTCCAAATACATTGTGTTTGGGAAAATTCTTCCAAAATCATTTAACATTCCTATAAACACTAGCGAACACAAAGTGTTGTCGCACAATGTGTATTCTCATTTTCTTATTTTTAAAAAATTTAAATTAAGATCAATAATAAATATATAATTTTTAAAATAGTTATTTTAAATATAAAATTAAAAAAAAGATATGTAAAAAGAAAATTTAAATAATGATTTAAGACAAAAGAGATTTGTAGAAAAAATGATTAAAAGTAAATTATTTATAAAATAATTAATTTTTAAATAATTAAGGGTAAAACGGGTATTATGAAATATGGACACAAAAAGAGGAATCCCCTTTATTGTTACTAGCGTAAACACAGGCGCTATCGCACCTGTGTATTTAGGGTTTAGGGTTTAGGAAATAATAATTATTGATAATTAACCAAAAAGAGAAGAAGTAGAAACATCCGATTTTATAAGAAATTTGTAGAAATAACGGTAAATTTTTAAAAATTTAATAAATTATTATATTTAAAGGGTAAAATTAGTATTTTGAAATGTGGATACAAAAAGGAGAATCTCCTTTATATATTGTTATAGATAAATTTTATGCATTTAGAAAGGTTTGTTATAAAAATCCTATTCCAGAAAACTTGTTCCAACAAATTTTTGAAATATGTAATTTTCAAATGGTTAAAATATCTTTTTGGTCCTAATTTTTGTAAGTTATGCCAAATCAGTCTTAATTTTATTTTTATGCTCAAATATGTTTCAATTTTTTGTCAATTTTTGTTCAATTTGATCCTTTATGATTATATCGTTTAAATCATTAACGATAATGAACCGTGACGATCACATGTCACTTTGTGGTCTTTTAATTTTTTTAATTTTTTTTAAATGTCCACATGTCAACCTAGCAACATGCCACGTGTTAGAGTCAATTTTTATATTCAATTTAGTTTCTATATTCGTTATTTTTTTCAATTTAGTCCTATTTTTTTATTAATATGAATCAATTTTGTCCTTCTCCAAATTGAGACCAAATTTAATTTTTGTATTAAAACTCATATTTTTTTATTAAATATATTAAAATTCACATCATTATAAATTTTATATAAAAATTAAATTTGGTACCAATTTCGAAAAGGTACAAATTGCTCAATTTTAAACAGGATTGAGACTAAATTCAATAAAAATAACAAATTTAAGACTAAATTAAAAAAAAACATGAATTGAACATGTGACAAACACTGTTTATTACTATTAATAATTTAAACGATATTAGTAAAAAAGATCAAATTGAACAAAATTTGAAACTTGAGAACTATTTGAGCACAAAAGAAAAGATTGATAAAAATTTGATGAAAATTATGACCAAAAAAGTATTTCAACCTTTGAAGATCATTTAATAAATGATAAAAGAAGGTCATTTTTAAAATTTGGGATGTGCACAAATAAATTGTGAGGGTGCAAGAAGTAAAAACTTTTATTGGTCGAGACCATTGTCCAATAAACCTGACACCTGATATAAAGTTCATGGGCTTCTTCCTGCACCTCAAATGCTTTCTTCGGTACCCCTAAAAAGTTTTTTTAGTTCCTACTTTGTTCTCCATAGTAATAGTAAAAGTAAATAGTACATTTTCTCTCTCCTCTATTTAATACATCAACCACCCCTGCAACCCCAATTTCAAACTTGACTCAATCCCTTTTTGTCGACATCCGCAATAATGCAACTCAAATATGACATCCAAAATCAGTCATTCAAAATGCTTGAATCGGATGTTCACATTCGCAACTAAAAAGTATAAATCGGATGTCGACATTCGTAATTGTTGAGATAGCAAATCACATCCGTAATTCAAAATTCTAAATCGGATATCGACATCCATAGTGGTTGAGTTATCAAATCCACATCCGTAACATTATTTCAAAACACATGAACCAGATGTCGACATCTGTAATAGTTTTTTTTGAAAAAAAAAAAGAATAGTAGAATGATGTGGAGAAAAGATAAAATATGAAGAGAACAAACAAGATAAAATGGTGGATGTGGAAAAAAGAGGGCTACTACCGCACAAAAAGGGACTAGGTCAAATTTGAAATTGGGAGTGCAAGGGTACTTGATGTATTAAATAGAGGAGAGAGAAAATTTACTATTTACTTTTACTTTGGAGGGCAAAGTAAAAATTAAAAAACTTCTGGGAGGTACAGGAGAAACCAATGGGGTGCATGGAGAAACCCCCAAAGTTCACCCCAACGCAGTAGTGATTGGACTTTGAGCAGGCCCAATTTTGTATGTTAGTAACAAGCCCAAAAAGGCGCTGGGTTTAGCAGGCCCATGGAGGAGAAGGAGGAGCGCGAAAGGAAAAATTGAATTTCAATTCAATGGGTGTCGTTTCGGAATTGAAGGGAGAAGCGAATAGAAATGCGGTGGAGACTGCTCCATGGATGGGAAGCCTAACCCGGATTCCTCCTCCCCGGACTTCCTCCGCCACGTTCAAGCCGCCTTGAAACGACACCGTCCACTCGGTTCGTAATCTCCGTTCACTCCGCACTCACTCATTCAATTCATTTCAAATCTCATTTCTAGGGTTTCTCCTTTCCAGGTTCAATGCAGTCCAATAGCATAAGGCCAAGGCGCACGCTACTTCCACAACGAAACCTATCTAACACTCCCTCCGACCCCACCAATTCTCAAGAAGAAGCTTCTTCCAAGGTCTCACTCAACACCGTCGTCCCTTCCCAAAACCTAGACGTTCAGAAGAAAGTTCAATTTTCAGTTCACACGAATTCTACTGCGCAGGGTAAAATATTGTTATATAATGTTCCTCGTGTATTTTGAATACGTCACTGTTATTTGCTGCGATATTTATTTTTTACAGATGCTAAGGCCACCACTGAGTTGGAGAATTTATCGTCTCACATGGGTTCGCTTGGATTCGCAGAAATGGAGTGGGTTGAAGGCAACCAAATTGAAGCATCGTCGTCATCATCATCATTGCTTGGATGCAACCAGAAGGAGGATGTTCAGCAGGCTGGCTTTGACGCGAGTTTGAGATGTGATAGTGGAGTGAGTTCCCTGTTGCCAAAGAGAAGTGTGGTTACTCAGGATCATTTGCAGCAATTCAGTAGCTTTTTGAGTCAGCCAGCTACCCAGTCTTCGGTTTTGGGACCTTCATTTGCTACAACCACCTCAGTTCATTCAGCTTCGGCACCTATGCTAAATTCAACAACACGATATTCTCATTCGCATCTAGATGGTGGCTCAAATCTGACTGCTGAGCCTTTTGGGGAGGTTAATGCTAATCCTCGTCCTGTAACTGAAGGTGGGGTTGTGAAATCAGAAAATATTTTCCAAAAGGAAACCAACAGAATGTTGGTGGATCGGGGAGCAGAAGCTGAAGTGCAGGCTTCTTGTCTTGGTGTTGGTGATGCAGAATTGACGTCTAAAGAGAGCCATCGATCTACGGAGCAACAGGGGGGGGTTTTGAAAGAATCTGGCAATTCTAAATATACTTGGGATGATGGTAAAGGGAAAGAGGCTGTGGATGTTGCCACTATACAACCGCAGGCACTACTTCCCACATCCACAATCACATCTTCAGATGTGAAGTTGGAGTCTTCTAAGGTAGAAAAGCGAGAGAAGATTGCTAGTAAAGGTGCATCAGCTCCCCGTAAGAGGACTTATGACCCTGATTTGTTTTTTAAAGTTAATGGAAAGCTTTATCAACGTCTTGGCAAGATAGGTAGTGGTGGAAGCAGTGAGGTACACAAAGTGATTTCATCAGACTGTAGGATATATGCCCTTAAAAAGATCAAGCTCAAGGGTCGTGATTATGCTACTGCATTTGGGTTTTGTCAAGAGATTGAGTATCTCAATAGGCTGAAGGGAAAGGATAATATCATACAACTCATAGATTATGAGGTACTTCGTCAATGAAATTTTTCTGACAGGATACTTTACTGTTCTAGCTTTTAGCTATTTCTGCTTCATATCTCTTCATTTTTTGTGCTCTTGGGTTATGTAAAGATAAAATAATTTTCTTTTGAGCTGATTTTTGTGTTTGCAGTGTATGGAAAATGTTTTATTTACTTATGTCCTGGTGTATTTTACTTTTATTCAATCAGTCAGTTTTGTGATTAGGTGACAGACAAGGCATTGCTTGAGGAAGTTATGAAAGGCTCTTTAAGTAATAAAGATGGCCGGGTCAAGGATGATGGATGTATATACATGGTCCTTGAATATGGAGAAATTGATTTGGCTCACATGTTGTCTCAGAAGTGGAAGGAACTGGATAGAAGCCACCGGACCATAGATGAGAACTGGCTTCGATTTTATTGGCAGGTTTCAAAATCTACTATGTATCCTTGTAAATTTTACATCATAGATTTGAAATGATGTTCTTTCAAACTTGTTACCTGTTCTTGCCATTTATGATTATGGACTGCTTGTTCTTTTACTCATCAATTTCCTTCCGTGGAAGTTGGAATTTTTTTATTTTTTTATTTTTATATCTGTTGATGTAAATTAGCTTAGGCTATTCTTTTGACACCTTTTGCAGCAAATTCTTCTAGCTGTCAACACTATTCATGAGGAACGTATTGTGCACTCTGACTTGAAGCCAGCCAACTTCCTTCTTGTCAAAGGATCCCTAAAATTAATTGATTTTGGTATAGCCAAAGCAATAATGAATGACACAACGAACATCCAACGGGATTCACAGGTGATGCTTATTTCCACCTCTTTCTCTACTTTTGATCCACTTGGACATGTTGAGATGCATACCTTGAGGCTTTAGTTTTCTTCATTATGCAGGTCTATCTTGCATTGTTAAATGGTGTGCATTATTGCATTATAAGTGATGTAAAAAACAGATTTTACGAATTCTTTTGAACTTTTATCCCAATTTTAAGGTGGTGTCAAGCTAACTATAAAAATTATATTTGTACTTATACTGTGTTAAATTCATATAGGTGGGTACACTAAGTTACATGTCTCCAGAGGCATTTATGTGTAATGAGACTGATGGCAATGGAAACATCATAAAGTGTGGCCGGTCATCAGATATCTGGTCCCTGGGTTGCATTCTTTATCAAATGGTATATGGGAGAACACCTTTTTCTGATTACAAGACATTTTGGGCCAAATTCAAGGTCATAACAGATCCAAATCATGAAATTACGTATGAACCAGTTTCAAACCCTTGGCTTTTGGATCTTATGATGAGGTGTTTAACATGGGACCGCAATCAAAGGTGGAGAATACCTCAGCTACTGGAACATCCCTTTCTTGTTCCTCCTATACCATCTCATCCATCTTTGCCCCAAGATAATAGTAGCTGTAAATTGCTACAACATATTTCTGAAACTTGTACATATGACCCAGAGGTATCTCAACTGTGTAGTCAGCTCCAACAGCTTCTAAGTGATCCAGTTGACAAAACAACCGACTCACTAAATTCACGAGATCAACAACTAAAACTGCTGTCCCAAATGTCAGATCTGTGTATTCAGCTGCATGAACGTTTGAGAAATACTGGAAACAAGTAGGTAATGAGGGAAGCTAGGGAGATGGTCAGTGGGTGTTTAATTCTTTTGGTCTCTTAGTTATTTTTCTCCAATTCCGGTTTTTCCATACTCTACTTTTCTTCTCACCTTACACCCCTATTCATTGCTTTCTCTCTTTCCTTGTATCTTCCTTCCCAAAGTGCAGGTGTGAAGAAGTCTTGTATTTTCTCCGATGTAATTTTCTTCGACTTTTCGTGGGTTGGTAGTGTTCTAGGTTGCATTGTATGTATTTCCTAATATTCAGAGTGGGTTAAAATGTGTAGCAAGTGAATTTAGGACAGGACATGTATAAATTTTGTGAGGTGTTCCTGAAGCGCCAAATTAATGAATTGAGTATAGATTTTGTTAAAAACTTGTATTGGTCCTACAGATGAATGCACTTTGGGAAAAAAAATAGTACACGGAATTTGTGAAATTGGATTCCTAAAATATGGAAGATTTAATACGGTTGTTCAGAAGGAAAAAAACATCTTATTTTTCCCACGACCTTTCCAATTTGTTGTTGCTAACAGGAAATGGGCTTTAAATATCTATACATTTATAATTTTGGTACTTACCATATTTTTATGCCTTTTGTATCGTAGTTAGAGAAGCTCTGTTAAAAGATCAGGTGACAAGCCAAAGATTAGGTTAGTGTGAAAGTTCAAGTAGGATGATGTTTACCAAGCAAGTGGTCACGTAGTTAACATAAACAAAATAAGAGAAGAAAATGGAAAACATTTTTTCACCGTTGTTGCAACCCCTAATCCAGCGCTAGATCCAAATTGCATCACTATCCCAACATACAAAATTAACATTCCATTAGAAGGTAAATAGTGCAAAAATTTCCTCCAGCTCAATATTAATACTGGAATACAGGAAAGCACGGCATCCATGTCTTTGGTAAGATTCAGTTGTTATTCTAGTAGTGTATGGAGGAGAACTTGTAAGAGGCTTCAGCACGGGCTTCTTCCAACTTCATCAAAAGGTCCTTCATGAAAGGTGTATTTGTGCCATGAGTAATCCGTAGTATATCCACTGCCTTCGTCAGTGATTTAACAGCTTCCTCTGTCTCTCCCAAATACCTATTTCAAAACAATGTAGTTCTAAATTTCAAAACAAAATCTGTAGTAGATATTTAAACTAGCTCCTGCTGTTCTTTCAAACTAGATGAAAAATTCAATTCAACATTACAAATAACGTGTATTTACAACAGTCATAATATTAGTGGTTAAAACGTCTCCTTCGATAAAAGCAATAGATTGATTTGAATATAATCAAAACTCACAAGCATCCTTGGGCCTTGGCTATATAGATCACATCCAATCAATACTTAAGGAATCGTTTTCTAGAGATTCGTTATCCACTCAAGACAATTCCAACATAAAATCTCTAAAAAAACCTTTTCGATGAACATTCCAACCTAAAACCTCTAAAAATGGACAAGAAAATTTAAACACAAAAAGTTGATAGAAGGTGGCTGCTAGTAAAATTAAGTGTAACTCTAAGAAAGCCAACAGAGGAAATTTCTTTGGATTTTTCATGCCCGATACAGTAATTCAAGAGTTGGACACTTTGCAGCTTCAATTTCTCTTTGGTGTGCATTCTTATGTTGGGTTTGTACTTTGAAGCTCCCGGATGATCATCCTGATTGGGGTAGCATATAGCAGACTAGTTGTCTAGGAAGGGTTGGACACTAGATATTTTCTAGCATTTCACAGAATTAGACTTTATAGTGCTTTGTTATGAACTTATATTTCTTACAAAAAACTGTGGCTAATTATGGGTTGTGTACATAAGCTTATGAATTTTCGTATTTCATTGATTGATGTGATTCAGAGGTTATTTTCCTTGTTTCCATCATTTTGTATGAATATGTATAAGTTTAAGTATAGTTTTACACTTTTAGTAGAGCCTTACGATTTAATGACAATTTTTTGATCCGCATCCTAAGTAAAATTTCAATTTTCACAAAAACTATTTACACAAATGTTTTCACCAAGGAAAAGAATTTAACAAAAACCTTAGTTGAACAGATAAGAGATGCTTACCATTCTAGTTTCCCACAAGTATAATATTGCAATCCAAGCAGAGGGTGAACAGATGGATACACTTCTGCAGTAAAGTAAATTTACCAGGAAATGGATATTAGTATTAGCAAACAGAACATGATGACTTGATGAAATTAAAATGTACTAGGGAGTTTAGTTAACATCTAAATTACAACCTTGATTTTATTTGCTTTGCTTCCAGAGTACCATGTGTCACTATTGTTAACAATAAGTAAGAATATTCTTTTTCTTTTCATTCAACCCGGAATAAATGGAAAAAAAAAAAAAAAAAATAAAAAAAACTGAAGAGCAACGTATACAACTTTGAAAACGACAGAAACTACTGAAAAAATCAATGCTACAGAATCTCATTATTATGTCATTTACTGTGAATCCACCGAGTTTGGTATAACATACTTTCATAGAATGGAATGGTCAATTTGCAATATGCTAAAGCTTCAGTCCAGTGTTCCAGCTCCATTAATGACTGCAGACAAAAAACTGTCATATTTTAGATCTATTATTTGGAGTTCAAACATAAAGTATTGCTTCAATGGACTATAGCTTCAGACCAGTCTTCATTTTTTCATGTGGAAACATGCTCCTCATGCAATGATAAAAAAAAAAAAATTACAAGACAGGCATAGGTTTTAATTAATAAATTATTAAATGAGTCTACTAATATAAAGAAATTAGATCAGTCAAGCAAACTTTGGATATACATGAAGGAGGCAGGCTCCCTTTGTCATGAAGACCTGTGGTATACTATTTGCAGCGTCATCCAAAACAGAATATAAATCATATCAATCCATATTAATTGACTAGTGTGTAATATAATTTATGACCACCAAAGAGCAAGAGAATTTGTTTCTACTGATAAGTTGAAAATAAGATCAGCATTCACTGAAGAAATCTCCATAAGAATTGTGCTAATTAAAGCATGAATGGCAAAGTTGAGCTTGATAATCAATATCATCGAGCAAGATATATTAATAAAGGAATAAGAGTAGAGTAGATAAGAACAACAAGGAGGAGCTTACCTTCAAAATCTTCTCTCGAGTTTGCATCAAACTAATTGAGAAAGGATGATAGAGCTTTGTTTGCAGTTTCTCAATTCTTTTATAAATGGAAATAACTTCTTGATAACCTATATAAAGTCAAGGATTTGACTTCGTGAACATTAACTAGGAATCCATTTTATGTGCACATGGATCAAGACCACCACAAGGGAGAGAAAGAGAAAGAACAGAAGATTTGAATACAAAAGGAGAAAAGTTTAGGCAATAGCTACTGCAATTATATATATATTTTAATAGAAACATTAAAGGATACTGCAAGAGAAAGAAGACTTAGAAGCTGCTTCTTCAGATAGCAATTCAATTTCAGTTATAATTTCCTTTATCTCCTCCTTGCCCATAACTAGTTGGCAACCTTGGCATTGAAATCCTTTCCCATCTTCAATTTTAGCAGATAAAAAACAAAACAAGGTCATCATAAGAAAGACATAAAAGCACCTGAAAGGTTGGTTGTCTATCTTTGATCTCAGTCTTGTTCATAAAGGGGAGGATGTACAAATGTACCATCAGATTTCAAAATCAATAGTCAGTAAAACATTATAATGTTCCCCTCCAGCAACTTGAACATTTATTACAGCCACAGGTTACCTACCGGTTGTTCGAAGCAAGAAACCACCACATTTTTCATTTTTGCATCTATATCCTTCTAAAATTGCACTTTCTTGTATATCATCTTTCTGGCCCTTCAAAACTAACGAGACTGAATTAGCTAATGAAAGCATGTCAATTTTATGGAAATGTAATAAGCCATGAAAGCCTAAAAAAAATATCCCAGATTAATATAACAAGTACCATTTTAGAACAGCGGGGACATGTACAAGTGAATAGATACTGCTCTTTGAGAGCCTTCTGTCGAGTTATTGTGCTTCCAGCAGTCTCTATATAACTTATCAGTACCTTAAAAAACACAGAAAATTGTATTGAACAAGATCTGGAAAAGAATGAAGATATTATGCAACATCTTCAAGTAATTTTAAATTGACACTATCATCATCTAGTGGATATGACATGACATCTACCCCATCGAAAAAGTTTCTAAGATAAAAACAAAAGGTGCAATTGTCAATCAAGTCCATTGGAGAAATGTATGTTCTAGTCCAGAAAACATAGCAGAATTAGAGAGTACAAAACATGGAACAGCGGCTTCACTGTGGAAACAATTAAGAACTGTGAAGTTAAGTAGGTGCCATTTCTGCACAAGATAAAATAGTGGTAAATGTAACAAATTAAAACAGGAAGCAGTGTCAAGGCAAAGTTGTCTGATGTTCAAGCAAGCCAAAGGTGATTCAACAAACAATTGGGATTTGGGGCCAAAAGTGGTACCTAAAGTTTGACAACGATTTTGACTTTACCCATATTTAGGTTGAATTTATCATCATTAACCATTTGAATCTACCATTTATCAAAACAATTAAAATCAACCATTTATTTAAATGCACACATTCATTTGTATCTATGATTTGAACTGACAATCTTATTGATACAACACCTACATAAAAATCTTGAAACACTAAACTACTCTTAAATTAAAGGTGCCTAGTTTTCCTTCAAAAAACGACTGCATGAGTTTTGATTTTTAGTATTAATTAACATAGAAAAGCCACATATCTTAAATTTTCAATGGATTACTAGAAATAACAATTGTGCCAACGATAGTTTGGCTTCTATTTACATCATCTACAGTCAAAATGTAGTTATCCAAAAAAAATCAAGTTAAAAGTGGACACAACTTAAAGAACAATGAGATGAAATAAAGAAAATATATTAAGCTAAGAATGAAGTTTATATTCATATAAATACATAAAAGGCTAAAGGACATGTGAAACAAAATATGCTTAAAATCCCAATTTTCTGCCCAAGCTTGTTTTGAGTTTTTATAAATAATACTCAAATGACATTTCTTGCTCTACATACCAATGAACTAAGTATTGCAAATTATAATTGACTTATAATTAAAAAAGAAACACTTACCTCAGTACCTGCGGGTATATGTTGCACAGCACGTACCAATGCTGACCTTCCCTCAAAAACCAACACAGAATTGGGCAAACAACTATATGGTAAAACCAAGATTAGAACACTACCAACAAATAGGATAATAGATACATATATCGGGTAAGTAGAATAAGTGGTTACCTATGATTGATAATGGAAATTACGGGATACAATCCTGTTCCCACAGGTCTTAACTCGCTGTCACAAATAGTATGAGCATTACATGCAAACTGCAGGATTAGAAGGATCTGAGCTTAGAATGGCATCATCAGAGTCAAATTCACATAAACAGGATCTTATGTCTAAAACAAGTAGGTCAACATCCACATGAACATAACCTTTTTTTTTTGTCATGGAGAGTGCTGCTTGTGATTTTAAATGAGAACAATTTATAATAATTATCTCAAATGATTAAGGTATAGGAGCATCATAATACCTTAGAAAAATTTTCTGCAATCTCTTTTATATTGATTTCTGGCCATTGCAATATGGAATATACAAGATTAGCCATCTGTGCATAAAGCACCAGCTGCTCCTCTGTGATATCAGACATGTCTTCATGAAAGTGAATGTTAAAAAGAACAACCATAATGAAAAGTAAGAAAATGGAGAAAATACTAAATTCATATCAATACATTTTCGGTAAAAATAGTAATAAAAAGGATACGAGCCACTAATGCCTCCACCAAGTTGTAGTTGTCCATAGCAGTGCTTTGGATGACCTAGCAATAGAACGAATAATAAATTTCTCTCTTACAGTTGGTCAATGTTGAATAGTGGTTGAAAAAATCTTTCTGAATAAACGGGAGAAATATTTCATAGCCACAAAAAAGAATTTTAAGGATAAGTCATCAAAGGCAAGTTTAAAAAGTCATATGTGAGTGCAGCTGAACATAGAAATTATGAAAGAAACAGGAAGTTAAGTATTCAACAGAACAGCCAGCGAAGAATATTAACATTCTACCAATATTCTGTATAAAGCACAACAGTCCATAATTACTGTTTGGTATCTAATAAAGAAGGTCCAGTCATATTTGAACTAACTTCATCCACGTTAATCTTCTGGGATTGTAACATTAGCTAATGTGATTGCTAATGCTAAATCAATAACACAGTCAATAACTAAGGACTCCATTTCCAGGGAGAATACAAGAGCACCAAACATATATCCAGAATACAAGTTAATGACAGGTATATATATACACACAGAAAATTTCACGGTCTTCGGAAATATCAAAAGAAAATAGGTTTTGCATCTCTCAGCATTTAATTAACTGAAAACGATAAGATTTGCATTTTGGTAATAACAACCAGGACATAAGCCTGACCCATTAGGAGAGGCTGACTACATGAACCATACAAGTCATTTAGCTCAGTTAAAGACTTCACAGTTATAACATTGCATTAATAAATGTTTGTATTGACTTCCTAAACATATTCCATACAACCAGAAAATGAGGTAAGGTTTAAATTTCATAATGTAAGAAGCAGCTCTGACTTTCCTGCACCAATACATTACTCAAACATTAACTTTTTATATACCTTATCATCTTGCAACTTCCTCCGTAGATAAAGTCTCACCATCAACCGTATGGATGGTGTGACAGATTCTCTCTTGTCCTTGTCAAGCCTTGAGAGAACCTCACACTCAAGACGATGTAGCTTCCACTCTGACCTCTGAACAGCATTAAGAAACACAACAAAAGTTACACTGATAGACCAAATGAACATATTAACCCCATTAGCAATATTTAGACTCAAACTTCGTCGGAACTGAATCTATCAAAGAAAGGGGAAGAGGTGATGAGAAGATAAGACCTGACATGCGGTTCCGCAATAGTATGCAACATGGCAACGTGAGCACCTTCTAAGGACATTAGATGTAGTGAAACATCCATCGCACCTTTTGGGGGTGGAAAGTGAGGAGTTGTTTGGAACACAAACGTAAGGTTCTTGGCCTATAATCACATTCCCTGCAACATCAGAGGCGCATTTAACATTGATTAAACTCATTCAACTTACAAACAAGTAACGAATGAAGCGAGAAAAATAGTTGGAACCAGAGTGAGATACCTGGATAGAAATCCCTTGTAGCGAAGAGAGAACGACCCTTTTCTGGGACGGTGGAAACTGATAAGCTATAATCTTTAAGAGCACTTTGCAAATTCTCCATTGCTATGTGGAAGGACGGTTCCTCTGCGCTCTTCGTTTCCCTCTCCCTTTGGTTTTAGTGGGTTCGGGTTATTCATCACCTGCAACTCGTTCCGCGGGTAACCTTTGTTAAGTTTCCAAAACTGCTAACTGGTCCTTATTTTGACACAATTTGCAAAAGTCATGTTCTTTTAACATTTAATTTAACAAAAGTAGTCTAAAGATTTTTTTAATGGTTATGCAATAAGATTGAAATTGTATGAAGGTTTATTGACTACAATTGACATGTAGTAGTTCATGTTCTATCCTATGGATATAATCTGTACCTAAATATAAATAAATTACTTAACTATTTTTTTCCATATTTTATTATTGGTTTTATTTTTATTAATATAAGTTATTTATCTTTTAAATTTTACATCTACTTTTTATAATTATTTTTAAGAATATATATTTTTTATAAATTTAATAACAAATTTTATTTTAATACAAATTAAAATAATTAATTTTTATTTTTGTAATCATAAGATAAAAATTTATATATATATATATATATATATATATATATATATATATTAATAAATAATTCCTTAGTTGAAAATCATAAATAAGAGTATGAAAATGGATTAGACTATTTTGATTCGACTCGATTTTGACCCATCTAAACTAGATTAGTTTGGACTGACCCACCAAGTGAAGAGTTAATGCATTCATTTTGACCTGCGAACCAATAGACTTACTCCCTAGCCACTTTTTTTTTCGGATTTTTTATTGGAAGCCTAAATCAAGATTTAATTTTTTTTCATTTAGATTTCATGCTGGAGGTCCAAAGAAATTTCAGCCAAGATAAGAACAAAATTTCAGCCAATGAAAGGCGTAAAATAATTCTGAAACAAACAAGAAAAAGTGTAATAGAAAATAGCACTTCCAACTCTACCTAGGTGTTGGATACTAAATTGAGACAAACTTAAAAATTGATATTATTTTAAAATTTTGGAATCATAAGTAATTAAACTTAAATATTACTTAGTTGATAATTTATCTGTAAGTTAAATATTTTGTATAAATGTCTTAAGAATTTTCTTTGAAAACCAATGGTGGAGTTTTTGTTGAGATTGAGGGGACATTGTATAAATATTTATAATAAAATATTTTGAGATTTTATATTTTGTATAAATAAAATATTTATTTTTTATTTTAGTACATTTTTATATTTTGTACTCTCAGGTTTTTGCGCATTAATTTTAAGATTCCAAAATATTTGTAAAATGATGAGGGATGTCAATATCTTCGAAGATATTAAGGATATGTGTTGGTAGGGCCGTATAAAGTCCACAAGAGTCCAACTTAGATAATTCTTTGAAGATGAACTAGATTGTTTGAAATATCCTAATTGGATATATATATATATATATATATATATATATATATATATATATATATATCTATATATATTTTGGAAGATGGTTATACTAGCACCATGGTTGTAAGGTGTTGCGCCAAGTGTTTATGTTGGAACCTATAAAGTATATTTATATGATTAGATGTTGGCGACCATTTGACATGTGAGTTTTATTTTGATCTCATTCTTGTTACATTTACTTATGTAAAACTTGTCTTGGAATGATAAGGTATTTATATACTAAATTAGTACAGGGGCGATTAAAATTAGTATTCATAATTATCATTTGACATTACAATTGATGCTTGTGTGGAGCGATCGATTGCACAATGGGTGAGTTCTTATTTGTACATTTTCTTTCTTTGATTAACATATAGTTTATGTATTTCGGTGGATTTTTATATTACTTTTTATATTTTATGTTACTTTTGTGGCATTTGATATCCACGTTTTCATACACATACTAAATTACAAATTTTTAAAAGTTATTAATTATCATGATAAATCTTGAACTTATTTAATAATTACAGTTTTCTTTCGTTTAACGTTTAAAATTAGATTATTTTAATAATTAAAATTTTCACACATTTTTGAAATCACTAATTATTATGTCAAGTTTTTGACTTGTTTAATAATTAAGCTTTTCATTCATATAAAATTTTAAATAAAATGTGATTATCGTATTAAGTCTCGAACTTACTTGATAATTAAAAGTTTTTATATATTTTTGTAACATTAATCATTATGTAAAGTCTTTGACTTGTTTGATAATTAAGGTTTTCATCCATCTAAACTTAAATAAAATTTAATTATTATGTTAAGTCTTAGATGTTCTTGATAATTAAAACTTTCATTCCTAATAAAAGTTTGATTCTCTTGTTAAGTCTCATGCTTACTTGATAATTACAAATTTTATTCCTAATAAAAATTTGTTAAAGGATATTGGTTTTGCACATCTAATTAAAGGGAAAGGGAATCGTCTTAAGGCGAATGTGTGGGGTGTTAATACCTTCTTCACATATAACCAACTCCTGAATTCAAACGGGGTTTCACAGACCATTTCTTTTTTAGCTTTTTCATAGTTTTCCTTAGTAAATTATGGTGGTGACTCCTATCTAAACTTTATTTATTTTTTTAAAAGATTTTGGTTGTCGTTCTGTTGCGATTTCGCGATTGTGACACACTTGTATCAACTCAGTTTAAAATGATTGACTACATGTCGTTTGGGTCTGAAATCATCTTTGAATTGATCCATCGTAATGACTTATTCACTTTTGCACTAAAAATATACTCATCACATAGTAGGACCTGAACTCAGGACTTTTACTTACAATAAGAGAGATATGATGTTAACTCAACAGTTTTCACTAATAATAGTTATTCAATGCATATAACTGTTGTGAATGAGATAGTTTTTCACCATTATTTCTAAGATGCTCAAGCACAACAACCATATTCTCCTAGCTCCTTAGCTCCATATAAGGAGCTCGACCAGAAAGTACACACACAGAAACATTCTTCATACTTCTACTTATCCTCTAAATATATTCCTAAGCTCTTACTTACTTAAATATGAAATAGTTTTTTGCAGGTGGATCTTCCTTTATCTAGACCAACCTACCTTGCAAAGACATCCTTAAGATTCTGCCACGTATCTTACCGAACCAGAATCCAAACCCGGTAAGAACAATTGTTTAAAATATCTTTAGCACTCAATCCTCGAATATGTCTTACTTTTATTACTTCTTCCCATCTTACCACATTATTATTTTTGTTAGTCACATTATTAAACTACGTTGAATAGACATACTAATTAATTATACATCGATGAACAACATTTGAAAACTAAAATGTTTGCATAACTAGGATTGATACTATAAAAGAGTTTATAAGGCAAATACAATATATATTACTTATAATAATTTCCATTTCCATTGACTCTTTAGAATAACTATTCGTAACCTAAATTCCTACCTGTATTATTTTTATAGTCTATTCTAGAGAAAGCCCCTTTGAGCATATAAGTATAGATTTTTGAAGATTATTTTTCAAACTTAATTAATTGCCAAAGTCATTCCGAGTTGTCCAGATTAAAAGTAATTATTTTTAAAAAATTCCACAAAATAGTAAAAAAAGATTATGGGTGAAAGGAGATCCCCGTAATACCTTGTTAATATATATTCTTAAAATGATGATTTATGCATAATATATAAGAGTTATGTAAGTAGGGATAAGATGTCATTGTCTTAGGCCATTCGAAAAAGAAATTCTCAGGTTTTAATTTATTTTAAATAATAAATAATTTTGCATCCTAGCATAACACCTCACATAGTTAAACTTGCTATTATTCTATTGTAAAGCAAATTTGATAGGATTCTCTAAAAGAAATTTCAATTTATTCTATCCTAACTTGTTATGTTAAAGTCAACCTTAATAACAGCAATAATTATTTTCTTTAAATATTGTATATGTAACAAATAACTTCATATTATAGAATTTAATTATCTCATGTACTGACCTTGTGGATGTAGTGAATAACTTCATACTATAGAAGTTAATTATCCATTATACTGCTTCCTAAAATAAAACTCTTTTAAAAATGTTTACTAAACTTATTTAGATATGATTTAAGTTAAACTTTAGTTTCTTTTGTCATTACATAAACTAATAGATTTAAAATATTTCATATTATTTAGTCAGTCAACTTAAAAAATTAAGATTATAAGAATTTCAAAGTATTTAAGGGTAATAAATGCCAACTAATATTACCTTTCATCTTTCACTAATTTACTAATATAATAAGAGATTATTATTTGAAAAAATATATAGAATTGGAATACTTAAAACTACGTACACTACTACAAGAAAAAGTGATATTATCTTTTCTATATTATATATATATATATATATATATATATATATATATATATTTATAATTTCATTATTATTTTTTACATTATTATTTTTTACAGTCTTAAGAAAGCTACAAATATTTATAAAATTCAGAACAATCTGACGAATTTTATCCAGTAATAGAGGGAACATTGCTCCTAACAGCCAACTTTTTACCATTTCAGAAGGCCTGAAATGGGAAATTGTTGGATTATTGCAATTTTCGTAACTTTTGATGATTGAAATGCAAAAAATAAAACCATGTATTAGGAACCGGTCATAGAAGAGGAACCACCTTGCTTTTTCCGACTTGGGTATCGCTTTTTAAAATCAGAAGAAAGGTTGATGCTGTTGCGTAACCCTTCGTGGACAGCGTCGTTTCTATCAGCCGCCACAAGAAGGCTCTACAACCACCGCTTTTCTACATCTTCGTTCATGGCGTCTTCAGGTTCGGTCTTCAAGGGTTTTGGTAGTTTAAGTTTAAGGCTTAATGTATCAGTTAACTAACTCGCTTGTCACTTAACAATTTCATCGTGTAAAGCCTGAATATTGAAAGTGAAATTGTTGTTCCTCCGTTTTTAATCAGCTTTGGACTGCAGTTTGCTGGTTTTGTGTGGAAAATCATTGGCAGAGAATGAAACTGCCAAGGCTATAAAAACCAGTAACACTCTCAAACTCCCCGAGAATGGAGAATACTCCCTCGTTTTGCATTCGCAGCTGGATAAAACTGTTATGCAAGGGTCTTTTCAAATTCACTCCTTTATGAATTCTCTTTCCACCAATCAATTTGGCAGGCTTCTCATCTGGTCCCCTCAGTTGACTTCAACACAAGATATCGTTTCACAGTATGTTTTGTACTTTTAGCCTTTTGTTCCGTGTTTTATACAATGCTTTGGCAGCAGAAACATGACTTTGTTGTGCCTAAAATAATGTATTGCCATATTTTTTCGCATTTTCTAATTATTCATATGATCTTATTTGTCTAAATCTGGCACTCTTATTTTGTTCAGAAACTTTTGTGAGCTTCCCATTGGTACAGTTTGTGTCGCTGATGTTCAGACCAAGGGACGAGGTTTGATATTTATATGATATTTAGTGTTGTTGTGTGTGATTATCTGTCCTTTTCAACTTCTATTTTAGTTAAAGTCAAAGCTGCCCTGAGCGCTTAAACTCTCAGGTCGGTCTAAGAATGTCTGGGAATCTCCATCGGGTTGCCTTATGTTTTCTTTTACTTTGCAAATGGAGGATGGAAGAATCGTTCCTTTAGTTCAGTATGTGGTTTCCCTGGCTATCACAGAGGCAGTCAAGGATATCTGTTACAAAAATGTAAGTGCTTTGTTTTGAAGTATTGACTTGACAACTTGCTTGCCAGTGAATTTGATAAGGGAATGTTGTAGCAAGGTTAACAAATTTAAGTAGGTTTGTTTAAATGTTTATACAAACAAATGTGCAGATGTTATTGACTAAACAAACTGAAAAGTTTAATTCTTTTGTGGAGACTGATGTCTGATGGTGCTTTATGTGATTCTGAGAATATCAGCAGTAAGAATACTGCTGTTTACTTTGTTTTTGGCAGTATTCCAAATCAACAGGCATGATTTGTCACAATGTTAATACGTTCTCCAATTGTTTGGGATTGTGTGCGCACTTAGATACGTGTTATTCCAACGCTTTCCATTCCAGGGATTACCCAGCATAGATGTTAAAATCAAGTGGCCAAATGATCTTTACTTAAATGGCTCTAAAGTTGGAGGCATTCTTTGCACCTCGACATATAAATCAAAGAAGTTCAACGTTAGTGCAGGTAATAAACTATTCTTTAGTAGTAATGCCATTCAATATTGACTGATTGAACTTCTGTCCCGTGTACTTAATTCGTTGAATTTGTCTATTAAATCCCTGTTTTCTGTGGAGAATGATTTTCCTTAATGTCATTTTGATAAGAGTAAAATGATTTTAAAATTAGGCTCATGAAGATTATCATAACAAATCTCATGCGTTCACAGGTATAGGCTTGAACGTCAATAATGAGAAGCCAACAACATCCTTAAATACAGTTCTAAAAGAGTTGTCTACAGGAGCTTACCAATTTCAAAGAGAAGATATTCTAGCAGCCTTTTTTAACAAATTTGAGGAGTTTTATGGTTTATTTGTGAATCAAGGTACTGAGTTAAGTGATTTGTTTGATATTGCTTTTTGGTTTCATATCTGAATTCTGACGTCATACTTGAATTCTGGTTATTGTGTAAATATCTTGTACGTGTTTTCGTTCCTCTATCATGCTCTTTCTCTGAAAAACCCATGGATGAATAAAGTAGTTTAACCAATCTAAATCAACTTCTTGAATTATGCTTCTCACCCTTGTGTACCAATCATAATATACTTCTAAGTCTATCCTTTCTATATCCAAATTATTCAAACTACATATCATATGAAGGGAAGAAAGTTGTGGAAATTTATATTTTGGGAAAGCAGAGAAACAGACAATAGAGATGAGAGCAATATATAGGGAATAGGATGCAACAGTGATGTATATAATTGAAATTGTTTGCTGGTTTACCATTGCAAGTGCAAAACTCCGTGAGCCTCTATTTTTTGTTTTTGTCTGGGTATTTTTTTCCCTTTTTGAAGATTTACTGTTTATTTTAATGGATTGTACTCATGACTTAGAGAGTTAGGCCCAACATGATCCTAAGGTTTGTTTTTCATTTACAAATGCATCAAATTCAGTGCAACTTATGCCAACAAACTCGTTATTGAAGTGACATCAAATTTGTTCCTAGAAGAACAAAACTAATGGGAATGGATCCCTCCATCTTAGATTTTCATGTGACTGTCTCTGGGGAATGTGTATGAAAAGGGAGATAGACACTCACAAAACATTATCAGTGAAGATCTGTTGTAAAACTAATGGCGCTTTTAATTGATGGACCACTTTAATGTTTCCTATGTGATCTCACATATATCTATGGAAGAAAAAATAGGCATTTATTAATGTTGAAAGGGGGAGTCCACTAAATACTACAAAGCTGATTTTGATGATGTCCAAAGTCCTTGTATCATTGTTTTACTGTCTTAGATTTAGTCCTGAACTTATCTTGTGTATAGGTGATACATATCTAGGATTACATGTAAATCAAGCTTTAGCTGTATAGATTAGTTGTCAATATATAGAATATGTCATATGCAGAACTTGTTAATGGATTGGATATTTAACTAATGGATTATCAGAGGGCATTGCACTGATGCAGTGAAAATTCACCCAAGATAATCGATTAGGTAAATTCTCTAATCCACTAATCTCAGCAGCAAAACTCTGATTTAAAAACAGATTTGAAAATTAGTTCGAAGGTCACGCATAACTAAATCAAGAAGAGATTTTTCTGAGATTGAGATTCGCAGAATTCTTGCTTTCTTGGAGATCATTCAATTGGACATTCAAGAAGATTGATGATGGATTTAATCTTGGAGGGTAAAGCTTGACTTTAGGATTGAGTGTCACATCTGCACATCCATTAGGTGTATTCTTCCTTTCTATCTTTTGAATTGTATTTCTGGTTACCGTTGATTTGCTGTGTGAGTGAAGGTCTTGGTGCAATTTAGTGGAGACATTGCATCTAGGGGGAGTTCTTGATTTGTAGATCAAGCTCCTTAGTCTTTAGGTTCTTGAATTATATAGATGCTCTTGTAATTCTTGTAACTCTATTGATTTAGTGGAATCCTCCTAAGCTCGGGTTGCTTAGGAGAAGACTAGACGTAGATTCATCTTGAATTGGACCAGTATAAAAATTGTTGTGTTCTTTTGTTTCTTTCATCTTCTATGTCTTCCTAATTGATTAAATCAGTCCATTAACTACAGAGTTGGAAAGCTGGTGATTGGGGTTTTAAAGATTAAAGATAGTATTCAAGATTCTTTTAAAAACAGTGAAAAATCAAAATAACTAATTCACTCCCTCTTGGTTGGGTTATATTAGACACATCTGGTTTAACAATTAAAACAAAATAATATAACATAAAATAAAATAAAATAAACAACCAAAACAGTGTTTTTCAAGTTAAAATAATGCCATTACTCTGTTTCCTGACTTTAGAGTTTTCTTCAACTCACTGTATTTTAAGCACCCATTTTCTACATTGCCAAATATTTTGATTACTAGTTAGGTAATTTTGAGCTTCACAAATCTTGTTAAATGCAGGATTTCAGACCCTAGAGGAGCTCTATATTAAGACATGGTTGCACAGGTGACTTAATTTTAAAATTCTCACTTGTAGTTTTGATTTATTTTATTTTATTGGCAAGGATTCTTGGTTTCCTGGTAATTGTCTTTGAATCTCTTTTTTTGGTAATGCCTTGAATCATAAGACGCAAATAATGTGATACTTGTTGGCATGGATTTGAAGGACAGGTTAGGGTTGCAAAATTGAAATATGCTGACAACTAGGTAATGGAATTCCCTGTTTCTTTGCCTTGGTAAAATCGGAGAATCAATGTTAGTCTGTAGACTGTTTTTTCCAGAACGTTAAGTGACTAACCTAGCATTCAGGGAATTAGTTTCCATCGTGTGTGACTGCATAATTTGTTTAAAGTCATTATCATTAATATTTATACATAGAAGAGTGCCCTTGACTCCACTGCACCTTAGCTTTGAACAGAAGTTCTGATGATTCTTTGTCCAAGAGTACTATTTTTTACACAATAGAACCATGAGGGACCTCTGCATTCATGCTATTTGCTGCTTTTCATCACTTTTGGTCTTCAATTCTTGTTTGCTACCTGCTCCCCCAGAAAAAAAAGAAGAATAAAATGTCTCCATTTGTTCTCTTTATCATCATTTTGTTCTTATCCTTTCGCTTTGAAATTCAAATCACTAGAACCAGCAATTAATCACCATCATAAACTTCAGGTTTACTTCCTTTTACTCTTGATACTTTGTTGCAATTTTAATCATGAAGGTGTGAATCTGAATCCCTAACATTTTGTCATAATACTGATCATGTAGCAGAAACACTCTTCTTGTTTGAGACGCAAGACATTACTGCATCAGAACTTCCCCAACACTTACATGACATGTGTTTGACACTCCCAGGGTCCACTTATATTATTTTCTTTCAGCTTGAACTCATCAGCCAACACATACTTCGGGATGGAAACTTTGAGAACATTAGCACTATAAGAAAATAAAATATTTATATTTTTGAAAATGAAAATCAGAAAAGTCAACATAGAATGTATTATAAAATATAAAAAGATAATGTCTCTGGCTATGTTTTTGTGAAGACTTATGTTTAACATAATACAGAAATCTTGATTATCATTTTTAGATTATATATGTATGTCTTGGTTTCTTTTCAGTTGTGTTGAAATGTCTTTATCAATCTTGAGCCTGGTGTCCGTGTTAAAGTTTGTGCTTTAAATAACACTAACAACTAAACTCATTTTTTCATTATAGTTAGCACCTTCAAATGAAGTTTTAAACATATTGTATTCATCATTTTGTTTAAGCTTTTATTTGGAGAAAAAACCTTTTTATGCATGAATGTGGGACGGTTTATAGGTGTGCAATCATTTATATATTCAAAAATGTTGCGTGCAGTGGACAGAGAGTTGTTGTACAAGAAAAGAATGGGGACAAAGTGATCGAGCACGTCGTAACTATTCAGGTTTGGCACGTGAAAACTATTCTTCCTGAACTACACTTGATGTAAAATTTGTACCTTGAGAATGAATAATTTATGGTTTAATTATTTAGTGGTAAGGGCTAGTACTTTTCAGAAACAAAATTGTTAGATCAAGTGGAAGAATGTAATATATGAAAATTATCTGTCAACCATTTCCAATGGTAATTTTGATGGTTTAACTCAGTTGTCATTATTGCTGTAAAGTAATTTTTCTTTTATTGTATTTGTAGGGGTTGACATCAACTGGATATTTATTAGCTGTCGGTGATGACAATCAAATGTGTGAGCTCCACCCTGATGGTAATAGGTAATGTAACAAAATACCATTCTCTTCTATCTGCATGATTAAATTGTGACCAAAATGCTTCTGGAAAAAAAAAACCCAACAGTTTAGGCCTTTGAGCTTTTGAAATTTGAAGCAGACATTACAGTGATAGATTTCACCGGGCACATTTATTAATGAAATGGACGTTTCAAATTACGTGATTGCATGACATGATATTGTTATCAATTGAAATTCAAAATTGTTTTGTACTGTGTTACAGCTTTGACTTTTTCAAAGGACTAGTCAGAAGAAAACTCGACTGAACAAGATTCCTTGACACATTTCACAAGAGGCTACAACTCTACCGCACTTTGTTGTATATATTATAACGAAGATTTTTGTCTTCAGAGCTAAGAATTTTCCAGTAAACCATATCTGTTTAATATATGTTGTCTTCAGAACTTTTGTACCCCATTTGTATTTGTGATTTATTTTCCGTCAAACTTGTGATGCGCTTTCCTTGTCCGGTCAAACTAGATCTTTGTATACATCATGGCACGTAAAAAACATCATGCAGTTTCAACCAAAATAGTAACTTATTTTTTTCTCTGGATAGGGCCTAGTTCATGATTGCTTTAGTCAATCATTTGTAAGGAGTATGGTGGTCCTTCATCGCCAGCTATGAAATGATTTGAAAAAGAAAAAAAGAAAAACCGTTTCTATGATTCATACTTGTGCTCAATAATCGCCTTTGCTTCCAAATAAAGTGTGCTCGAATTAGATGCTTAATCAGATGTGTTGACTGTCTGTCTTTCAAAAATCGGTCGCTTTTTTGAAATTGGACTCATTCGCCATAATGCCAAATCTATATTTTCCTTATAAAAACATGCAGTACTTTTCCCCCACTTCCTTTATACAGTAATGGTTACCCACATACTGGTATATCATGTAACCACATAGTACTTGTCATAGTTGAGAATTTGCATTTATTCCACAAAGAGTAGCGTTGTGCTGGTGATGCATAATGGTCCATTCTCCATCATATTCAGCATGTTTGTTTGGTGGGCTTGTTCGAAGAAAGAACTTTATAGTTTCATGTTCAATGGATGAGGTGTACTTGGTCTTTCTCTTTCAGTATCGGTGGCATTATTTGCTTGTATTTCTGTAAGTGAACGAAAGACACCACAGCATCCGCAACACATGGACACACTTCCTTACTTTCTACAAAATGCCTTGGCGATATCAGAGTTAATAAGACCATAAAGCATGAAGCATGTCCATGCAACTCCCAATGTCTCCATCACAGTGTGAAATCATTGGAGGTTCAGTCATTCTCAGAGGGAAACAAAAGGGCATGTGAGAGAAGCTACCAGTCGCAATTTTCGTCTCTTGGTCATTGCTGAAAGGCTAGTCACAACTTCTAGCCTTTTCTTTGTTCTCCTTTTCAAAAACTGCATTCTTCCACCAAACCTGGCTTATTCAACATTTACGTGAATCATGGACCAATAAAGCACGTTTAGGTGAATTGGGTGGTGTTGCTCTCTACCATGCCATTGCTAGCATCTATTGCATGTCACCACCACTTCTCGAGCCCCATGGAATTCTTATAGCACCGGTTAAGGAAAAATAGTTGCTAATTTGGTATATGTCACCATCACACATCCATCTGTAATATACTAACCTAACTTGTCATAAAAATATTAGGATTAACAGTGCAGACGCTCCTAATTTTAGACTAGCTGTCCTGAGAATAAGGTTCTTGGCGCAATTCCAAAGGTTCGGAATTGAGAATTTTTCACCTCAGGCTTCTGGAAAATGGAGATTCTGACCATGTAAAAGAATATGTGTGTACATATGTGGACAAAAGAAAGTCTATACGTGAATATGGTGTTGTGCTTTCCAGGTTGGTTTGATTTTCGAATAATTGGTCTATATCCACCACACCTATGCTATGGAATGTGGATGGTGTCTTTGGCAATCATTATATGAAAGAAAATGGTTAAACAGTTGACAAAGTGAAAATCACACAATTGAAAATTCTCCGTTTTTTACTTGGGTGGCACAATCATATGATGCCATATTTATTCAACCTTTTTATCTCTTCTTCACAACTTTCTTTGCGTAGTTATCAATTTCATGTAAAAAAGTGTGTGCAGAATGTTTTTAGTTCTCAAAAATATGGCAATGGTAAGCTTGAATTTTGGATTTCCAAGAAAAAAAACGTTAATTTTAGTCTTTATAAAACTTATCAACAACTGACTCGAATCTAGTAACTTAAATAAACCAATGTTCTAAATATGTAACACGTTTCATACCAGACACTATTTCAAACAAGATTACTGTCGAAAAATTGTGGATGAAAAAAAAAAACATCATCACCCGTTAAGGATACAGTGCCATTTAGTATATGAGAACACTGTTGTGAGCATTTTAGTATTAAAAAAAGTAAAGAGTTCCAAGTTATCTAAATCGTACACTCTCAAAGGGTTTATATAGCAAGACACTCCTTCCACTCTTTAAGTGGGTGACAGAAATTGGATCCCACACAGATAAAAAAGTATGAGTCTTCTATGCATAATTGAGTTCAAATCTGCATAAAAAACCAATTTTGTTCGTGTTATCAGTCTATTTTTATTGTACAATTTTACTAACCAAGCCGTGACTAAATCTATTACGTTACCACCAAATAATTCAAATTTGTCGAGGAGTGGACTAGACATTAATAGGTTTTCTTACAGGGTCCGGCAGATAAAATAATAGATCTAACAAATAACATATTTCATCAGGATAAGTTTAAATTTATGACTCTGATACCACATTAAAAAATAGACTTTAAATCTAATTTAATCTTATAAAATCGACTTGTAAAATGAGATTTGCACTTATATACTATAAATTTATTTTATTTCTAATCGATCTGGTATCTCTAACAAAATTATTTTAAAACCGAAGTGAGAAATTTGAAATGATTGGGAAGGTTAGAGAATAACAGAAAGCAGTAATTTGACAGTGCAGAAGGAGAATTTGTGGCACTAATGGATGAAAGGAAGTGCAATAAAGTGAAAGGGGTGAGAAGCATCAGAAGAGGGAAAGGGATATGGTTGAGATCACAGGCAGGGCCTGCAGTATGTAAGTAAATTCATGAATCATAATTGCATATGATTAATGGAAAAAGAGACGAAAAGAAGATTAGTCATAGATCCTTTGCATCATCACATGGGGAAGCAGGCTTTGGTGGGCCAAACCAGTTGTGACTTCAACAGAGAAAAGTTTATGCTAACAATCCAACTACGAGGCCGAATAAGACACTACTCATCGATCACCCAACTTATTATATATTACTATAATCCAATTCTTAGTCACGCCTTAACTTTATTAAGATCTTAAGCATGGTTTCAACACATGACTAACCTTATGTAAAAGAAAATGCATATATTCAACATCACCCACAATAGAACCCAATTATGATCTTGCCGTTATCGAAGTAGATATCATTAACTGAATCATTAAAGCGAAGTAATAGAATTGGGATAAGGCAAAGAGGGCTAAAAGAACAGTACCAGAAAAGTGGTACAAAGTATATTGAAAAATCCTAAGCTTGAAATTTGGGCATAGACATGCTCCCAAGTGAGCAACGACGAACGAGGAGGGAATGAATGAAAAATGGGAGTTACCAATATTACTAATCAAAAAGTGGGTCCAATGTGATAAAAAAAAAAAATTCAATTGAATTCAAATGTTCAGTTATATATATTTATATATATATTTGGTAGACGAAGTTTGACAGGCTTTTGCACATTACACCATTTTGGACCATTTCGTCACATGAAACTATTGTTTATGGATGCTTGTGAGGGACATTCTCAGATCACAAAAACCCACTCTGCATAACGTGTCTTCTTTCACACCTAAGCTTTTTTATTAGGAATCTAAGTATGAGTCTAAGTTTCATATTGACTAAAAATAAGAAAGTAAAGCATTACATAAAAATAAAGACACATAAACTCATTGTTTTAAGATTTTGGGTTGAGAGTGGTGTCAATGTCTTAAGTGGTATCAAATCATCATTTTATCAGAAACTAGATAAACTCCTTAATTATTTTCTTTATCACCATGTTCCTAAAAAGCTTATTTATTTGCTTTATACCATTGGTAAAATTGCTGGACTCACATTATATATGTATAAATATCACTCACATGCATGTTTTCTCCTCTTCTCTCCCAAATATTCACCCTTTCCTACCTTTATGCCCACGTTTATGGCTTTTAATTATGAAAAAAGTCTGAAGTGTAGCCCCTGATTTGGGGTGTGTGGTGGAAAGAAAAGAGATTTTGAGAGGAAAAAGAAAAAAAAAAGAAAACTGATAAATCTCACCAGAAATGAAATAAATAATATAAATAAAATATGAACTCTGTTTTGTAATTTGTACTAATCATGAGATTGCTTGGTAGAGACGGAAGAATCTAAGGAAAGAAAAAGAAATATAGAAACCAGAATAATAAAATTAAAGTAAAAAAGAAGGAAAAGGAAAATAATGTCTGACAATACAACTAAAAAGTTATTTAACACTGGATTATATAAACGATACATTGTTTATTCCAAAACTATTGGATAGCGTGGTATCCGAATAACTTAGTCAAAATTTGACTGATTTTTTCTGAGTATGATAAGGAATATGTGAAGAATTATTCCAAATCCATGGAATTTCCGTCACTGGAATTGACAAATGCTGCGGCTGCGGCTGCGGCTGTATCTCTTTTCTCTCTTTTCTCTGTGAAATTTCTCCACTTTGGTGAATAATACCAACATGTTTTTATTTCCTCAAAATTAGTTTCATTCGTTCACTAAACAAATCACAAACTTTTAAAGATTTCATGGATATTTATTAAGTTTATGTATTTAGTTTAATTGTTACAATTTGTTTATCAAAATTTAAAAATAAATTGATATAATTATTTTTAATTGAATTATGTTAGATTTTATGAATGTGTCAAGTGATGTGTTGGGTTAGAGTTTGAATTGTTTATACAATTTAATTTAAATGTTAATTTTGAAAGTAAAATTATTTAATATGTAAAAAAAATTAACACGTTTTAATTTAATGAACTATTTTCATTTGTGTTTAAAGTTAGAAGAATAAAATATATAAGATTTCAAACTAGACGAATATTAATTTTGTGTCTAAATTTAAAGATTAACAAAATTTTTGATAAAAAAATAAAATGGTTTATGTTTTTAGTGTAATTAGGGTATGGTTGTTTTTTATTGTTTGATTGGGTATATGAGATGATGAGTGTGAAAGTTACAAGAGATGTAGAGGGGAAGGGAAATAAGGTAAGTTGACGGTAGGTGAAGTAGGTGGCATGGGTTACAAAATGAAAAACACAAAATTTGAGAGTGTTTCGATTCTTCTTCCTTTTTCTAATTTTTTTAAAATTTTTTAAAGGTTAAATATAATTTTATTTCTGAAAATAAAATTTAAAATTAGTTTATTTTTAAAAATTTTGATTAAATTAGTCTTTTATCTATAAAAATATATAAATTTAATAATTTTAATTAAATTTTGTTAAGTTGATCAGATATTTCAAGCATATTTCATGATAGTATTTGAATTTTTTACACCCTCTAACAAATATTTGTTTCGATATTAACTCAAATATATTTAAAATGTCAAATAAATTTAACAAAATTTGATAAGAAAAACTAAATTCATATTTTGAAAGGTTAAATTAATATAAAATTTAAAAAAAGAAATAAAATTTACTGAAATTTAAAAAATCAAAATCATATTTAATTCTTTGTTTGATGTCTTCTGATCAGAACATCGTACGCAGCTGCTCCTCCACCATCCACCAAACACCATTCTTCTTCTTCTTACCCCACTCTCTCTCTCTCTCCCCCTTCCCAAATCATAACACACAACACAACAAACCCAATCGTACGGAAATATATTTCCCTTCTCCTCTGCACCTGTTAACTCTTTTTCACTTCACTACTTTAACTTCTTCACCCTTTCACTTTCTAATCATTGTCACACAATTTTTTTATCATTTTCATTTCTAATCAATAGCGTCGACTAATACAATCAAAACGGAAAATTTTCTATATCCGTTTTAAGCGATAAAATATGTGAGTGATTTCTGTTACGTCTTTAGGCAGAAGTCGGTGAAGTGAAAGAATAATAATTAAGGATTTGAATTTCGTTACAATCATTAGTGATAATGACAATAACAGTGCTCTGTGACTACTGATTTAATTGAAATTAATGTTGTTTAAAATTTAAGATAATAAATATTATTAGGTGGTGAAAGTTCAAAAATGACCTTTTGTGTAGCAGCTTTATTTTAAGTAGTAAAAGCACATGAATCATCTTTAATATGACTTGTTGAACAGAACAGACACCGGAGAATGACATGAGAGTGCCACGTGTCATCGGATCATGAATGCGGTGCAGAGTTTGCGTTTGACTGAGCCTTTGGTCAATGTCTTCCATAAAGAAAACGACGTGTCCGTGATCCTCTGCGCCTGGGTACACCTTAACGCCTACTTCTCTCTTCACGCTTCTCTTTTCAGATCTTTATACACTCAGGCTGGCACAAAACTTCTGTGTTTCACTCTTAATTTAAGATAAATTATTTTATAATATACTTTAATTAAAAGGTTAAACATATCAATTTAAAACCATCAAAAGTTTTTAAAATTTTTTTATAAAATTTAGATGTTAAGAAATTAGATATCTTTAAATTATTAAAAATATGTACTAATAAAATTTTGAATTGATTGTGAGAGAGGATAGAGGGAGACGTGAGAAACTAAGATTAATTAGTGTCGGATAATTATTTGAAAATAATTTTGAAATAAAAAAAAAAACAATGCGACGATGCACAAACAATTTTACGCGTAATTCATGGGCAGAGCACTCAAAATGGCCAAATAGATAATGCATTGTTTAAAAAGTTAAAAATAAGAGATTCTTTGGTCACTAATATGATCATCAATTTAAATTGTATAGGGTATTTTGACTCTAATTTTGTGGCACATCACATTTGCATTTATATGTTAGTTTAACAAAAGTATCTCATAAAATTCTTCTTAAACAACTATTACATGGCACTCAACTATATTTGTTGTAAAATTTGTGAAGTATTATGAATCATATATTCATATATATTCATATATAATCATATATATATATATATATATATATATATATATATATATATATATATATATATATATATATATTTTTTTAAACATTTATAATATTTTTATTTATTAATAATTTTAATATAAAAGAATGCTAATTAGTGCTTTTAGAGCATTCTTTAAGGTGTAATTATCGAATACTAAATACTAAGTTCCGTAAAAGTTTACAGATAAATATGATATTAAATTAAGTATGAACTTGATAATTATTAATGCATGTTTCCTTTACCATGAACATTATATAACTGTAATTGGTAATTTATTTGTTACTCACAAAAAAATTATATTTTAATGTTGCTGAAAAATAAAATATAATTAAACGTAAAACAGAAAATAAAATATTATTTGTTTTTTAATAAATAAGACAAAAAATAATTAACAAAAAATATTGTTTGTATTAAAAAAACAAAAATATTTTATTTTCTGTTAATTAATTTTTTTATATTTTAATTTTGAGTAACATTAAAATATAATTATTTTATTATTTATTATTTATTTTTTATATTAAATAAATTATTATTGATTACAAGTGCATAACACTTATAGTTATTGTTGTTTTCTATATGAAGTAAAAATCTACTAAAAATTATTAAAGTCATAATTCATTTAATATTACATTTACCTATAAATTTAAAAAAATTCAATATTCATTAATTACACTTATCTATACATATTTCTCATAATTCATTTAATATTTTGTTATTGTTTTCTCTTTAACTTTTTTAAATTTTTATTATCTATCTCTTAAACAAATATTCTTTATTATAACTTCTAATATATAAATCCTATTTGATTAAATTTTGTTGAAAGTCTCACATCAATTAGAGATAAAACAATTTTATACTATATAAATGGATTCAAACTTCATTTTACAGACTAATTTTGTGAAATTGAATTATATTTAAAAAAACTCCTGTTATAATAAATTTTGTTTTAGGTTATATTTCACCATTATTATAATGCTTTATTTTGTTTATTCTTTCAGTTTCATATGTGAATATCATGGGTTTTCTAGGTGTAACAAGTTGAGAATGTTTTTGGTTGTTTGGTAGTTGAGTAGGCAGTGTGGTTTAAGGTTTTATCTTGCAGTTTTTTAACACATTTTCATGGTTTTATTATTGTTTGAAAGTAAACAATAATTAAATAATAAGGAGAGTTAAAATATATTTAACCATTATTTTTGTTTTTATTAAAGCCAACTTATATGTTAAATAAATATTGGTTTGTTAGGAAGTTAATTTTATTTATTAAATTTTATCGATTCGAGGGTGAAATTAAGATTTGATAGACCATATTTTGAATTAATAGAAAAATTGTGATTGGCTAAAGAAATAGGTAAGAATTAAGCTATATGCAAAATTGATAGAAGAAAAGAAAGGTTAATTTGATTTTTGGAAAAGTGTGGAGTAGTGTGGCAAATTTTTGGTTTCCTTTTTTAATTTTTTTTTATCTTCAAATAAGATAGTTTTTTCACTTTAGTGAAAGTATAAGAATAAAAAAATTATCTTTCTTTTGAGCTTTTGTATTTTTTAAATGAGATTATTTCGCTAAAGTGAGAGTATTTTACTCAAACAACATCAGTTTACGAGTAATCATTACTTGCACATGATGATCTTGCTTAAACGATAGCAATTTTTTCTTAAATGAAATTTTTTAGCTTGAATGAAAATTGTATCGAAACAATTCTTTGTTTTAGCTTATTTTTGTTTAAACAATGAGGTCGACCAAGTGAAAATCCTTCTCTTTTTTTAAGAATATAATTAGAGATTATTTTGATTATGTGAGATATGGTGTATATTTATGGAGAATAAAATTATAAAAATTACAAAGTATGATTAATGAATTTAATAACGGAAGTGGTATTATTGTAATGATATATACATGTATGGTAAAAGATTTTATGGTATATTTTAACTCTAATGATATATATATATATATATATATATATATATATATATATATATATATATATATATATTTATAGTATAGATCTATGTATTATGTGATGAGAGAATGGAGACTTGTACATTAAATTTAGGTGAAAAGTTGTCAATACTTAATGAGACATATAATAAATAACTCTATCATAGGAAGTTGATATATAGGTTTTATATCAAAGCCCTTAGATTGAGAAGTAAACCAAATATTGTAACAAATGTTAGTTTCTTATTTCAATTTAATATTAGTCTTTCAAAAGTAGTCTCTCCATATATATTTGGTATGAATGATATGTGTGGCTTTTAATAGAAATGTATGTTTAATCGTTGATTATGGTTTATATGATTAATTAAATAATTAGTTTACCTTTTAATTTTATAGAACAAATGATTCTACAAACGAAAGAAGTTAGATAATTCAAGATGTTTTTTTTTTTCTTTTCTTTTTGTTTTAGATGGGTGTTTTAATAGAATTAAAATTGTGTAATTGAAATTTTTACAGATAATTTATGATTCTATTTTAAATTTGTTTTCATTTCACTATACAAATTGAATTGAAATTATGTAAATCACATTAAATATAATTTTGAGGTTAGTTAGTTATCCATATATTTGAATTAAATGCGAAGCTGAGATGTTTATTGAATCACATGCGTGTGAAAATGACAAATAAGGTTTCACACTCAACATAACATGAGACGTTGAACCAACTTTTAAGAATTTTGTTGGATACCTTTTTTTGTTTTGGTATCACGAGTCCATTTTTTTAGTATTAATGTTGGGACAACATTTTGTTTAGTTCACCTTTACAACACTTCCATAAAATTTTTTGCTTAATTGTGGGTTGTTGCTTGCATATTGGAATGTGTTATGATGAGGCCTTGGATAATATTGAGTTAAATGTGCTTAAAACGTGCAGGTTATACAGCTAATAATTTATTTTGATATCCTAAACTTTTATAATTAGTTCCAATTTTGTGATATATGTTCAAATGACAGTGAAAATGATTTATTTTTCATATCATATCATGATATTTTATGCATTGCACTTATAAAAATAATTATAAATGATCGATATAGTTAAGATTGTTCCTTTAGAAACACGACCTAAATAAAAACAAAATGAAGTTCTGATATTTATATGCTTTAAAAATAACGTATATGTTCCCTTCACACACAAAAAACAGAGCGCATTCTTTTCGTAAGTATCAAAATTGTTGGGTACAAGAGTATTACTCACCGTTAAAATAAAAGGAATAAAATAGATAATAGGTAAAAAATATCATTTTATTAAAGGAAGAAAAACTATATATATTTCTCTCTACTTAAAAAAGAAAATAATGACAATCTCTTTTTTGAACCAGAAAAAAATATATAAGGAGAACCTTTATGTTGTATTTGGACGACAATTCAAGAAAATAATTTATTTATTTAGAATTTTTGAAATTTTTTGAAGTTAAATGACTTGGATGGATAAGAAAATTAAAAAGAACTTGAAACTGACAAGTTTTAATAAGGTATTTCAATTAATTAAAATAATAGAATTTCTCAATAATGGTCATGGTAAAAAATTCACAAGTCCAAAAAATCGACTCATATTAATTCATATAAGTTGGCCTGATCGAATGTCAAGCAAGCCAACCCTACCTGAATATATATTTGAAGCGACCTAATTATTGAAATTAGGCTCTTATATCAATTGTTGAATTGCTTACCACTAAATCAAAAGCTATAGCTATTAGTTAGGGCGGAACTCTCTCTACTTAACATCGTATCCTTACAAACATGTGTCAATAAGTGGAATTTTCAAATCTTTTTACTATTTTTTTATTTAAAAAAAACATAAATTATCTCTATTATGTCATGATCGTACCACATGTCATTGTTATTACTACCTGATTGACCGATCGTTGTTGTTTTCAATTTAGTCTTTGTATTTAAAATCTTGATTCAATTTTTAGTCCACAATTTTTTAAATTGAGCAATTTAATCTCTCTCTTATTTGAAACTAAATTAGTAATTAAACTTAATTACAACTTATATTTATACATGTTAAAATAATGTTTTAGAATGTATACATCAAATTACTCCGCCTAAATATTCAAATTATTTTATTTTTTACAAGTGTAAAAATGTAAATTCCTAAAATTTTTTAATGAAAAAAATGTTTCAAATTAAATTCCTAAAGAATGAAAATAATAAATAGTTTTATTTAAGATGATCAAGGTTTACCTTATCATATATATGAATTATTTAATAACTTATGAATAGAGATTATCTGATTAACAATGGCTGTAATATGAAGTATCACCTAATATTTATGATTGCTATTAAGTTATTGCATTATTATTTAGTTAGTCCTTTTATATTTTTTTTCACATAAATAGTTAATAGTTATAATCGGCTTATAGATAAATGAGTTCATCTAACTTAGAAAAGGGTTTAATATACAAATAATTTGGTCTATTTTACTTAAGAGAAGGTTTGTTTGTCGTTAATAATTTTTATATTTCGTCATTTTCTATTTGAGCACGTGTCTTTTCTAACTTTTATAATCATTATGTTCATGAAAATATTTATAGAGAATCATTTTATTCTTTATCTTTCTTTATGTATTAATACAAACTGGTACCAAAGAATTAATTACTTTGACCCGTTTTTTATTTGTAGATTGTTACTCCTTTATAGACATGGATTGCCTTTATTTATTCTTTTTCATAAGAAATATATTTAAGATGTTAAAAAAGATAGTTATTACTATCAAAATTAAAAAGTTTAACACATATACAAGATTTTACCACCCTCATGTGACTTAGAAGTTAGTATAAAGACGTTGATAGGAACAATTTCTTTTTAAAAACACTTTTTTTGTCTTTATTTTTATTTTATATAAAATTGATGAAAACACATGCGTCTATTTATTTTTTAATAATAAAAAAAACAATAAAATTATAATTATGAAAATAAACATAAATATTTTTTATAATTTGATTATAAATAGTTTTATTTATTTAATTTTAAAAATAGATAAATTTAAAAAAAACAAATAAATAAAAAATTGATAAATTTAAAAAGAAAAGGTTATGTAAAACCGAAAAAAAAATTATGGAAATCTTCTTTTTATGTATTATTATGGATTGAAGTTTTAATTCATTAATTAAATTCAGTGTTCAGATAGTCCAAATTGGAGGTTGTTTAAAGATGGAGAGTTGGGCAGATTCAGTCGAAAGAAATTATTTTATTTTACTTTATTTTATTTCATTTATTTATTTATCTTATAAAACTAGGTTGTTAGGTGTTTGGTCGTGTAGTGAACGTTTCCCAAACGCAGAAGATAGATAGAGGAGCAGGTAGGTGCGACTACTTCAACCAAAGGTAGCAATGCCTAATTAAAAAATAAATGTTTTTTTTTCTTTAGAAAAATCCATTTTTGATAATATTTTTGGTTTAGTGTTAACATCTTTGTCATCAAATACCCTCATAAATAAATAATCGCTGTCAAATTCAAATCATGTACACAAAAAAAGTTCAAATATAAAAATGTTATTATTTATTGTAATTCTACAATTATATTGTTTAGTTAAAAGAAAAAAATAACGTTGCCAATGTAACGTCCCATTTAATTTATAAACACAATTAAAGGAAATGTCACACATAAGATAGTAAAATCACGCAGTCCTGGGGTTCCCAACATCACCCCTACAAAATCAGGCACACCACGATGCCAACAAAAGCAGGATAACAGTTTAACTAAGAGTTTACAATCCAAAGACAACGAATACAGGGGCCATAGCCCTAAAGAAGACACCACGAAGAGAAGTGTAAGATCCAGCCC
>Ga0214542_1000691_pt1 | contig 63367 bp, 35 predicted proteins | sample CNSS1metaG_FD_160096 | JGI IMG/M metagenome (GOLD analysis project Ga0214542, IMG submission 160096) | Root nodule microbial communities from cowpea collected in UCLA plant growth center, Los Angeles, California, USA - CNSS1 | ecosystem: Host-associated > Plants > Roots > Nodule | place: USA...
GAATGGTCCACATAAAAACAATGCTGGCAGAAACTGTTCACGATTTTAAAAGATTAAACTGCACCTGCTCAGTGGTCCAAAAATTACGTTCTTGATGTCCAAAGAAAGCTCTGTTAGTCTAGTTTTTTTAAAAAAAAAGAACCAATGCATTTGGAGTTCTGTGGAGAGAGTTATGATTGAAATAATGAGCAAAGGTCAGAGCTGCCGAGATCACCGCGAATCAACATTTTTCAGGTTATGTTGGGTAGTTTTGGCTACTATTTTTGTTACTCTTCTTACTCCTAAATGTTGTTAGATAACATGTCTTTGTGTGCTTAATATAATACTTTGGAATTGATGTAGAGGATGAGCTAGAAGAGTCAACTGGACTGCTGAACCATACCTCCAACCAAAATTTGCACAAAATAGGCTTTCTCAAGGTGGGAAATGCATGGACAACTTTTGGTGTTGTAGTTGATGGTGCACATGATCATGAAGTTGGCCCAAGTGATGCAAATCAAGAGGAAGAACCAACTACTGGACCCGTGTACTTAATTCCCTACAACCCTCTAGAGGATAGAGGCCTTGTGTACTCACATTTTGAGAGGTTGGTGCTGAACCAGTTGTATGAGCTCAATGTGTCCCAACATGCATATCACAACTATTGCAAGAGAGATTCAATGCATTGGATGGCCAAATCCATGATATCCATGACATGCTGAAATCATTCCAAACCAGAAATGATCCTCAGGATGACTGAGTGTCTTGGTTGTTTAGGATCATCCATTGCTTCCATGTGTTTGTGCTTTTTCAGTTTGTGCTCTGTCAGTTTCAGTTGGTTGTTTTTATTTTCAGTCGGCTAATTGTATCAGCTTTATGGTTTTATTCTCTATTTTCAGTTTCTATTGGTTGTATTATGTTTCGGTATCAATGAAATGATATGCAATGTTTGTGCTCTTTATGCATTTGTCCTTTTTGATGAATCCAAAAGGGGAGAAAAATTGATAAAAGCAAATTGATCAAATTGGAATAAAATAGAAGCATTAAAATTGGAATTAAAATCAAATCTGAATTTGAACCCATATTAATGATAGGGGGAGTATGTGCATATTTGTTTGCTTGCTAGCTTGTGTGAATTGCTATTGTAAATGCTTTTCAGGTTCACAAGTTTCAAGCTTACATTTCACTTCATCAACTTAATGGTATCCAACCAATGGAAGCAATTTGCAATGGAAGTTAGAAGAAGATAAATAGATTGAAGAAGATAGAGGTTGGCTTCATCAAATCAAGGGGAGAATGTTGACATGAGAAGCCAAGGTGGTTTGCTTCTTGAAGATTTGATGACGATTTAATGAAGCTCTTTTGAACTATCTTGAAGCCATTACCATTGGAATGAAGCCTAAATTGATGAAGGAAAGGAGATTTGATGATATCCATGTTGATCAAGGCTGGAATGTGTGCTCTCCACATGGTTACATCATTAAGAAAGTGTATTTGAAGTTTATAATTCATATTGTAGACCTTGTAGCATTAATTAGATGTATTTGGTCTTTGTTACATTTTTAATCTGTTGAATGGTTTTTCAATAGGTTAAAATGTGTCTTTTGGGTTGTTAAATGGTTTTTCAACAGTTTAAAAGGTTGGCTGCAGTAGTCTTAAACTGCAACAAATTCAATCAGTTGATTTATTTTTTGATCGACTGATTTCACTTAAGTAAAGTGAAATCAACCGATTGATTTGGAAATCAACCTGTTGAATTTCGTAACAGTTTGACTACAAAAGTTGTGATTTTCGAAAGAGAGGTCAATTGATTATTTTTTAGCGCGAATTTGTTCTAGAAACCTGTGGAAACTCTCTCCTTCATGATCATACAGTTTGCAGCAGATGAAGATTGATCTTGAATCAATTCTTGGAGCTTTTGGCTTGGTTTGAAGCTTGGAGAAAGTGGTTTGTGGTAGGCTGGGTTGTGCTACCACTCAGGTTTGATCTTTCTCAAGCTTTGTGTGTGTGCCTCGTGGTTTTCCAGGTCTGCAAGAGGGTTCTTGCTGTGCTGGTGTGACTCTTGTGTGATTCAAGAGTATTTTATGTGGTTTTTGCATATTTTGAAAGTGTAAGGGTGGATACTTTGTAAATCTTTTGAAATAGTGCAAAGTCAAGCTCAGGTTGCCTTGACAAACTGGATGTAGCTTAGGTTTGAGTGAACCGGTATAAAAATCTTGTGGTCTCCTCTCTTCTCCAACCTTTCTCTCTTGCATATTCATTTTAAAGTTTAAAGAACTTGTGTTTTAATCATCTTTTTCATGTTCTTGCATGTTTTCATGGCATCTGTAGCATTGAGCATGTTTGCATAATAATTTAGAACCTGTCGTGATCATTCTTGTGCATTGTTCCTGGTTTAAAACGTGAAATCTGCATTCTTACCTTTTTCCCAGTATTTTAGTCGACTTTTTTTCTGTTTCAATCGGTTGATTATACCAGAACAAAATATGTTTAGTAAAATCAATTGATTAACTATGTTTTTGACCGATTGAAAGTATACAGTTCAGTACTGTTTGCATCCTAACTTAGTGGTCTAATTGATTCAAATAAAGGTGGTTTTTAGCTTTCAAAGATAGCCTAAATTTTTAACTAGCCAAATCAACCCCCCCCCCTTCTTGGCATTTCAAACTTTTCAAAACTAACAATAGAGTCCATTTCTCTACACTAGCGTGGTGGAACATAGCCCACCGACAGGCGGCGCATCCAAATTCTAGGAAACCCAGAATTTCTTCCTGCACTTATGAGAACCCAGATTCCCCATCCTACATTTCACCAATTCATCAAGCCAAAACACTATCAATTGTACCCATTTTTCAATTTAACATAAAACAAACAACTTTCAGTCCAATTCAAACTGCAATTGATCCTTGAATCCCAAAAACCCCTAATTATACAAATTCTAATACAAGTACATACCATAATCATCCCATTTCCTCGTATCAAATCACAATTTCACAGTTAATCCATTCCCTTTAATCAATTCATGATTAAAGCACTTTTTCCGTCGATCAAGTCAAATTTGGCCTACGTCGCCTGGTGGGTATTCATCATCGCAGGTCGTTCATATAAAACCCAAAAAATTCGGTTGTGCAGGTTGAGTCGCCTAGCGAGCCATTCGTGCCGCTAGTCTGTTTCTATAGAAAAATCTAGAAAATAGTTAAAATGCAGGTGTCATTTGGCAGGTCTTCAACACTGCCAAGCGATTTCTGGAAAAATTTCATAAACTCAAACAGAAATCATGAAATTGCATAACTAAAACATAACCATTACTCAACATATCATACAATTCATATCAATTACATCAAAACCAATTAAGAGACTCGTTAATGGCCATCAAATTGCATTAACAACTGATTAATTCAGCCCTTCTAATGGCCATCAAATTGCATTAACGGCTAGGGTTTCTGACCCTTCTCATCCATGCCAAAAATAATTTTGGCAAAAAGGAAGCTTAATTTGTGTTTTGCAAGGTTTGAACACACAACAAACAATTAACAAGCCAATGCACAACCATTCAACAAATTCATGTTTCATGATAATTTCTATAAAATCTAGGATTATATTATCACTCATCATGGTCAAGCATATTATTATTAAAATAATAAAAAATTAAAATAATACACAAACGGCATACACAAACTCAAACCCAAGTCTTCCTAACATACCCAAGTACTCTCAACCACTTGAGTTATTACTATTCCACATCATAAAAGTTAGCATTAATTGCCGAAAAGGCTCCCACTACCCATATTTATTAACTAATTATCTATTTAATTAATTAAATTTCCAAGGTCTTACAATTTTTTCTCTCTAATGATGCTTTGTGTGTCTTAATCCAAATTCTTTCTAATCCTTTCTTTATTTACAATTTTAGCTCATATTCTTATTTTTGTCATGAGAATTGTTTGACTTTATCAATTTTCATCTCTGTATTATTATTATTATTTTTATTATGATGGTGATTATTATTATTATTTTATATGCTAGTTCTAAACATGTCAAACGTTGCAAAATTTGAATTTGTGACCCTTGATACTGCGAGGAAGAATTACTTATATTGGATATTGAATGTTAAAATACATTTGGATGCAATGGGTTTGGTGATGCCATTAAAGAAATAAATAAAGCACATGAGCAACTAAATTGATCCCACAACTACAATATTGTAGAAAGGGATTTTACAAATATTTTGAATTAATTTCATGCCCTCTTGTGGATGAACAATATAATTGAGTTTTTAACGAAAAAATCATTCGATCTACCCAATTGGTTATGCTACATTCTCATAAGTGAATGCAACAATATTTGATTTATATTTTAATGATTGTGATAGTGATCATGGAAATGGAAATGGTCAGAAAGGAAATTTCAAATAAACATCTATGAATGGAAGTATTTGGGTTTTGAAGGAACAAAAAATTGGTTCGAAGCTTCAGGTTATTAAACTAGGTCATGCAACCCAACCAACGAAAATGATGCTCTTCAAATGTCAATAGATGATGACGTTGCATAAATGATTAATTGTAAGTCTCATTTACCCATTAACCATTAACATAATAATTGAATTGTTTGCCACCTTCACAAGGTTGCTTGAGGAAATACTTAGTCTTCTACACCCAACTCCCTCATCATCTTCCACAAACCCAAACCCTATCTCACATTCACTAGCAATGTTATATTATGGAGGATTTTCAAAACAGGCAGACATCACAGATAATCCATATGGACTCATCTGTGTATCGTCCCGACACTTGGTAATACATTGAATTGCTCATCCAAACAAAATATACACGTCCACCAACCAACTATGAAATAAGGGAACATCTAAATCCTTGATTAAATGCATATCCAAGAGGAGATACAAGATTTAAACATCCATTTTGGTTCTAGTCAATTTCATTTTATTTTTAATTATGTTAACTAGGTTACATGTAATGACTTTCATTTAATAAATATATTTCCTATTCACTTATACCTTTATATTTCATTACTACATATTCTGTAATTCAAAAATATATTGCAAAAAATATAAATTACTTTAAAATATTCACTTATATATTTTTCAATTATTAATTTTTATTCTCATATCGTATTGTATAATTAATCAAACTTAAAATAATTATTTAACAACAATTTAATTATTTAAAAATTCACACAACAAATTTTAAAATCAAATTTTAAGTAAAACTCATCAAATTTTAATAATAAAATCAATTAATTTTACAATATGATTTTACAATTAAAATTTTGTTTCCTTCAACAATAAATTTTCAATTAATTATTTATTCCTTTATTTTAAAAATATAATTTTTAACAATCTATACATTCCATACAATTTTTAAACTACTTAATTATTTCAAAAATTGCATCAATTACTAGATTTTAAAATATTTTTTCCTTCCCTTTTAATTAAAAGAAACAAATTAAAAAACCAACATTTTCATTATTTCTCCTTCTAATTTTAAATAATTTTAAAAAATGAATAAAAAAAATACTAACTTAGAATTCGGTTCCCCGAAAACTGAATTCTGACTGGTTTTCAAGCCACATAAACCACAAACGTAGGTCAAAATTCGGCTCCCCAGAGAACGAATCCTGACTTAGAAAAAAAGTGCTAAATTGGTAAACAAAAGGCAAAGTATGTTATCTGTGTAAATTTTGTAGAAACTATGCTACTTGGGTAAAAAATTGAAGTATTAGGATTTACTGGAGCAACAATGTTACTTGATGGAAGTTGAGTGGTCTGACTTCTTTCATTACCATGATATCAATTGGGGAGGAAATTTTCTAGAAGTCCTTTGAAATTTTGAGAAAGAAAAAGTAGTTAAATATGGATACTTGATAAGAAAGTTGTGATAGTTGTGTTGATATATGTTGTAGCTCATACCAAAGAATTTGCCAAAGCTTTGATGAATACAATAAAGACAACATTTCCCAAGGCTTGATTGGTTTTTGTTGTTGCAATGACAAGTGACAAAGACCATATGGGTTTTGCTTTCTCTTAGGTAAAATTGTTAATTTGATATTTATTTTAATTAAAATATCATGTTAAATAGAATTTGATGAAGTGGGTTCAAAAGAAAATGAAAGGCTGTTGTGAGAAAGTTGATTGATTAAACTAGGGCATTGAATATCAAGTTAGTTTAGTTTAATTCCTTTATTTTGTCTTGAATTGTAGGCTTTGGTTCATAAGTGGTAAATTAAACAAAATGTTTAGGTGGAAATGTGGAGACTGTCCTTTTGACCGAAGTTGCTATTGGTGGAAGTATAACTAGAACAACACCAACATCTTTGTTCAGAGATTGTTGGATTAAAGCTTGTGATGAGGTTGAAATTGAGATATTTGATGATGGAATGGAAAAATATGATGAATTAATAAATTAAAGCTTTGGGTGATGTTATGACCATACTGTCTACCCAATCATCATATATCCAGAACTACAAATAAGATTATATCCAGAAGGGTTAGAGATATCATATATCTCCTGGTTTTAATTCTATTGATGAAGATATAATATATTTTATTCTCTCTTATTCATATCAAATATTTTGTATTATGATGATATATTAGGTTTTACTTTTCCCTTTATATCATGAGATATTGTACTCTATATATTGAATAAATTTCTAATAAATCAATATGAAAAGTATGAAAGCTCTCTTTAAATTACTTTTCATCAAACATCTCTTGCGTATATTTTTCCTTCTCATGATTTATACATATCTAACAAGAAGAGGGAAAGAGGAGAAGAGTGTTATTGTCTTCAGTAGATCTCTGCATATTGCAACTTCAGTCTTAGCCTCTCTTATCATTGCTATAACAACACAAAGATTAAGATAAGATGGAATCAATTATGTCTTTACTTTTTTCAGCATCCATTGAATGGTTTATGTTCCTATAGAAACAAATAAGAGATGTTAAGGACACAAATATCACCTTACCTCAATCCTCAATCTCTCGAGTTGGCTCCTCTTCGGCTTGCATATGCCATCTGTCGATGTACACGGTTTGGACCCTTGAGGGGTTACCTATGGAGAGGGCTCTGGTGATCAAGTCAGCGAAAAGATTCTCAGAAAGTCAAATCTCTTGATTAAGGGATTAATGAAAGCGTACCTTTAATTACTAGGGTCCACGTGTATTTATAGAGTTATTAATTATGTTTGCCCCTCTTGTGGGCTGGGCCATTGCTTGGGTCCTAGATGGGCTTGGGCCTGGCCCAGGCCCTTAGTTAATCTTTGTCGGTACCAGGGGCCTTGTTTGTAATATTCTAAGTTTGGAGTGGTCAGCAAATGTCGTCTTGTTTTCTAAAGTAGGCGACCTAAGCCGTTGTGTGCTTTTGCTTGTCCGGTTACTCACTTGATAATTTCATTTGCGGGGTTATGTGTAGGCGAACTTGGCCGTGTGGTTTTATTAGTCTGCCTAGGTGCAATACAATTTATAGTCCTAGCTCCTGAGGACTAGAACTGAATTTGTTGGGTTACATCATTGATCAACAAGTGATATATATTAAGCATTTTTTGTTTCATGTTTCATATTTAGATGTGATTGAGTCTCTGTTGTAATTGCAAGGCCCACTTTATTTATGCCTTATGTTTAAAGGTTGCCCCAAATTTGTTGGGCTTAAGGGTTGGCCCATAAGGTGCCAAGGCCCCTAAAGCAGCCAAGAGCCCTCATTCAGCTCTCATTTGCAAACAGCCCCTTCTCTTACGCTCTCCTTTCTTTTCAGAGGCTCTGCTAGGGTTAACCCCAATCTTGGTCACGTAACTTAATCTCGTTCTCTACTCCATGTAAGTATCTTCATGGCCCATACTTGTTTCCGTTGATCACTCTCCGTAATTCCTGTTAGGGTTTCATAGTAACATCATTTCTCGTTTCTAAATTGTTATCTCTTTCAGCTCCTTAGTTCGTTCTTGGAGTTGCTGCACTCCACTATTTAGAGTTGAAGTCTCTTCTAGCTATTTCCAGGTAAGGGAAGCTAGGGCTTGTTTATTTACTTCGATCTTTGGGCTTTCCTTGTCACTATTTCATGATGTATAACTGGTGGGTGGTGGTTGAACTGTGAAATGCTTGTATTGTTGTTTAGGTGCGAAATTGTAGCTGTTGCAGGGAGAACAGTGGCGAGACCTGTTGCTCTCGCCCAAACGAGACTGACTCGCCCAGGCGAGACTTGCAGAAGCAGGCCAGGATTACACTCAAACTCTCGCTCAGGCGGAGAGCTATTGTTTTGAGCGAGGTACTATCTCGCTCAAGCGAGAGACGCTCGCCCAAGCGAGAACGAGTGGGAACCTTGGTGTGCTGCCGCAGTCTTAGCCCAGGCAATGAACCTCACCTTTGGGCGATGGGTGGTCTTGCTCAGGCGAGGGGGGCTTGCCTAAGCGAGTGTGCGAAAAACCTCCCAGGGCCTCTATCGCGATCTCGCCTAAGCGAGAGTCTACAGCTTGAGCGAGGGGACTCCTTTCGCTTGAGCGAGGGCTTTTGGCTTGAGCGAGATTCGTTGCAGGCCACGCTGTTTTCTTCACTCGGTTGTTATGAATTGTTTGATTGATTGGTTTACTTTATTTAAAGTATGAGGCTTGTGAGATGCATGGAATATATGTGGTTATGAATTAGATTGATGTGTTTGTGTGATCTTGGCATGTAAAACAAATGAGATGGTTGGTAATTAAAGTGGCATGGTATTGGTATGAGATACAATTCTATATTCATGGATTGAGAAAGATGAGTTGATATGGATTTAACCTGGAATATGAAAGAGGTTGGTTATAAAGGTTGGCATGAGATTTATATGCATGATAAGTATTACTTAGTTAGTGGAATATGTTTGGTATGTGGTTAGGACGTAATTCCATGGGTCTCTAGGTGAGACTTTATGGTGGTGCCTCAGTTGGTTGGGACGTAATTTCATGGCCCATGTTAGTGGGAGTTCATGGTGGTACCCCATCTATAAAATTTGGTAAGGATTCAAGGTAAGGTTGCATCTTGACACTCTAAAGAGCCAATTAGTCTCACATAGAGCAGACTGACTCCTGTGGTGAGAGTAGTAGGAGGCCTGAAAGCCATTAAGGACTAACCTTGTGTGTGGGGGTTGAGACATCGTAACACTTAGCTCGGGGGTGACAGCTCGGTAGAGTAGGGAAATCCACCACAAGTGCAAGCATCTGCTGAATCCGACTAAATTATATGTATCCGGATGAGTCGAGTCTGAGTCTTAGTGTATTGCTTGAAAAGTCATAACATGTTGGGTAACATATATTTCGTGGACTGTGAAATAGCATATAATTGTGTGTTAAACTATTTTCTACTATAACTTACCCTTTTGTTTGTGTATGTTCTACTATGTGGTTTTCTCTTTTTGCAATGATCATCAACTTGTTTATGTGAGCATATGTGAGAAATACTCGTGGTCAACAAGGCGATGGTGGCTCCGCTGCATAGCCATCTGGGCTAGCTTTCTACTTTTTGGGCTTTTCTGTTAGGGCTATGGTCCATGTATTGTTTGGCCATTGGGTTGTATTTTAGAATACTGTCATACTCAATTATGCTTTGTTTTAGGCATCGTGGTGTGCCCAGTTTCTCTCCTGTTTTCTTTTGAACAACTATATGAAGTAATGTTTAAACTCCAAGACTACGCTACTATATTATTCTGTGTAACGCTTCCTTTAATTAGGATCTATTGATTAAACGAGATGCTACATTCATTTTTTGAACCTTAAAAATGTAATTTTACATTTGGGAATTAGTAATGATTTCTAGATTACTCAATTTAGAAGGTAAAACCATTCTGGAGTAGCTTTGGAGGAATTTATAGGATGCAAAAACTAATTTAAATTTCCATTTTACTTGTATTTCTTTTTATCATTAGCCTTCTCATATATATACTTTATTTTATAAATTATATCTTAATTTTTCATCATTAATTCAACATTAGTAGTATAATTTTTTTATTATATTATGTTTTTTAATGTATCAAACTTGTTAATAAAATCATTTGTTAATAACATAATAAAATAAAAATAAAATCCTCAATTTAGTCCCATTTAAGATAATACAATTTTTTTTCACTCAAATAATAGTAACAATATAACACCAATGTTAAGGAATATTTATTATTAATGTTAATATTAATTTGTCAAGTTAACTATTTAATTATGATAATTTATTGTTCATATTTATGTCATTATCTATAATTATATATAAAGAAGATTCTCTCTTTTGTCTATAATTATATATAAAGAAGATTCTCTCTTTTGTGTCCACATATCATGATTCCAACTTTATCCTTTATGATGTAATTATTTGTGAAATTTTTAAAAATTAATTGTTACTTTTACAAATTTTTATAAAACTATTTATTTATTGATTTTCTTTTTTTTCCTATTCATCAACAGTTATTTTCTCATATTTTCTCCATACATTGCACTTTATTTTAGATAAATATAATTTTATTTTATTTATTAACTTAATAACATTACCATATCATAAATTATTAATATAATATCATACATATTCAGAAAATGCGTACACACAAACGCGATAAGTTTGCGCTAGTTATCAATAATGAAAATGGTATATTGATTTAATGTTTAAGAAATGAAATTAGTCATGATTATAGTGATCTAATTTTTTAAAAATGAATTAAATTGAAAAAATTCAAAATCTTTTATGAAATTGAAAAAGTTATAACAATACTAAAACCGAAATCCTTATTTATCCTAATAAGTTTTTGAAACTGTGATCATTGTAACTTGATTAAAAACTGAAAACAAGAACCTAAAACGTTTATTAACAACTAACAAACAAATATTAAATATTTTGATAATTTTTCACGAACCAAATATTAAGTATTGAAAAAAAAAATCTAAAAACGTTTTCTCCGATAAATAGTTCCCCGCTATTTCAGTATAAATATCTCAGCATTGCCACTGCGTGTTTTTCACGGATCCACATCACTGCAGCTTTCCGGGAATAACTGTTGTTGAATCGAAAAAAATGCAGAGTCTGCAGCAAAAGGCTTCCGAATGGAGTGGGGTTGCCACAGACGACGCTTTTGCCATCGACAATACCAACCTCTTTCACAAGCTCGGCCTTCAAACATTCATTAACCTCTCCACCAATTTCTACGACAGGTACTTCTTTTTCTTCCATTAACCATGTTGAAAGTATCAGAGAATGAGAATATATTTGAATATGCAAATCTCATTTTACAAAATTTTACAAATTAGTATCGGAAGATTGAATTGGGTTTAGAGTATACTTAGTATTTTAGTATTAGAAGTTAGGGATTAGAGTATATCTTAAAAGAAATTTGTTAGTAGTCGAGTTCCATAACTTTTGGATTATTTATTAATGTCTCATTCTAGATTTATTTGTCAGTATGGGGAAGATCACTTTTTAACAAACTGAGTTTTATTCAAATCTTGAATGATGTATTTTTTGTCGGGTTTTGACTTGGAACAGGGTATACGCTGAAGAGGAAGAGTGGTTTCGTTCAATATTCGCTAACTCTAAGAAAGAAGACGCAATTCAAAACCAGTACGAGTTCTTCGTGCAACGAATGGGTGGACCTCCTCTCTTTTCCCAAAGAAGAGGTATTGTTTTCCTTTCTAGGAACCTACCATTTGCTGCTGATTCCAATATAACTTCAGTTATATTTGTGCCTGCAATGTTGAATTATTTACTATTCTCTTAAAATGAACTGAAATATCGAGTTTGATTCGTACGTTACTTAGGAAAAAGATGCATTTGATTTGATTATTTGAAATGTACTGACCCATGTAGTCAGCGTAGAACAGTTTTCAGTAAATTTAAAAAAAAAAATTGTTAACTCATTATTTCTCTTACTGAAGATGGTCTCGTAGAATATTTGGTGGTGTTCCGATAGGACGTGATAAGCTCAACAACTTTTGTTAAACTAGACTCTCTTACTATCTTAGAAGTAGATTTTGAGTACTTCCCGAAATTACATGTAAAGTATCGTCCACGAAGTATACCATGTAAAGTCTCCTCCACGAAGTATATCATATAAAGTCTCTTGCACAACTTTATGGCTTCACTTACTTGACTTTAGACACTCTGAAAGTGTGTCTTTTATACTAGGGTTCATGGGTCTTACCTGGTTGAGCTTGGGTTGAGTTAATTAACCTTGGATTTGCCCCTTTTGGGTGGTGATTATACCGACTTGGTGTATTGGCATGATCCTAGCACATGTCGTCCTACAAGGCCCACATGTACTCGTCTAGGCCGTGTATGTTAAGGGGTACCTTGGCCGTGTAGTCCCACTAGCCCCCTGGCCATGTACTTTGGTGTCTGTGTACATCACAGTTTGTATGGAACTTGAGTTTTGCATCTATTCATATACTATAATTTGATTCACAAGGACATGGTTGGAGCCCAAATGGAAGATGGGTTACGTGGTTATTATGCGCGAGGGCGAACATAAAGTAGGGAATGCTTAATGAAATTCTTATTTTATATCCTTCTTCTACGAGCTCTTCTGAATTATAAGTTCTCTAACACCTATTCTAAGGGGATCTTGTATGCTTCATCAAGGGCCTCCCAATACGCTACAACCATTAAATTGAAAACTACATTCTATTATCTCGAATAGGGACAAGATGTTCACCAGAAAATTTTGGCAAAAACCTATTAAAGAATCAAGAAAAAAACATTGGCCAGGAGGTCCTCCTACCACACACAAATTCATGGCCAATCTGAAGTCCTAAACGGATGCTTGGAAATGTATCTACGTTGTTTTACTCAGCATAATCCTAAATCTTGGTGAAAATTACTCGCATGGGCTGCTTATTGGTGTAATACATACTACCTTTCATTCAGCCATAGGCATGACTGTTAGGAACAAGGCAATAAAGGAAAGAATAAAGAAGGGAAAAATAGACATAGAGAATTTAACGTGGTTCGACAGACAACGTGTATGTCCACGACTACACTAGGAAGTATTTTTTTATTTCTGGTGTATCTCAAAGTTTTACACAGGGTCTCTTATATAGTAAAATAGAAAACCACATCTCACAATTCTAAGCGATGTGAGACTAAATCAAACACCATAATACTAACAATTCTTCCACTTGGGGTTTGATTTACATTACCACCTAGTGCATTGCCTTCATCATCAATTTTCTCGAAGGTCAGTTGAGGCAATGCAAAGCCTCAATTTAGTTGTTGTGACAGTCTTGGTCAACATATCAGCTGGATTCTCTGCACCTGGAATCTTCAACAAAAACAAGTCTCCATCATTTATCAAGTTTCTGATAAAATGATACTTCAATTCAATGTGTTTGCATCTGGAGTGAAGAATTGGATTTTTAGCAAGACAAATGGCATTTTGACTGTCACTGAACACTGGAGATTCATCTTGCCCTTTTCCTAATTCTTTTAGAAGATTCTTCAACAATATTATCTCTTTTGCTTCTTCTGAGATAACTACATTTTTATGTTGGGTGGTACAACTATCAGTTGGAAGTCCAAACTTCAAGGAAGAGTTTCTCTCTCAACCACTGAAGTTGAGTATGTAGCTATCTCAGAAGCAGCAAAAGAGATGATATGGTTGAAGAATTTTCTAAAAGAATTAGGAAAAGGGCAAGATCAATCTCCATTGTTCAGTGACAGTCAAAGTGCCATTTGTCTTGCTAAAAATCCAATTCTTCACCCCAGATGCAAACATATTGAATTGAAGTATCATTTTATCATAAACTTGATAAATGATGGAGATTTGTTTTGTTGAAGATTCCAGGTGCAGAGAATCCAGCTGATATATTGACCAAGACCGTCACAACAACTAAGTTGAGGCTTTGCATTGCCTCAACTGACCTTCGAGAAAATTGATGATGAAGGCACTACACTAAATGGTAATGTAAATCAAACCCCAAGTAGGAGAATTGTTAGTATTATGGTGCTTGATTTAGTCCCACATTGGCTAGAAATGAGAAAGTAGAGCACTATATAAGAATAAAGACCCATAAACCCATTGTCTTAAAGTTTTGGGTTGAGAGTGGTGTCAATGCCTTATGTGGTTAGGCTCAGGTCTCATTGGTGTTTGTATCTCCCCGATGACCCCCCTCCTCTATAGACCTAACAATGACACTCTATCACATAGTATTTGGTTGTGATTCCCCCCAAAATTCTGCAGTACGAACCTTTAGCAAGTGATGATACAAGTGCGAGACAACAACCAAAGGGGGGATATGTTTTTGTTGCTCCAACCATATAAAAAAAGCTCAATAGCATTAATAAACAGAAGTTTATTGAATAGACCATGGCCAGTTCAAGACAACTAAGCAAATTAGACTGGTGGCATGCAACTTACATCTTCCTGAAACAACCCGTATTCAACCCATATTTTACATGTCAATATTAAAGAAGAAGTACATTGGTGAGCCACAAAAGTAGGTGATACCAAAGTAATTATTGGATGACTAACAGTTATCTATCTCCACCATTTGACCATGATGACAAGGTCAATTTCATGGGAGGGATTTATGATGCTGTTGGTGTTGGTTTTGAAATTGTGAGTTTAGCCAAGAGGGGGGGGGGGGGGGGTTGAATTGGCTTTATAAAACTTTTTCGAAAGCTTAAATCTCTTTTCAATTGAATCTAATGGACTAAATGCAACAGACCAGTACACTTTCAGTCGATTAAAATATAAAATAGCAGACTAAATTGTTCTTGATTCTATGAAACAGTCGATTAAAAATGCAATTCAGTCGACTAAAATACTGGAGAATTATGCAGAATGCAGCATTTGCGAATTCAACTCAAATAACAATCTTTTATATACAAGACATGTTCCAATCAATATTTATAACAAGTATAAAGCCTCAGATTACACGAACGCATTAAATCACACCAAAGATCAAATTGCTTGGTTTTCTTGAGTTTTTAAAGAGTTTCAAAGAGAGAGATGAGGGAAAGAAGATTGCACAACTGTTTTTATACTGGTTCACTCAATCACAGAGCTACATCCAGTTTACCAGGACAACCTGAGCCTGGTTTTCACTATATTCAAAAGTTTTACAAATCACAAACCAATATTACACTTTTGAACACAAAACACACAAGATTTTTGACTCACAAAAATCTAGAACCACAACCTACAAGAATCACACTTGCAGACCTGAAATCACATCAGGCAAACCATCCAGAGGCACAAGAACATCCAAACCTGATGGTGGTTGTCCCTAGCACACCATACATGTGTTCTTCAAGCTACTCACAAGCCAAAATGCCTCCAAAATCAACCAAGATCTTCAAACCACGAGTTCCAGCTGTGTATTGCAGAGAGAGAACGCTTCCCAGAGATGAATGACACGATTTGGTTCAGAAAAAATCAGATTCGCACCTCTATTCGCGAAAACACAACTTATATAGTTTTGGTTTAAGTGAAATCAGTCGATTGAATTTTCCGTACAGTCAGCACCTGACTTAAGTGAAATCAGTCGATTGAAAAATAATTCAACTGATTGAATGCATTCATACTAGAAACTATATACAGTAAGCCTTTTAACCTGTTAAGACCCATTTTAACAGATTAAAAGAGACACACTAAGGCACACAAAACATCAAACTTTATCAAACACTTAAGATCTTCATGCACATGGCTTTATCAATTCTTTGCTTCAAGCTTGCTTGTGCCAACAGTTGGCAAATAGTCCGATGAGGTGAGAAAAGAAGACCGCAAAGACACATGAGTTAAGGAGCATAAATGGGGTAACTAACTCTCAAAGTGCAGGCATCTTGAGGAGGTCCATGAGGAAATTTAGCATGGGAGCGAGTAGAAAGTAGGACATTCTTAATGTGAGTCTCACTCCATCCTTCTATGTGCTTACTCTTCTCTAAGCACTTCTTCCTTTAAATTCTAATTTCTCTATCACCTATTCTTGGGGGATCTTATATTCATTATGGAGGACTTTAGTTTGCTACAACCATTGAATCATTCTCACCTTCACATTTTGTTAGTTACTGTGCGATGTATATATTCCGTCTTTGTTTATATTTCATGATTCATGATATATTCCTTGGAAACATATTATGCTTTTTCTCTGAATACGACTACTAAATAATAATACACAACATAGTTCCTGGTGTGACTCCTCACTGTTGTGCCTCTTCATTCGTATTTGCACTCCCGTATAAAATTACAATCATTGTAGTCGTACACATACAAAACAAGGGTGAGCTAATATACAAAACAACCGCCTTACAATCACAATTCACAAAAAAATAATATAAAAATCACATCAAATGCCTCACCCAACATTCTAACCACACCCATGGTCTTATCTACACCTCATAACAACACAATATTTGTTTACTAAACATTCAATAAAATAATTTTAAAGAATTCTATTAGAATCTATTAAATATAGAATGTAAATATCATAATATAGAATGTAAATATCCTAAATTCATAACTGAATCTTATATTCTATATCAATTTTATATTCATATTTTTGTATTTAAAATAGAGTCGTTGAATCCAGTTAATTGAAAGTGATATCACACACTAGTTCAAAAACACCAGTGATCTCAACGCAACATGTTGACTCACACAAAGTCACTTGATAAACTACTTTCATAGCTGTTACACTCTTTCACATAGTTTCTAGCTTTTCGCTCTCCAAGAACTAAGCAAATATCAAGTTCCCAACTACAATTGACGCATGTAGCTTACCAACCATTTGCTCACCACTAGAGAGAATTTCTCACTGCTCCCAAAGACTTACGGACGAAGTTCACTCTCTCAAAGAGACTACAGGCAAAGTTCACCAGTTGTACTACCAAGCATAGTTTACTAGTCATTTGCTTCTACAGAGCTAAAACCCCCTGCTCACCATTAGAGAGGCGCAATGCACTTTCCACGGCTTTCCCATAGTCTTACGGGCGAAGTCCTCTTTCTTTTGCTGATACACATCTCATTCTCAATTCATTCAACCCCAATTTATTTATATCAAAAGAATATACATCAATTCCGTCTTTCTTCCTTTTGCTGATACACATCACATTCTCAATTCATTAAACCCCAATTTATATCAAAAGAATACACATCAATTCAATCTTGCATATAAAACACCGCCACACAATCTATGAACGACTGTATATTTACCAATAATAAAAGTTCTCAACTTTTTAATATATTTAATACTAACTCATGAATTTATTCTTACTAACATAACACTATTTATAAAAATATAACCCCTTCGGTTTATCAGTAACTTTCCTAAAATTTATGTACAATTACTCAGATAAAACGTCATCGTAATTATCTTCTTAGACTTTAATAAAAGAAAAATAAAACATCACATTTCAACTGCCTAATCTTACCTTAGTTGTACCGCTGAAAATACTTAATATACATTACACCACAATTGTCAAACCATACGTTTACCACTGCCAATATAAAATATAACACAACATCCACAATTGAATTTCACTACAAAAACATAAAATGAAAAAAACAAGCTGCACCTGCCAAACAAAGAACAGTTTAACTTTGATAATCATTATATATTATAATAATTAGAGGTCGACCCAAGCCGTCTAGTCAAAACAGAAGAGAGAGGATCTTCCGAAGGGAAATCATATAAGCCATATGACATGCCGCGGTAGACTAATGAATGAGGTCTCAAGTGTTATGAGAGGGGAGGTGCACACTTTAAGAAAGATTGTCCTCAACTCTTTGGCGTGAAGTCTGAGGAGAAGAAATGTTTCAAAGGCTAGAAGCTGGGTTGCAATATTTGTATCAACAATCAAAACCTATGGGTGGAAGACCTCAAGCCACCGGAAGTGTTTCTGCACTAGCTGACACAAAAGATTACTCAATCGGGTAATTCAATTCAAGATGTGTCTATTTTAGCTGGTGGATGTGTGAATATCCTTTTGATTTTTGAGCTACACATTCTTTTGAGTCTCACGTGAGTGGAGGAAGACACGAGGAGAATTTACCCTTATTTTTGAGGATGAAAATTTGTGTTGGGAAAAATGTAAGATCCTAGAATATTTTAATTTAGTAGAATAATGAAAACGAGTCATATTTAAATTATAAATATAAGAATGAGTAAAATCACCAACGAGTTATATAGGTCGTCATTTGGTTGGAGTACTTGGATAAATATTGGAGGTATTGAGTCAACTCCCACCAACAACTTTTTATTTTAGACCTTTTCTCAAAAATTGATTTTGGATGTGGATTTGGTACAGTTACGTGAATGACAATTGAGTTGGGTGAAATTGAATTTGTAGATGCATAATTCTCTAGAAACAAAAAGGGTATTAAAATAAGTATTGAAAGATTAATGAATTTGGACTTATTTCTTTAGTCTTAGAAAAGAGAATAAGGCCCGTGGTAGTAATTAGGGTTTTTATTAGTGTTGAAGTTTTGGGGTAGGTTATATTATTTTGAGACAACACTATTTGGAGGTTAGTAAGGTAAAAGAAAAGAGAAAAAAATAGTGAGATTTTAGAGGAGTGCAGTACGGTTAGCAGAGTAAAGTACAAGAGTTAGAGTTGAAAATCCAGGTGAGGGGAGTTAATATGTTCCTTTTTCTTTCTTGTGCTTGTGTTGGTGTTGTAAGGGGAGTTAACTCTAGTTGTGACTTCTTCTTTTCTTTCTGTTTTGTGTTGTGAGCATTTGATGTTTTACTGGTTTGGAGAGTGCAACTTTAGTTTTTGTTATATATAAACATAGTTTTGGCTTTGTTTTTTTTCATATGAAATGACACAAAAAGGTTTTGTGGACTTGGTGATGCGTAACCATGGAGCTATAAAAGTTGGGAGTTCTGGTTATTGGTAAATATGCAGTAGTTCATAGATTGTATGGCGGTGTGTTATATGCAAGACTGAATTGATGTATATTCTTTTGATATAAATTGGGATTGAATGAATTGAGAATCTGATGGTTGTTGGGTTGTAAATGTGATGCAAAAGGTTGGGGACTTCACCTGTAAGACTCTCTAGTAGAGCTGTGAGAGAGACTATCTCCACTGTTCAATCTGTGTAGATTATCTTGAGAAAAATATTTAATATCAGTGACTTGTCCTCTACAATTTCCTATATTAGAAATAGTGACAGAATATTTCAAGTCTCACATTTAATAAAATATACTAAAATCTTTAGGTTTTCCCATCTAATTTTGGTTTGTACTCTCTTGTGAGTCTTAACAATTAATATTTTTGTTAAGAGTTGGGCTACAAAAAGGGTTCCTATAAGTTAGATTAAGGCACAGATCAAATACTGATAGGTAAGTGAAGTTGTCAAAGAGAAAAAGGTTACTATAAGGTCAAGTGTTGATGGAGTGAAAACCACCTAGGTGTCAACCCTAATAAAGGGTTAAAATGTTAGGACTCCTGCATTAAATATGACAGATTATTTGATGTGATAATTAAGTCTTGAGTTGAGGTTCTCCTACCCAATAGACTAGTCTTTTCGGTTGGACTCTCGTGTTTAGTCCTAGTAACTAATTTCCTAACTGGTATTTACGAATGTAATTGAATATTTTTGTGTTAAATAGCTTCATATGATCGATCCCATTAAGTGAGATAAAAACACATAATTTGAATGTAACTACTGTATTGGATCGTCATCCAACCAATGATGGTGGTGTTTCATTTCATGTGCCGTTCTTTCCAACAATACATCTTGTTTTTGATGACCACGACAGGATCCAAATCAATGAGCAATGAAGCTAATCTAGATGAGTTTTAGCATCTTGTGAAGTTAGGTGAGATTATTGGATTAAGTTTCTGTGCTCATGTCCATTTGCATTTTCATCCATTTAAATGGCGTCGCTAAACCTTGTGTTTTCCACCGAAATTAGATTGTTGGAATTTATAATTGAGTATATGTTTTCTGCACTGATTTTGGGGGAGAGTGAAACTGATTCTTTGACTTACCTAGCAACTCTGCGGTTTGAAAATTGAACCTTGGTTTCTCTTGGTATTTGGCAGGACATCCTGCTCTAATTGGACGACATCGCCCATTTCCTGTAACGCATCAAGCTGCAGAGAGATGGTTACATCACATGCAACAAGCATTAGACAGTACTCCAGATATAGATGATGATTCAAAGACCAAAATGATGAACTTTTTCAGGTTTATTTTCTGAACCAAAGTCCTACTTCCTGACAAATGATTATCTTTGCTAACGTTGACGATTTAATTATTTGAATTAATTATGTTTTTGGTCTTTAAACTATAATACAATCTTGGTTTTTGTCTCGATTTCAAACTTTTATCCTCTTAGGTTCATATACTTAAAACATGCATGGATATAGTCTTTTTCGTCCAACAATGACATTATCTGTTGTCTGACGTGACAAACAACAAATCATGTTGGTTGTAGTCTACAAGTTCTCCTACCGTCATCTTAAAAGTTTAGCGTGATTGCCTGTTTGTCACACCAAAAAACAGTTAACACTGTTGGGTGAGGATGACTGCATTTATGCATTTTTGGGGACCTAACCGGATCAAAGTTTGAAATGGGGACGAAAATAAAAGATCACATTATAGTTTAGAGACAAAAACATAGTTGATCCTTATTTATTTTCCAGGCACACTGCATATTTTTTGGTCGCTGGAGATGAGCTAAAGAATCAAAACCAACAGATTCCCTGCAAACATGCAGCCAAAAGAGATGATTCATAAATATTTATTTCAATTTCCTTTTTATTTATCGCCTTCTTTATCCCAAAACTTTGTATAAAAAATAGTTGAAGAATTGTCGCGTTGGAGAGATAAAAAGGATGTGTCACACATTACACGCTTGCCAACTCAAGTAAGACGAGGTTCATGATTGTTAGCTTAGAATCGATAGTGCACTGAGAAATTACAAAAAACAGTATTGAATTGCCTTTAAGTTGTACTCACTAAACTCTGGCAGGTCTAATCCTTACTCAGAAGATTTTATGATTTTTTCCTTGAATTTATTCTGGTATAATTTTTGCTTTTCAAATTTGAGTTTTTGATTGGTTGATATAATTTTTTTCAAAACTGAATTGGATCAGTTTGGTGACCCTGTTCGTTATTAGAAAAAGAACTGGTATTTTTTCATGGTGAAAAGCTGATATAAATTCTTAAAAGTTGATCCAGAATGGGTTTGTACTACCAATATTTCTAGATGTTTCTAAAGGTCACTTCAAAGACTTTTACATAAATAAAAGCCTAATTTTATAATTATTTTTATATTAATGTCTTAATGCTGAAGTTTAGTTTTAGGCAAAAATGTTTTTCATCCTTTAAAATTATAAATTATTGTTTTTATTTTGAGCTCTTTATATTTTATGGCAATGAGTAATTGTTGGTTTTAAACGAAAAAGGTAAGGAAAATATTTCAAGTATATCACCATCTCGTTCAACACCGTGACATGAATATGAAAGATGACATGACATTTGTTCTTTCGTGGGAAGTGAGATGAGAAACTTTGTTTTCTTTCATAAGAAAGTTCCTTCTTTGTAATATAAAGGAAGTTCCATTTTTTTTTGTCAAAAATGGATAAAGGTTATAAATAATTTTTTTCTAAATCGTAAGCATGCTGATAAGTTGCATGTGGAAATGCTTCAACAAAATAAATTGTTAATTGTTATTGTATAAGAAAATGACTAATGTAGTTGTCAAATGCAAGTATTCAGATTGAATAAATGGTTAAACGAGTATTGTCTATAAAATCATTTGACACTCAACTATGAAGAGTAACTCCCGTGTGTTAGGACATTTTCAAGTCTGTGTATGTTATGATTGACTTTTAGTTTTATGATAGAAAAAATTTGGTTAATATAGTTATTAAATGTGCTTAGTCAAGTTGAATAAATAGTGAAATGAGTACTTGTTTGTAAAACTGTTCAAGGAGGTTCTGGGTGAAATATTTAGTTTCTAGTTGTCTGATATTCTTTTTTCTTTTTTTTTTGGTTAATGTAGTTCTCAAATGTGGTTTACCAAAGTTGAATAAACTATTAAATAAGAAATCATTCAACACTCACCTTTGGATAGTGACACCCTTTTTGTTGGACTTTTATAAGTTTGTTGTACGTGTGCAATGGTGTTGGGAAATTGTGAGTAGAAAATTTAAGGTTTCAAATATGGCTTACAATTATTTTATTTGGTTAATGAGTTTGCGGAGATGAATCCATTCAACGCTAGCATATGAATAGTGGGTCTGGCCTTTCACAAGTTTGCTGGATATGTGTGACTCATTAGCTAGAATTTTAATAGGTCATGTAATCAATGTGTTAATGTGCTATGTGTTATATCAATGTATGCAAGGTCATAGTGAATAGTTGTTATTTTAGGCATGCTAAAACTTGAAAGAAAAAGGCTACCTTTAGAAAATGGGAGATTTTAATAAAGTGCAAATGTTGCATTGAAGATTTTCGCAAATTCTTTAATTAAATGTTTGAAAGGATTTTTTAACCTTGTGGTTAGGACAAAGAATTTCAACAATTCTAAAAAATTAAAATATCTAGTAATTGAATTACTTGCAATTATATATTCTTTGTTTATTAAATAATTAGTTAAGATTAGGAATGTCAACGAGACAGGTAGGGTATGGGTTGTAGCTTCCCCATATCCTATTCGTTGAATAAATATTCGTTCCGTACCCGTACCTATATACGTCCGGGTATCCGTTATGTGGATACCTGCGTATTTTTTTTAATATTCATGGGTATCCACAAGTACCTGCAGGTATCTACAAAAGAAAATTTTAATATTTAACAAGATATTTTAACCATAAATTCAAATTGAAATACATTTTCAACAAAGGGTAAATAACTCATTTAAATAGTGTTGAATAACAGTTTACAAAGAAATGAAGATTTTTTAAAACCAATTGATATGTTTTAATTATGTTTTTTTTTTAATTTAAATTAGAGTATAGTGGGTACGAGTATTTACGAGCTATGATACTCGTACCTGTCCTGTTAACATGCGGGTATAACCCATTCCTATTACTCTTGGGTATCCATTTACAATACCCCTTTCCTACCTATTACGGGTTTTATCCACGGATATCCGCGGGTACAAATTATTTTGACATCCCTAGTTTGGATGAAGTAATTGAAATATCTTAAATATCAATTTTCTTGTTTGGATAAAACAATTTAATATCTATTTTACGACGAACTCTACTCTACCTCTAAGCTTAACTTAACTTAGCTCGATCTTCAATTCAGTAAGGTGGAAAAGGCCATTAAGAATATTCAAATGGAAAATTTACAAGGAAAGGAGAAATTAAGGTAGAAAGATATGGGTTAACTAAGATACCATGTGCAAACCAAAAGAGTATGGTAGATTAGGAGTGAAAGACCTAAGATTGTTCAACATTGCACTACTAGGGAAATGGAGAATTGGAACGAAAAATGACGGATTATGGAGAGCAATATTGGAGTCCAAGTACGACATGGAGAAGTTTAGATAGTGCAATTTATAAAAAGTATGAGTCATGTTGGTGAAGAGACATTAAGAGTGTAACAAGCGAAAGTGAACAGGGGAAATGGTTTTATTGTAAGGCTAACTTATAGAAAATTGCAAAATGCAACTATTATGGTTGAAATAGAGTTGTTTACAATTTTTTTTGGGAAGTTAGGCCCTTCCATCAACTCAACATTGTGTTTGAAAAGTCAATTTGAATAAGGTGGTTAAAAAGGAGAAGTTGGAAAATAGGGATAAATATGACTAACAAATTATGCATTATGTGTGGGCTTGTAGAGAAATTTATGAATCATTTCTTCATTTGTAATATGGCATCGGGTGTGCTGAACCTTTTTAATAAGTGGGTGGGTGTTAATAATGTGCATCATTTCATGCATAAAGAACACTTTAGCCAATTTTACCTTACTATGTTGACTAACAAACAAAACATTGTATGGAAAGGTATGTTGATGGCAATACTATAGGTGATTTGAGGTAGAGAAATACCATCTTATTCAAAATTGGAACAATAGATACCACATAGGAATTCACTATAGCATAATTGGAAGCATGGGTGGATAATTAGTAAATTCCCAAAATCACAATTTGGCTACTCATATGGTGCCTTAACCCCATAACATGGTTAAACTCAACAAGGTAACTCAGGAATTAATAAGTTAATATGATTTTTTATAGTTTGTTTGGCATGAACAGTAATATCAATAAAATCCATGGTTTATATAGAACCATTAGTGCATTAAAGCCTTTTTATACTGGTTAAAACAAACTTTATATACCAATTTTGGAACTGGTATAAATACGTGTAGTTACAAAGTTTTCACTTCTATATCGATCCCCGAACCAGTATAGAAAGTGTCACTTTATATGCTGGTTAAAGCCAATATAGAAAACACCAATTTATATACCGGTATAAAAAATGTCACTTTCTATACTGGTTAAAGCCATAACTGATACAAAAGTGCAACTTTTATATTGGCATAGAAGGCCCATAAATTGATTTTTAGATAATCAAACTTTATTTAGTAACCAATAGTAATTTATTTTTGAATGTTGTCTCAATGTTGGGTTAATTATTTAAAGAATTCGATCAACCTCTGTATTCTGAATTTAGGAAAAATATTAATTTGATCTTTTTGTGAAATATGAATTGCTACTATAATTTTGTCATTCAATTTTTTAATCAGTTAAAATTTGATTTCAGTTCATTAAATAAATGGTCTATATACATCTGATTTCAATATTCTTGATTAAAGAATATTTCAATAAGAAAATGGATTATAGTGTGAGGACCCGCCCCAAGTAAGAGAGGAGGTAAGGCAAGTGTTTGAAAAACGATTTGTTGCACCTAAGAAACTTAACCTTAACCTCCAAGGTGTTGACTTCCCAATCTTATCCGAAGACGAGAATAGGATTTTGATTAAGGAAATAGAAGATCAGAAAATAGAGGATGCCAAAAACCAATGCGAAGGGAATAAAAGCCTAGGCCCAGATGGATTTAATTTCTTCTTTATAAAACAAAATTGGAATATTCTTAAGTACGACGTTTGTCAAGCAGTAAAATGATTTTAGGGTGAAGGGAGAATACCAAAAGGGTGTAATGCTTCTTTTATAGCATTAGTACCAAAAAAAGAAAACCCTTTTATGTGTGGAGGACTATAGGCCTATATCCTTGGTTGGGAGCATGTAGAATCTCAAAGATCTTGGAAAATAGGCTTAAGAGCATACTTCCTAAGATCATTACCTACTTGTAGTCAGCGTTCCTTAAAGGAAGAGGACTAATGGATAATATCCTGGTTGCTAACGAAACTGTGGAAGAATGTAGGCTAAAAGAGAAGAGGCTGGAAATAGTTAAGGTAGACTATGAAAAAGCCTATGATTTAGTAAGTTGGGACTTCCTATATTTTATGATGGCCAAATTTGGGTTTTGTGATAGGTGGATAGGGTGGATCAAAGAGTCTCTAGAGTCCTCTTCAATGTCGATATTGGTAAACGGGAGTCCTACTAAGGAGTTTGTTCCTTCTAGGGGACTTAGACAGGGAGACCCTATGACATTATTCTTATTATTTATTGCAGTAGAGGGCTTAATCTGGTTGGTCAGACAAGCCACTGAGAAAAACCTTTATTGTGGAGTTGAAGTAGGAATACACGAAACTAAAGTAGGGTTGCTACAATTTGCAGACAATATTCTTTTCATGTGTGGAGCAAGTACTCAAAACATAAGGGTTGTAAAAGCTATATTGAGAAGTTTTGAACTGGTATCAAGGCTTAGAGTAAACTTCTCCCAAACCAAAGTAGGAGGGTTGAGTCTAAATGCAACTTTGATTAAAGACTTTACTACCATCCTAAACTACAATTACCTGAAAATTCCTTTTGTGTACTTAGGAGTGACAATAGGGGGAATCCGAGGAGAAAACAATTATGGGAGCCTATGGTTGATAAAGTTAGAAGCAAACTATCTAGATGGAAAGACAAATTAATATCCATGGCTAGTAGGGCATGTATAATAAAATCGGTATTACCTGTACTGCCACTATACTATCTGTCCTTCTTTAAAATGCCAAAAAGTGTGAGCAAAGAACTCATTAAAATACAAAGAAGCTTCCTTTGGGATGGGGATCAGTAGATAGGAAAATAACGTGGGTTAGATGAGAAAACATTTGTAAACTAAAGGAGGATGGACATCTAGGCATAAGAGACATAACAAACTTCAATAGAGCACTTCTAGCCAAGTGGAAATGGAGACTAGGAATGGAGGGGCATGGCCTTTGGAAAGAAGTACTTGAATCAAAATACGGGTCATGGAAGAATCTTAATGAAAATAAAATTTCTAGGTTTGCATCTACGTGAGGGAAAGATATCTATAAAGTTTGCGGCAATTCTGAGTATGGGTTATGGTTCGAAAAGTCCATTGGATGGATAATAGGAGAAGGAAAAAAGGTAAAGTTTTGGGAAGACACTTGGGTAGGGGATGAATCTCTTAGAAGTAGGTTCCCAAGGTTGTATTCTATATCAGAGAGTAAAGAAAGATATATAGAGGAGGTAGGTCACTTGGAAGGGAATGTTTGGATTTGGGACCTTAATTGAAGAAGATTAAGACTCGTCTGGGAGGCATCTCTAGAGGAACAACTCCTTCAACTGTTAAGTAATCAAAGCTTTAGAAAAGGGTATCCGGATACTTCGCTTTGGAAAGAAGAAGATGGTGGTGTATTTTCTGTTAAGTCTGCCTATTATAAGTTGCAAGGAAATTTTGTAGAGGAAGAGGACAACGTATTTAATATGTTGTGGAACACAAAGGTAACTCTGAAGGCACAATTTCTAAGATGGTCTAGCTCAAGTTGATCCTTAGGAAATATTTGGTCTAGCTAAAGTCACAACTTGGGTTTGGATGAAACACAAATCCTTCAGTAAATTTTACATATAGTGATTAGGTTTTTCCTCCCTTTTTCTTGCTTAAAATCGTTGTGATATGATAACTATTATGTTCTTTTGGCTTGACAAGTGAGAAAGTTATAGGTTATTATTTCGACTTAAATAGTCATTTAGTCCTAATTTTGGTCAAGTTTTTTCAATTTGGTCTTACTTTAGAAATTGTTTTCAATTTGGTCCTACCTTTCGTAAATTTCATTTAATTAGACCATTTTCCTTAACTTCGTCTAAATAGTTAACGAAATAGTGGCTAACGTGGTTCATTTTTGTGACGTGGAGCATTGTTAAATGACATGGCCGTTATTTTACCATACTGGCCTCTTAATTTTAATCAGATAGTTTTAGGGTTTATAATTTGTCGAATTGGGTTTAGGGATTCATTCAGATTTGGGGATTTCTTTCAATTGGCGATTTCAGAGGTTGTGCATTCACTTCCATCAAATATTGCTTTTCTGCGTGAAAGATTGTTTTGTTTTGTGAAGATTTTGTCGCGAAGGGTTTGCATCTTCACCGCGGAGGTCAGTTTTTGTGGTTTAGGGTTTATGTAATTTTTGTTGATTACTGTTTGTGATTTCTATTAATGATTAGGGTTTTTTGTCGGTTATGTTTTTTCATTCGGTGAATTATTTTAATTTGTAGTTGTCGTTGTCTCTAGTGCATTATTTGGTGAATTTTGTGACGCACCATTTTAAATTGTTTGTGTTGTCGCTTTCTGTGGTGAGTTTCATTGTTGTTTGTCGGTTTGTCGGTTTTAGATTGAGTCTTTGTTCCCCTATTTAAAGATTGTTTATAATTTTCAGGCTTTTTATGTTTATTGGTGTTTCTAATGTTTAATGAAAGATTTGAGGTTGTGGTCCAGCACCGTGGTCACTTTGCCAGCGATGAGTGGTGTAAATATGTTGTTGGGGAAACTACTCATTGATCATGTGATCCTGACCGATGGAGTTATTTCGAAATATTAGGGTCTTTTAGGAAAATGGGATATCATAGTATAAAGGAGTTATGCTATTGTGTTGAGAAGTTGTTGCCCCCCTTGCATAATGACTGGGGTGCACTTAATATGGTTCATATCACAAGACATTATGGCGAAGTGCACATGTTTGTTATGCATGGAGTTGATTAAGCCCAAGTAGAGGATAATATAGTGGAATCTGAAGGAGGTGTTGTGAGACATTTAGAGAGCGGTGAAAGCAATCATGCTATTGATGGAACAAAAGTTGAGATAGATGGTGAATTTGAAGTAGTAGGTATTGAGATTGTAGTAAGGTCTGTTGTGGATGAAGTTGTAATGAACAAAGACACTGAAATTGGATTGGAGGAAGGTGAAGTGGATGAAAGTTTAAGAAGGTCCGATCCTAAAATTGTAGCTGAGGATGTGGGTGAAGGTATTGAAAATTTGGAAACTAAAGTAGTAGTTGAGTATGTAGGTCAAGGATTTCAAAATTTGGAAGCAGAAGTTGAAGTTGAGGATGTGGGTGTAGGTATTGGAAATTCAGAAGCTAAAGATGGAGTTGAGGATGTGGGTGTAGGTGTTGGAAATCCACAAGCTGAGATTAGGCTGGAGGATATGGCTGAAGGTGATGATGAAAGGGAGACAAATACTGAAATTGATGTTCAAAGTTAGATTGATTCTGATTAAAATTCTTTAAGAGATAGTTATGGGTACGACTAAGGTTGTGGTAATTTGAAGTTGGGACATTGAAGAAACCCAAATCTATGGCTGATTACAAGTGGGAAGTGGGAACAACTTTCGTGGATAAGGCACAGTTTGTAGATGGTGTAAGAATGTATGTAAGAGTGAGGGTGAGATGTTTAGGGGCGCAAGACAAGTGTGATTGGTCTCTTTATTGTGGATTTCTAGTTTCATGTCAAACATGGCAATTGAGAAAAGTACAAGATCATCATAGGTGCATTAGAGAATTTAGTATCAATTTGATGAATTCAAAATGGTTGAGTCAAACCTTAGACAACACATTAATAGAAAATCCCATTTTCAAACTGGTGGATATACATAATAAAGCTGTCGGGAAATGGAATACAAAGGTCACAATTTTTATGGCTCATAAGGCAAAGCAACTGGCAGCAAAGGTGGTTGAAGGATCTTTTAAAGATCAGTACAAAAAAAAAATTATGATTATGCTCATGAGTTGATTAGATCAAACCTCGAGTCCATAGTGAAAGTTAAAGTAGAAGATGTTAATGATGAAAAGATATTCATGCGCATTTACACTTGTTTGAAGGCATGCAAGGACAGTTTTGTAAGTTGTCGACCCATCATAGGGCTTGATGGATGTTTTTTGAAAGGCCAATATGGGGGTGAGCGATTAACTATAGTAGGTCATTATGCAAATGACCAGATGCTTCCTATAGCCTATGCAATAGTTGAAGTTGAGAACAAAGACACATGGAGATGCTTCTTGGAGTTGTTGGTAGAAGACCTAGGAGGTGCTGATATATGTAGGTTTTGCACAGTTATGTCTGACCAAAAAAAGGTACTTTTTGTTCATTCTTTTATGTGAATTCTACTTATAATTCTTTAATATTAATACTAACACACTTGTACATACACAGGGATTGCTTCCTGCCATACAAGAGTTATTGCCTGACGCTAAGCAAAGATTTTGCATGCGCCATCTATACAATAATTTTAGAAGAAGTTTGGAAGCAAGCAACTGAAAACCTTGATGTGAAAGGCTGCAACCAACACACACCCCAGAGCATGGGAAAGAGAAATGCATAATATTAAAGAAGTGAACGAGGAGGCCTTTAAATACCTAATAGCAATTATGTAACATCCTGTCGGGATATTACGGATTTTTAATAAAATAAAGGAAATAAATAAATACGCAGCATTTAATAATACCTCATTTCCCAAAACGCGGAAAAAATTTGAACTTTATTAAATTAATAAAAAGAACTCAAATCCATAAATCACAAAACCATAATGTTATAAAAACACCTATAAGGGTTTACAACTTAATTCAAAACTAGTAAAAATAAAAACATAAGGTTTCCCGAGCTATCCCCTCTCCGTAGCTAAGCTCCACCAGAACCACCTGCATCAACATCATCTGCTCACGTGTACCGCACATACGATCATCGCCAAACACATGTAGATATTGTGAGCTTAACAGATAAAGCATATAAAAATTATCTACATATATACAACATATTCATATAAACAACACCATCATTCTAAAGGGCTTCCATTCTTTAATTCATACCACCTGGCCACAACCAGGTCATTCATGTTCTACATCTTCTAGTGATCATTTCAAGATGACTGGTGCCATACCTATCGGCCACAACCGATAGAGAACGTGCAGGAAACCATGTTACGGATCATACACCGTAACGCCAGGTGGAGTTCCCAAATACGAATCTAGTTTGCAACGTCCCAAGACTACCAAACTCGTCAGTTAGCAACTGAGGAGGGTAATCTATCTGGACCCATCCGTACTGGCCACAACTAGCACAATCACACTGACAACATTCGCCAACCTGAGCCACAACTCAAGAGTTCCTCGTGTTCATCCGCCATCCCGAGCCATAACTCAAGAGATGTTATTCCGAGCCACAACTCAAGGAATACCACATGTTTTAACCCCTATCCTGAGCCACAACTCAAGGGATACGTTCCGAGCCATAACCCAAGGAACCCAACAATTTCACCTTTGAAGCATCACGAGAAGCCTTGTAGATCACACATATAGGTTCAATAAACCAATGTTGCAGCAGTAAAATCGCCTGGCGGGGGACACGTATCGTCAGGCGCTGCTAGCTTTCAGACCCCCTGGCGGGGGACACGTACCGTCGGGCGCCAAGCACCTCAAAACCACCAATAATTAAAGACACTGCTTCGCGGAACAATTCTCACCACTGGGCGCATCCACACTAAAAACCCACTGATTCTGCCATAACCGTCAGGCGAAGCCACCTTCCCCGCTAGGCGAAATTCGCACCAGACCTCACTAACGTTGCTGAAGTCGCCTGGCGGTCTATAACCACCGCCAAGCGTTGTATCAGAACTGGCACAACTCTGGTTTCTTTGCAATCCTGCACAGATTAGATCCCTCAACCTAAGCATCAAGTCTCACAAGATGTTTCTCCAGTTTTATGAAGTTACCTTTCCATTGGCTAACTTACTATCAAATTCCCTATTTTCATCTTATTTCAACCACCCAGGTGTACCAAATTGGCTTTATTAAGTTAATCTTGTCCATCACTACCATACCACAATGCACTCGCAATGCCTATTCTTTAATCTTGGCTCTAGTCATTTCAGCCCTTCCCAACTCACTCTAAGACATCTGTTCTTAGGTAAGTAACCACTTACACCCATCTCAATATTAACTTGGGTTTAACTTTCCATTACTATTATTTACGTAGTTACCAACACGCTAATCTTAATCTAGACCCAATCACAATTGGTCAAGTTTTGGACCTCTCAAACCCAACTTACCCAAATCCCCAATCTATACGTTATCACCATTTACATTTATACAAGTCTTAGAATAGCTAATGCATCAAGCCTTAAGCTAACTCGACCATTTTAATTCTTGCTCTAGGACTATATCTTCAATTACTCCAAGAAATCATAAAGATCCAGCATTCCAATTCCAAATAAGACGGTAACAGCACCAAATTAACATTGCATCTCATAGCCACACAGAATTATTGGCTCTGCGTTGGCGCCTGTTGGTAGGGGGAGCTACTTCAACTATATATGAAGATGTTTTTGATGATGTCTACTTGGTTGATGGTTTTGATGATATCTACTTGGTTAAAATAGCCCTATTTTAGTTAGGTTGTGCATTAGGTTATTAGTATGAAATTATCATATGTAAATTAGGCCTGCATTCAGTTATAATTAACCATCACACTTTTGCTTGTTCAAACATGATTGATTAGTTGTTTAACTAATGGATTAACTATGAGTACTGCACCAAGGCAGTGAAAACACACTCACGATAATCGATTAGGTAAACTCCTAATCCATTAATGTCAGCAGAGAACTTAGTATAAAAACTATTTTCTGAAATTTGTTTCAAGAGCAGAGAAAATTTACAGATCATTGAGATTCATTCTGAGAGATAGCCCTCTGAGAGACACAGAGTTATTGAGCATTCTGGAAGATCATTCAAGTAAAGATTCAAGGAGATTGATGGTTGATTCTACCATGATGGGTCTAGCTTGAATCTAGGAGCATATTGACAAATCTGCACAACATAGGTGTATTCGTTTCTTGTTTACTTTGATTGTATCCTTGATTACAGTTGCTTCATTGTGTGAAGTGTAGGCCTAGGTGCAATTGCGTGGATGCATTGCTCCTAGGGGGAGTTCTTGATTGGTAGATCAAGTTCTTTGGGTTTTTAGGGTCTAGAATTATATAGGTGTTCTTGTAATTCTTGGATCCTATCTGTGTTAGTGGAATCCTCTTAAGTGGGTTACTTAGGAGAAGATTGGATGTAGATTCATCTTGAATCGAACCAGTATAAATTGTTGTGTCTTGCTTATTTCTCTTCTCTCACAATCTTTCTTGATTTATTTAAATAGTCCATTAACACATAACTGCGAAATTGATTAATTGGGTTTTAAAACTTAAAAGACTCTTTCAAGATTCCCCTTAAACAAGTGAAAAGCTCGTTAATCAATTCAGATCCCTTTCTAGGTTGAGTTATTAGATTGATCTGTTTTAACAATTGGCACTAGAGCTGGTTAATCGCATGCTAATCAATTAGAAAGATCCTGATATGTCTAATACATCTCAAACCTTTGTTGAAGGGGCATCCATTAACAGGCTCCCTCTGTTTGCTGGTGAAAACTATCCTTTCTAGAAAATTAGAATGAAAATCTTTTTTGAATCAGTAGACAAAGGGGTATAGGATGCTGTGGTGAATGGACCCTTTAAACCAATTAAAATAGTGGATGGAGAGACTTTTCCTAAAGAATTCTCACAATGGACCCCTGATGAGAATAAGAGGGCACATTATGATGTTAGAGCCAAGAATATTATATCTTCTTCACTAACGTTGGATGAATTTTACAGGGTCTCTGTGTGTGAATCACCAAAGAGATGTGAGATGTCTTGGAAGTCACCCATGAGGGCATGGATGAGGTTAAAAGAGCAAGGAAAAATACTCTCAATCAAGAGTATGAAATGTTTAGAATGAAGACTAGGGAAAGCATATGTGATGTACAGAAGAGATTTACACATATAGTAAATCACCTCTTAGCCCTTGGCAAGACTTTTGACAAAGAAGAACTCAATGTCAAGATCTTGAAGAGCTTAAATAGGACATGGCAACCTAAAGTCACTGCTATTTCAGAATCCAAAGACCTCACTAGCATGAATATAGCTACACTCTTTGGGAAGCTGAGAGAACGCGAACTAGAGCTTGGAAGACTTAAGGCAGAAGAGGATAGAGAAAAGAGGCACACAGTAGCTTTGAAGAGTGCTGTAAAATCTGCAGCAAAACTGAAGAAAGCAGATTCTGCAAATGACTCAAATGATGGAAACTCTGACAGTGAAGCCTTGAGCTTAATGGTGAAAAAGTTCTCAAAATTCTTGAAGTATAAGAATAAAACTAACAACAGTCATGCAGGAAACAAGAAGCAGTCCAGATCTGGCACTCAAACCTGTTATGAGTGTGGCAAGACAGGGCACATCAAGGCAGATTATCGTGTGCTGAAGATGAAGCAGAAACTAGAAGAGAAAAATGAGGCAGAGAAGCACCTGAAGAAAAAGAAGGCTTACATTGCCTGGGAAGAAAATGATCCTAGCACATCCAATGAATGTGATGACAACACTGAAGAAGAAAACAATATGTGTTTGATGGCTAAAGCAGAATCATCCAAAAGCAGTGTGAGTAGTTTCACATCTGAACATGAGGAAAATAATTACTATGAACTGCTTGATGCATTTAATGAACTGCATAAGGAAGCTACAAAACTGCAAAAGTCAAATAGCAAGCGTAAAGGAGAGATTAAATGGCTTGAGAATAGGATAAAACAGTTAGAAGAGGAAAATGAGAAACTATTCACTTGCTTGGAAAAATTAGAAAAATCTGAAAAGCATCCTAGGTCCAGATGTGAGCACTGTCCAGGATAGCTAGAAAAGATAGAGTACTTGATGAAAACCCTCATTCACCCTAGGAAGATCCAACCTAGATGTTGTACTAGGATCTCAAAGGAGTGTGCTGAATAAAAAGGGAATTGGTTACAGTGGCAACTCTAATCGATTATCGAGTAGAAATTTCTTCAACATCAGTAAACCATTCTCTATTATTTGCACTTATTGTTCTAAACCTGGCCATTTCTCTAATTCTTGCTACTTTAAAAATAGTGGGGTTCCTAAAGGTAATTTCAAATGGGTACCCAAAGGCACTGCAAAACAGTCTAACACAAGAGGACCCAAGTTTATCTAGGTACCTGCTTCATCAAAATAATATGTTTTGCAGGAACATGCTGAAGCTAAGCAGTCAATGTGGTATTTGGACAGCGGCTGCTCAAGACACATGAAAGGTGATAGCACAAAATTAAGCAAAATCTCTCACAAGGTAAGTGGACATGTCACATATGGTGACAACAACAGAGGTAAGATTCTGGGTTCTGGGAAGGTAAGGTCCTCATCAGCTGTGGAAATTGAGGATGTCTTGCTAGTTGATGGACTCAAGCATAACTTGCTTAGTATTAGCCAACTGTTTGATAAGAATTTAATGGTAGAAAACCAAATGTAGAAAACCAAATGTATCTTACTTTAAAGCCTTTGGTTGCAAGTGTTTCATACTAAATAATGGTAATCCAATCTTGGAAAGTTCGATCCTAAGGCTGATGAAGGCATCTCTTAGGTTACTCCTTGACTAGTAAAGCCTATCGAGTCTATAACAAACGAACATTAACTATAGAGGAATCCATTCATGTCGCATTTGATGAGCTTATTGACAATCATGCTAACTCCTCTGATCCAAGAAATAGTGCAGAATTAAATGACACAGGTGCAGACTTGACGCAACCTGAGCTTGCAACAACAACAAAGTTATCATCTGGAGTAGCTGAGAAATCATCCTCTGCAGCAGAACTGCCCGCTGACTGGATAGTGCCTAAAAGTATGTCTCTTGACAACATCATAGGGGATATCTCTAAAGGTGTTTCCACTCGCAGCCAATTAAGCCAATTCTGCCTAAATGTAGCATTTGTTTCTCAACTTGAGCCAAAATCAGTGAGTGATGCTCTCAAGGATGAACACTGGTTCCTAACAATGTAGGACGAGTTGGATCAATTCAAGAGAAATGATGTATGGGATCTCGTTCCAAGAACTAAAACTCAACAAATCATAGGCACCAAGTGGGTCTTTCGCAACAAGCTGGATGATTCTGGTATGATCGTTAAGAATAAAGCTAGATTGGTAGCCAAAGGGTTCTGTCAAGAAGAAGGGATTGATTATGATGAGACTTATGCTCCTATAGCACGACTTAAGGCTATCCGGATTCTCCTTGCCATTTCATCCATACTACAATTCAAGCTCTTCCAAATGGATGTGAAGAGTGCCTTTCTGAATGGCTTTATCAAGGAAGAAGTCTATGTGGCACAACCCCCTGGATTCACAGACTATGAGTTTCCAGATCATGTGTATAAGCTAAAAAAGGCACTTTATGGACTTAAGCAAGCACCTCGCTCATGGTATGAAAGACTAAGTGAATTCTTGATCCAAAGTGGATTTCGAAGAAGACAAGTGGACTCTACACTCTTCATCAAGAAAGCTAAAAATGATCTACTATTTATTCAAATATACGTAGATGACATCATTTTTGGTTCAACTAACACTCTCCTATGCAAAGAATTTTCCAAAAACATGCAAGATGAGTTTGAAATGTCCATGATGGGGGAGCTGCACTTCTTTCTAGGGCTCCAAATCAAACAAGGAAAGCATGGACTCTTCATTCATCAATCTAAGTACTACACTAAGCTGCTAAAAAATTTCCACATGGAAACTTGCAAGGAATCGTCAACTCCTATGGCTACAAACTGCTATCTAGACACTGACGAAACAGGGTTTGTAGTGGATCAGACTAAGTATCGAGGAATGATCGGATCACTACTCTATCTCACTGCAAGCCGTCCAGATATTATGCACAATGTGTGTGTATGTGCCAAATTTCAGTCCTGCCCCAAAGAATCTCACTTAACTGTTGTTAAACGTATCTTCAAATACCTCAAAGGCACTAGAAACCTAGGCTTGTGATATCCTCATGGCTCTACTATATCCCTGGTAGGATATAATGATTCAGATTTTGGAGGCTGTAAAACTGACAAGAAGAGCACCAATGGAACCTGCCACCTCTTAGGTTGCTCTCTAATCTCATGGCACTCCAAAAAGCAGGCTTGTGTTGCTCTCTCCACTACTGAAGCAGAATATATAACTGCTGGCAGCTGCTGTGCCCAGTCCATCTTGATCAAAAATAAACTTGAGGATTATGGCATCTACCTTGATCACATTCCTCTCAAGTGTGACAACACCACTGCTATAAATCTCACCAAAAATCTAGTTATGCACTCTAAGACCAAGCACATTAAGATCCGACACCATTTTATTAGGGATCATGTGTCAAAGAGAGAATGCAAGGTTGAGTACATTGACACACAAAATCAACTGGCAGACATCTTTACTAAACCCCTGGCCAGATAAAGGTTTTACACTCTTAGAAATGAGTTGGGTATTTTGAACATTACTTGCTCTCATTAATTATACTTAGCAAACTATCATTCTGTTTTTCTTGTGCTTTTCTGTTCTGCTCTGTGTGTTTTTCCTGTCACGCTCTTCCTATGTACACTGTTATGTTACATTTCCAGTCTCATACATACTGCATATATGATTAGCATACATTTATCCATACCTGGTTCATGTTGATTTCTGCATCTGCTTGTGTGCATTTTGAGTCCAGTCTGCGTAGTTGCTTGCCTACCTTTGGCATTAATCCATTATCGTGCATTTTGAGTCCAGTCTGTGTTAAGCCCTTCCTCACATAGTTGTTTCCTAATTTTTAAAGAGGCTCTCGCTAATCCATTAGGTAAGTACATCTCTACACCTAATAGCACTCTTAATTCCTGAACCCAAGCCCCATGTACTCCCTAATCTCTCTCAAACCCTAGGTTTTCCCCTTTCCCTTTCCACCACTTCTTCGTTTGTCACCTTGCACCCACAACCCATCCGTCATGGCATCCTCTTCCTCCTCTCGCAAGCGCATTAAGCGGATGGCCACCAAACAAAGAGATCCAGACATTGATGGCTGGATTAGTGATCCAGAAGCCTAGGAAAACTTCCACATTTCCTTTCGCAATCGCAAAATCAACCACAAGCACGTCAAACTTCCTTTCTTCCGAACTCATGGTTTTGCCTTTCTCAAGCTTCTTTCCTTTCAACATTTGGAGGCTTTCGTCCAACTCACGGGTGATGTCTACCCAGACTTGATTAGGGTTTTCTACGCCAACCTCACATGTGAAGAGGATCTTCGCACTTCGTGCGTCAAAGGGGTAAACATTGTTCTAACCCAAGAGATCTGGACCTCCCTTTTTGGTTTCCGGATAACAGGCATTCCGACACATCGAGGGTTTCCTGGGATAAATCGCCTAGACATCTACCAAGGCTGTCTGTGGGATCCCACTGCCAAACGTGATTACAGCATCTTCCGTGCTGGTGGGATGAAGAAAGATGAACGTGTGCTCGCGTTTCTTATTGCTTGGATTCTGGTTCCACGCAACGTCAATCACGCTCAACTCACAAGAGAGGATGTCTTCCTCATCCACGCTTTCAAATCCAACATTCTTATCAATTGGTCTGAAGTCGTCTCTGATACGATGCAAAAAGCTATCAAGCTCCCAAATTACCCTCTGCCCTATGTTGTGTTTGTGTGCAAAGTCCTTGAGCACTACAAGGTTAATCTATCTGGCGAAGCTTCCTACACTCCAAATCACAAGTTTGATTGGTGCAAATGCCCTTCACCACATGGGAATGTCATTTTGGGGCAACACCTAGTGCTTCAAAGATGAACCTGATACTGACCTTGTGGACACTACTGAACCCTCCTTTGCTGCAACCAAAACCCACTACGAGTAGGAAATGCTGCGTATGGTCATTGCACTTCTTGACCATCATCAAACCTGGATATCCAAGTTAGATTCCATTGAGCATCAACTCACCTCTGTCCAAGAACAACTAGCTCTACTCAATACTGGTTGTGACCCTCCCAATCCTAAAGCCGATGTTGACACTGCAGAAGGTAGTGAGAGTGAGTAGTTTGAAGATGTCATTGACGAAGAATAACTTAGCTTACTCCCCCCACACACCAGCTTTTGTTTAACAACCCTTTAGACTTTCATGTTGTGTCCCTTGGCCTTAGGTTCCTTAGTCTCTTTTGAGGTGTGTGTGTCCCCTTTTGGCTATCCTCATATAGCTCCTTTAGTTTGGGATTCTTTTTTATTGGGTCTATAATGCGCTTTGCACTCTATTTATCATGTTTATCATGTGTACCTATTAAATGCTAAATGTTTGCACTATCCCTTGTTGCATATCTTACATATTTGCACTGCCTACCTATACTGCTACTTTCTGTTGTATTATACTGCCTATACTGCATATGTTGCTTTGGCCACACCCCTATTCTTTTTGCTAATGTCCAAAGGGGGAGAATGTGTAGTTGTGTTGTTTTGTGAATGTGCAGTTGTGCTGTTTGCGCTGCTTTCATGTGTTGTGCAGTAGTGTTGTTTCCTTTATGTGTTGCAGGCCATCAATTGTTAATAGTATCATAGGACGAATTTTGGACATCATAAAAAAGGGGGAGATTGTTGGTAGGGGGAGCTACTTCAACTATATATGAAGATGGTTTTGATGATGTCTACTTGGTTTATGGTTTTGATGATGTCTACTTGGTTAAAATAGCCTTGTTTTAGTTAGGTTGTGCATTAGGCTATTAGTATGAAATTATCATATGTAAATTAGGCTTGCATTCAGTTGTAATTAACCATCACACTTTTGCTTGTGCAAACATGATTGATTAGCTGTTTAACTAATGGATTAACTGTGAGTACTGCACCAAGGCAGTGAAAACACACTCACGATAATCGATTAGGTAAACTCCTAATCCATTAATGTCAGCAGAGAACTTAGTATAAAAACTGTTTTCTGAAATCTGTTTCAAGAGCAGAGAAAATTTATAGATCATTGAGATTCATTCTGAGAGACAGCCCTCTGAGAGACACAGAGTTATTGAGCATTCTGGAAGATCATTCAAGTGAAGATTCAAGGAGATTGATGGTTGATTCTACCATGATGGGTCTAGCTTGAATCTAGGAGCATATTGACAAATCTGCACAACATAGGTGTATTCGTTTCTTGTTTACTTTGATTGTATCCCTGATTACAGTTTCTTCATTGTGTGAAGTGTAGGCCTAGGTGCAATTGCGTGGATGCATTGCTCCTAGGAGGAGTTCTTGATTGTAGTGGAATCCTCCTAAGTGGGTTACTTAGGAGAAGATTGGATGTAGATTCATCTTGAATTGAACTAGTATAAATTGTTGTGAAAGGAAAAATTAATAATAATAGAGTAAAGAAGATAATTTTTTTATATTACCTAGTAAATAAAATGTTTATGGTATTAAACACTTGAATTGAGAGTATTAAACATTTCATGTGAAAGGAAAATATACAATAAATAAAAATATTAAAAAACAATAGAAATATTCAAATGTGAGACATAACAAATATTAATTAACATACATCAATTGAACATAATTAGATAAATGTTATGATAAGATGAAAAATATATTTGAGATGCGAATGAATTTCATGAAAAACAAATAATTAAAAGAATTAAAAAATAAAAAGTATGTAGTAATATATATATATATATATATATATATATATATATATATATATATATATATATATATATATATATATATAAGAATACTAAATTGACTATGAATATTTTAATAATTTAAATGGGAATGGGGATATGGTGGGGACGGGTATTATGGCGAGTATGGAGATGGGACGGATATGTACACTCACATACCCAATTGAAAAAGTCAGAAATTTCTCATATCCATACCTAATCAATGTGAGAATTCTTCATCAAAACGGAAACAAATTCGGACTATATTCACGAGGACGAATTTATTTACAATTTCTAATCATCAATATATCAATAAACCATTTGCTTATGCATGTTCCTTTACTCAAATTCCAAATTTATCTATTTAGTTGTATTTGTTATTTAATTGAAGTATAGTTAAATGGTTATTGACAGAGGACAGAGGCGGACCTAGGTATGGACTGAGAGGGCAATGACCCCCATTTTTTTTAAATTTTTATATAATTTAGTATATAATTTTAAATATATTTTTTCAAAATTTAATATTTTTAATATATTTTTATATTTGATATTTTAATAATTTTTTATACATTTATATTTATGTATGAGTAAAAGTTTTTTTTTTTCATATTTATATTTTAATTTTACCGTTCAAATAATTTTAAAATAAAATAATTATTTTATTAATATTATTTTTAAGTGATTATTTGTTTAATTTAATTATTTTATATTTGATTATTTTTTAAACTTAACCATTATAAATGAAAATTAATTATAATAAAATAAAAAAATTATATATTTAATTTTATAACTATTATAATAACAATAATTATAATTTTTTTTATCATCATCATAAAAAAAAAGTAAATAGAATATTTTTATTAGTTTATATAAAATTTTGGAATTACTCTTGTGATTCCTATTTTCATTCAAAAATATCAAGTTGGTCCTTTAGTTTTATGGTCTTAATTTGGTTTCGATTTTTAAAAAAATGATGCAATTTTGTCTTTTTTTCATTAAATTTCTTGAATCTGACCAAGTTTTTTTCATCAAAATTGAAGTTGTAAATAAGGATGATTTGCTTTATTGTATAATTGACTTTATCCTAATCCTAGTGTCAATTTTGATGAAAAATTCTTGTTCCGCTTCAAGAAATCTAACGAAAAAAATTAAATTATATTAACTTTTAAAAAATTAGGACCAAATTGAGACTAAAAAATACTAGAGGACCGGAACATTTTTGGACAAAAAAATGGACAGAAAAAATAATTTAACTAAAATTTTGATACCCTAAAATATTGGCCGAAAATCCCCACATTGGTTATTGATATTATTACTATTTTTAATTATATACGAAATTATCATAAGTTTGTTCTTCAATATTTTATATTTATAATTTTTTTAAAGTTATATATTTCATTTTTGTAATGTATACACAATATTTATTACACCCAAAATTTATCTATTCACATTTCTATATCTCACAAAAACAATTAAACAATACTCATAATATTAACTTGATTATTTAATCAATTATTCCATTCATTTCCGATGTTTAAACATTTTTAAACTTAATAAATTTTAACAAATTATTTATATATTTTATACTTTTTTACAATTTTCTTATTAATCTGTAATTTATTTATAAATAAACACCAACTAATATTACATTTTTTGTCCAATAAAATACTACATAATTTCTTCTAAATATATTAAAAAATATATTAAATGTTGTGTAATTTTATTTTCTTCCACATTTTTATTCTTCTAATTAATTACTTCTTAAATTAATTACTTTTCTAAATTGTTATTTTTTACCTAATTTCTAATTCTTTTATTACTAAGTCTACTGTTATAAATTACTATTCTTTAATTTTCCCCTAAAATATTATTACTAAATATAATTACTTTTCTCAATTTTAATTTTAGAAAATATTTATATTTGTACACTTTTGTTCAAAGTTGCTATTTCTCAAATTTTTCAATTTTCAAACTACTAATTTATTATTAACATTTTTCCTAATTTTTCCTCCCTCCACTGTTTTTAAATGAAGGTTAGAATTTGATTTTTAGATAATCAAATTTTATAGTTAGATGCCTCACGACCCTACAATTATTTCACATTTAGAATTTAGTTTCAGAGAAATCAAATTCTGAACTAGCATAACAAAATGTGTTATCTGAATAAATAAATTGTATTTGGGTGAAATTTTTGTTGATCTGCATCTTTATTTTCTCATATATTGTGAGATAGTTTATTTATTTTTTATTAGGGTAAATACGATTTTAGTTACTTAATTTGACGTGAAATTTGAAATTATTTTATGTCTCAAACTTTGATATATTTTTATCACAAATTTTAAAAATGAACGGATATAGTTCTTCTATCCCAAATAATTATTTTTTTCTTACATGTCAAACGTATTTTAGGATAATGTTTGACTTGTTACACCGTGTTGACATGTTCCGACGTTCTAACTCAAATGTCAGTATGAAACATTGTTTAACAAGTAAAAAAATATTAACGTCATTAGGTGAAAAAATGACTATACCCATTCATTTTTAAAATTTAGAGACTAAAGTGTATCAAAGTTTGGAACAAGGATAAAGATTAAAAACATTCACTAGTGTAAGGAAACCTTTGATACCGGTTAAAAAGAGCCTTTTATACCCTTTCCACAACCAGTATAAAAAATGTCACTTTTTATACTGGTTAAGGCCAAAACTGATATAGAAACACATCGAAAAAAAAAAAGAAAAAAAAAGGAAACACAAGGGAAACATTAAATTGAAACACATGAAAAAAAAAACAAGGCACAAAAATTAAAAAATCAAACATAAGAGATGCATGAGAAAGACAAATCTGAAACTAGATCTCATAAATCAGAAAGTAGTGACAAAAATTCAAAGTACATAAAGAAAAAATCAAGAAATGAACGATAGAGTAGGTTGAATAGGTAACCCACGACAACATCATCCCTTGAGTGTTGCAACAGCGACAAACGATACAGAGCTTTCTACTAGGGTTTGGATTAGGGCTTCAGCGCTTTGCGTGTTCAGTGTCGCTCCCTAGAGTTTCTTGACTACCGCGGAGGTGAGGGCTGGCAAAGCTTCTCGAACTTGTCGATGAGGGCGAGAATGGAGGGTTTAGTGTGAAGTTTTGATTTATCTTCTTGCAAAAGGTCCATATGTGGCTCATCCCAAGGTCATCGGTAATGTCGTGTTCGAGTGAGTGTGTGCTTTGGGTTTGGTAGAGTTTATAAGGAGAAAGCATTTTAGGATGCTAAGGAAGAAGGAGAAGAGAGGAGAATGGGGTTAGGAATTTTAGAGTCATTTGTGTGTGTTTGCTACTTTCTATACTAGTATAACTCGTATAGAAAGTTTTTTTCTTCATTATAAATATACAACAATGTCCGCTTTCTATACCATTTATAACTACAACTAATATAGAAAATGTTATCTTATTTACAGTTCTATCATTGCATCATTTATTATTTAGGTTAATTATAACTGGTATAAAAATTTGTTATAAAAAGTGATTTTTTTCACTAGTAATATTTACTTTTTTTTTATTTTACTTATATAATTAGTATGTTATATAAGTTAGCACACGTGACATGACATGAAGAAACTTCATAGCGCTCATGCTAGAAATATTCTTAGTTGGTCTTCATAAACTTTCAACATTTTCCGGAATTTAAAAACATTGCATAGTATTTGTTCATTAAAAAACAACATACGACGACAAGGTCAAGAGAGTCATTTTAGTCCAAGTCTAGGTATCTTTCGTGGAATTCCCAGCTGTTCAATGCAACTAGACGGTAAAAAACCCACGTTTGGTGAAATCTTCACAAACACACTTGTCCCTTTTTTTCTTCTATGACTTCACACTCAAATTCTTTAACTTTTCTCATGCATGCTGATTACTCCGTACAAAGCTTCACCCTCTTCATCATCTCCTTTTACAATTAGAAAACCCTTGTAGTAACCCTCAAGTCAGTGTTTCTTGTGAGCAAAAGCTTGCTCATATAAATCATCAAAACCTGAATCCAAGAAAAGTTTTTCTCTCCATGCAAGTAAGCAACAACCGAGTCATTCATTATACAACATGTTTCTCAATTATTGATTCCTTTGTTTCTGAGATTTATATATACAAAATCAGACTCTCTCTATATAGTCTAATATTTCTTTAACCTTTTTGTTCACAAAAATTCCAAGGTGGTAACTAAATCAATTTGTTCATCATGTCCCTTTTTGTGTGCTACAGAAAGACAAGGAAATTGTTGGCAAAGAGGGTAAAGACATTGAAATGGAAGAAGACAAGAAGAAGGAAGAAACCCTACCACCTGGTTTTCGGTTTCACCCCACCGATGAAGAACTCATTTGTTACTACCTCACAAACAAGATTTCAGATTCTGATTTCACTGCAAAAGCAGTAGCTGTTGTAGATCTCAACAAATGTGAGCCATGGGATCTTCCTGGTACAGTTATATGTCTTACAAAAAAACCATGTTTTTTCGTTGATTATAAGATTCATCCATAGTTTTTTCTCCATGTGTCTCACTTTGCACTTCCCTTTTTCTTTTGCAAACTCATCTATGTATCAAGAAATCATAGATCTGTGTGGAAACTATTTATATTTGCTTCATTTTGTTCATCAATTTTAGTACTTTCTACATATATTTGATCTAATTTGCGTCCATGTTGTTCTGAAAATAGTCAACGCCATCTAGGGTTTCTCTATGATATACAATATACTACATACCCTTTTCACAGGTAAGTTATCTACTTGAATCAATTCATCGTGTTATAATATAACTACTTAACCTAATTTGTTTTTCTGCAATACGTTTGTATTGTGATAAGGTTAAAGTGTAATAAATTTGATTTATCCTCCATTATCTACAGTAAATTATTCTGAAAAATTGATATGATTTTAGTTATTCCGAGGTGGATATTTATCAAAGTATCGCCACTTTATGAAAGTGAAGAAGAGAAAGTAGGAATTTTGTTGAAGAGTTGATGAGAGTTATCACTATAGTTTCATAAGTCTCTTACATGTATAGAGATTTGAGTACGGTATGTATCGTGAAAATGTTTGTAATTTTTTATAGAAAAATAGTAAGATTTATAATTTTCATAAGAAAATTATAAAAAAGAAATTCACACTTCTTTACAGAAAAATTACATATCGAGTAATATATCACAAATATAAATATTAAGGTTGTCAAATAATTAAATATATTCTTTTGTTAATCAAGATAATGTTATTGTGTGATTTTGAAGGATAGTTCGTATTTATTTTTATGGTGAATATGTTTATAGGAAAGGCAAAAATGGGAGCAAAAGAATGGTACTTCTTCAACCTAAGGGATCGTAAATATCCGACAGGTGTGAGAACGAACAGAGCAACGAACACAGGGTACTGGAAAACCACCGGGAAAGACAAAGAGATCTTGAACAGTGTTACATCGGAGTTGGTTGGTATGAAGAAGACTTTGGTTTTCTACAAAGGTAGGGCTCCCAGAGGAGAGAAAACCAACTGGGTCATGCATGAATATCGCAATCATTCAAAATCCACCTTCAAAATCACTAAGGTATTGCACCTATATACACTTATTTACAACAAAGATACCAATATTTTTGTTTTTTTACTATAATATCTGACATTAACTCTGACATACAGCAAGATGAATGGGTGGTTTGCCGGGTGTTCCGGAAGAGTGGTGGAGCAAAAAAGTTTCCCTCTAATCCCAACCACACCAGAACACTGAACCCTTATAGTCTTGAACTTAGCCCTAGCATGGTGCCACCACCACCAATGATGCACCTGGGTGATCCTTCTGCTCATTTCAATTTCCTTTCTGGATCAAGAAACTACATCATCAACCCTTCGGAAAGGCTCTTCAGAGATGCTGCATCCACAAGTCTCAATGTCATCAACCTCCCTATAATGCAACCCCATTTCAACCATCCACCACCACCGCCACCACCGGTTGCAGCAGCAGCAGCAGCAGGGTTCACCATTTCTGGCCTGAATTTGAACCTGGGAGGAGGAGCAGTTTCCACCACTGCCACCACACAAACACACCTACTTTCTGCTCACACGGTGACCCAAATGAATCATGATTTCAGTTCCAACATGGTCACTCCTGCTGCTCACGGTGTAGAGTATGGTGCAGACATCACCAATGCAAATTCTCATGCCAATAGGTTCATGTCCATCGATAACTGCATGGATCTAGACACTTACTGGCCTTCCTACTAAATTCCCACCCATTATATGTTTCATACATATATATATAAATCTAGTACTCAAACTTTAGTTCGATCAGCTTAATGTTTATGTTTTTTGAAGTGCGCTTTTATGTCTCTTTCAGGTAAAAATACTTTGTCACACAAGACTTTGTGTTATCTGTGCCAAGATAAATTACCTTTTTCATGTTGTTCGTGTTTTTCAATTGCTCTCTTATAGATTCATAACTACTATATATACACCTCATGGTAGTGTTTTTAGCCTCTTTTCCCTTATTTATGATAACTTGTTCCATTTTTATTGTTTTATCTTTTTCTTTGTCAGGGAAAAATAAATTCACTTATCTTTTTTTAGCTTAGATGTTCATTTATTTATACCATTTTGTAGTGGGTCTATTCATGTGATTAAGGAAGGTTCAAGTGAGGCTTAATTGTGATTTAAGCTGTGTGTTTTATGCTTAATCCTTGTTTGATTAAAGTTTAGCATTAATTCTGTGTTGGTTGCGTATTCACTCACAGTTATATGGCAAGAGCTCTTCTCTCACTATAATCTACTACTTTGCAATTTCTATCTCATTAATTATTCAGCCACTAAGAGAAACAACCGTTCTGAAAAGAAAAAAGAAGAATGAAAAGAAGTGATGACTATTAACTACTCTTACATCATGAAGGTTTTTTTTTTTTTTTTTTTTGGAATAAGAATTCTCTGCTTGAATATGATTTTCTGTGATATTTTCTTCATTAGTTTTCGTTAGATCCCTCAGAATTTGTTCTGATTTCATCTTTTCTATTTATTTCCTTGACATACTGGAATGCAAAAGACGTAATAAACAATAGGAAACCAGAGCCGAGGAAATATTCACTCTAAGAAAGAGTGAAGCGGGAGTTTTCTTCCTAGGAGGTGACATGTATATATTATAAAAAAGATAACATGTTACAATAATTTAATTTTCTCAATAAAATAAAATAATATGATAAAAGTAGAGATGCATGCTTTTATTGTCGCTAGTATAATGTAAGTTTACTATCACACAATATTAGAAACTCAAACAAATTGATCAGTTGTAGGTTTTAAATAACTTTAGGAAATTTTAATTTAACACTACTCAAATATGTTTTGAGTTCAAAGAAAAAGTTATACAAAAAATAATACGAAAATTTTAATTTCGTTAACTTTGTTTGAATTTGATTAGTGATTAAGATGTAATTGAGTTTGTATAGTGTAGATAGGACTTTTAATAGTGTAGGTTGCAAAATGTGACAACAATTGTGGCATTCTAATAGCAACGACAAACATTTGAATGCAACGAATGAGAACAACAACGAAGTGCAGCTGTAGAGAGCAACAACAAAGACCAGTCACGATGAGTCACGATGGAAATAAGTAATAAGGAAGGAAGAAAATTGCAAAGTGAAAGAGATGAATGCACGTTATAAAAACTAGCGATAACACAGATAATATAGGCGCGTTTATATGTTCGATTTTTTAATTTTAATATTTAAGTTAACATCAGTAATAAATATATAATTAATTTTAAAATAATTATTAATGTAAAATTAAAAAATAAAATATGCGTACAATTTTTTTAAATAATGGTTTAAAATAAAAGAAGTTTTTTGAAAAACGTTAAAAGTAAATTATTTATACAATAATTAATTTTAAAAATAATTAAAATTAAAATTGGGATAATGAAATATAAATATAAAAGAGAATATATTTTTATATATTGTTATAGATATTGTGAAATGACAGAAATACATTTTAGACATATAAATAACAATTTTAAGAAAAAACGTCCTTATTTATGTAAATTAAACTTTTAACAAAGATGATAAGAGGAAATTATTTGTTTTACCAACGATTCTAAAGAAAACTGTCATTTCCCTTTTTGAAAAAGAAAAAAATTAGACTTTCAACAACCGTTATAGAAAGAAACTGTAGTTGTTTGTTAAAATGGGTAGTGGAAGACTTTAAAGATATATAACTTCATGTTAATGTTAACTCTCTTTTAATAAATACATCTAATAATTACTAAATACGTAATTAATTACTTCAATCATTAATGAAGTTGAAATAAAGCTAACAATTTTTCTATGGTAAAAGGATAAATATATCACTGTTTATTAAACTAAATTAACTATTTATTCTATAAATAATAAGAATGAAAATGTCATTTATCCCTCCTAATAAACCTTTACACAAGAAATTGTATATTTGGATGTTTCGCGTGGTTAATACGTGACTTTGAATATCTTTCTTTAACTATAGAAATTTTGTATGGTTTAAAATTTTATATATTGTTGTATAACTATAGGAAAAATGCTAATTATCGATAGTATTTTACTAGCAAATTTAGATTTATCGATGACGGTTAATTACCAACAAAATTATTAATGGATGTCGTTATTGCATTTACCAACGGATACAGTCCATTAGTAATGATTAATTATCGACGAATCTTGTTGTTGAATTTATCGACGAACAATATTAGTCTGTAATATCATTTATGAAATTGTTGACCTAATTAACAACGGGCTTATTGACTGATCCGAGCTATTGGTAATGTCGTCGATGAAATCAGAATTTACAATTGAGATTCCCTCCCCAAAATTTTATCAAAGGAAGCCAAAGTATAATTTCGGATTCCCTACATTGATGTTGTCGTGCCATCTCTACTGCCCATCGTGATCTGCCATGAGGTTTGTGGCCTAAGTGTCCTTGTTCGTGACACCAGAGTGTCCCTGCATGTGACATATTCTTCTCCATGAGTTGCAGAAGCTTGTCGTCGAGTCGTCGAGTCATCAAGAGACACTATCGTGGTTGTTGTCGCACCAGCCATTGAAAGACCCTTCCACCTTCATTGCCACATTGACAATTGAGGTATGTGGTGATTTCATTGTTGTGGATTTGGTTAAGCCTACCTCTCTATATGTGGTCATCGTCTGTGCTGCTGTTTGCTTTAATCAATTTAGAGTACAATTGGTTTGACAACATTAATTTGAATTACGTTTGTCTTTTGTGTCCTTTTTCATTCATGGCTAAATATTAGCATTGACAGGTTCTTGTATTAAATTATGATGTGAACATTAAACAATGACACTCAATATTCTCTTATGTGACTATGAAAGATTATACATAGCAAGAAGATCTTGTAAAAATATATGCCGAAGTAAACTTGCTCTTTTTATTTTTTGTGCATTTATCATAAACTTTACAGACAAACAGGTTACTAATAAAATTTTACTCGTCGAAAATTATTATTTATCTACGAATATTAGCATTTATCAACAAATATTATTGTTGATAATACACGATTTTTTTTCTGCAGTGGTATATTTCATTTAAGCAATTTATCTTATAATTAATATTAAAAATAGTTTTCAATAACCACTGGAGTTTGTCACAATTCAATCTATAAACTGTAAATTAGCTTAATAATATATGTCATAGGCAATTCGTCATATAGAAATTTAGCCATGCATTACACGCCATCTTTATAAGGAAACAAATAGAAGTTCAAACATTGAAAAAAGTGAGATGCATAAACACTTAATTTTTTAATCAACAGTGATTCAACATTAATAAAATAACCCTTTTATTTAAAAAAAAAAAAAACACAGAATGAATCAATTAAAACATTTTTTTTTATTAAGTGTCAAAAAGATCTAAAGAATTGAAAAGGTTAAATTCAATAGAAATTTAATCTAAAGAATTAAATCTTTCAAAGGAAAATGGTACTTTCACAATAGATTTTTTTTTTTATATACATTTATTTGACATTATTTTAGTTATAAAAAAACATCTTAAATAATAATTTATTTCATTGACAAAAAATTGTTAATTATTATTATAGTGATAAATTTATATATCAATTTATAAAAAAATATTAATTACTAAAGTAGTCATCGGTATGATTAAAAAAAATATAATTGTTCATTAGATTTTCACTAGTTAATTAACGATTAATTTAGAAACTATTTCTTTAGTAGTCAAATCCTTGATGGTTAATATTCAATGACCAACTTATAAACTAATTCATTTGGTAGTTAAATTTTAAAGACCAGTTATTTTTTATTTGTAATAGTGACTATTTTAATAATCAATAATTTTTTATTTTGTAAATCTATTACATCTATTACATATTAAGAAAAGAAGATACTACCAAATTACTATATTACCCATCTTCTTTTATTGACAAGTGTCATAAAATTTAGCTTTTTCATCATTTTAAAACTCTGGTACAAAAGGACTCATGTTTAAATCCTACAAAAGCCAATTTGTTTTTATTTTTCATTTCTATTACATATTAAGAAAAGAAGATACTACCAAAATTACTACATTATCCATCTTTTTTATTGACAAGTGTCATAAATTTTAGTTTTTTTCGTAATTTTAAAATTCTGATACAAAAGGATTCTGATTCAAATCCAATAAAAGCCAATTTGTTTTTATTTTTCATTTATTTATGATTTTAACTTTAATATTAATTATAAGTAATATTATTATTTTTGATTAATAATAGTATTATTATTATAAATATTATTTATAGTGATAGTAGTAAATCTATTTCATCTATTATATAATAAGAAAAGAAGATAGTACCAACATTACTACATTACTCATCTTCTTTTATTGACAAGTGTCATAAAATTTAATTTTTTTCGTCATTTGAAAACTTTGATTCAGAAGGATTTGGGTTCAAATCCTACAAAAGTCAATTTATTTTTATTTTTCATTTCTATTAGATATTAAGAAAAGAAGATACTACCAAAATTACTACATTATACATATTTTATTGACAAATGTCATAAAATTTAGTTTTTTCGTAATTTTAAAACTTTGGTACACAAGGACTCGGGTTGGGTCAAATCCTACAAAAGTTAATTTGTTTTTATTTTTCATTTCTATTACATATTAAGAAAAGAAGATACTACCAAAATTACTACATTATACATATTCTTTTATTGACAAATGTCACAAAATTTAGTTTTTTCATAATTTTAAAACTCTGGTACACAAGGACTCAGGTTCAAATCCTACAAAAGCCAATTTGTTTTTATTTTTCATTTCTATTACATATTAAGAAAAGAAAATATTACCAAAATTACTACATTATACATCTTCTTTTATTGACAAATATCATAAAATTTAGTTTTTTCATAATTTTAAAACTTTGGTACATAAAGACTCGGATTCAAATCCTACAAAAGCCAATTTATTTTTATTTTTTATTTATTTATAATTTCAAGTATAATATTAATTATAAGTAATATTATTATTTGTAATAAGTTTATAAGTATTATTATTTGTAATTATTAATAGTATTATTATTACAAATATTATTTATAGTGATAGTAGTAAAATTTATAACCAATATTAGTATTATTATAATAATAATAATAATAATTATTATTATTATTATTATTATATATTACTATTATATATTATTACTATTGATATTATTAACATTATTAGTAAAGGTTTAACTGATATTAGTAATATTAATTTTATTATTGTATATTATTGATATGAGAAAATAAGTAGAAAAAAATTAGTACTTTTTTATTATTATTATTATTAATAATAATAAGTATTATTAATATTATCTATAACAATATATAAAGGGGATTTCCCTTTTTGTGTCCACTTTTCAAAATACCGATTTTACCCTTTTAAATATAATAATTTATTAAATTTTAAAAAATTGACCGTTACTTTTACAAACTTTTATAAAATCAGATGTTTCTATTTCTTCTCTTCTTCTTTATTTATCATGATTATTCTTTTATCTGATATATTTCACTTTATTTTTAATAAATATAATTTTAATATATATATATTAACTTAATAACATTATAATATTATCACCTATTAATATAATATCACGCATATTTAAAAAATGTATACACACAGTCGCGATAACGCCTGTGTTACGCTAGTTATTATTAAGAATTATAATTATTATATTATTATTGTAATTACTATTATATCTAATTTGAGAAATTGATATATCAAAAGTATTATTTTATTAACCGCCATGTTATTATTATTATTATTATTATAAATGTAATTGTTATTATTGTTATTATATCAATATTATAAACTATAGTTATTTTGTTTTTATATTATTATTATTATTATTATTAATTATGATTATGATTATTATTATTAATATCAACTCTAAATATAATAATAATAATTATTATTAATCATATAGACTATAAGATCATATTAATTATAATATATTATAATGTATGTATTGTTATTATTATTATTATTAACTATAATTTTTATTATTATTATTATTATATTCTATTATTATATAATATATACATATATATATATATATTATGAAATTTATTAAAATTATTAGTAGTAAAATTATTAATATTATTATTATTAGAATTATTAGAAAAAATAATATACAATATATTAGTACTATTATGATTATTGTTATCATATAATTTTACTAATTATTGTTAGAATTATTAATAAAATTTATTAATATTGTAATTGTTATTACTAAATTTATTAGCAATATTAATATATAATTTATTAATATTATTATTATGTACCATTATTTCATTATTAAATTCATAATATTATTAGCAATATTATTATTGTTAGTGTTATTTGTAATATTAATTTCTAATATATTAACTAGAAAAATTATTATTATTATTAATTATAGTATATGAAAATCAATACGTATATGAATAGTAAAATTATTATTATTCCTATAAGTATTATAATTTATAATTATTAGTATTTATATAAATATTATTATTATATGTATTATTAGTAATAAAATTATTAATATTACTATTAGTATTATTACTATCATATATTACTATTATATAATATATATTATTATTATTAATATACTAAAATTATTAGTAGTTAAATATTGCATATTATTATCATTGTTAGAATTATTAGTAATATTAATGTATAATATATTAGTTTTATTATGGTATTGCTATTACGTATTTTTTAAGCCCACTATTTTCTCTAATTTTTATTCTACCCTAGGCTGTCCAAATCAGTTGGACCTAGGGTTGACCCAAAGGGAAATTAGACCCTAATATGCCCTAACACTTCCATTCCCATCTCATTTCAGAAAAACAGATCTTCCTTACTCCTAGAGCAGCTGCAACCCTCTATTAGGGTTTTGGATCTCGTTCGTTCCCAAGTTCATTCAACCATTTTCTGCTCAAGTAAGTTGATACTCTAACAGTACCTTCATTGTTTTGGCTCTATGGTCATGATTCTAGTTAGGGTTTCACCCTAGTAACCCGTTTTGAACCTGTTCTGGCTTTTTCCAGTTTGTAAATCTTCTTCGAGGTCCATCGTAGTCACTAGCTAGGAGTCGGGGTATTCTTCTAGCTATTTCTAGGTAAGGGAAGCTAGGGCTTACTCGTATATCTCGATTTTTGTTTGTTCCGCTGTCATTTTTCGATTCTATGGTTAGTGTGATATTGTAAACACATGAAAGGCTTTGGTATGTTGGTTTGGATTCATGTGAGATTGCTGCAGAAAATAGTGATGAGAAAACGATGCTCTCGCCCAAGCGAGCCTGCCTCGCCCAAGCGAGACTCACAGAAACATGCCAAGTCCACATTCGAGCTCTCGCTCAGGCGGAAAGCTCTCGTTTGAGTGAGGTGACATCTCGTTCAGGCGAGAGAGGCTCGCCTCAGCGACAACGCATGGAGAACTTGGCACGTCGCTGCAGTTTTCAGCCCAGGCGAGGGGTGGCCTCGCTCAGGCGAGAAGGGCTCGCCTAAGCGAGAGCTCACATGATCAGTGACCTTCACTGTTCGTCGTCTCGCCTAAGCGAGAGCCTGTCGCTTGCGCGAAAGGACCCTTTCGGTTGAGCGAGGGTTCCTAGCTTGAGCGAGACTGACACAAGTGTTTGTTTAGTGCATGTTCTGTCTTGTGTTTTTGATTGGTGATTTACTGTATGATTTTATTATCCTGTTAAAACATGAAAGGGTTAAGTATGCATTTGTTAATTGAATTATGGTTTGGAAATGATAAGTTTGACAAGATCTCGATGTGTATCTTGAATGGGATGGTTGGTTATAAAAGTGACATGGGTTTTGGCATGAACCTGAGATGTGATATAATTGGAGGGAATATATTATCAATATGGTTATGGCATGATAGAGGATTTGATGTGTTTATTGGAAATCTGATTTGTATGTGGTTAGGGCGTAATTCCTTGAAATCTCTAGGTGAGATTTCAGGGTGGTGTCTTAGTTGGTCCGGACGTAATTCCATTACCCCTGTTAGTGGGAGTTCATGGTGGTGCCCCATCTATATAATTTAGTAAGGATTCAAGGTAAGGTTGTATCCTGACGCTCTAATAAGTCAGTTAGTCTCACATAGAGCGAATTGACTCTTGTGGTGAGAGTAGCAGGAGGCCTGAAATTCATTAAGGGCTAACCTTGTGTGTGGGGGATTGAGACATTGTAACACAAAGCTCGGGAGTGAGCAAGGAATTCCACCACAAGTGCAAGCATCCGCTGAATCCGACTAAATTATACGTATCCGAATGAGTCATGTCGAGTCTTAGTGTATTGTTTGAGAGGTCATAGCATGCTTAGGTGACGTATGTATAATTGACTATGAAAGTGTATATGATTGCATGATAAAACTATTTTCTTGGCTTTAGCTTACCCTTATGTTGTTTGTTGTATTTTCCGTATGTGTGGTTTTCTCTTTTTGCGATGATCATCAGGGAGGTGATGGTTCCGCTACGTAGCCCACCTAAGCTGGATTCTACTATTTTGGGCTTTATTATAGGGCTATGACCCATGTATTGGCTTGTCCTTTAGATTTAAAATTTGATTACTGTTGAACTTTGTATCTTGTTTTGTTTTGGCATCGTTGTGTGCCTTGAATATTCTAAGGAGTAAAGTTTAAACTCCATGACTCTGCTTCTGTATTATTCTGTGTGACGCTTCCTTTAATTATGATTATAAATTAAATGGGGTGTTACATTTATGGTATCAGAGCGGTCATTCCTTAGGTCTTTGGACTTGGGTGTCTGCTTAGCTTTCGTGGTGTCTTTCTAGTGTCTTTGGTTAAGTCCTTTATCTTATCAAGCCTAACTTATGGTTTTTCTGTGTGTCAGTGGATTATGGCACCCCATCGTAGGACCTCTCAATCTTCTTAAGGCGATGTACCTGATATCGCCAGAGCCATAGAGGCCATGGTGGCGGCCATGACGCAACAAAGCACGACAATGATGCAGCAACATGAAGCATCAATGCAGCGACAAGCAACGTCGCTTGAGTAGCAGGAGCTGGTAATGCAGCAGATGGAGGCTGCGAGGGTGGCTGCTGAGGATGCTCACAAACAGCATATGGAGGCCCTCCACCAGCTGGAGGAGAACAAGACAGTTGCATCTGTTTTTGGTCCCGAGCCACGACTTACCGTTAGGGAGTGGAGCTTGGAAGACTTCTTGAAGCATCACCTGATGAAGTTTGAGGGCAAGACGAGTCCTGATGCCACAGACCAATGGCTAAAGGACATGGAGAGAATCTTTGACGCAAAGATGTGTTCGGTAGATAACAGACTGGCATTTACGGTATATATGCTCACTAGAGAAGCTGAACATTGGTGGATCAACACCAAATCCATCATGGGGGAGAGAGACGAGCCTTTGACTTGGGAGGCATTTAGGGGGAAATTCCTCTCTGAGTATTTCCCAGACAGCGTCCGGTATGCTAAGGAGGTGGAATTCCTCCGATTGACTCAGGGGGGGAGGACGGTGACAAAGTACGCTGAGAAATTCAAGCATCTCGGTCGTTTCTACACCATGTTGCTTGATGAGGAGTGACGATGCAGGAAGTTCGAGAATGGCCTCCGCGGTGATATCCATTTGATGGTGACCCCATTATCCATTAAGGATTTTGCCGCCCTGGTGGAGAAGGTCAAAGTGATGGAGAAGATGAAGCAGGAAGTAGAGGGTCAGTGCCCACAACATCAGAAGGTTGGCAGACCATCTGGATCCAAACCGAGGCATGAGGAGCGAAGAAGACTATATGATAGGCCCCACCACCAGTCCTAGGGGTCTAGGAGCTTTCCTCCTCAGCAGGGCCGAGTACAATGTTTCATATGTGGAGGCCCTCATTTGAGGAACGTTTGCCCACGCATGGAGGGCTATCGCAGGTGTAACAACTATGGCAAGGAAGGCCACTTTTGGAAAGACTGCCCCACTCTGGCTAGGGCAGTGACACGCCCTCCAATTCAGACTCTCCACCAGCATCAGCAGAGAAATAGAGGCAACAGGCCTCAGGCGATAGGCAGGGTTTATGCTATGACGGGACCAGAGGCTGTAGGATCAGGTAACCTAGTTATGGGTCATTGTTTAATAGCTGGGATGAAATGTTGTGTGTTGTATGATTTTGGAGCGACACACTCCTTTGTGTCAGATACATGTGTGGAACGTTTGAATATGTCGATGTGCGACCTGCAGTGCGAGCTTGCGGTGTCTACTCTGACATCGGGTTTGGTCAAGACGTCGTCCTTATATGCTAGGTGTCCGGTGGAGGTAGAGAGACGTAGGTATAAAGTGAATATGATATGCTTACCTATACAAGAGCTGAAGGTGATCTTAGGGATAGATTGGTTGTCTGCTAATTGCATTCTTATAGACTGTCGAGAGAAGAAGTTGTTATTTCCCAACTCAGAGGAACCTGAGTTGTTATCATCTCACGAGGTTATGAAGGAGCTGTAGGACGGTGCTCAGTGTTTCATGATCTTCACACATCTAGAAGTAGAGGGAGAAGAGATGAAGTTTGTCATACCAGTGGTGCAAGAATTTGAAGACGTGTTCCCAAATGAAGTACCAGGGCTACCTCACAATAGAGAGGTGGAGTTCTCAATCGACTTGGTGCTTGGAACCGGTCCAGTATCGATGGCTCCGTACCGTATGGCTTCGGCAGAGTTAGTGGAACTCAAGAAATAGATAAAGGAGTTGCTGGGAAAGCAGTTCGTACGACCGAGCACTTCGCCTTGGGGAGCGCCAATGCTGTTGGTGAAGAAGAAGGATGGAATTTCACGTCTGTGTGTGGACTACAGACAGTTAAACAAGATGACCATCAAGAACAAGTATCCTCACCCAAGAATTGTTGACTTGATGGATCAGTTGCATGGATCGTCAGTGTTCTCGAAGATCGATCTACGGTCGGGATACCATCAGATATTGGTGAAGGCTGATTATGTACAAAAGACAACCTTCTGGTCCCGATATGGGCACTATGAGTACGTGGTTATGCCTTTTGGCGTGACCAATGCTCTGATAGTGTTCATGGACTACATGAACATGATCTTCAGACCATTCCTGGATAAGTTTGTCGTAGTCTTCATAAACGACATCCTTATCTATTCCAGAACTTAGGAGGAGCATGCCGAGCACCTGAGACTAGTGCTTGGTGTCTTGAGAGAGAAAGAGTTGTATGCCAAACTGTCTAAGTGTGAGTTCTGGATGGATGAAGTGCAATTCTTGGGCCATGTGATATCTGCACAGGGCATAACGGTGGATCCGACAAAGGTTGATGCAGTAGTAAAATGGGAGAATCCTAAGTCAGAAACAAAGATTAGGAGTTTCATGAGTTTAGCTGACTACTACAGGAGATTCATAAAGGGATTCTCCAAGATAGTGGCACCTCTGACATAACTTACCCGGAAGGACCAACCTTTCACCTAAACGGATAAGTGTGAGGAAAACTTCTAGGAGCTGAAGCGAAGGTTGACTAGTGCCCCCATATTGATCATCCCGGATGTTGGGAAACCTTTTGAAGTATATTGTGATGCCTCTCACTTGGGGCTAGGTTGTGTGTTGATGCAAGAAAAGAAGGCGGTGGCCTGTGCTTCAAGGCAACTTAAGGTGCATGAGAGAAACTACCCCACTCATGACCTGGAGTTGGCAGTTATAGTATTTGCCTTGAAGATCTATAGGCATTATCTCTATGGTGCCCAATTCCGTGTGTCTAGCTATCATAAGAGTCTCAAATATCTATTTGATCAGAAGGAGCTGAACATGAGGCAGAGAAGGTGGATGGAATTCTTGAAAGACTATGACTTCGAGCTACTATATCACCCGGGGAAAGCAAATGTAGTAGCAGATGCCTTGAGTAGGAAGACAGTGCACACCACACATCTTATGATAAAGGAGGCAGAGCTACTAGAGTAGTTCAAGGATATGAAGTTGCAGGTTGAGTTGGGATCCGAGTCCATTAGGTGTAGTACCTTAACTATATCTAGTGATTTCTTGGACTTAGTTAGGGAGAGGCAGTTGTTAGATGCCAGCTTGAACAGCGTGTGAGAATAGCTCATATCAGATGAAGTGAGGTATTTTGCCTTGGGTAATGATGGTATATTGAGATTTCAAGGCATGGTGTGTGTACCAGATGACGCAGAAATGAAAAGGTTAATCCTTGAGGAATGGCACAAAAGTCGTCTTAGCTTGCATCCTGGCATGACTAAGATGTACCAAGATCTCAAGGAAACCTTTTGGTGGCAGGGGATGAAGAAGGATGTTGCACAATTCGTATCAACTTGTTTGACATGCCAAAAGGCGATGGTTGAGCATTAGAGACCCGGTAGGATTCTACAGGCCTTGGAAATATCAGTGTGGAAATGGGATAACATCTCCATGGATTTTGTGACCCATTTGCCACGAACTTTTAGGGGGCATAACACCATTTGGGTTATAGTGGACCGACTGACGAAGAGTGCTCATATCTTGGCGATGAACTTGAGGATGTCCATGGCCAAGTTGACCCAGTTGTACATTAGGGAGATCATGAGGTTACATGGAGTGCCTTTGAGTATAGTATCCGATAGGGATCCGCGGTTCACTTCCCGATTTTGGCAAACCTTGCAGAGTGCTTTGGGAAACAAGTTGACAATGAGTTCGGCCTATCATCCTCAGACCTATGGCCAGTCTGAGAAGACGATTTAGTCGCTTGAGGACTTGCTGAGGACATGCGTACTGGATCATTTGGGTGATTGGGATGAAGCGAGTTCACCTACAACAACATTTTCCACGCGAGCATTGACATGGCACCATATGAGGCTTTTTATGGCAGGAAGTGTAGGACTCCCTTATGTTGGTATAAGGATGGGGAGGCAGTATTGGTTGGACCAAAGTTGTTGGAGCAGACCACCGAGAAAGTGAGATTGGTGAGAAACATAATGAAGGCTTCATAGTGCAGACAAAAGGCTTATGCAGACCGCAGGAGGAGGCCCTTGGAATTCGCAGCTGGAGATCACGTGTTCTTGAGAGTGACCCGAACCACTGGTATAAGAAGGGCTCTCCGCTCAAGGAAGCTTTCTCCAAAGTTCCTTGGCCCGTATTAGATATCAAGGAGGATAGGGCCAGTGGCTTACGAGATTGCCTTACCTCCACAGTTGGCAAATCTCCATCCAGGATTCCATGTATCACAGTTGAAGAAGGATGTGCAGATTAGGGAGGATCTCACTATGGAGGTACCACCAGTGGCTTTGGAGGATAGCAAAGTTGAGGAACGCCGAGGAAAACACGTCAGTCTAGTCAAAGTCATCTGGGATCGGAGGACAGATGACTCTACTTGGGAGCTTGAGGAGGATATGAGGAAATCACATCCGCATCTTTTAGCTGGTAAGTTTTCATTTTCGAGGTCAAAAATTTTCTTGTTGAGGAGAATGTAAGGCCCACTATTTTCTCTAATTTTTATTCTACCCTAATTTAAAGGGGCTGCCTAAATCAGTTGGGCCTAGGATTGGCCCAAAGGGAAACCAGACCCTAATCTACCCTAACACTCCCATTCCCATCTCATTTCAGAAAAACAGATCTCCCCTACTCCTAAAGTAGCTGCAACTCTCTGCTAGGGTTTTGGATCTCATTCGTTCCCAAGTTCATTCAACCATTTTCTACTCAAGTAAGTTGATACTCTAACCGTACCTTCATTGTTCTGGCTCTATGGTCATGATTCTAGTTAGGGTTTCACCCTAGTAACCCGTTTTGAACCTGTTATGCCTTTTTCCAGTTCGTAAATCTGCTCCGAGGTCCGTCGTACTCACTAGCTTGGGGTCGAGGTATTCTTCTAGCTATTTCCAAGTAAAGGAAGCTAGGACTTACTCGTATATCTCGATTTTTGTTTGTTCCGTTGTCATTTTTCGGTTATATGGTTAGTGTGATATTATAAACGCATCAAAGGCTTTGGTATGTTGGTTTGGATTCGTGTGTGACTGTTGCAGGGAAACAGTGACGAGAAAACGATGCTCTCGCCCAAGCGAGCCTGCCTCGCTAGGCGAGACTCGTAGAAAAAGGCCAGGTCCACATTCGAGCTCTCGCTCAAGCGGAGAGATCTTGTTTGAGCGAGGTGACATCTCACTCAGGCGAGAGAGGCTCGCCTATGCGAGAACGCGTTGAGACCTTGGCACGTCGCTGCAGTTTTCAGCCCAGGCAAGGAACCTCACCTTTGGGCGAGGGGTGGCTTCGCTCAGGCGAGAAGGGCTCGCCTAAGCGAGAATTCGCGTGATCAGTGACCTTCACTGTTCGCCGCCTCGCTTAAGCGAGAGCCTGTCGCTTGAGCGAAAGGATGCTTTCGCTTGAGCGAGGATTCCTGGCTTGAGCGACACTAATGCAAGTGTTTGTTTAGTGTAGGTTCTGTCTCATGTTTTTGATTGGTGATTTACTGTATGATTTTATTATCCTGTTAAAGCATGAATGGGTTAAGTATGCATTTGTTAATTGAGTAATGGTTTGGAAATTATAAGTTTGACAAGATCTCAGTATGTAACTTGAATGGGATGGTTGGTTATAAAAGTGACATGGGTTTTTGCATGATCCTAAGATATGATATAATTGGAGGGAATATATTATCAGTATGGTTATGGCATGATAGAGGATTTGATGTGTTTATTGGAAATCTGATTTGTATGAGGTTAGGGCGTAATTCCTTGAAATCTCTATGTGAGATTTCAGGGTGGTGCCTTAGTTGGTCGGGACGTAATTCCATGACCCATGTTAGTGGGAGTTCATGGTGCTGCCCCATCTATATAATTTAGTAAGGATTCAAGGTAAGGTTGTATCCTGACGCTCTAAGGAGTCAGTTAGTCTCACATAGAGCGGACTGACTCTTGTGGTGAGAGTAGCAGGAGGCTTGAAATTCATTAAGGGCTAACCTTTTGTGTGGAGGATTGAGACATTGTAACACATAGCTCGAGGGTGAGCATCTCGGGGCGAGCAAGGAATTCCACCACAAGTGCAAGCATCCGTTGAATCCGACTAAATTATACGTACCTGGATGAGTCGTGTCGAGTCTTAGTGTATTGTTTGGGAGGTCATTACATGCTTAGGTGACGTATGTATAATTGACTGTGAAAGTGTATATGATTGCATGATAAAAATATTTTCTTGGCTCTAGCTTACCCTTCTGTTGTTTGTTGTATGTTCCGTATGTGTGATTTTCTCTTTTTGCGATGATCATCAATTTATTGATGGGAGCAGATGCGAGAAACCTCCGTGGTCAACAGGGAGGTGATGGTTCCGCTGCGTAGCCCACCTGAGCTGGATTCTACTGTTTTAGGCTTTATTATAGGGCTATGATCCATGTATTGACTTGTCCTTTAGATCTAAAATTTGATTACTGTTGACCTTTGGCATCGTTAGGTGCCTTGAATATTGTAAGGAGTAAGGTTTAAACTCCAGGAATACGCTTCTGTATTATTCTGTGTGACGCTTCCTTTAATTATGATTATAAATTAAATGGGATGTTACAATTTTCGATAATTATTGTTAAAATTATTAGTAAAATTTATTAATATCATTAGTAGTTGTAAAATAAAAATTATTATTATTAATAGTAAAATTTAATATTATTATTATATATGTTTATCGTTAATATTGTAAAACAAGTAACTAGAAAAATTATTATTACTATTATTATAATTATTGTTGTCATTAAATTAATTAATATTATTAGTAGTAATAAAATTAAGGCTTAAATATACATTTGGTCCCTATTTTTGTCAAAATTATTCAATTTGGTCCCTATTTTCGTTGTTTGTTCAATTTGGTCCTCATTTTTGTAAAATCGCATTCAATAGAGTCCTTTTGGCAAACGGTGTTAAAATTATTAACGGCGCAGTGACACGGTGAAACTGTTTGGGTTACGTGTCAAATTTTTGAATATATGATGGCACACGTTGGCACAATGTTTAGTTAAAAAGAAATTGGGGAAAAAAGTTTGAATTACGTAAAAAGATAAAACATGGTTAAGTGAAAAAAATTAAAAAGTTTGAATTGAGGGTTTACTACAGCGAGAGTTATCCTTGAGTGAAAAACTGAAATTGGGTATTGGAGTGGTCGAGAGATAGGGAAAAATTAGGGTTGGTGAGAAAGGGGAAAATTAGGGTTCTTAGGTGGTGGAGGTTCTTGTTCATCAATTAGGGTTCGCGAAGAGGGGAAATTGCGCTTGGAGAGTGATTTGTGATTGAAGCTTGGAGATTGCGCTTCGAGATTGTGCTTGGAGGTTGTCATTCGAGATTGGAGCGTCAACTAGGTTCAGGTTAGTGTTTAAAAAGTTATACTTTTTTGGTTGATTTCTGTTCTGGCTTTTCGTTTGTGGTGGCGAGACATACCTCTCAAACAGGAATTCCAAATCACCAACTGGATTGTACACAAGTTTCTTGCTAGCCACAGTTTTGCTTGAAACCCTAATTTCTTCCCCAAATCAATTTAACTAACTTTTAAACCTACAACGGTCATAAAATTTCACTGTGCCAATGTCACTGCCAAAAATTTGACACGTAACCCAAACAGTTCCACCATGTCACTGTTCCGTTAACATTTTAACACCGTTTGCCAAAAGGACTCGATTGAATGTGATTTTACAAAAATGAGGATCAAATTAAACAAACAATGAAAATATGGACCAAATTGAATAATTTTGATAAAAATAGGGACCAAATGTATATTTAAGCCTAAAATTAATAGTGATAATTGTAATATTAATTAATAAATAATATTTTAACATTATTGTTATATATTATTATTGTTATTATGAGTAAAAAGTAATTAGAAAAATTATTAAAAAATAAATACTTAAATTAGTAGTAAAAATATTAGTATTACTACTAGTATTATTACTATTATATTTTATTATTATGAAAATTATTAATATTAACGGTAGTAAAATTTTATTATCATTAGTAACATTATTATTAGTTGTAATTGTTATAAAATAAAGGTAATAAGAGAGACAAAGGAGAGGAAGAATAGAGAATGAGAGAGTAGGGAGCAACTTCTGTTTGTATGTGTGTCTTATTACTGATAGGACGAGTCCTATTTATAGATACAA